>BFBZ01000007.1_pt505 | contig 77374 bp, 65 predicted proteins | sample 1888401 | NCBI WGS metagenome assembly BFBZ01 (sample SAMD00112614, study PRJDB3348) | symbiont metagenome | host: Chara braunii
ATMRGWRWCAKSCGGCAAGATGTCTTCAGCACGCATCGTCAAGTCTCCTGGTTTGGGAGCCTCCACACTGCCAGCCGCGACCAGGACCTGCTGCCGCATCCGCGCCATTCGATACGCCGAAGTCGCCAGACTGCCGCAAGATACCGCAAGAACCGCCAGGGGACCGCCCGGCGCTGCCAACCACGTTGTTCGCCATATCGGACACCGCACCGACGCATGGCTCGCAGTCCCGGATGCGCTTCCAGCGGGCCTCAACCTGGGTCATAACGCCTGAGGAAACGAATCCCCCTTCACATCGCAGTCCCCATGTTGGCGCCCCCCGAGCAGCATCAAAACGCCGGTCTCAAATTGATCGCCCCCATCGTGGTGCTGGCGTGCGGCCACATGCTSTCCAACATGATCCGCACCCTGCCAGCGGTCTCGATCGATCTCATTGCGGCCGACATGCACGTCAATGCCGCGACGGTCGGTTCACTGGCGGGCGCCTATCATTTCGCGTTTGCCGCCGGCCAGATCCCGCTCGGCGTCGCGCTCGACCGCTTCAGCGTCCGCACGGTCTCGGTTTCGCTGCTGTTCGCCACGATCATCAGCGCGGCCTTTGCCGCGCTGTCACGCACGCCGCTGGAATTCTGCCTGGCCCAGATCACGCTCGGCCTTGCCACCTCGGGCATGCTGCTGTGCCCGGTGACGTATGCAGCGCGACGGATGCCGGCGGCGAAATTCGGCCTGTGGACCGGGATCATCCTCAGCCTGGGCAATTGCGGCATGATCCTCTCGGCCAGCCCGCTGGCCTGGCTGGTCGACAATTACGGCTGGCGCGGCGGCTTCTGGCTTTGCGCCATCGTGTCGCTTTGCATCGCTGTCGCCGTGCTGGCCGTTGTGCAGCGCGATCCATCCGGCGCCTCGACGTCGCGCCGCATAACCCATGAGGTCTTGGGTGTGTTCCGGCTGGGATTGTCGCGCGACCTGCGCGGTGTCGTCATCCTGGCCTTCTTTTCAATCGCGATGGTGTTTGTCCTGCGCGGCGTGTGGGGCGGCCCCTGGCTGATGGACATCAAGGGCCAGTCCCGAATGCAGGCCGGCCAGATCCTGCTGATCTTCACCCTGTCGCTGATCGTCGGACCGCTGCTGATCGGCATGATCGACCGGCGCCTGGGGCACCGGCGCACCCTGGTGATCGCCTGCCACATCCTGGCCGCGATCGCACTGGCGGCGCTCGCCGCGGGCGGCCCCGGCGGCCCGTTGTCGCAAGCGATCGGCATTCCCGTCGTCACCGTCGACATCGATGCCGGCCTGCTGGTTGCGATCGGCATTTTCAGCTCGGCGCAACCGTTGCTGTACGCCATGGGGCGGCAGGCGGTGCCGAGCGAAGACACCGGAAAGGCCTTGTCCGCGGTCAATCTCTCGTTCTTCTTCGGCACCGCGGTTCTGCAGGCCGTGACCGGGCTCGTGGTGGCTCACTGGTCGTTGCCGGCGGCTCTTGCGACCCTCGCAGCAGGACTCCTGTTCGGCGTCACCGTGTTCGCCGCGATGACGCGGCAGCGGCATCATCGGACATAGGCCGCACCATCGGGCGCTGCGCGCGCGTGTCGTTCGTGGTGCTCAAGCCGGTCACCCCACAATCGGAAACGGAGTGAAGCGCAGCCTCAGATCGGCAAACGCTTCTTCTGCGTCGCGTCGTAGATTTCGATGCGCAGCATCGGGAATTTCCCGAGCAGTGCGGCACCTGCGGATGTTGCCGCCTTGACGTCGTCGTATTGATTCTTGAAATGCCCGTCGACGACCAGCGTGAATCCCGATGCCGGCGGAATATCGGCGCGCTGCTGCTGCTTCGCCCCGTGGACCGGCCGCGGCGCAGGCGGGGCTGGCCGTGGCGCCGGCTTGACGGCGCTGACGGGAACTTCCGCCGCCGGGCTTGGCGTTTGAATCGCCACCTGCCCGTCGGTTTGTTCGGCAGCGCGTTTCGGCAAGGTCAGCGGCTGACGCGGAGCGGCAGGTGCCTCCTTCACGGCGGGCTGATTCAAGGCGGGCTGCGCCGGCACAACGACATTCACCGTTTCCACGGCAGCGGCTTGTTCGGATTTTGTGGTCACCGGTGATTTTCCAGCTTTCGTGGTCTTCGCGGCCGTGTCGGCCACAGTCTTGACGGCTTTTGCGGCTTTCACCGGCTTGGCGGGGGCCGGTTTGGCCTTGGCGGCTTTTGCAACTTTGACCGGACTTACTTTGGCCGTCGCCTTGGGCAAGCTGGTCTTGGGTGCGCTTGTCTTGGGTGCACTCGTCTTCGGTACGCTCTTCGACACAGCCTTCAATCCGCGGGCAGCCGTTTTCTTCGCAGAACCGGCAGTCGCCTTGGTTCCCGCGCGCACAACAGCTGTCTTTACTTTCGATTTCGCCAAACTCAACTCCTTTGCAGGGCGGCCTTCTAACATCACCAGCGGCTGCGACAAAATCGCAATCTGACCCAGCAATGTTGCCGATTTGCAACGATTCCAGCACCGTTGTCGTGCATATCGCCTGCGACTGCAATACTCACGCAATCCTCCAGGGCACAATGCAAAAATCCGAAATTCGAACAGGACGGGCCCATGCGTCTGCTGCTGGTGGAAGATGAAGCCGAAATGGCAGCGGCGCTGAGCGCGGCACTGCTGAAGTTCGATGTCGTGGTCGACCACGTGTACTCGCTCGATCTCGCACGCGAGGCGATCGAAGCCCCCGTGCACGACGCGATCATCCTGGATCGCCAGTTGCCCGACGGCGACGGCCTCAGCCTGGTCCCCTATCTTCGCTCGCGGCGCTCCGGCGTCCCGGTCATCGTGTTGACGGCGCGCGGCGATGTCAGCGACCGCGTGGTCGGCCTCGATGCCGGCGCCGACGATTACCTTGCCAAGCCGTTTGCGCTGGAGGAACTGCTGGCGCGGTTGCGTGCCGTGTTGCGCAGGCCGTCCGCGATGGCGCCGGCCGTCGCGCGGGTCGGCAAGCTCACCTTCAATTTCGGCAACCGCGAAGTCACCATCGCGGGCCAGGCCGTGGAATTGCGCCGGCGCGAGCTGCTGGTGCTGGAAACGCTGGTTCGGCGCCAGGGTCGGACCGTGCTGCGCAGCGTTCTGGAAGAAGCCGTCTACAGCTTTGACGATGAAATCCAGTCCAACGCGCTCGACTCGCACATCTCGCGGCTGCGGCGCAAGCTCGAGACCTGTGGCGCGGACATCGAGATCCACAACATTCGCGGCGTCGGCTATCTGCTGAAAGCGGTCGAATGAGGCTATTCCGGCGAGGCTCGCTGCAGCGGCGGCTGATCTGTCAATTGCTGGCCTTGCAATATGCCCTCCTGACGATCCTGACCGCCTGTCTGGTCATGCAGCTGATCCACGCCGTTTCCGGCGGCCAGTACATGGACTCCGACGCCACCGAGGTGATCGGTCGCGCGATCGCGCGCGGGCCGGACGGCAAGCTGTCGCTGACGGACACGGCAGAGATGCGCCAACTCCGGACGAAGGCACCCAATATCTGGTTCGTCGCACGCAGCGAGCAGGGAGAACTGCTCTCCGACGGCAAGATGCCGGACGCCTACCGTTCGCTGATCGGCGCGCTCGGGCGTATCAGCTTTTCCGATATCCGCGACAAGGAACCGCCATACGATCTGTCAGCCGCCGTGCGTTCTGTCGACACCGCCGCAGGCCCTTTGACGATCATTGCTGGCAACGGCGAGACGGTCGGAGTGGCCTTCGCCATCGTCCTGCTGTCGCAGTTGCTGATGATTCCGATCCTGATCCTGCTCGCCTTGATCGCACTGATTGCCATTCCCCTGATCGTCCGGCGCGCATTTTCCGGGTTGGCAACCGTGGCGGCCCATGCCGGCGAAATCGATATCGACCGCCGCGGCACCAGGCTGTCGGGCGACAAGATCCCGGCGGAGGTCGGCCCGCTGGTGCATGCCATCAATGGCGCGCTGCAGCGGCTGGACGAAGGCTACGAGCAGCATCAGCGCTTCCTCAGCGACGCCGCTCACGAGCTGCGCACGCCCATCGCGATTCTGCAGACCCGGCTGGAAATCCTGGAGCCGGGCCCGATCCGCACCCGCCTGATGCTGGACGCCGGACGGATCGCCGCGCTTGCCGAACAATTGCTCGACGTGCAGCGCCTCGATCGCACCAATGACAATTTCGTGCCGGTCGAGCTCGGTGAACTCTGCCAGCGGGTTGCCGCCGATCTCGCTCCACTGGCCATCGCGACCGGCTATGACCTCTCGCTGGATATCCGCGATGCCGGCGTCACGGTGATGGGCGATCCCGGCGCGCTGGTTCGCGCGGTGACCAATCTCGTGCAGAACGCCATCGAGCACGCCGGCCATCGGGGAGCGATCACCATTCGCGTCGAACGCGGCGGCGTCATCGAGGTGACCGACGACGGCCCCGGCATTCCCGAAGAGGAGCGCGAGAATATCTTCGCGCCGTTCTATCGCCTGCAGCCCCAGGAACGCGGCGCGGGCCTGGGGCTGAACCTCGTGCGCGACATCGTTCGCCGCCATGGCGGCGATGTGTCCGTGGTGTCGCGGGCACAGCGCGGCGCCTGCTTCCGCATCGTGCTGCCGGCAAGCAGCACAAGCGCGGAGCGCACAACACTTAACAAAGCGTCACCACCGCGCGCATAACGCGCTGAAAAATATCCGAAAAATTCGCGATTGCGCCACGACCTACAATGTCCCCGCAATCCTCGCACGCACAATGGATCAGGTCTGCGGGGAAACCGTCGCAAGACACCGAACCGAAGCGTGTTTGTCATTGGCCGCACGCTTTCGACATCAATTTCACGCGGCGTTGGTCGGCCCGCGCGGGCGACCACGCGTGTTCAATCCGGAGTCCAAACGATGTTGTCGCGAAAAGCCCTGGTCCTGGTGGCGGTGATTTCCGCGCTCGCCATGTTCGGCGCGCGCCTGGCGCGGGCGGCCGACTATTATAATTACAACAAGGCGCCCGCCTATTACCTGCCGCCGGTGTTCTCATGGAGCGGATTTTATGTCGGCGCCCACGGCGGACTGTCCTTCACCGGCATGCCCAATCCGTTCGCCGGCCGCAATGGCCTCGCCGCCGGCCTGCAGGCCGGTTACAACTACCAGATCGGCGTTGCCGTCCTCGGCGCCGAGATTGAAGGATCTTATCTCGGCCACACCGAACACAAGGTGCTCGGCGGCACGCTCGAAGAGACCTGGCGCGGCGCCATCAAGGCGAGAGGTGGCGTGACCTTCGATCAAACCCTGCTCTACGGCACCGCCGGCCTGGCGCTGACCCGGTTCGACGCGGCGGATGGACTCAGCGGCAACACCGCCTGGAAAGCCGGCTATCTGATCGGCGGCGGCATCGAGCGAGGTTTCGCCGGCGGCCTGTCCGCCAAGGTCGAATACAACTACATCAATACGCCCGATGTGAAATCGACCTCGGCATTCGGCTTCCGCCGCACCGACATCGACAGCCACGTCCTCAAGGCCGGACTCAATTATCGGTTCTAGTCACAGCCCATGATGACCCGTTATCAGCGCGAGCTCCGCACAGTCCGTTCAAAACGGCAGCGCATGCCATCAAAAGAACGGAACTCGAAAGGTCATATTCGTTTGAAATCACGCGGCCTGGCGATCCGGAGGACCTGATTCGGCAGGCGGATTTCCTCCGTGACGCCTTTCCCCGAGCTGGATGTTGCCCGTGCGAACACGACGCGCGCGTTATGATTCAAGCACCATTTCGCGCGAATTCGGGCGCAAAGCCGGTGTCAAATTCGCCTGTGTTCGCTCGGCCAGAACGGTGCACGAGCAACGACACGGGAGACATCGGATGCAGAGACTCAAATTCCTGGTGGCCGCCGCGGTGCTGTCGACAACGATTGCCTCGCCGGTCCTGGCAAGCGACATGATCCAGCCGGGAGACGGGTATCATCACTATCGCGACGCGTATGCGGATCGCGGTGGCTACGACAATTACCGCGGCCCATACCGCCACTACCGTCGCGATGAGACGGTCTACGAAACCCGCAGACCTGGTTTCTGGCCGGGTGACGTTGCGGCCGGCATCGTCGGTGGCGCAATCGGCACAGCCGGCGCCATCGCCGGCGGGGCGGTCGACACCGCCGGTGCGATCGCCACGGCGCCGTTCCGCGCCGGCTCATATGCCACCAACAGCTTCTACCACGAGAACGATTTTGCCTGTCAGCCCGGCACACATTTCCGCGGCCAGGACGGGCTATGGTATCTCTGCCAGTAACAGATCCGTACAGCGTCGCGAAAAGGTGGCCAGTCGACCCGCCTTTTCGCTGCGCCTCATGGTGCGTCACCGCCGCCGGACAGGCGCTCCGCCAACACCGCGGCCTGGGTCCGCGAGCCGACGCCCAGTTTGCGCAAGATGATCGAGACGTGCCCCTTGACCGTCTGCTCGGCGATGTTGAGGTCGTTGGCGATCTGCTTGTTGAGCTTGCCACCGACAATCATGCCGAGAATGCGCAGTTGCTGCGCCGACAGCGACGCCAGCCGTGACGCCAGTTCGAGGTCCGAGTTCTGGAGCGATCCGCGGCCGCCGATATTCGGCGGCATCCAGATTTCCCCGGCAAGGATCCGCGTGACGGCATCGGCCATCGCCGGAAGGCTAAGCGATTTCGGAATGTAACCGGAAGCACCATAGGCGATGGCCCGGCGGATGGTGGTCGCATCCTGCTTTGCCGAGATGATCGCGACAGGCACGGTCGGAAACTGCGCCAGCATCATGAACAGTCCGGTAAACCCCTGGATGCCCGGCATGTTGAGATCCCACAGCACCAGGTCGATGTCGTCGGGGCGCGCGGACAGCACGGCCAGAACCTCGTCAAGCGACTGGCATGCGATGATGTCGAGGTCGGGCAAGGCCGTGGACAGCGCCGTGCGAAGCGCGGCCTGCACCAGGGGATGGTCATCACCAATGACAATACGTGTGGTCATGCCGCGTCATCGTCCTGATCTGGTGTCAGTTGTCCGCGCAAGGCTGCGCCGCTCAGGAATCTCCGCAGCGCCGCCGGCTTGACCGGCTTCAGCAGAACACCACAGTCGCGCGCCTGCGCGGCCTTGCGAACGTCTTCGCCGCGGTCGCCGGTGACCAGCAGTGCAGGAATACCTTCACCGGACGTCTGCGCCAACATCTGCCTGAGGTCGTCGAGAAAATCCAGGCCGCTGCGGTCACCATCGATATGATAGTCGACCAGCGCGACATCCGGCCGGTTCGCCGCGGCGGCAGCAAGCGCGGCGCGGGCATCCACGGCGGTGATCACGCGATGCCCCCATCCCTCGAGCAGCGCAGTCAGTCCCTGAAGGATGGTGGCGTCATTGTCGAGACACAGGATGGTCAGCGGCCCCATGGCGTCAGATGGCGTCTCCTGCGCCGGGGCACGTTGCAGCGGCGCGCCGGGTCCATGCGCCAGCGGCACCGTGACAGCGAAGCACGATCCCCGGCCTGGGTGCGAGCGGACGTTGACGGCATGGCCGAGCAGCCGGCTGACGCGATCCACGATCGCAAGGCCGAGGCCTGAGCCCTTGTCCGATCCGGCGCCTGGCGCGAGGCGCTGGAATTCCTCGAAGATCTTCTGCTGATCTTCCGCGGCAATCCCGACCCCCGTATCCCACACTTCGATGCGCAACACCCTGCCGTGCCGCCGGCACCCCAGCAGGATATCGCCCTGTGGTGTGTAGCGGACCGCATTCGACAGCAGGTTCTGCAGGATCCGCCGCAACAGGTGCGGATCGCTGCGGACGTCGGCGCCGCATGTCACTACACGCAATGTCAGCCCGCGCTCGCGCGCAAGGGCCGAGAACTCGACCTTGAGCTGGGTCAGCACATCGGCGATCGAGAAGTCGATGAGATCCGCATGCACCGCGCCGGAATCATAGGATGAGATATCCAGCAGCGTATCCAGCACATGCTCGGTTGACCGCAGAGCCGTGATCGCGCTGTCGGTCAGCATCCGCTCCTTGTCGCGTGGAATCTGCACGCCGGATGCCGGCAGCCCCCGCAGGCTTTCATCCAGCGCCGACAGGAACAGGCGCGCCGCGTTCAGCGGCTGCAGCAGATCGTGACTGGCGGCCGCGAGAAACCGGGTCTTGCCGAGATTGGCCTGTTCCGCCTCCGCCTTGGCCCGCTCCAGGGCGTCGGTCCGCTCATGAACGCGCTGCTCGAGGTCTTCATTGGCCCGGCGTAGGGCTTCCGCCGCGCGATAACGCTCGGTCACATCGGTATAGGTCGAGACATAGCCGCCTTCAGCAATGCGATCGTAGGCGATTTCCAGCACGGTGCCGTCTGGCCGCTTGCGCTCATAGACATAGGGCCAGGTCTGAACCGAGACATCGCGATTGACCAGGAGCGCTGCGAACTCAGCCGCGCCGTATTCGCCGCGGCCGACGTTGAATTCAATCAGCTCGGCCAGCGGCCATCCGACATGCACGAGATCACGCGGCAGATCCAGGAGCTCGATGAAGCGGCCGTTCCAGGCCGAAATGTTGAAATCGGCGTCGAATGCGCAGATGCCCTGCGGCACGCTCTCCAGCACGCCCTGCAGCAGGCGGCGGTTGAAACGCAGCGCTTCGGAGGCCTCGTCCAGCATCGCCATGGCCGCGCGCCGCGACAGCGAATGGCCCTCCAGGGACGCGGCGATCACCACCCGCGCCGACGCCGCCCCGATGGCGCCGGCCAGCAGGTGTTCGGTGAAACGGATCGAATCGAGATCGACCAGGCCGGACTGGTCGAAACGCGGACCGCGCCCGGACCGGCGCGCCGCGATGTAGCTGTCGAACGCGGCGGCGCCGCGCTCGGCGCCGACAAAGCGAATGGCAAGCGAGCGCAGATCATCGAACCGCACCACCACCCGCGACGACAGCATCGACGACGCCTCGTGCGGGGTGCCATGGGTGAAGGCGGACGCCTGATTGCGCTCGACTGTCGATTGTTTGCCGAACAGCGACAGCGCGACAAAACAGATCACATTGGCGCTCAGGCTCCACAAGGTGGCGTGGGAGATCGGGTCAAGGTTGTCGAAGCCGAACAGCGCATCGGGCCTCAGCCAGACGAGATGCCACAGGCCATCGCGTACGATCTGATCGGCCGCGGGCCACAACGGCGCCGCTGAGGGCAGCAGCAACGTATAACCCCACACCAGGAAGCCGACCGCGATGCCGACGGATGCGCCCGCCTTGTTGGCACGCGTCCAGAACAACCCGCCGATGAAGGCCGGCCCGAACTGCGCAACGGCGACAAAGGACAACAGCCCGATCACCGTCAGCGGGTAAGTCTGGTTAACCAGCCGGTGCATCAGATAGGCCAGCAGCAGGATGCCGACAATCGAGAGCCGGCGCACCGTCACCAGCGCCGAGGAGACCGACCAGGTCTCCGCGCGCCGGCCGAGGAAGCGCCAGCGCAGCAGCAACGGCATGATGACGTCGTTGCACAGCATGGTGCTCAGCGCCACCGATGTCATGATCACCATGCCGGTTGCGGCCGACAGGCCGCCGAGGAATGCGATCAGGCTGACGGCTTTCGCGTTGGCGGCAATCGGCAGTGCGATGACGTAACTGTCGGGATCCGTCACCGTCCCGAACATCGCCATGCCGGCCACCGCGACCGGCAGGATCAGCAGGCTGAAGAACGCGAGGTAGACCGGATAAAGCCAGGCGGCGGCGCGGGTGTGGCCCGGTGTCTCGTTCTCGACAATGGCGACATGGAACGCCTGCGGCAGGCACAGGAAGGCGATCGCGGAAATGACGACGTTCGACAGCCAGGTCGGCTGGCTGAGATCGAATGTGAACACCTTGCCGAGCTGCGGATCGGATTGCAGCTGCGCCAGCAACCCGGACAATCCACCGGACATGCCGAACAGCACGAACAACGCGACCACCAGAAACGCGACCAGCTTGACGACACTTTCGAACGCGATCGCCAGCATCAGGCCGCGATGATGTTCGCTGGCATTGATGTGGCGCACGCCGAACACGATCGCAAACAGGGCCATCGACGCGGCGACGCCGAAGGCCGAATCCTGCCAGAACCGCAGCGCTTCGCCGCCCGCCGGTCCCGGCAGCTCAACCAGATAATCAAAGCTCTTGCCGACAGCCTTGAGCTGCAGGGCGATATAAGGCAGCACCCCGAGCAGCGACGCCAGCGTCACCAGTGCAGCGAGCGACTGGCTTTTGCCGTAACGCGCGGCAATGAAGTCGGAAATCGAGGTGACGTTCTGCGCCTTGGCGATCGCAATGACCTTGGACAAAACCGGCTGGCCGAAAACCAGCACCAGTGTCGGGCCGACATAGATCGTGATGAAATCGAGGCCGCTTCCGGCGGCACGGCCAACCGAGCCGTAAAAGCTCCAGGAGGTGTTGTAGACCGCCAGCGTCAGGCAATAGCCAACCGCGGCGACCCAGGATCCCGGCGAAACCAGCGGGCCGTTCACGCTCCGGCGATCGCCCCACCAGGCGATCAGGAACAGCGTGGTCACGTACGCCGCTGCAATCGCTAGGACAAACCACCCCTGCAAAATATCCTCGTCAAGGCTTCCTCGGACCCGGGTTCATATATCCTCTTGCCGGCCTTGGAGCGGCTTTGCAATGCCGGATGATCCGCGGCGGCGGCCGATATCGAGCGCCGCCGCGGATAGCCGGCTCAGGCCGGACTCTTGGCCGGGCCGGCCTGTTGCAGGCCGCGGAGCGCGAGGTTGACCACCACCGCCACCACGATATTGACCGCCAGCGCCAGCAATCCGGTGTAGATGGCGATGCCGCCGGTTCCGAAGTCGATGGTGTGCAGCGGCTTCAGCCCATCGGACCAGGCCAGCACCGAGCCGCCGACCAGCCCGACCGCCCAGCCAACCAGCAGCGCCTTGCTGGAGAACCAGTTCAGGTACAGGCCGAACACCAGCGCGGGCAGCGTCTGCAGGATCCACAGGCCGCCGAGCAATTGCAGATCGAGCGCGAACTGCGTCGGCATCAGCAGGATGGCGAGCAGCGCGCCGACCTTCACCAGCATCGAGGTGTTCTTGGCGACCTTAGCCTCACCCGCCGGCGTGACGGCTGGATTGACCCAGACCTTCCAGAAGTTGCGGGTGAACAGATTGGCCGCGCCGATGCTCATCACCGCAGCCGGGACCAGGGCCCCGATTGCGATCGCCGCGAACGCAAAGCCGGCGAACCAGCCCGGAAACAGCGTCTTGAACAATTCCGGCACCACATCGTTGTTGCTGGCGAGCTTGAGGCCGGCGGCATGGCCCATGTAGCCCAGCAGCGCCAGCAACCCGAGCAGCAAGGTATAGGCCGGCAGCAGCATCGCGTTCTTGCGAATGGTGTTCTCGCCGGACGATGCGAAGATCCCGGTCAACGTATGCGGATACATGAAGGCCGCAAGCGCCGAACCCAGGGCCAGCGACGCATAGGGGAAGATCTGTGCCGGCGACAGCAGGATGCCGCCCGACCCCTTGGCCTTGAACGCGGTATCCGCCGCAGTGAAGATCGCACCATAACCGCCGAGCTTCGACGGCACGATCGCGATCGCGGCAATCACCACGATATAGATCATGATGTCCTTGACGAAAGCGATCAGCGCCGGCGCACGCAGGCCCGACGAATAGGTGTAGAGCGCCAGCACAAGGAAGGCGAGGACCAGAGGAATCTCGCCGTGCAGCCCCAGCGCCTTGATGGCGACCTCCATGCCGATCAATTGCAAGGCGATATAGGGCATGGTGGCGAGCACGCCGGTGGCCGCCACCGCGAGCTCCAGGCTGCGCGATCCATACGCCCCGCGGACGACGTCGCCGGCGGTGACATAACCCTTGTCCTTCGCCACTCTCCACAACACCGGCATCACGGCGAACACGAACGGATAGACGATGATGGTGTAGGGCAGCGCGAAAAAGCCGTAAGCGCCAACTGCATAGACCAGCGCCGGAACGGCGATCACCGTATAAGCGGTGTAGAAGTCGCCGCCGACCAGGAACCAGGTGATCCAGGTGCCGAACTTGCGGCCGCCAAGCCCCCATTCGTCGAGATGGGCCAGCGTCTCCGGCTTGCGCCATCGCGAGGCCACGAAGCCCATGCCGGTCACCAGGACGAACAGGGCGATGAAGACGGTCAAAGCCGCGCTATCGACATTAGCCATCATGGCGCATGCTCCTGTAGACGATGAAGGTGAGGAGCGAGGTCAGCGGCACCCAGGCGAGCTGGTACCAATAGAAAAAGGGAAAACCGAACAGAGACGGATCCTTGATGTTGTAGAACGGCACAATCATCAGGCCGACGAACGGCAACAGCAGCAGCAGGCGTACCAAGCTCTCCTCCCATGTTCATGACAACGGTGCGCCCATTTGCCGGCGCAACTTGAGCGCGATCATGCGCCAAACGGCCGCGAAGCTCCCGCCCTACCTTGGGTCTGCCGGACCCCAGTACTTTGGTATGGGGCCGCATGCGGGGAGCACGACAAGCGAGAAACTGGCAGGAATCCGCACGTGGCCACGAAGCGCCTGTGATCGCACTTTACCGGCGCCGTTTCGCAGCCAGCGGGAACTCTCTCTGCCACACTGCAAAGGCGGGAACCTCACATTGGTGTGAAATCATTCTCGTCAAGCGTCGGAACGTCTCCTGCAGCGGGCTGTTGGCTCCATGTGCACTTTCAAGCGGACTGGATACCCGGTCGCGTGAAAACAACGTGCTCATGATTGTGAGAGCGGATCAGGACGCCAAGCCGGCTCTGTTTTCCGAATTCGTTCTCGTTAACGACGCAGGAGCAATACATGCAGACAATGAAACTTTTGGCCGCCGCCGCGGTGCTGTCGACAATGGTCATCTCACCGGTGCTGGCACAAGACATGGCCAGACAAGACATGACCAAACAAGACATGGCCAAGCCGCGGACGACGCATCATCAGAAGATGAGTATGCACCAGCACCATCGCGGCGCGTACGACAATAGCTACAATCGCTACGAACCGGCATACGGGCCGGAAGAGAGGCGCGATTCCGGTTTCTGGCCGGCTGATGTGGCGGGCGGCATCGTCGGCGGCGCAATTGGCACGGCCGGTGCCATCGCGGGCGGCGCGGTCGATACCGCGGGCGCCATCGCCACCGCACCGTTCGGCGGCGGCCCCTATGCCAATAACAGCTACTATCATCCTGGCGATTTCGTCTGCCAGCCCGGCACCTACTTCCGCGGGCAGGATGGATACCGACACCTCTGCCAGTAAACGCCCACGTAGCGTTGCGTTGTAGCGTCAGTTGCGTTGTAGCGTGATCGCGTAGTGAAAGGGCGGCCGGATTGGCCGCCTTTTTTCTTTACGCGTCTCCAGTTGCACTAGGCCTGCATTTTTCCGACCAGGACCGGCATGTCGAGCGCGGCGGAATTGACATTGACGCTGCGGCTCAGGCGCAACAACGGCCCCTCGAACACGCACTCCACCGTATCGCGGAACGCGGACTCGACGAAGGTCCATGTCATCGCGAACGTCCTGGTATCGCGCCATTCGCCGCTGGCGACCACCCGCATGACATCGGGCTGGTATTCGTGGTGCAGCTTGTTGCCGGTCATCGTGGTGGTGCCTTCGATGGCCCGTCCGATGCCGACCTCGATCGTATGCGTGCCGCGATCATCTTCCATGGCGAACAGACAACGATCATCGGCGAACGTCAGGGTAGCCGATTTGATTGCATCGGCATTCTCCGCAAACTGATACTTCTTTGCCGAAATATGCCGCGCAACGGGGGACGCCGATCGTACCGGCGCCGGCAATAATTGCAGATCGGCCGTGTGTGCCGCGAGAGTTTTGAACTCGCGATCATTCCGCGCAGCCATCCCAGACAGCATGGCCGGAAAATGGGAGAACACCAGCTTCGTGAAGGCGCTTCCCATGGGAATGCCCGCTGTCATCGCCAGCACCGCATTCTGTTTCGGGAACACGAAACTGAGCTGGCTGAACAGGCCGTTGGCGTAGAACGCGCCATCCGGGCCCAGCCACCATTGATAACCATAGGTGTCCTTGACGTGCGGAAACTGCACCGCGGCCACCCAATCGGCCGGCAGCACCTGCTTGCCGTTCCACATCCCGTTCTGCGCATGCAGAATCCCGAGCTTGAGGCAGTCGACGGTTTTCCAGCTCAGGCCGTTGGCGCCCGGAGAAATGTTCTCCGGACCAACCGGCCACTCGTACCCCCTGATGTCGAGCGGATCGAACAGCCGCGGCTTGAGGTAGTCGGCAAGCGGCTGTCCGGTGACCTTGCTGACGATGGCCGAAAGCAGATAGGTCGCAGCGCTGGTGTAAACCCATTTGGTGCCGGGCTGATAAACCACCGGAATCTTGAAGAACTCCGCGACCCAGCTGGTCTTGATCGGCCGCCAGACCGACCCGGACACCATGTAGGCGTGCCCGGTCCGCATGGTCAGCAGATCCTCGACGGTCATGGCCGCGAGCTTGTCGTCAACGGTCTCCGGCAGCATATCCTTGAAGAAGGACACCGCCTTATCCTGCAATCCGAAGCGCTTCTCGGCGATTGCAAGACCCACCGCACACACCGCAACGCTCTTGGTGAGCGAATGCATCATGTGAATGCGGTCGGCCCGATAGGGCGACCACCACCCCTCCGCCACCACATGACCGTTGCGCCACAGCATGAAGCTGTGCATCTCGAAACCCTGCTGCGCAACGTCATCGAGGAAGGCGATGATATCTCGCGGTGCAATGCCCTGCTCCTCGGGCCGGCTGCGCGCCAGCCCGTCGGCGAAGCCGCCAGCTTTCGCCTCAGCTCTGCTCCATCCAGGTCCGCCGGGGATCATTGTGGCGGCGGATCCGCCGAGCAGCAACTGCAGCGCCGCGCGGCGCGACGGGCCACCCTCGCCCGCGCGTTCCGCCATGTCCCGCAGCGGCGTTGTTGTATCGCTTGGCATCTTCGACCCTTTCGCCCAGGCGCCTCGGCAGGCGCTACGGCAGCACTTCCCGCCGCTCGGTCAGCAGTTGGTCGAGTTCTGCCTTCTTTTCGTCAAGCAGACTGTCGTCGACCGCTTCGATCGCGCTCAACAGTTCACGGGCATCGCTGATCCGCGGCACGGTGACATAGTCCGCACCGGCGGCATAGATGTCTTTCACATCGGACAGAAAGTCCGCCGTCGCAATGACCTTGGCGCTGCCGTTGAGCGAGCGCACATGGCGGACCAGTTTTTCGTTATTGGCGCCCTTCAGCAGCGAATCCGGCACGCTCAGAATGATGATCTCGGCATTGGCGACGCCGGCATGCAGCAGGGTGTCGACATTGCTGATATCACCATAGATCACGTGCAGGCCGCGTGCCGACAGGTTGCTGAAAACCACCGGGTTGAAATCGACCACGCTGATCTGCTCCAGCAGCGACGCATTCTGCCGCTCGATTTCGCTCAGCAATGCACTGGCCGCACGGAAAAAGCCGAGGATGACGATTCGCCGGCCCGCCTCATGGCCGCCACCATGGACCTCGCCGCCGACATGATCGAGATCCCGCAATCCCATCCGCTTCAGAACCGCGATCGACCATCGGCCAATCGGATCGCTCTGCGTGATCATGAAGGTCGAGAGCACCGCAAGCAGCACGAAGGCGAACGAGGCCGCGCTCGAGGTCGCGGTACCGAGATGACCCGCGGTCATGCCGACCTGAATCACCACCAGCGAAAATTCGCTGATCTGCGCCAGATTGAGCGCAGGCAAGAGGCTGGCGCGCAGCCCCTGTTTCATCAGATACAGCGGCACGAAGGTCGTGACCAGCCGGCTGGTCAGCGTGAATGCGGCAATCACCAGGGCGAAGCCGACGACCGACAGGCTCGGGATCGGAATCGTCATTCCCTGCGCGACAAAGAACAGGGTGATGAAGAAGTCGCGCAGCGTCGTCACCTTCGCCGTCACGTCGAGAGCGTAGGGGAAGGTCGAGAGCGAAACGCCAGCCACCAGCGATCCCATCTCGCGCGACAGATGCAGCTGCTCCGCAATCTCGCCGATCAGGAAACACCACGCCAGCGCCCCGAGCAGCACAAGTTCCGGCCGCCGCGCCACCCGATGAAACAGCGGCGGCAGCACGTAGCGGCTCAGCACCAGGGCCACCGCGACCAGTACGACAACGCGGCCGATCGACAGCAGCACGATCGAGATCTGCAGATTGTCCAGGCTCGGCTGCACCGCAAGGAACAGAATCGCGAAAATATCCTGCAGCACCAGGATGCCGAGGGTGATCCGCCCCGGGAGCGTATCGAGCTCGCGTTTTTCGTACAGCACCTTGACGATGATGACGGTGCTGCTCAACGCGCAGGCGATGCACAGATAGAGCGCATCGAAGCCGCCCTTCCCCATCGGCAGCCCGATCGCCATGAAGAACGCAATGCCGAGCAGGCAGCCGCCGATCAACTGCCCGCCGGCCCCGAACAGAATCACCCGTCCGGCACGGATAATCTTCTTCAGATCGATTTCCAGCCCGATCATGAACAGCATGAAGATCAGGCCGAGCTCGGAAATGGTGTTGATCGAATCCCGGGCCTTGACCCACCCCATGCCGTAGGGGCCGATGATGAAACCAGCTACCAGATAGGCGAGAATCAGCGGCTGCCGCAGGAAATGCGCGGCCAGGCCAAGCCCCCATGCAAACAGAATGCAGAGCGTAATGTCACGAATCAGTTCGGCCATGCGTCCCCCGGGTCGGCGGGAGCATAAAAGGCAAATCGGCCAATCAATGCAAGCCGGCTGTCCCCGGGCGCACGGGGGCGGCCGAGGCTCAAATATCGTTCCGGCAACGCCGCCCCTGTCGATAGCAAGGCGACGCGTGCCGGCCGGCGACGGGCTGGTCTACCGACCGCTCGCTATGACGCGCAGGCCCGCCCCTCGCAGCGGCCATCGCTATCGGACGCGACCTCGAGACGGGACTGGATGAACTTCGAAAACGTGACAACCTTGGCCGGTTGATAGACCGTGCTTGGATAGATGATCCAGGCCGCAGCGTCCGAGGGGCCGGCTGTCGCGGTATACTGCGGCAGCAGACGAACCAGGGCTCCGTCGCGGAGGTCAGCCGCGACCATCCAGTCCGGCAGCAATGCAGGACCCATATCGGCCAGTGCGCATTGCCGGATGGCCAGCTCGCTGGAGAACTTCAACTCGCCGTTGACGACAACGTGTTCTTCGTCGCCGCCGCGGCGGAACGTCCAGCGCTCACCATCTCGCGACGTATCGAGCAGGAGACACCGCTGCGTGCTCAAGTCGGCGGGGTGCGACGGGTGGCCTGTTCTCTTGAGGTATTCAGGACCGGCGCAAATCGAATGGCTTGTCGAGAACAGTTTCGTGGCGGGGTAGCTGATCCTGTCACGCTCCGCAAACTGAACCGCGATATCGACCCGTTCCGCCACCAGATCCGGTATTTTATCAACCAGCATCAGGTCCACGGAAATGTCGGGGTGCTTTTGCTTGAACTCCGGCAACAGCGGCAGGACACACATCATTCCGAAAGCGATGGTCGTCGCGACGCGCAATTCGCCGGCCGGCGCCTTCCCGACGTCCTGCACCGCATGCTTCGCGCGCTCCAGCTGCTCGACGATCGGCTTGACCTTCTCGAAGAAGACATTGCCGGCCTCGGTCGGGACTATTCGCCGTGTGCTGCGAAAGAACAGCCGCGCCCCCAATTCTTCCTCAAGCGAGGAGACCACTCTCGATATCGAGGAGGGATCGATATTCTGGTCCTTGGCGACCGCCGTGAAGGAGCCGCGGCGCATCACGTCTACGAAGGTCGCAATCGATTCAATATCCATCATCAGTCCAATGCATGCCCGAGAATACGAGCAGAAACGACTTTCGGAAACATCGAGCGCCCAACAATCTCCGGACAGACCGCAGCAAGCCGGCAAGAGCGCAACGAAGCTCGCAATCTTTCGAACCTATGCACGCCGTCCCGTTCACGCATCTCCCATTTGAGTGATGGGATTCGCCGCCGGATCTGTTCACATCCTATTAGCAAAATAAATCACGCAAACTGATCCACCAAACGGATGATCATGCGTTTTTCAGTTACGCGTCTTTGGATTGTACACGGCTTCGCGGCAAGTTTTTCGCAAAGCTGACAGCTTCCATCTGAACGGTTGAAACCGCCGATCAAAAAACATCGACGCGGGGCGATGGCACGCAAACGTCGGCAATAGACGCGAAGCCCTCCAGAGACAATCACAATGCGTGTCGCACGAATTGGCGCGCGATGACGGCGCCCGTCTTCGCGCAAGAACCAGATTATCGCGTCACCCACGCGACGACCTCGATATGTCTGCCGTCGCCCGATCAACGGCAAATATCCAGCTTTCAGAATCATGCCGTCCTACGACCGTCGGCGGCAACTTCGCTTGCCAATATGATCTCGACGCGATCAACCGATCGAATGACTCTCCTGCGATCTTTGCAAAAGACAAATGCAGACATGCCATCAGTGCCGGAATCACAAAAATCGCGGGCTTTTTTTCGACTTGAAGCGCATGCAGATATTGATCAGTAGAGCAGCCGCCGATAACGCACACCCGCAGATATCCACCATGATCCTCGTCTGCCCCCGCAAGATATCCCGCAAGAACGCGATCGCCGGCTCTCTCGTCTGTGGCGGCCTCATCGCATTGGCGACGACGCAGGCCGCTGCCAAGTGGCAGTTCGAAACCAGCAAGGACGTTTCGGGACGCGAGACAAAGTCGGCGTATGTCACCGCGCAAGCCCGCGACGCCGTTCTCCAGCTCGATTGTGAGAACGGAACGCAATTGCTGTCGATCGCCGCCGACCGGAGTTTCGAACGCGGCATGATCGGCAGCGTCATTACGCTCGACCGACGCCCTCCCCGCTCGGGGCTGCTGAAAGTTTACTCCGGCAGGACCGACATTCCGATTTTCGATCTACGGCTCGCCGACCTGACGCGATCGAAACGTCTTTCGATCGAGTTGCAACCGATCACCGGAACGCCGAGCCGATACGTCTTCGACACCTCCGGCGCCAGGTCCGCCGTGAAGGCGGTTTGGTGCGGTCCCAGGCGCCCCTCGCTGCTGCGGCGCCTCGAAAGCAAATTCCATCTTCCGCCGCTGCGATTGCGCTCCCGGAAGACGGTTTCTTCCACCGCAAGCCAGCAGCAATGATCGGCTCCCCGTCCAAGCCATGCCTGCTGAACCGACAGACGGTCGTGAGACGACATATCAGAGGCTAACATGCCAGTGTGGCCGCCATCCGCGCGAATGAATCCGGGACGTCCACGCAGGACGGCCCGGACCGCAATCGGCGCGGCGATCGTCGCGCTGGCGAGCCTGACCCTGCTTCGGATCTACAACCCTGCCATCATCATCGGCCTGCAGCAACGGACCTTCGATACGTACCAGCGACTGCAACCACGCGCATACGCCGATTTTCCCGTCCGCGTCGTCGACATCGACGACGCCTCAATCGCCATGGTCGGTCAATGGCCCTGGCCACGAACGCGGCTGGCAGTCCTGACACGACGCCTCGAAGAACTCGGCGCATCGGTCGTCGTGTTCGACATCCTGTTTTCCGAACCCGACCGGTTGACGCCGGGCCGCCTTGCCGATGAGCTGGCCCAGACCGGCGGCGCAATCACGGATCAAACGCGCAAGACGCTTGAAGAGCTGCCCGACCACGACAAGATCTTTGCCGACGCCATTGGAAAGGTGCCGGTCGTCCTCGGCTTCGCCGCCAGCCGGGAGCGCTCCGCCAATCATCCGCCGCTCAAGGCCGGCGTGGCCTTTACCGGCGCGGACCCGCTGGACGTTTTGCCGCCGCTGCCCGGAGCCGTGACCAATCTCTCCCTGTTCGACCAGGCCGCGGCGGGGGTCGGCGGCTTGAATCTGAGCACCCGCGACCGCGCCGGCATTGTTCGCCGCATACCCATGCTGTTCTCCGATGGCACTCATGTCTATCCGGGTCTCGCCGTGGAAGCCCTTCGGGTCGCGCAACGCCAGAGCGGCGTTCTGGTGCGCGGGACCGGATCGAGCGGCGAGGCGAACACGGGCAATGCCGCATTGCTCGACATGCGCGTCGGCGATTTCACGATACCCCTGACCGACAAGGGGGAAGTCTGGCTCTATTTCGGATCGAGCCGGCCGGAACGCCACATTTCCGCACGTGACCTGCTCGATCCATCGCGGGATTCGGAGCTTCGCCCGCGCCTGGAGGGACAGATCGTGTTCGTCGGCGTTTCGGCCGCGGCCTCCAGAGACATTCACGCCACGCCGCTCGGGCAATTGATGACCGGCACCGAAATTCAGGCGCAGCTCACCGAGCAGATCCTGGCGCAGAGTTTTGTCGTCCGGCCGGACTGGGCCGACGGGCTCGAGGTCGTGCTGACCGTCGCATTCGGAGTTCTCGTCACCGTGCTGCTGATCGGGTTTGGCGCGCGGTTCTCGCTCGTTGTGGGGATTGCCGCGATGGCAACCGCGGTTGCCGGCTCGTGGTTCACCTTCGTTCACCTGCACCTGCTGCTCGATCCGATCTATCCTTCGCTTGCGTGTGCGATCGTCTACGTGGTGATCGAACGCGTGCTGCGGCTGGCATCCGACACCGAACGAAAATTCGTCCGGCAGGCCTTTCAACAATATCTCGCACCGGAGCTGTTGCAGCGGCTGGAGAACTCGCCCCAGGCCATGGAGCTCGGCGGAGAGACCCGCGCCATCAGCGTGATGTTCATGGACGTCCGCGGCTTCACGCGGCTGTCCGAGCAACTGACGGCGCATGAGCTGGTGGATTTCATCAATACGCTGCTCTCGCCGTTATCGGATGCGATCCAGTCCGAACTCGGAACCATCGACAAGTACATCGGCGACTCCATCATGGCGTTCTGGAACGCCCCGCTGGACATAACCGATCATCCCGCCCGCGCCTGCCGCGCCGCGCTGGCGATGCGGCGGGCGCTTCGGGAATTGAATGCCGCCAATGCGTTTTCCTCTGCGAGCCACGCGCTGGATCAAATAGAGGTCAAGATCGGTGTCGGCATCAACTACGGCAACGCCTGCGTCGGCAATATGGGATCCGCGCGACGATTCAACTATTCCGCGATCGGTGATGTTGTCAACGTCGCAGCGCGAATCGAATCCACGACCAAGCCGTTCGGAACCGACATTCTGGTGTCCCAGGAGATCGTCAAGCGCGCCGATGCCTTCGCTTACCTGGAGGCCGGCTCCATGACACTCAAGGGCAAGTCGCAATCGACCACGCTGTATGCCCTGATCGGCGATGAAGCCTGCGCGTCGACACCCGGCTTTCTTGAACTCCAGCATCACCATGCGCAACTGCTGGACGCGATAGCGAACAACGCGATCATCGAAGCGCATGCGGCACTGTCGGCGTGCCGGCAGCGCGCGGACCGTGATCTCATCGATTTCTACGATCACTTCGAGGAGCAGATCGACAAACGGATGCACGCTCTCTGTCATCAATCCTGAGCGCGGCGCCGATCCGCAGGGCTCATCTTTCAGACACGTTCAAGCCCTGTGTCATCCATTCGAATGATCACAATTGCTGCGCGCCTTACAAGACTCGCATGCAACAACAACACGAGTTGGGTTGTTTTTCACCTGCTGTGTTCGGCGCGACACGCAATGCGCACTGTGTTGAGTTGATTCACGAAGAGGCCTGTGGTTGGTGATCGCTGAATTTATCGTTTGATATTTTTCAGCTCGGACTGGCCCATGACACATCAAGCCGGCTTGAAAATGATCCGCGCTTCCATCCGTCGCTCCGCGCTGGTTTTGTCGATCGCAACAGCAATCGCGCTCGATACCGGTCATGCACACGCCGAGGATGTCGCTGCGGATCAACGGCAGTTGTTCGACCGGATGATGCAGCAGCCGACCGATCACGATCTGACGTTTGAATTCGCGCGCGTGGCGACGGCGCACGGGGACTATGAAGCCGCGATTGGCGCGCTCGAACGGCTGCTGTTCTATGAACCGCGCCTGGCCCGCGTGAAGTACGAACTCGGCGCGCTTTATTTTCGGCTTCGGTCGTTCGAAATGGCCCGGCGCTATTTCCATGAGGCGCTGGACAGCCCGGACCTCGATGCCATCACCAAGAGCCGGATCGAGGCCTATCTTCCCGACGCCGAAAAACAACTGCAGCAGAGCCGTTTTTCCGGCTTCGCCCAGACCGGCATCCGCACCCAGTCGAACGCCAGCTTTGCCCCGATCGGCGACACCATCCGCCTGGCAAGCCCCACGGGCATCGGCTCCCAGGATCTTTCCCTGCTGGCGGGGGCACGCCGCAGCAGCGACGTCAACTGGTTCGGCCTTGTCGGCCTCAGCCATGACTACGACTTCGACAATCAGCGCGGCGACTCCTTCGAGACGCGCTTCACCGGATATGCGACGCATCAATTCCGGCTCGACGACCTCGATGTCGGTCTGGTCAATGTCAGCCTGGGTCCACGGCTGGCGCTCTGGCCGGAGGTGTTTCCGAACGTGACCTTCAAACCCTATTTCGTCGCCGGCAACGCCTGGGTGAGCGGCTCATCCTATGTGTCGTCAATCGGCGGCGGTGCGTCGCTCTCCATTCCCGTCACCACACGCATAACCGTAGAGCCTGACTTGCAATGGACCCGCGCCGACTTCAACACCGGCAATCTTGCGGCGGTGTCGACCTTCGGATCCGGCAACTGGCTGACCGGCAGCGTCGCGACATCCGTCAAGATCGACGACCAGCTTCAACTGACGGCGCGCACCGCCTACCGGCGCGGCGACGCGGCCCTGACTTGGCAGGCGTTCGACCAGTGGAGCGGCGAAGCCGCGCTGACATTCAGCTTCGCCCCGCCGCTCGAGGCCATCACCCGCAACTGGTCGATCTCCCCGTTCATTCGCGTCGTCAACACGCGGTTCGACGCGGCCAACCCTGCGATCGACCCCCTGGTGCGCCGCGCCGACCTGGAATGGATCACCGGTGCCGTGCTCGACATGCCGATCAACGCGTCGTTCGGCATCTCAACAACGGTTCAGTTCGATCATACGACATCGACGCTGCCCAACTACCAGTTCGACAACCTGTCGTTCCTGATCGGCCCGACTGCCCGTTTTTGAGGGAAGACGCTTTCGAGGAAAGACCATGGACCTGAGAACGAGACTGATCGGAGTGCTGCTCGCGACCGCCGCATCGCTGGCATCCGCTCCGGTTCTGGCGCAGAACGCCGGGCGGGTCAGCGCGGTCAATCCGGATTCCACCGGCACGCCGGCAGGCGCACAGCCCCGCGTCCTGGCCATCGGCACCGACGTGACCCACAAGGAAGTCGTCAAGACGTCGTCGCAGGGATCGACCCAGATCGTATTCCCCGACCAGTCCACCCTCAATGTCGGCCGCAACAGCAGCATCACCATCGACGAATATGTCTATGATCCCGCAGCCGGCGCCGGCAGGATGACAGCGTCGATCGGAAAAGGCCTGCTGCGTTTTGTCGGCGGCCAGATCAGCCACACGGTCGGCGCCACGTTCAAAACGCCGATGGCGACGCTCGGTGTGCGCGGCGGGGTCGCGACGATCGCCTATGCCAATGCTGGGGAGATCGATCCGTCGCTTCGCCAGTGCGGGCAGTTCGTGATCGGGCATGTCGGCGCGGTGACGGTCAACAACCAGGTCAGCCAGGTGGTGGTTCGCCCGGGGTTCTCCGCATGCGTCACCGCGGCCAACGCCCCCATCGCAGCGCCGACGCGGGTGTCGGATCTCGTGCTCGGCAATGCGATGCGGTTGCTGACAAGCGGCGCAGGACAGCACGGCAGCGCCATCCACCTGCCCACGGACGACGGCGCATCGCGCTTCGGCATCGGCCACGCACGCCTGGATGATCCGACCAGTCCGCCGGGAAGCAAGCCACTGGATTACATCAAGATCATCGGGGCCGGCGATGCCGTGGCGCGCAGCAAGTCCCAGGCGAACCAGACCACGCAAGTGATTCCGCCGCCACCGCCTCCCCCACCTCCCTGTGATGAATGCGGAGATGATTAGGCTGCCGGGCGGCCTCGCCACGAGTCCGGCGTGGCAAAAGTCAGGTGCGATCGGGATTCCCTGCGAGCGGCGACATCAGCATATCGTCGGCAGCAAGGACTTCACTTCGTCGATCAAGTCCGGGACAGCCCTGCGATCGTTCGACAGGTGCCTCAGCAGGTGTTTCTGGAACAGCCCGTCGAACAGCGCGTACAGCACTGACGACGAGACTCCCGGCTTCTTGTCGCCAAGCTCGGCGTAGCGCGATGCCACCCGCCAGATCATGTCTTCCAGCGTCCTGTCGATTTCGGCGACATCCTTGCGGAACGCATCCTCGAACAAGGCTTGTGCGCGCAGGTCGTACCAGAGCCGGTGCATGCGGGCTTCCTCCCGCAGTGTCTCGGCCAGCTTGGCGGTGAAGCCCTCCATCAGCTCGTCGCGGGTTCGCGCCGTGGCCGTGACTTCATCATAGCGGGTGACGCACTTGGCCTTGTAGTGCCGCACGCAGCAGCAGATCAGATCGAGCTTGTCGGCGAAGTAATAGTGAAACACCCCGTGGGTGAATTCGGAATTCTGTGCGATCTCGCGCAGGCTGGTCCGCGCATAACCAAGTTCGCCGAGGGTCTCCAGCGCAGCTTCCGCCAGCTCCAGCCGTCTCGCCTGGAACTTTTCCTCACGCAACGCTTCCATCGCGTCCGAGAGGCGTTCTCTGGTACTCCGCTGCACTGTCACATTCCCTGTTCGGCCCACGAGGGCCACTCCACGCGGCGCACTGTGACCGGCTTGCGACTTGATCGCAACTGTCTTCTTTGGCTGTAGCATCGGCAATTTATACACTCGTCAAGATTTAACTTGACGAATGTATAGTTCAAATTTGACAATCGTCAAAACAACCGAGCTCGTCCCGGGAGGACGCCACTGACGACAAGCCCACCCACCGCCAGCGGTGCGTGCCGCCTTGCCGAAACCAGCCTGAATCAAACCAGCAAAAAGGGAGGACAGCGACATGGACGGACAGCGTCTTGCAGGCAAAAAGGCCCTCGTCACCGGCGGCGCGGGTGGAATCGGCGCCGACATCGCGGCGGCGCTGGCGAACGCCGGCGCCGCTGTCATGATCGGCGACATCCGGGCCGATCAGGGCAAGGAGACAGCGGCAAGGATCGCGCGCGCCGGCGGCAAGGCCGGTTTTGTGACACTCGACGTTACCGACGACGCACAATGGGAACGGGCGGTCTCCACCACCATCGCGGAACTCGGCGGCTACGACATACTGATCAACAATGCGGGCCTCGAGATCGCGTCGCTGCTGGTCGACCTGCAGGCCGACGATCTGCGCCGCATGTGCGAAGTCAATATCATCGGTGTGGGCCTCGGCATGAAGCACGCCTTTCGGGCGATGCGTCCCGGCGGCGCGGCCGGTCACGGCGGCGCCGTCGTCAACGTCGCCTCGGTCGCCGCCACCATCGCCTTTCCCGCCATTGCGGGGTACTCCGCCACCAAGTCCGCGGTCGACCGGATGACCAGGATCGGCGCCATGGAGGCCGGCAAGCTCGGTTATGGAATCCGGGTCAATTGCATCTATCCCGGCCTTGTCGCCAACGAGATGGGACTCCGGCTCGCCAATGAAATCGTGAAGTTCGGACTGGCAGCCGATGTCAACGCCGCGGTCAGCTCGGTGATCGAGCAGACCCCGCTGGGACGGCTCTGCGACCACGGCGACATCGCCGCCTCGGTCGCCTTCCTGTGCTCCGACGACGCCCGCTTCATCACCGGCGCCGGCCTGCCGGTCGACGGCGGCATGGGCATGTAGCCGCGCCCGCGGCGCCAGCCAGACTCAAACGCAAACCAATCATTCGGGAGGACCACACCATGAGCGAGAAGAAACCCGTCATCGTCTACGGCGTCTCCGGCTACACCGGCCGCCTGGTCTGCGAGTATCTGCGCGAATACAACGTTCCCTTCATCGCCGCCGGACGCGACAAGGCGAAGGTGCAGGCCGTCGTCGAGAAGATTCCCGGCATCGAGACCGCGGACTACGAGGTCGTGCAGGTGGAGCACACGGTCGAGGCGCTGACCAAACTGTTCAGGGGCGCCAAGGTCGTCAGCAACATGGTCGGCCCGTTCATCAAGTATGCGCCGGAAGTGGTCGAGGCCGCATTGGCCGCGGGCTGCCACTATACCGACACCACCGGTGAACAGGATTGGGTGCTGCTGGCGCAGCAGCGCTGGGGCCAACAGTTCGCCGAGAAAGGCCTGCTGCTGGCGCCGAACATGGCGCAGATGTACACCACCGGCGAAATCGCCGCCAACATCTGCCTCGAGACCCCCGGTCTCGATACCCTCGATATCCTGGTGTTCTGGAAGGGCTTCCCGACCTACGCCTCGACCCAGACCATCTTCACCATCCTCAAGGCCAACTGGTACTACCTCGAGCAGAACAAGTTCGTGGAATGGGACGTCACCGCGCGCGCCGACGTGGTGGTGCCGGGACAGCACGAGACCGCCATCGCCGTGCCGTGGGGCGGCACCGCGCATCCCGTCTGGTTCAAGAACGATCCGCGGGTGACCAACTGCCGGGTGCTCGGCGGCGTCCTGGCGCGCCCGGTGATGGAGGGCGTGGTCCAGACCACGCAGATGGTGAAGGAGAAGATCAAGCCGCTGCCGCCCGCCGAGCAGGAGAAAGCGCTCGGCGACATTGCCGCGACGCTGCAGGCCGCGATGCCGCCGCGGGAAAACCCGCGCATCAACACATCGATCGAATCGGTGTATGCGTCCGGCCCGCTCGGCCGCGCGCATTGCGTGATCCACGGCAATTGCAACTACAAGCAGACCGGCATGCTGCAGGCTTACGCCGCATTCTCGCTGCTGCAGACCCCACCGAAGAAGGTCGGTTTCGCCTCCGGCTGCCAGGCGTTCGGCCATCGCGAGTTGCTGGGGCAGTTGCGCAGCTTCGGCCTGGTGATGAATCCGATCCTGACCGTTCAGAGCTGAGATACGCCCTACCTGCAAAATCGCGCCTTCGCCCCACGCAAGAATGCCGCGATCCCGGCGGCACCTTGCGCGGGGGGCAACGGCTAGGGGCGTGAGAAGGCCGTCCGGATGGAGTAAGACCCGGCGCCAAACACAGCAATCATGGCCAGTCCGCCGACAAGGCCGACATTCTTCAGAAACTGGATGGTTTGCAGGGTCACCTGGGGCTCCGGCGCGGCCCAGAACTGATGGAACATCAGCGTGGCGCCGATCGTGAACAGGATCAGCACGCACGCAGCCTGTCGCGTCCACAAGCCCAGCAGAAGCGCCGTCGCGCAGCCAAGCTCGATGGCGATCGCGCCGGCGGCCATCACGCTGCCGAGCCCCTCCGCGCCGCCGGGCAATCGCGCGGCCGTCGCGGCGAACGCGAGCACTTTGCCGAGGCCGCTGTAATAGAACAGCGGCACGAACAGGACGCGTGCAAACAGCAGCACCAGCCCCTGAGCTCCGCTGGCCGGAACAACCGCCTTCTCGACCTCTGCCGATATCGCCATGCCGCCTCGCTCCTCGACGCTTGTCCGGCCGAGGCTCCCGCCTGCCGTCCCGCCAGGAAAATCGAGCCTTCCCGATAATTTGTCAATGATAATATTGCATTTGCAATTAAACGCGCGCGCTCGTGATCCGCGCGGCCAGCGCTTTTGATCCCGCGAAAGCCCCGGCCCGTCGCATGAAAAAAGCGCGCCGGACGGTCAGCCGGCGCGCTTGAATTACGATCGATATCCGCACAGATCGGGCAGATGACGTCTCAGGCCGCGATCATGCGGCCGATGCGAACCCTGATGATCTCCTCGGCATCGCGGACGATCCGCGTGATCAGTTCGGCGCAGGTCGGGATATCGTGGATCAGGCCCTGCACCTGCCCCGCCGACCAGATGCCGTCCTGCCAGTCTCCGGTGGCGTAGACCTGCTTGCCGCGGGCACCGGCGACCAGATCACGCACCTGGTCGAAGGTCGCGCCTTCCTTTTCCATCGCCACGACCTGCGTGCTGATCACATTCTTGGCCACACGCGAGGTGTTGCGCATGGTGCGGAAGATCAATTCGGTCGCGCGCTCGTCATTGGCGACGATCTGCTCCTTCACCAATTGATGGATCGGGCTTTCCCGGGTGGCCATGAAGCGCGTGCCCATGTTGATGCCGTCGGCGCCGAGCGCCAGCGCCGCCGCGAGACCACGGCCATCGCCGAATCCACCGGACGCGATCATCGGGATCTTCACCTTGTCGGCCGCCGCCGGAATCAGGATCAGGCCGGGCGTGTCGTCCTCTCCGGGATGACCGGCGCACTCAAAGCCGTCGATCGAGATCGCGTCGACGCCCATCCGCTCGGCCGAAAGCGCGTGACGGACGCTGGTGCATTTGTGAATCACTTTCACGCCGTGTTTCTTGAATTCGTCGACATGCTCCTGCGGCTTGTTGCCGGCGGTCTCGACGATGGTGATGCCGCTGTCGATGATCGCCTGCCGGTACTCGGCATAGGGCGGCGGCTTGATGGTCGGCAGGATGGTCAAATTCACCGCGATCGGCTTTTTGGTCAGGGTGCGCGCGCGGGCAATCTCCTTGCGCAGATCGTCCGGCGTCGGTTGCGTCAGCGCCGTGATGATGCCGAGACCGCCGGCTTCTGAAACCGCGGCAGCGAGTTCGGCGCGGCCGACCCACTGCATGCCGCCCTGCACGATGGGATGCTCGACGCCCACCAGTTCCGTGAAACGTGTCTTGATCATACTGCTTGCTCCCCATTCTTCCCTTGATGGCAACTGTTGATTGATCGACTAACTAACAAACCGGACGCACCTCGGCGTTTGGCCGGATCGCGCCCGGTCTCACAAATCCACGACCACGTAATCGTTCTCGACGGACACCGCGATCGTCTCCGCGACATACGGCCCCTTCACCACGGTCGCGCCGGATTCGACATTCACCGGGTAGGCTTTCACACGGAACTTGCGCGGATCGCAGTAGGATTGCCCAGTGCGGATATCGAACTCCCAGCCATGCCACGGGCAGCGCAGGATTTCGCCATGCCGGGTGTAGTCGATCTCGCCGGGATTGGACGATTGCGCGAGCCCGATCAGCGGCCCCTCGCACAACGCTGCCCCCTGGTGCGGACAGCGGTTCAGCAGGCCGAACAATTCACCCTTGATGTTGAACACCGCGATCGGGCGATCATTGATCGTCACGAACTTGCGCGCCCCCGGCGGCAATTCGTCGACCGGAGCAATGACGTGGCGGCTCATCCGGCGAGACCGTACACGTGGCGCGCATTGCCGAGGAAGAAGGCGTCGCGATGTCCATCGCTGACACCGGCCGGCAGCACCCGGGACGGTTCGTCGAAATCCCAGTGCGGATAGTCGGTCGCGAACAACAATTTGTCCCAGCCGATCCAGTCGATCACATCAAAGAGATGATCACGCCGCTCGGGATCCTCCATCGGCTGGGTGGTCCAGAAGATATGGTCGCGGATATACTCCGATGGCGGCCGCTTCACGTGCGGCACCTCGCTGCGCAGTCGCGCCCACGTCTTGTCCAACCGCCACGCCAGCGAGGGCACCCAGCCGAAGCCGGCCTCGATCATGATCATCTTCAGCTTCGGAAACCGCTCCAGCACGCCTTCGAGCACGATGCTGGCCAGTGCAGTTTGCTGACACTGCGAATGACCGACCATCTCCTCGATATAGTAGCTCGGCCATCCCGAAGCGGTGATCGGATTGCCGCCGAATCCGAAGGCATGCACGCCGACTGGAAGGCCGATTTCCTGTGCCGCTTCATAGATCGGCCAGTAGCGACGCTGGCCGAGCGGCTCGACATTGCGGCTGAGCAGCAGCACCTGCACGAAATTTTTGTCGCCGGCACGCCTGCGAATTTCCGCGGCCGCCGCCGGCCCATCCTCATTGGCCACCACGATGGAGGCCTTGAGCCGGCCATCCCTGCCGGTCCATTCGGCGATCTGCCAATCGTTGATGGCGGTGGCGAGTGCGGCACTGAGATCCTGGTTGCGAAGCCCCTGCCCGGTGTTGAGTGGGCACAGCACGCCGAGTGCCACATTGTTGGGATCGAGATGCTGCTGCTGCATGAAGGACAGCGACGAGCCCTGCGGACCGCCCTCGGGCGGATAAGCGTCGCGGCGCGAGGCGTTGGGCTGCGCCTTGGGATAGGGCGGGCCGGACATCATGCCTTGATAGGGATGGCCGCCATAAGTTTCGAGATGCGCATGCCAGCGCTTGGCCAGGTAAGGGTACAGATCCTTCGGGCCCTTGCGCGCCGGATGGATGTCGCAATCGGCGATCGCGGGGCGCACGGTGGTAGATGACGCTGGCGCGGTGTCCGGACGAACCTGGATGTTCATTGCACCATCTCCTTCGGCTCGGAGGCTTGCAGCCGCGTGTAGGTGGCAAACGGATTGTCGATCATCACCTTGCGGATGAGATCGGCCGACATCCCCTCGGGGAGCACCGCATCGCCCTCGAACTGCCAATGCGGATAGTCGGTCGAGAATAGGAGCAATTCATCCGACTGCATATGGTCGAACAGGCGGTTCAATGTCGCCGCGTCCGGCGGCGCGTCGACCGGTTGCAGAGAAAAGCGAATGTTGCTGCGCACAATCTCCATCGGCGCGCGATCCACCCAGGGCGTTTCCATCCGCACGCCGCGCCAGAATTTGTGCAGGCGCCAGACATAGGCCGGCAACCAGGTGAAGCCGGATTCCAGCATCACCATCTTCAGGTTCGGGTGCCGCGCGAACACGCCCTCCACGATCAGGCTGGTCAGTTGTGTCTGGAAGGCCTGCGCCTGCGCGGTGTAATCCTCGATGTGATAGGAGCCCCAGCCGACCGAGGTCGGCGGATTGTGATAAGCGCTTCCCGCATGAATACCGATCGGCAAGCCGAGCCGTTCGGCGGCCGCGTAGATCGGCCAATAGGCCCGCTTGCCGAGCGGCATGTCGCCCATCACCAGCATCAGCACCTGAACGAAACGTTTGTCGGCCGCGCAGCGCTCGATTTCCGCGACCGACTTCTCGACACTCTGCACCGGAATCACGATCGAACCGCGCAGCCGCGTATCCTTGTCCAGCCATTCCCTGACCAACCAATCGTTCAGCGCGCGGCAGAAGGCGTCCGCCATATCCTCGCTGAACACCATCTGCACGCCATACAGCGGATTGCAGATGCCATATCGCGTGCCGAACGGATCGAGCGCGTGGCTCTTCAGGTCATCGAGACCTGATCCCGCCTTGCCCTGAGCCGGCCGCCAGTCCGACCGCGCCGTGATCGGTGAATTCAGCGGATAGGATTGCGACACCAGGTCGGTCATGCCGCGGGTCGTCACCTGATCGCGCCAATAGTCGTTGAGATAAGGCAACAGGCTTTCGAGGCCGGGAAGCGCCGGATGCAGATCGCAATCCACGCCGCCTCTGATCGGTGACGTCATCGGTCCCGTTTCCTCACCATCGTTTCCTCATGGTTCCGTCTGCGACGGATTGATCTTGGGACGAAAAATGCCAGCATCCGCCGGCTGGCGCCAGCGCAATCGCGCGAGACAGCCATGCGGGCGTTGGGATGAATATTCCGGGAGGCGGACCGAGCCTATTCGGTAACGTCGGTCTCGTCGTGCCGCGCAACCAGAAGCTCGCTCAAGCGTTTGCCGGCGAGGCGAAGTTCGTCATGGCTTGGGAGACCCAATGCAATGCGCACCGCATTCGGAGCATGGCCGGGCGCCATGGCGAACGCGCTTGACGGCGTGACCGCAACACCGGTCCGCGCCGCGGCGGTGACAAACGCCTCCGAGCGCCAGTGCTCCGGCAATGTGAGCCAGGCATGGTAGGAGCGCGGATCGGCATTGATTGCGAAACCAGCAAAGCTGTTCCGGACAATCTCCTGGCGTTGCCGCGCATCCCTGCGCTTCTGCTTGACGATTTCGGCGGCCGTTCCATCAGCCAAGAGGCGCGTGGCGACATCCAGCGCCAACGGCGTAACCGACCACGCGCCGGCACGCACGATGGTGGCGAAACGGTCCTGCAACGGCCTGGGCGGCTGCAGGAATCCAACCGCGACACCCGGCGCAATCCGCTTTGACAGGCTGTCCACCACGATGCACCGGTTGCTGCCCTCCGCCGCCAGCGGCGGATCGTCGCTGAGAAACCGGTAGACGGAATCTTCGATGAGATAGAGGTCGAACTTTTCGGCGAGACGCACCAGGTCCTGCCGGCGCGCCGCGCTCATGGTGTGTCCCAGCGGATTCTGCATCACCGGCTGAACATAGATCGCCGAGATGACACCGGTGCGGTGCGCCTTGGCGATGGCATCGGGACGCACCCCCTCCTCGTCCATCGGAATCGGCACCACCGCGACACCGAGGCGTGCGGCAATATTCTTGATCATCGGGTAAGTCACGGCCTCGACCGCGAGCCGCCCGCCGACCGGTACCAGCGTGGAAATTGCCGCTGCGATGGATTGCCGCCCGCTGCCGGTGAAGACGATGCCGTCGCGCTCCGGCTGCCAGCGCTCGGTGGCCATGAACGAGGCGAACACCGCGCGCGCGGCATCGAGACGTCGCTGGGTGACCGGACCAAGTGCCTCCGCCAGCACATCGGGGCGCTGCCAGCCGGCCAGCGACTTCGCGATCAGATCGGCCTGGGTCGGAATGGTCGGGAAATTGAATTCGAGATCGATACGCCCCTCGTGTGGCACCCCGCGCACGATGGAGGGGGCGGAACTGCGACCCGCGACAAAAGTGCCGCGGCCGACCTCGCCCACCACCAGGCCGCGGCGCAGCAGCTCGCTGTAGACCCGGCCCGCCGTCGAGGCGGCAATCCCCTTCTCATAGGCGAATTCCCGCTGCGGCGGCAGCCGGTCGCCGGGCTTCAACTGCCGGGAGGCAATGGCGGCGGCCAGTTCATCGACCAGGACGGTGTAGTGCGTGGCCATCTATATTGTACCGAGTGCAATGTTTAACTTGCACCGAGCAATGTACTCCCTCATTTGTAATCAGGCAAATTGATCCCGAAACGAGGTTGGACCATGTCGAGATCGCTCCCCCAGGGCGCGACGAGTGCTATGCGGCGCCCAAATGCCCTCAGGCACAGAGCCCTGAGGCTGTTCCATGTTCTGGAGTTGTGGCTCTACCGCCAGCGCTCCCGCAAAGGTCTTGCCGACCTGACGCCCGAGCAGATGCGCGACGTCGGCCTCAATCCGGCGGTGGTGCGGCGCGAGGTCGAAAAACCGTTCTGGATGGCATGACCGACGAAAGCGATAACGTGTCATCAGATCAGTCGATCATCGGACGGCGCATCGAGCTGAGGCCATTGGAGGCATCCGATGGCCCGGCGCTGGTTGCCGCGGCCGGCGACGGCGAGCTCTGGACTCTGCCATTCACCGTCGTCCCCTCGCGGGACACCGTGGAGACGTATATTGGCCACGCGATCACCGGGCGCGCGAATGGCAATATGATGCCGTTCGTCATTGTGTTGCGCGAGACCGGTGCGGTTCTGGGAACGACACGGTTCTGGAAGATCGATCGCCAGAACCGCAAACTCGAGATTGGCCACACCTGGATCGCGGCATCGTGGCAGCGCAGTTTCGTCAACACCGAAGCCAAGTTCCTGATGCTGCGTTATGCGTTCGAAGTAATGTCATGCATCCGCGTTCAGCTCACCACCGATGAAATCAACACCAAATCCCGCGCGGCGATCCTGCGGCTGGGCGCCACGGAAGAGGGCTGCATCCGCAACGAACGGATCATGCCCGACGGCCGGTTCCGGAATTCGATTCGATTCAGCATCATCGAATCGGAGTGGCCGGGCGTGAAGCAACGCCTGGCGCACAAGCTTGGCTTGCAGGACGATTGACGCGACGCACAGTTCTCGCGTGAGGCGCGGCAAAAATATCGCGGCGATCCCTCACTCAATCGACCTGCGAGACATCCGATTCAAATCCCATCGCGCAATACCATCCACCGTGAAATGGCTTTGCGACGTCCTTCTCCGGTTCCCCCGATGACAGGATCTCAGCGGCGTAATCCTCGGCATTGTCGCGCGGCGCGTATCCCAGAATGGCCGCTTCCCGGTTATCCCAGAACGCGCGCGTGTTGGCGGAGATGCCGTAGACCGTGCAATAACTGAATTTCGGCGCATCGATACAGGCGCGCACCAGCCTCACGGAGTCATCCGGGCTGAGCCAGACCGACAGATGCCGAACATCCGCGGGCTCCGGCCGAAAGGCGCCAATGCGCATGCAGGCCACACTCATCCCGAATTTATCGGCGTAAAGCCGTCCGAGGGCTTCGCTGAACACTTTGCTAGCGCCGTAATAGCTGTCCGGGCGCGGCGCCACGTTCGCCGTGATGGTCTGCTCGCGGCGATAGAATCCGATCGCATGATGCGAAGACGCATACACCATGCGCTTGACGCCGGCTTGTTTCGCCGCCTCGAACGCGTTGTAGGAGCCGATGATATTGCCGGACAGCACCTGCGGCCAGGCATTGTCGGGCGGCTCGATCGGCATGCCGGCCAGATGCACCACGCAATCGATGCCTTGCATGGCTTCGGTCATGGCAGCGAGATCACCAATATCGGCAGTGATGCAGCTTTCGCCGTGACCGGCGGGGTCTTGGGGTATGATATCGAGCAAGCTCAGGTGATCATAAACTCCGGCCAGCCCTGCCCGCAGCGTCCGCCCGATCTTGCCCGCCGCCCCTGTGATCAATACCCGCATCGTCGTCTCCCTCACTCACGCCAGATCGTGCACCACATCACCACCGGCCCGTGTAATCAAATAGACCAGATCAAAACGTCACTGTCGTGACTCGTTTGACGCTTGTCACATGCTGCGGCGCACTCACAACTCATTCGTCGGCTGCGACTAACGCTCGGCGCGATATCCGGAAGCAGTGGTGAATGCCGTCCCAAGTCGCACTTCGCTGACACGGGCTAGGAATCATCGTTGCAACCGAAAACAAAAAGGGCAGCGATCCTGTGACCGCTGCCCGTCTTCGATCATCTCCAGCTGTTACGGCTGGGTATAAGCCGTCTTCACCGTCGTATAGAATTCGGCAGCGTACTTGCCCTGCTCACGCGGGCCATAACTCGACGCTTTGCGGCCACCGAACGGCACGTGGTAGTCGACACCCGCGGTCGGCAGGTTGACCATCACCATGCCGGCTTCCGAGTTACGCTTGAAATGCGACGCATATTTCAAGCTGGTGGTGCAGATGCCGGAGGCAAGACCGAACTCGGTGTCGTTGGCAGTCGCCAGCGCCTCATCGTAATTCTTGACGCGGATGACGGACGCCACCGGCCCGAAGATCTCCTCACGCGAAATGCGCATGGAGTTGGTCGCATCGGTGAACAGCGCCGGCGACAGATAGAAGCCGGGTGTCTCGCGATTGACCAGTTCGCCGCCCTGCACGAGTTTCGCGCCCTCGTCGCGACCGATCTTGATATAAGACAGATCCTGGTCGAGCTGGTTCTGGTCGACCACCGGGCCGATATGTGTTCCCGCCTTGCAGGCGTCGCCGACCACCAGGCCCTTCATCCGTTCCGCCATCGCATCGACAAAACGATTGTGAATGCCTTCGGTCACGATCAGCCGGGACGATGCGGTGCAGCGCTGGCCGGTGGAGAAGAACGCGCCATTGACGGCGGCTTCGACGGAGACCTTGAGGTCGGCGTCATCGAGCACGATCAGCGGATTCTTGCCGCCCATTTCCAACTGGAATTTGGCCATCCGTCCGACGCAGGCGCTCGCCACCTTGCGGCCGGTCGCGACCGAGCCGGTGAAGGTGATAGCGTCGACATCCCGGCTGTTCAACAGCGCTTCGCCGACCACCGAACCGCGTCCCATCACCAGGTTGAACACGCCCGCCGGCAATCCGGACCGCGAAATGATCTCGGAGAGCGCATGTGCCGAGCCCGGCACCAGATCGGCCGGCTTGAACACCACCGCATTGCCGTAGCAGAGCGCGGGCGCGATCTTCCAGGCGGGAATCGCGATCGGGAAATTCCATGGCGCGATGATGCCGACGACGCCGACCGCCTCTCGCGTCATTTCCACGTCGATACCTGGCCGGACGCTGGCCACCTTCTCACCGGTCAGCCGCAGCGCTTCGCCGGCGAAAAAGTCGAAAATCTGTCCGGCGCGAGCGACCTCGCCGATGCCCTCGGGGCGGGTCTTGCCTTCCTCACGCGCCAGCAGCTCGCCGAGTTCTTCGCGGCGGCTGAGGATTTCGTCGGACACCTTCTTCAGCGCGTCATGACGCTCCTGCGGGGTGGAGCGCGACCAGCCAGGTGCGGCGGCCCGGGCGGCGGCGATCGCGGTGAGCGTCTGCGCGGTATCGGCCTGCGCATACTCGCCGACGACGTCGTTGGTGTTCGACGGATTGATGTTGCGCGTCGCCTTGGCGCCGCTCACCCATTCGCCACCGATGAAATTCTTGTGAAGCTCGGACATATGCTGGTTTCCCGTGGTTTTTGTCTGGCGGCCCCCTGGGGCGCCGCAGAGCATGAAGGTCCTACCACACGTCCTGCAACTTGTCGTATGACCTGATGAATTTCCGTGCCCGCGCTTTCGCGGGAACATCGGCACTCAACCAAAGCCCAAATAGTGGGATGATTAGCGGCCGGCACGTTCCACATTAGCACTTCGCGTCGGCACCCCGAACTCCCGGCGACAAATCTCGGCCAAGAGCGCGACGCCTTCGCGAATCTGTCCGTGGGAGGGACTTGCGAAACACAGGCGCAACCGGCTGCCGGCATAGGCCTTGTCGGTCGACCATTCCGGGCCCGGATTGAAGGCAACGCCGGCGGCCAGCGCCGACTGGTCCAATTTTAAAGTATCGACATGATCCGGCAGCTTTACCCAGAGGAAGATGCCGCCTTTGGGGTCGTCGAATTCCGCCGCAGTCCCGAATTGCGCAGCGAGCGCGTCCATCAGGGTTTCCAGTTTGGCGCGCAAACCCCGTGTCAGCTTCGGGACATGGCTCGTGAAGTGGCGCGAGCAATATTCGGCCAGTACCATCTGTTCCAGTGCGCCCGAACCCGCATCGGTCTTGAGCGCCAGCATCCGCGACAGCGCCTCCCAGGGCGCGACGATGTAGCCGACCCGCAGCGCCGGTGCGATCGACTTGGAGAACGAACCGATGTGGATGACGCCACCGTTCCTGCTCATGGCATGAAGCGCCGGTGGCCGTTGGCCGTCCCAGATCAGGTCGGCATAACAATCGTCCTCGAAGATCGGCACGCGATAGTCTTCCGACAGCTTGAGCAACTCATGGCGCCGCGCTTCGCTCATGATGGTGCCGGTGGGATTTTGCACGGTCGGGATCGTATAAATGTATTTCGGCTGAATGCCGCGGCGCCTGAGATCGGCCAAAACTTCCGCGAGCGCGTCCATCCGCATGCCGCCTTCGTCCAGCGGAATGCCGATGACGTTGACGCCCATGCGTGCCAGCCGCGTCAGCGCGCCTTGATAGGTGTCGCGCTCGACAATCACGGTGTCGCCTCGCGCCAGCAGGGCTTGATTGACCAGATCGAGCGCCTGCAGCGAGCCGGAGACCATCAGGATGTCATCGGCGGCGCAAACGATGCTGGCGTCACGGTGAAGCTTGCCGACGATGAACTCGCGCAGCGGGCGATAGCCTTGCGGACCGCTGGCGAGACCGTAGGTCGCGAGCGTCCGTCCTTCCCGCCGCAGCACCGCATTGACAGCCTCGATCAGGCCGTCGACCGGAACCTGATCCGGATCATTGTTGCCGCCGACAAAGCTGTATTTCGCCAACCCCGTCCATTTCGCCGCAGGTGCGGGCGATCCGGGGGGCCACAACGGCGTGAAGTCGAACAGCGCGGAGGCCATGGGCGTTCTCTCCCGTTTTTCTTGTTGTTGGCTCGAGTCAAGTCGAGTCCTCAGAAAATTTCCGCACTTTGCCGGGTGAAATTCCAAACCCCAATGCAAATTCGCTGCGACAGGTACGTGGATAACCGGTAGACAAGCCTTGTCAATGTCACAAAATATTCACACGTCAGGCCTGACGAAGATGAATGGGGACCGCGTGACTTTCAGACAGTCAGTACCGGACGATTCCGACGCTGCTCTTGCGGGGCGGCCGGGCGAACAAACCGAAATCGAACTTAAGCTGTTGGCGCCACAGGGCATTTTGGACAAGCTGCGCGACCTGCCGGTGGTCACGCAGCATGCACGCAATCGCGGCGCGTTTCGCCGGCTTGAATCGGTGTATTACGACACGCCGGAACGGGTGCTGTTCCAACACGGCATGTCGCTGCGCGTGCGGCGCAACGGCAAACATTTCGTCCAGACATTGAAGCTCCTGCCCGACATCCGGCAGCCACTTGCGCGGCGGCAATGGGAAACGCGGGTCGATGGCCTCACTCCCGATCTTGCGCGGCTGCCAGCCAACGAAATCGGCGATCCGATTACGACGCTGACTAACGACGCGTTGGTGCCGGCGTTTACGACCAAGTTTCGCCGGCATGCACGGCAGCTCGATCTGCCGGAGGCGTCGATCGAAATCGCCTTCGACGAGGGGACGATCGAGGCCGGTTCGCGCCAGCAAACGCTCTCGGAAATCGAGCTCGAACTGAAAAGCGGCAATACCGGAGCACTGTTCGAGCTGGGAGCGCAACTGCTCGATGCCGCGCCACTGCAGGTCGCGACCCAGAGCAAGGCGGAACGCGGCTATGCGCTGGCGTTCGACACAACGCCGGCGGCGGCTAAGGCCGAAGCCCTCGACATCGCTCCCGACCAGACGGTCGACGACGTCATCGCGCTGCTGGTGGGCGGTTGCTGGCATCACCTCCTGAAAAACCAGAAGGTGGCGGAAAACGGGAAGGATCCGGAAGGCGTGCATCAGATGCGTGTCGCCTTGCGGCGGTTGCGGACGATCTGCACGCTGTTCCGACGCGACATTCCCTCGCCTTCGTTTCAGGCGATCAACAGTGAAGCGAGATGGCTGATGCAGCAGTTGGGGCCGGCCCGGGAGTGGGATGTGCTGGCCACCACCACGCTGCGCCGGCTCGCCGCGGCCGTGCCGGAGATCGATCTCAGCGAACTGCGCGCGGCGGTCGACCGGCAGCGCGCATCGAGCTACGGTGAACTGCACGGCGTGCTCTCCGATCCACGCTGCAGCCGTTTCCTGCTCACGCTTGGGCAGTGGGCCGAACGCCGTGGCTGGCGCAACGAGATCGACAGCGATGCCCTGGCGTTGCTGTCGCAGCCGATGGTCACCCTCGCCGACAGCATCCTGGCACGACTGCATCGCAAGGCGCTCAGGCGCGGCGCGCATTTCCGGCGACTCGACATCGAATCGCAGCACGACCTTCGGATCGACCTCAAGAAGCTGCGTTATGCGACGGAGTTTTTCCTGCCGCTTTACGCCGCGCAGACGTCCGCCAGGCGATACGCCGTGCGGCTGGCCAGGCTGCAGGAGAACCTCGGGCGCGCGCATGACATCGGAGGCACCCGCATCCTGCTCGATATCATCAGGCAGGAAGGCCGTCCGACACTTCACCTCGCGATCGGCGCAGTCGCCGGCTGGCAGGCGCGCGACCAGATCGCCGTTGCGAAGACGCTGCGCAAGAGGTGGCGCCGCTTCAAGGCAACCCCGATCTTCTGGGGCCGCTGAACCTACAAATCGCAATGTTGCCGTAAGGTCGGCATGTGAGACATGAGACCGCAGATCGAGCGCAGCACGCGCGCGAGCGGGACATCATGACGGCATGGCGGATATCAGCGGATTCCTCGACGAAGTTCTCAAGACAGCGGATCTCACCAGCGTGTTTTACGCCGCATTGGTGGAAAAGTTCATTCCCGTGCTGCCGTCCTACGTACTGTTTCCGGCCGTCGGCATGGGAGCGGCGGGAACCACCGACCTGATGCTGCGATGCCTGGTCGCAGCCGCGGGTTCGATCGGCGGCGCGATCGGCTGGTATCTGCTCGGCGCGGTGATTGGCCCGCAGCGCATCAAGCAGGTGGTGCTTCGCTATGGCCGCTGGATCCTGCTGACGCCGCGACTGTATGAGCGCGTTGCGGCGTCCTATCAGCGCCGGCCATTCGGCATCACCTTCGCGGGCCAGTTGATCCCGACGGTGCGCATCTATCAGGCTCTGCCGGCCGGCGTGCTTCGGTTGCCGCTGCTGCCTTTCCTGATCGCAACGACCATCGGCGCGTTGTGCTGGATCGTCCCGCTCGCCGTCGCCGGCCACGTGCTGCGCGCCTATGGCTGGACCGCGGCGGAGGCCGGGCTCATGTTGCTCGCGACATTGCTGACGGCCGAAGCGATCACCTTTCTGATCGTGCGCGGCCGACTCGGGAAGCGATGAAGCTTGCTCAAAACGTCTACGCGGCAGCGAGGCGCGTCGCCGCATCGAGCTGCGCCTTCAGCGCCGCGCCATCGGACCACGGACGCAGCGGCGCGCGCACTCGCAGCCAGCCGGCATCGCCGGTTTGCGCGGCGAGGATGGCCTTCAGCGCCGGCACGAACGAATGGCTGGCGACGACCGCGGTCGCAGCCTTCATCCGCGCTTCCGCGCCGGGGCCGTTGATCATCGCCTGCACCAGGCCGCAGGCGACATTGGCCATGCCGCAGATCGTGCCGGCGCCGCCCTCTGCGATAGCGCAGGCGATGTCGGCCTCGTTGCCCACGGTGACGGCGAGGTCCGGTGCCGCGGCGCGAAACGCCTGGAACTGCCTGAAGTCGGCGCTGCTGTCCTTGACGCCGGCAACGATCCGGCCGTAACGCGCGCGCAGGGTCGCCGCGACGCTTGCCGGCACGCCGACGCCCGCGACCTGGGGGATGTTGTAGAGGGTCGCGCGCAGCCGGTCGTCCGCAATGCCATCAATGATTGCAGTGAATGCATCGGCGATGCCATCAGGCGTGACATCGCGATAGAAATACGGCGGCAGCATCAGCACATGGGTCAATCCCAGACCGAGGACCGTGCGGCTCAGGGCAATGGTGTCAGTCAGGGCCGGGAAGCCGCCGCCGAGCCCGATCCGCGACGGCGCCACACCGGCTTTCAGCAGCGCCTCGACGGTCGCGATCCGCTCCGCGGCGCTGAACGAGGTGCCCTCGCCGGTGGTCCCGAAAATCACCGCGCCATCAACACCTTGCGCAAACAGGCCAAACACATGGCGGGCGAGAGAGGCGTGATCGACCGCGCCGTTCGCAGCCAATGGCGTGGGAGTGGCGACCCAGAAACCGCGAATTTGATCAACCTTATCAGTCATGTCGTCTCCATCCCATCACCCGGCGAAGCCGCCCGGCTGGTGCTTTCGCCATCCCATTGACTCTTCTTGTACGTTACATACAAGATAATCTCAAGACGCTCATTGAGCGGGTCGCGCATGTCACCAACGCAGACATCCGGCCAAACCTCAGAGATAGGCCCGCATGGATGCAATGAACCTGCCCGATGGGGCACAGGACCAGCTTGGCGCGCTGCGGCTCAGCCTCGGTGCGCAGGCGGTGCTGATCGGCACCGACGTCCCGGCCCGCAACCACAACGACTGGAGCGCGAGCCTGCCGCAGACGCCGCTTGCCGTCGTGCGCCCGCTCGACGCGGCCGGCGTCTCCGAGACCATCGCCGCCTGCCGCAAGGCGCGACTGCCGTTCGTGCCGCAAGGCGGCCTCACCGGGCTGTGCCGCGGCGCATCCCCGGAGCCGGGCTGGGTGGCGATCTCGCTGGAGCGCATGGTGGGCATCGAGGAGATCGACGCCGCCAGCGCCACCATGACGGTGAAGGCCGGCACTCCGCTGGAGACGATTCAAAAGGCCGCGGACGAAGCCGGCTTCTTTTTCCCGCTCGACCTGGGGTCGCGCGGCTCCTGCGCCATCGGCGGCAACCTCTCCACCAATGCCGGCGGCAATCGCGTGATCCGCTACGGCATGACGCGCGACCTGGTGCTCGGCCTCGAGGTGGTGCTGCCGGACGGCACCGTGATCACCAACCTCAACAAGCTGATGAAGAACAATGCCGGCTACGACCTGAAACATCTCTTCATCGGCTCCGAAGGCACGCTCGGCATCATCACCCGCGTGGTGCTGCGGCTGTTTCCCAAACCGCGCTCGACCATGGCCGCGTTGTGTGCGCTGGCCGACTACCCCGCGGTGCTTGCACTGCTGAGCGCCGCGCGCAGCGGGCTCGGCCCGCTGCTGTCGGCGTTCGAAGTGATGTGGCCGGACTACTGGGAGGTGATCACCGCGCGCGCGGGCGTGCGCTCGCCGGTCGGCACCGGTCACGGGCTCTACGTGCTGGTGGAAGCGCAAGGCACCGACGAGCGCATCGATGCGCCGCGTTTCCAGGCCTGGCTTGAAGGCCTGATGGAGCAGGGCTTGCTGAGCGACGCCGCCGTCTCGCAGTCGGTGGCGCAGACCCAGGCGTTCTGGGCGGTGCGCGACATCTGCGCGGACTTCGGCCAGGTGCTGGGCCCGCACATCTCCTACGATATCGGCCTTGCGGTGGCGCAGATGGACACCTTCGTCACGCGCTGCAAAGCGGCGCTGACAGCGGGAATTCCCGGCTGCGAGAGCGTCTATTACGGCCACATCGGCGACGGCAACCTGCATCTGGTGTCCTGGGTCGCCGGCCTGCCGGTGGAGCAGCAGCCGAAGGAGACGATGGACGCCATCATCTATGGCCTGGTCCGCGACATGGGCGGCAGCGTCTCCGCCGAACACGGCATCGGCACGCTGAAGAAGCAGTGGCTGGGGCATGCCCGCAGCGAACCGGAGATCGCGCTGATGCGCACCCTGAAGGCCGCGCTCGATCCCGATCACCTGCTCAATCCCGGAAAGGTGATCTGACCAGCATCCGTACGGGACGCAAAGACGCCCCGGCGCCTGACACACAAACAATCAACCAACAATCAACCAAGGAGGACACCATGATCTATCTTTCCCGCCGCCGCAGCCTGCAGCTCGGCGCGGCCGCGCTTTTGGCGTCATCGGGCTTTGGCGGCGCGCGCGCCGCGATTCCGAAAGCCGACGTCGCCGCTCCCGATTTCCCGATCGAAAAAGGCGCGACGCTCCGCGTGCTGCGCCCCGCCAAGTTCGTGCCGGCGGACGAAACCATCTTCAACGAGAACACCAAGGCCTTCACGGCGAAGACCGGCGTGGCGGTGCGCGTCGATTACCAGGCCTGGGAAGACCTGCGCCCGCAGACGGCGGTGAGCGCCAATACTGGCGCCGGCCCCGATGTCGTCGTCGGCTGGGCCGATGATCCGCACATCTTCGCCGACAAGCTGGTCGACCTGACCGCGGTCGCCGAGGATCTCGGCAAGAAATACGGCGGCTGGTATCCCGTCGCCGAACGGCTCGGCAAGAAGTTCGGCACCAACAACTGGATCGGCATCCCGCTCGGCGGCACCGGCGGTCCCGCGGTTTACCGCACCTCATGGGTCAAGGAAGCGGGCTTCGACGCCGTGCCGAAGGATACCGACGGTTTCCTGAAGCTGTGCCAGGCGCTGAAAAAGAACAATCATCCCGCGGGCTTTGCCCTTGGGCATGCGGTCGGCGACGCCAATTCCTTCACCCACTGGCTGCTCTGGAGCCACGGCGGATCGGTGGTCGACGAGAACGGCAAGGTCACGCTGAACTCCAAGGAAACCGTCGCCGCGCTGAAGTACGCCAAGGAGCTGTATCAGACCTTCATTCCGGGCACGCTGTCCTGGCTCGATCCGTCCAACAACAAGGCCATGCTGGCCGGCGAAATCGGCCTCACCCAGAACGGCGTCTCGGTCTACTACGCGTTCAAGAACGCGCAGGATCCGAAGATCGCGGCGCTGGCCGCCGATGTCGATCACGCATCGATGCCGATCGGCCCGGTCGGGCGCGGCACCGAGACGGCGCTGGTGGTGAACTCGATGATCTTCAAGCATTCGAAATATCCGAATGCCGCGAAGGCCTATCTCACCTTCCTGATGGAGGAGGAGCAGTAYGACAAGTGGCTGACCGGATCGGCCGGCTACTGGGCRCAGCCGCTGCAGGCCTACGCGCAGAGCAGCGTATGGACCAGCGATCCGAAGATCGCCGTCTATCGCGACACCATGAAGAACTCGCTGTGGTACGGCTACAAGGGTCCGATCGGCGAAGCGTCSGCCGCCGTGGTCGCYGATTATGTCACCGTSGACATGTTCTCCGRGGTCTGTTCCGGCTCCGCMACGCCGGAAGACGCGGCCGCGACCGCCGCCAGCCGCGCCGCACGCTACTACAAGAAGAGCTGATCCCKCATGCRGGYGGGCCCGACASCCGTGTCAGGCCCGCCKCGCRRCCCGCTTCAYAGYCCCCTGGGAGAGCCCGATGGCAAATCTTGCGCTTGAAGGCGCCATGCGCGYCCGGCGCGACAACTGGCTGGTCCGGTTGTTCGACTACAAGCCGTTCCTGATCGTRATGTGCCTGACGCCGGCGCTCGGGTTGCTGCTGGTGTTCCTGACCTATCCGCTCGGCCTCGGCCTCTGGCTCGCCTTCACCGAYGCGAAGATCGGCCGSGCCGGCCATTTCGTCGGGCTGGAGAAYTTCATCTCGCTGTTCARGGACAAGATCTTCTGGCTGTCGGTCTTCAACACGCTGGTCTACACCTTCGTCGCCACCATCGGRAARTTCCTGCTCGGCCTGTGGCTSGCGCTGCTGCTCAACGACAAYGTCCGYTTCAARTCGCTGATCCGCGCCATCGTGCTGATCCCSTGGATCGTRCCSACGGTGCTSTCCGCGATGGCRTTCTGGTGGATCTACGATCCGCAGTTCTCGATCATCTCCTACACSCTCAAGGACGTGATGCATGTCCGCGACAGCAACATCGATTTCCTGGGCACGCCSTGGGCKGCGCGGTTCTCGCTGATCGCCGCCAACATCTGGCGCGGCATTCCCTTYGTCGCCATCAGCCTGCTGGCCGGGCTGCARACGATTTCGCCRTCGCTCTATGARGCGGCRATGCTCGACGGCGCCACATCRTGGCAACGGTTTCGTTTCATCACCGTGCCRATGCTGATGCCGGTGCTCGCGGTSGTCCTCACYTTCTCGGTGYTGTTCACCTTCTCGGAYTTCCAGYTGGTCTAYGCSATCACCCGCGGCGGYCCSAGCAAYGCGACGCAYCTGATGGCRACGCTGGCGTTCCAGCGCGGCATTCCCGGCGGACAATTGGGCGAAGGCGCYGCGATCGGGGTSGCCATGATCCCGTTCCTGATCGCYGCAACCATCGTGACYTATCTSGGGCTCACCCGCAGCAAGTGGCAGCAAGGATCGGACAATGACTAACACCGCAGCCGCCTCCGAGCCRGAACGCACCGGCGCCATCTCCTGGGACTCGCGCCTGCGRCGCGTSATGACRCTGCATCTGCCGCTGGCGATGTTYGTGTTCGTGCTGCTGTTCCCGTTCTACTGGATGACGCTGACGACGTTCAAACCCAACGAGGAACTCTACGACTACAAGCAGTACAACCCRTTCCTGATYCATTCGCCGACGTTGCAGAACGTCAAGAAACTGCTGTTCGACACCGACTATCCGCAGTGGYTGACGACCACCATGGGYGTCGCCTTCGCSGCRACCGCGCTGTCGCTGTTTGCAAGCGTGCTCGCGGCCTACGCGATCCAGCGGCTGCGCTTCAAGGGCTCSGAATGGGTCGGCCTCGGCATCTAYCTCGCCTACCTGGTGCCGCCSTCGATCCTGTTCATYCCGCTRGCCGCGGTGGTGGTGCAGTTCGGACTTTACGAYTCGCCGCTGGCCCTGATCCTGACCTATCCGACGTTCCTYGTGCCKTTCTGCACSTGGCTGYTGATCGGMTACTTCAAGTCGATCCCCTACGAGCTCGAGGAATGTGCCATGATCGACGGCGCGACCCGCCTGCAGACGCTCTGGAAGATCACCCTGCCGCTGGCGCTGCCCGGGCTGATCTCGGCCGGCATCTTCGCCTTCACTTTGTCCTGGAACGAATTCATCTACGCGCTCGCCTTCATCCAGTCGTCGGAAAAGAAGACGGTGCCGGTCGCGGTGCTGACGCAGCTGGTGCAGGGCGACGACTACCAGTGGGGCGCACTGATGGCCGGCGCCCTGCTCGGCTCGATCCCGGTGGCGCTGCTGTATTCGTTCTTYGTCGATTATTATGTGTCGAGCYTGACCGGGGCSGTGAAGGARTAGAGCCGRATTCCCCTTTSCCGGAAAATGCTCTAGAGATTTCCCGTTCCGAGAGAATCGGAACGGGAAATCTCCAGATTCTTGTTTTGACGCGTTTTCTTGACTCGAACCGGTCTCCACTTCGCTGGAAAACGCTTTGGGACAGAGCCTGATTCAGGGGTCCTCGCCGATGAGGTCGTTCAAGCTCGATACGCCAAAATCGCTGTCGCAGAAGGTGATGCTGCGGCTGCGCCAGGCCATTATCGACGGCGAACTGAAGCTTGGCGCCGTCATCGCCGAGGAAATGCTGGCGCAATCRTTCGGCGTCAGCCGCACCCCGATCCGCGAGGCGATGAGCCTGCTGCAATCGCAGGGGCTCGTTGTGGTCCGCCCGCAGGTCGGCAGCTTCGTCTTCACACCCAGCCCCGCCGATATCGCGCAGCTCTGTGCGTTCCGGGTCATCATCGAGCCCAAGGCTGCCGAGCTCGCCTACCGGCACGACCGCGAAGGCGCGCTGGCCGCGATGCGGCTGGCGATCGCGGCGATGGAGCAGGCGCTGGTCGCCCGGGACAACGTCGCCTATGGGCGGGCCGATACGGCGCTGCAYGACGCCTTCTTCGTCCACTGCGACAACCACTATCTGATGGAATCCTACCAGCTCGTCGCGGGACGCGTCGCCGCACTGCGCACCAATCTGAGCTCGCCGGTCGACGTCCAGACGCCGGCATCGTTCAAAGAACACAGCACGCTGCTGCGGCTGTTCGAGCGCGGCGAATTCGCGGCGTTCGAGGCCCTCATGACCTCGCACATCAACAACTCCGGGCGGACCTACGCACAGGCGCTGGAAGTCGCGTGATGTCTCCGCTTGGAGCGGGATGAATTGAGCTCTTTGAACGGTTTTGCCTCTGCCATTCTTGGAGAACGTCTCTGATCTTGAGGCGTACCACGGGCGCTGGATTGCGTCGTACTGGATCGTCCGCCTTCGCGGATGATGACGGCGGTCAGTGTTGCGACACCGCGCCTCAGTCGACGGCCGTGTTGACCGCCGCGAGCGCCGTCTTGCGCACCGCGACGGCGATGGCCTCGGACACCGCCTGATCTTCCACCGCGCGCGCCAATGTGACGCCGCCCGTCAGAATCGCGAGCAGCGCCCAGGCGCGTTGCAGGCGATCCGCCGCGTCCGCCCCGGAAAGTCCGTCGGCGACCGCATGCGCGACCTGTTTCATCCGCGCTTCATAAGCGATCTTGGTCTCGCTGTCGGAACGCTGGACCTCCGGCGTCAGGCTTTGCAAGGTGCAGCTATCGCCGAGTTCGCAGGTGCGTTTGTAGCCGAGATAGAAATCGAGGAAGATTTCGATCCATGCAGCGCCGTGCTCGGCGCGCAACGCCTCGATCCAGGCACGCAACTCGTCGAGGCCGGCGACCACGGCCTCTTTGAAGGCCGCTTCCTTGGACGGGAAGTGGCCATACAGCGCGCCTGATGTGACCGCGGCCTCCTTGGCCAATCCGTCGACGCCGATCCTGCCATAGCCGCGCTTGCGAAAGCCGCGGCCGATCGCTTTGAGAATTTTGGTCCTCGCCTCTTCCCGGTGTCCCGGCGCRTATCTCGACACGGCCAACCTCAATCATATTGCGATCGTTATTTTATGCTTGACAGCATAACGATCGCTATTCTATTCACATTCCGATCGTTATGTAACGATCGCAACCCAACTCGCAATACCGCGTTTGGGCAGGTTTCTCAATGTCCGGGAGGTCCCGATGCCGCTACAACTCACCCTTACCGAAGGCGTTCTGCCTAAAGGCCAGGAAAAGCTCGCCTTCGCGCGCCTGTCGGAGGCGATGCTCAAGTGGCACGGCCTGACCGGCAACCAGGCGATGCTGCCCAATGTCATCGGCGAATATCGTGTGCTGCCAAGCAACGAGACTTTCAGCGGGATGCGGGAAGCGCCGATCGCGATCGTCGAATGGAAGGTGCCGTCATTTGCGTTCGCTGATCGCGACATCCAGCTCGGCTATTTCGCCGAAGCGACCGACATCATCCATGAGATGTCCGGCGGCAAGCAGCCGCGCGACCGCATTTTTATCAATGTCGTTCATGCGGTCGACGGCGCGTGGAATTTCAATGGCCGCGCCATGACCAATGCCGAACTCGGCGAGCAGGTCAGTAAGGGCTGATCCGATCAATCGTCGTTCGCGCGCGGCGGCGCAACGGTTGCTTCGCCGCGGCGAACGCGCACGTCGCCGCTCTTGTCCGGTTGAAGGAATACAACGTGAATGCTCTCCCGAAAATATTTGMTGCGTCACGTCTCGTTATCGCGTTGCTGGTGCTGACAGCCTTCGCGCCGCAGACGTGCCGAGCTCAAATCATGGTGGTCGGTATCGATCGCAAATTTTCCTATGACGAAAAGGCCGTCAGGCAAGCGCTGRATCCGGGCAACGACGAAGTCGCATTCTTCGACGTCAAGAATCCGATGGCACCGACGCTCCTCGGCTCGGTCAAGCTGGAAAACTCCATCCTCGGGCCGCCGACCAACGTCGCGGTGACGCCGGATCAGTCGCTCGCCCTGATTGCCAATGCGGTCCACTCCGAAAAAACCGGGCCCGGCTGGAAGGCGGTCCCGGCCGACGAAGTCTTCGTGGTAGATCTGAAAGCGTCGCCGCCCCGGCTGACGCAGACGCTCAAGGTCGGCCGGCAGCCCTCGGGGATCGCGATCAGCRGGGATGGCCAGCTTGCCCTCGTTGCAAACCGCGACAGCAAGTCGGTAACCATGCTCAAGATCGACGGTGCGACGATCTCGGYGGGCGATACCGTTGCAACGGAGGATTCGATCGGAGCGATTGCGATAACTCCCGACGGAAGCCGCGCCATCGCGACCAAGACCGCAGCTCATAAGGTGGTGCTGATGARGATCAGTCCGGATCGCAAGCTCACAATCGATGCCARTCTCTGGGCCGGCCTGTTTCCGTGGAACGTGGCGATCTCGCCCGACGGCGAGCTGGCGCTGGTCAACAACATTGGAAACAACGGTCAGTCCGACGGGGGCGCCAAAACAATCAGTGTGATCGATCTTTCTGCCGCGGTTCCGTTCGTGTCTGAACAGTTGGGCGTCGGTGACGCGCCGGAAGGAATCACTTTCAGCCCGAACGGTGCCTACGCGGCGGTCACGATACTCCAGGGAAGTTATGACGCGCCCGAAACCGCGTGGTTCAGGCACGATGCTGGCGCGGTTTCGCTGCTCAAGATCGAAAAAAGCAAAGTCAGCGTCGTCAACAGCGTCGATGTCGGCGCGTTTCCCGAAGGRRTCGCCTTCGCGCCCGACAACCAACACCTCTATGTCGGCAATTTTCACAGCAACTCAATCTCGATCCTAACGATCGATGCATCAGGGCATCTCGCAGACACCGGACAGATCATAAGACTTTCCGGACCGCCGGCATCGCTGCGCATCGGATCTCAATAACAACCCGACAACAACAGGGTGTAAAAATCATGTCGAAGAAAGTAAAAACCGATCATCTGTCGTTTGCCGCAGAATCTGCCATGCCGAAGATCGAACTGGACATCCGGAGGCGCCTGCTGCTGGCCGGCATGGCGGGCGCGGCCTACGCGTTTTCTTCCAAGCCACTACTGGCGCAGAGCGCGTCGCCCGAGCGAACAAGCGTTTTGCCAAGTGGTATCATCCGCGAAACCTTGCAAAGCTATGTCAACGAGGCGGGCGAGGATTTTCGCATGGTGATGACGACCTTTCCGGCAGGCGTCGCGGCTCCCTCGCATCATCACCCCTCGGTCGGTCACAACTATATTCTCGAGGGGGTGGCGGAGTCGCAATATGCCGGGGAGGAGTTGCAGCGGTTCGCGTCGGGCCAAAGCTACCAAGACAAGGCGAACCAGCAGCATGCGATATTCCGCAATCCCGACAGGAATTCGGCGCTCAAATATCTGCTGATCTATAACGTGAAGAAGGGACAGCCCTTTCTGATCGTCTCGTAAAGCTGGACCAACAGCCCGGGTTTTCGTCTTCCAGAGCGTTTTCGAGACAACGGGTCGCGCGAACGCGCGCCAGGTGACGGCTCCGTGGATACCAGTTCCCGCGCACCAAACGCGAAGCGTTTGCGCGGAGAAAACGCGTCAAAACAAAAGCTAAAGCACGATGGGGTAAGGTTTGCTCAATGTCATCCGCTCTAGCCGTCATACTGGAGCACATGCAGGCCGCCGTTCCAGTCGCTCATGTACATGATGCCGTTGGGCTGGACATTGATGTCGCAGGACTGCGGTGCAAGCGCGTTGCCGGGCCGCGGGTCCAGGATCCTTGCGGGCGGCGGCGCAACGAAGTTGCCGATTTCCTTCGGCGCGAAGGCGTCGCGAATGTCGAAAATGCGCAACCCGGCATTGTGATAGGTGGCGAACAGGATATCCTCGCTCTGGAAACTCTCCGGCCGGTTCTCATGAAGGTTGTGCGGGCCGAAGTTCTCTCCGGGACGGCACCATGATTGGTCGGTCGGCGTCGGCAATGTCGAGATCGAGACCGGGTTTTCCAGGACACGCACATCGTAGAGCCACGTGTAGCTCAAGCCTTTGGCGCAGGCGAAGCCGTTGGATTCCTCCAGCATGACGGCAAGCTTCCGGCCCGGCAGCGGGAGCGGCGTATGCGTTCCGCCCGCAAACGGCGGCGCGGTGTTGACGTGGGCGAGAAGCTTGATGTTGGCGGGATCCGCCACGTTGAGGATGGTGAAGCCACCATCCCGCCATGCGGCGTATCCGATGTCGCCGGCCACGATCATGTGATGCAGGGCAACCCGCTTTTTCTCCCAGCTCGGTTTCTCGCCGCCGTCGCGCCACATGCCCGGCAGCCACCAGCGACCGGCGATGGTCGGCTTGGTCGGCTCCTTCATGTCGACGATCACCAGCATATGATCGGTGAACCCGTCCATGTGCGCGGACACATAGGCGTAGCGGCCGCCGGCATACCACAGGCGATTCAAGCCGATGCCGGGAATAGGCAGGAACGCGATCTCCACGGGCGTCGCAGGTTTGGAGATATCGTAGACTTTCAGGCCGGCGACAAAATCCGATCGTCCGGATACGCTGCCCGCATAGGACTGGCCATAATAGGAGAACGACGGATTGTATTTCCCGATGGTCGGGATGTCGGCGCCGCACACGATCAGCATCAGATCGCCGTTGGTCTGCAGGTGATGCGTGCGGGTGTTGGGCGGCGCGGCGACAAACTGCAGCGGCTTCGGCCGGGACGGATCGGCGACGTCCATGACCGTGAAGCCGTTGCTGAACATGTGACCGACATAGAGATGATTGCGGCTGACCATCACCTGGACGCCGTCCGGATGGCCGCCCTGATCGCTGAAGGCCAGATGCTTGATCCTGCCCGTCGGGCCCGGTGTCGCCCCGCGACTGATCGCGGGCAAGGCGATGGCTGTCGACAATCCGGCCATCGCGGCCAGCGCTGAACGGCGGTTCAAAGCCATGGCGTCCTCCCCCCTGCCTCTTCCACGGCTCTTTTTTAACGGCCGCGATATCGCGACAGTGTCGCCATTATCGGCGGCAAATCAACTCCGGAAATCAAACTCCCTTGTGTGGTGCACATTGTCGGGTCGCACCGAACGTCGCGTGTCCCAAGACCGCCCCGCGAGAGGCGGCCTAGGGACACCGCATCGTTGAGACGAGTTTACGTTGAATCAACTCCGTCATCCTGAGGTGCGCGCTCTTGCGCGCCTCGAAGGACGACGGCCCCAAAGTTGCCGCCCGGGCCGTCGTCCTTCGAGGGCCGCGCTACGCATCGCAAGTCGGATTTATCCGACTTGCGACTTGTTGAAAGAACGCAACCGGCGTAGCCGGTTGCTGCGCACCTCAGAATGACGGATTACATGAGCGAACCATATCTCATCGTGCTCTATTGCGAGCGATCCGAGGTCCAGCCCTTGTAATCCTTGATATTGTCGCGGGTCACGAGCTTGGATGGCAGCAGTTCGATGGTCGACGCCGGTTTCTGCCCGTTGAGAATGCTGACACCGATCTGCACGGCGCGGCGTGCCATGAAGAACGGATCCTGCGAGGCGGAGGCCTGGATCTGCTGCGCCCCCGGGTCCTTGAGCGCGGCCTCGATATCGGGCGCGCCATCGACCGCGGTGATGATGATGCCGCTGCGTTGCTGCTGGCGCGCCGCGAGATCGGTGCCGATGGCCTGCGGATCGTTGATGGCGAAGATGGCGTCGATCTTGGCAAACCGTGTCAGATAACCCTGCGTCACGGTCAGGCCGCCTTCGCGCGATCCCTTGGCGTCCTGATCGCTGGACAGCACCTTGAGCCCGGGATTCTTGGCGAACACGTTCTTGCAGCCGACCACGCGGTCGATCACCGCGGAGACCTGCGGCCCATTCTCGATGATCACATCGCCTTTGCCGCCGAGCTTGTCCACGATGTACTGGCAGGAGATCTCGCCGGCCTGGACATTGTTCGTGGTCACCGTGGCATCGGCGCCTTCGGCCGCGGTATCCACAGCGACAACGATGATCCCCGCCGCCTGCGCTTTCTTGATCGCCGGCCCGACCGCCTTCGGATCACCCGGGTTCAGAAGGATCAGGTCGACGCCGGCGGCGATGAAATTGTCGATCTGGGTCACCTGCTTGCCGAGGTCGTATTCGAAGCCGACCGTCGTGATCTTCACATTGGGATTGGTCTTCTTCGCTTCGAACTCGGCCCCCTTCGAGAGTGCGACGAAGAACGGATTGCCGAGCGAGCCCAGCGAGATGCCGATCGATTTTAGCTCCTTGGCGAAAGATGGTGCCGGGCTCATGGCGAGCGCAACGGCAGCGCCGGCAAGCGAGATCGTCTTCAACATTGGCGTCCTCCCTGGTCTCCTTGAACGTTCCGGCACGGCGGACCAGCAACCGTTACGGAATACAACGCGATGGCGCCGACGGCGCCACCGTTAGACTCTTATTTTTACGCGTTTTCTCCGCGCAAACGCTTCGCGTTTGTCGCGGGGGAACCGGCATCCACTTCGCTCGAAAACGCTATGTGTCTCACGTGCGAGCCGAGCCCTGCAGCCGATAACGATCGAGCGCCACGGCGCCGATGATCACCAGGCCCTTGATGACATATTGCCAGATATCCGACACACCGGTGAGGATGAGGCCGTTCGACAGCACGGCGATGATAAGCGCGCCGACCAGCGTGCCCCAGATCGAACCGATGCCGCCGACAAACGAGGTGCCGCCCAGGATCACCGCGGTGATCGCATCGAGCTCGTAGGATTGTCCGAGCTGCAGCCCATTGGCGGCATAGAGGCGCGCCGCCTGCATGGCGCCGCCAAGCCCGGCCAGCAGCCCCGACACGCCATAGACAAAAATCAGCACGGCCCAGACCTTGATGCCGGCCAGGCGCGCCGCACTCTCGTTGCCGCCGACCGCATAGATATGCACGCCAAGCACGGTGCGGCGCAGCACCAGCCATGAGACGACAATGACAAGGAGCGCGATCACCGAGAGCCAGGGAATCGAGGCAACACCGGGAATCAGCGTCAACGCGCCGTTGCCAATGAAGGCGTAGGGAATGGACGGATTGAAAACGGTGGTGTCGGCGCCGAGCAAGCGTGCCAGACCGCGCACGGCCGTCAGCGATCCCAGTGTGACAATGAAGGGCGGCAGGCGCAGCAGCGCGATCAGGCCGCCATTGATGACGCCAAAGACGAGGCCTGTGAGCACCGCCACCGGCAGCCAGAACGCCCCGAGATCGGGAAGCAGGGAGACAATCAGCCCGGCCATCGCGGCCGCCGCCAGGATGGAGCCGACCGACAGATCGATGCCGCCGGTGAGGATGACGAAGGTCATGCCCGCGGCCAGCACGGTGTTGACCGCGGCCTGCTGCAGCACGATGCCGAGATTCTGGCCGCTGAAAAAACGGCCGTCGGAGAGCAGATGAAAGCCGATGCACAGCAACAGCAGCACCGGCAGCATCCCGGCCGCGCGGATCAGCAGCCGCGTGCGCTGACGCTTCGTCTCCTGCGCGGCCGCGAGGCCCGGAGCGGCGGAGGCAGCCTCCAGCGGTGAGGGATTGTCATGAGGCATGAAGCTGCTCCATTCCGGTGGCGAGGGCCATGATCTCTTCCTGGTCCAGCGGCGATGTCGCCGATCGGCTCATCTCGCCGGCAATATGTCCGGCACGCATGACGATGACGCGGTCGCAGATGCCGATGATCTCGGGCAGGTCGGACGAGATGACCAGGATCGCRGTGCCGGATTTGGCGAGATTGTCGATGATCGCATAGATCTCGGACTTGGCCCCGACATCGACACCACGGGTCGGCTCGTCGAGGATCAGGACCTTGGGCGTGATTGCCAGCAGGCGCGACAGCAGCACCTTCTGCTGGTTGCCGCCGGAGAGTCCGCCGACCGGCACACCGACATCCGCCGCGCGGATGCCCAGCGCGGCGAACGCCTTGTGGGCCCGCTCGCGCGCCTTGTTCCTGTCAAGGAAACCACCGGGCTTGGCATCCCGGCTCAGCACCGCGAGATTGATGTTGTCCAGACAGGACATGTCCAGGAACAGACCCAGCGCCTTCCTGTCCTCGGTCAGATAAGCAATGCCCGCATCGAGGGCCTCGCCGGGCGTGCGGATGGTGACCGGACGGCCTTCAAGCTCGATATGGCCGGAGGTCTTMGGCGCCGCGCCGATGATGAGATGCGCCAGCTCCGTACGGCCCGCGCCGATCAGGCCGGCGAGACCGACAACCTCGCCCGCGCGCACGGTCAGGCTACAGCCCTTGACGCGCTGTCCGTCGGCGATGTCGACGGCCGCCAGCACGGGCGCGCCCCGCCCCGCCTGCGGGTCGTGGTCTTTCTTGTAGAAGGACGAGACCTCGCGTCCCACCATCAGCCGGACGATGGTGTCGGCGCGGATCTGCGGCTTGTCGAGCGAGCCCACCAGCGTGCCGTCGCGCAGCACCGTGACCCGGTCGCCGAGCGCATACACTTCGTCCATGCGATGCGAGATATAGATGATGGCGAGCCCCTCGGCGCGCAGCTGGCGGACCAGGGTGAACAGCCGCTCGCTTTCGCCGGCCGACAACGCGGTCGTCGGCTCGTCCATGATCAGGATCTTCGACCGGGCGTGCAACGCACGCGCGATCTCCACCAATTGGCGCTGCCCCATGGAGAGATGGGCGACCAGCGTTGACGGCGTGAAATCGGCACCGAGCCGTTCGAGGATCGCGCCAACACCGTCACGCATCGCGCCGCGGGCCAGAAACCCAGAATGTGAGATCTCGCGGCCGAGATAAATATTCTCCGCGACGTTCAGATTGGGCGCGAGAGACAGCTCCTGATAGATGATCGAGATGCCGGCGGCGCGGCCACCGAGGGGGCCGTCGATGCGCACCGGCTTGCCCTCGATGCGAATCTCGCCACCGGGATCCGGCCGGTACGCGCCCGACAGGATCTTCATCAGCGTCGACTTGCCGGCGCCGTTCTCGCCCATCAGGGCATGGATTTCACCGGGATAGACGGTGAGGTCGACATTGCGCAACGCCTTGATGCTGAAGAAAGACTTGGAGACCCGGCGCATTTCGAGAATCGGGTCGTTCATCCGTTCCGCCTCCCTGGCCTGTCGACAGCGCCAATTTGGTTTTGACTCGCGTCTCGCTGGCGGAACGGCGCGATCTCGCGGCATTAAACAAAAGGCTGCGGCGCAGGGCAATATCGAGAAAATATCAGGATGGTGTCGAGAAGATATCAGAGCGTTTTCCAGGACTCGCCTGATCCCACAGATTGGGACATCGTTCTGGAAGCTTATCCGGGATCAGCGCCGGTAGAGCCCGCGCCAGTGCGGACGTCGCGCGGCATAGGCATCGGCGAGCGCGGGAACAGGCTGGAATGTCTCGACGCGTCGCGGCGGCGTGCAGACGGACTCGATCGCCTCACCGGTGACGGCCAGGCGTCCCAATCGCGCTGCACCAAACGCCGCACCGGTTTCGCCATCGGCAAAGCGGTGAATCGGAATATTCAGAACGTTGGCCAACACCGACAGCCAGAACCGCGACCGTGAGCCGCCGCCGATCGCATCGGCCTGCGCAATCACAATCCCAGTGTCGACCAGGGCATCCCGGCAGTCCGCCATCGCGAAGGCCACGCCTTCGAGCACGGCCTGCACGATCGCGGTGCGATCGGTGGCGTGGCTCAGCCCATCCAGCATGCCGCGCACATCCGGATCGTCATGCGGCGTTCGTTCGCCGGACAGATACGGCAGGAAATTGACGGGCGATGGCCCCTGCGGCGTCATCCCGAGTGGCGCCAGCAGGTCGGCCTCGGACGCTCCAAGCAGCCGCGCGATCCAGGCAAGACACGACGCCGCCGACAGGATCGCGCCGGCCTGAATCCACATGGCGGGGATGGCGTGACAGAAGGTGTGCACGGCGCGTTCCGGATTGGCGGCAATCGTTTCGGTCGGCGCCATCAATGCGCCGGAGGTGCCCAGCGACAGGAACGCGGCGCCGGGCCGGATCGCACCAATGCCGACGGCGCCCGCCGGATTGTCGCCACCGCCGCCGGCGATCATCGGCCGCCTGGTCATTCCCCAGCGTGTGGCAAGCTCGGCCCGCAGCCGCGCCGCAGGCGCACAGCCCTCGACCAGGCGCGGCATCTGGCTGCGCGACAGGCCGGTGGCTGCCAGTCCGTCGTCCGACCAGTCGCGGCGCGCAACGTCGAGCCAGAGGGAGCCCGATGCGTCCGAGATATCCTCGATCGCTTCACCGGTCATGACCAGGCGCAGATAGGCTTTCGGCAGCAGGATGAGCCTGGTGGCCGCGAAGATCTCCGGCTCATGCTCCGCGACCCATAACAGTTTGGGAGCGGTGAAGCCGGGCATGGCCTTGTTGCCGGTGGTCGCACGCAATGCGGGCCAGCGCTGCTCCAGCACACGGCACTGCGCGGCGGAACGTCCATCGTTCCACAGAATGCAGGGCCGCAACGGTTTGAAATCCGCATCGAGCAGGGTCGCGCCATGCATCTGGCCCGACAGGCCGATGCCATCGACATCAGCCAGTTCGCGCGGGTGATCCGCCTTCAAGGCGTCCAGCGTCGCAAACGCGGCGTCGACCCACTGCGAAGGATCCTGCTCGGAATACCCCGGATGCGGGGACGCCACCGTCACCGCCTGGCTGCGGCTCGCCACCACGCGCTGGTCGTCATCGACAAGAATGGTTTTGACGGCGGACGTGCCGAGATCGAGACCAAGATACATGACACCTCACACCCTCCGCGCAACACGGCGCGGTTGAACGAAATTTCCCGTGCCGGCTGCACCGTGTCAATGAGCGGGGGGCGGAACCATGATGTCGGCTTCGCTCACAAAGCCGCCGAGATTGTGTGGCGGCGCAATATGCCCACGCGAATGATCCAACTCGGAAGTTGATTGCATTCAAACGGCCGCCCCGGCTGGGAGCCTCATTCGTTTGCCGGCTGCTCGGACGCGCTCGATTTTCGGGCGACATGGTCGCCGTTCCGGTGCAGGACAAGTCCGTTCACCACGCCCGTTGGATCACGCGTGAAACTGGCGCTGGCTCTGGCAGCCTTGGCGAAAAACTCATTGGGCGCGGACGGAAAAATCGGGATCGGACCTTGTCCAGTTTCCTGGACGAGAAGCTGGTCGTTGGTGCGGAATATCTTCAGCAGGATTCGGCCGTCAACCTTGTAGGTTCCTACATATTCATCGAGCGACGTACTGGGCAGGACAATCGCTTGATAGGCAGGCAAAAGCCTGGCGTCCGGGTCGAGCACGGCGAAACCCAGATCGTCGAGGTAAGCATCCGTGCTGCTGAGCACGACAACGCCGCGCCGCCCATCGGCGGTAAAACCGATAAAGCTGCGGTACCCTTCGGTTTCCCCGTTGTGCCAGACGATTCCCTTGCGGGTCGTCATCCACGCCAGGCCGATGCGCATGGTCTTGTTCATGTCGCTGCGCGGCTGTTGCGCGAGCTTCATCGCCTCCGCCAATGGCGACTGATCGACGCCCATATTGGCCCTCAGATAGCGCAGCATATCGTTGGTGGTGGAATGGATCGCGCCGGCCCCCGCCAAAGCGTCCATATGCCAGTTCTTCGCGACGCCGCCTCTGTTGTTGTGGCCGGGAGCGAGATGGGGGCGCATGGCATCGCCAGAGATCGCGTCGCTCGTCATCATCCCGAGCGGCCTAAGAATCTTCTGCTCGATCAAGGCGCCATAGGTCGTGCGCTCGGATTGCGCCAGCGCGTACCCCAGCAGCCCGAAACCCAGATTGGAGTATTCGTAAGTCGCGCCCGGATCGCGCGGCAGTTGGTAGCCCGCAAGAAACGCCTTCAGCCTGGCGGCATCATAGTCGGCATAGGGATCGCCCGCACCCTTGGGCCGCAAATTGGATGGCAGGCGTGGCAGGGCGGAGTGTTGGGTGCCGAGTTCACCGAGAGTAATCTCCATGCCATTCCGTGAAGGAATTTGGAAGTCCGGCAAAAGCTGCGCCACCGGCGTATCGAGCGCCACGCGCCCCGCGAGCACGGACTGCGCCAGCAGCGTCGCCGTGAAGGTCTTCGTGATCGAACCAATCTCATAAACAGTGTCACCATCGGGCGGGTTGCCTTCATCGAGCTTTCCGTAGGCCGCAACCTCGCTCTTGTCGCCGTCCACGATACCGAAAGCCAGCGTCTGATAGGTCCCGGCCGCGATACGATCCCGGACAGCTATTTCCACGCGCTCGGGTAACGGTCCAGCGCTCACTGACGCGCTTGTCAGGATGCATGCTCCGAGACACAACGCAGCCTTGCGACGGTTCAAGAATGAAAGCACGGCACTCTCCTGATATTTTGGGATCACACGCCGGATAACGGATGGGTCGAGCTCGTTCAAAACTTCGACCTATGAGTACGGGCCCTGGACAAGCCAAGCGAACAGTGGACGAGAGAGGGCAAGTTGCGCGTTGAACAGCGCATGGGCCAACCAACCGGGAGACAGGGATTTGTAGCGCAACCGCAACGCGTTAGTTGTGGCTCCCAACAGGATCATCGCGACGCTCCACACCAGGCCGAGCGGCAGAATATGATTGGCTGCGAACACAAGGCTACCCAATCCCAGGATGTTGACATCCTTCCAGCCAAGCCGGCGCAGCCACGCAACCAACAATCCGCGGTAGAGCACTTCCTCGGTCACGGGCGTTGTCACCACGAAAAGAAGCACGACGATTGCCACCGACCGCGCGTCGTTGAAATCGATGTGGACGTTCTGGCTTCGAGCGCCGGTTATGTGAGTTAGCCAATGCGTCAGGACGGGCACGCCGAATGCGACGATCACCGAAGCAACAATGCTCCCGGCGAAACTGGACCAGGTGAACTTCCGAAAAACAAAGACCTCCCGTTGCATGTCATGGTGTTTCGACCAGAACCACGCGAGAGCCACGGCGACCCAGCTACTCGCGGCATAGGACAACAGTCCATAAAGCCTGATGTTTTCAGGCGCCGGCAGTCGAACGGCGTCCCCCTGTCCAATTTGCCAGGCGGCCTGGGCGGCAACGCCGATAGCCGTGATGATTGCCGCCAATCCAATTGGGGACAGCACGATCGCGAGAACAACAGCGCTTTGGCGCCAATGGATCCGTGACAAGTTCATCCCGCAGGCGAAGATCGACAGGCCATCGCCGCGCAAAGCGAAGCAATGAAATGCTACAGCTTGTAACATTGCGGCCAACGGCGTGCCGTGTCAATGCCCGGCATCTTTTAAGCGGGACTAAAGCATGATGAGATATGGCTTGCTCATGTCATCCTGAGGTGCCGCGTAGCGGCCTCGAAGGACGACGGCCAGAGAATCAGCGGCCGTCGTCCTTCGAGGGCCATTCTGCGAATGGCCCCCTCAGGATGACGGAGTTGATTCAACGTAAACTCATCCCGCTCTAGTCTTTAGGCGAGGTCCACCTTCAAACGATCTCTGCCTTTAGACGATCTCAGACTTTAAACGATCTCGGCCTTGGGTCATTTTCGACCGGTGCGGCGAGCTGCGCACCTCAAGGATGACGGATCGCATCGAGCGATCTCATCATGCCTTAGTGTTTCTTCTTGCGCTTCGAACTCCTCAGCGGCGGTCCGGGGTACGGGACATTCGCGCAAGTCATCGCGTACACCAACAGGCCACTGTAGGTCTTTCCGATCGGATAACAGATATCGTCAGCCGCACCGCTTCGCGAAGGCGCGCCCGCCGCTGCGGCGGGTGGGGCCGTCTTGTCGGCCACCGGAGCGGTGCTCGTTTGCGCCATGGCGGGCGACGACAACAACAGAGCAGCCAAAATTACTTTTTTCATTTCAGTACCCTTTATTTATTGCTGAAAATGACATGAACACACGACAATACGACACCATCTTAAGTGCTGTTGCGCCAGAACGTAAATAGCACCGATGCCGGCGGATAACGGCAGCAACAGCACGATCCGCTTGCGCCGCGCCGCTTTGCAGCGGGCTGTTATCCAGTTCGCATGTGAGCAATCCTCATGCGACCGGTGCCGCTGTCAGGAATGGCTTGCCTGGATCGCCGAACGGGACCCTTCTTCCGGCAGCGCATCGAGATGACACGCCACCCACTGCCCCTCTCCGGTCAAACGAAGCTGCGGCTCCTCGGTGCGGCAGCGATCGAACACGTAGGGACACCGGGTGTGGAAACGGCATCCGCTGGGCGGATTGATCGGGCTCGGCACATCGCCCTTCAGGATCATCCGGGTGCGGGCGGCGCCGGGCTCCGGCACCGGCACGGCGGAGAGCAGCGCCTTGGTGTAGGGATGCTGCGGCGCGGTGAAGATCTGCCGCCGCGGCGCCATCTCGACGATCTTGCCGAGATACATCACGGCGACACGGTGGGTCATGTGCTCGACGATCGCCAGGTCATGGCTGATGAAGAGCAGTGCGAGGCCGAATTGCTGCTGCAGATCCTGCAGCAGGTTCACGATCTGCGCCTTGACCGAGACGTCGAGCGCCGAGACCGCCTCGTCGCAGACGATCAGTTCGGGTTCGGCCGCCAGCGCCCTCGCGATGCAGATGCGCTGGCGCTGGCCACCCGAGAACTCGTGCGGCCGCCGGGTCAGCGCGTCGCGCGGCAGGTGCACGGTGTCCATCAGCGCCGCGACCCGCGCCTCGAGTTCGGCGGGCGACCTGGCAAGACCGAAATTGCGGATCGGCTCGGCCAGGATGTCGCGCACCCGCATGCGCGGATTGAGACTGGAGAACGGATCCTGGAACACCACCTGCACACGGCGGCGCATGTCGCGCAGCCCATCGGGCGACAGACCGTCGATACGCTTGCCATCCAGCACCACCTGGCCGGCGGTGATATCGAGCAGTCGCAAAATGGCCCGGCCCACCGTCGACTTGCCGCAACCGGACTCACCGACCAGGGACAGGGTCTCGCCGCGGGCGACTTCGAAGGAGACCCCGTCCACCGCATGAACCCGGCCGGAGCTGCGGCTGAACAGGCCGCCGCGAACCGGAAAATGCTTCTTGAGATCGTTGACCTGCAGCAGCGGGGCCTGTTGCGGCGGGACTTGAAGCACTGGCGCGCTCATGCCGCGGCCGCCTCCTTGGGCGCATAATGACAGGCGGCGATGTGGCGGGAGCCCTTCTCTTCGAGACCCGGCGCGACCTCGCGACAGAGATCGGTCGCCAGCGAGCACCGCCCGGCAAAGACGCAGCCTTCGATCCGTGCCTTGAGGCTGGGCACCTGTCCGGGGATCTCGACCAGGCGTCCGGACGTGCCGGTGAACGACGAGCCCAGCCTGGGCATGGCGCCGAGCAGGCCCCGCGTATAGGGATGACGCGGCGCGCGGAACAATTCGGCCACCGGCGCTTCCTCGACCTTGCGGCCGGCATACATCACCATGACGCGCTCGGCGACTTCGGCGACCACGCCGAGATCATGGGTGATCAGAACGATCGCCGCGCCGATACGGCGCTTGAGCTCCAGCATCAGTTGCAGGATCTGCGCCTGGATGGTGACATCCAGCGCCGTGGTCGGCTCGTCCGCGATCAAGAGCCTGGGATTGCAGGCAAGCGCCATGGCGATCATGACGCGCTGGCGCATGCCGCCGGAGAATTCGAACGGGTAGTTGTTCAATCGCTCCGCCGGCCGGGGGATGCCGACGCGGCCGAGCATCTCGACGGCGCGGGCCACTGCCGCGGGCTTGTCGAGGCCCTGGTGCATCCGCAGCGTCTCGCCGATCTGGCGGCCGACCGTCAGCACCGGATTGAGGCTGGTCATCGGCTCCTGGAAGATCATCGAAATGTCGTTGCCGCGGATGGCGCGCATCTCGTGCTCGGAGAGTTGCAGCAGGTCCCGTCCCTGGAAGCGGACGGAGCCGGCGATCTTGCCCGGAGGCTCGGGGATGAGCCGCATCAGCGACATGGCGGTGACCGACTTGCCGCAGCCGGATTCGCCGACGATGGCCAGCGTCTCGCCTTCGTCGACATGGAAGGAGACGCCGTCCACGGCGCGATTGATCCCCTCGGGGGTCCGGAAATGCGTCTGCAGATTCTGGACGTCGAGCAATGCCATCGGCTTTACAGGCCCTTCGCCATGCGCGGGTCGAGTGCATCACGCAGGCCGTCGCCGACCAGATTGACGGCCAGCACGGTGACGGACAGGAACGCGGCGGGAAAAAACACGATGTAGGGCTTGACCTGCCACAGCGCCCGGCCCTCGGCCATGATGTTGCCCCAGGACGGAATGGTGGGCGGCGTGCCGGCGCCGATGAAGGACAGGATGGATTCCACGATCATGGCGCTGGCGCAGATRTARGTGGCCTGGACCAGCATCGGYGCSAKYGTATTGGGCAGGATGTGGCGCAGGATGATCATCGGCGTGCGCGTGCCGGAGGCGACAGCSGCRTCCACATAAGGCTGYTCGCGCAACGACAACACCACGCTGCGCACCAGCCGCGACACGCGCGGGATCTCCGCGACGGTGATGGCCAGGATGACGTTGCCGACGCTGCCGCGCGTCAATGCCATCAGCGCGATCGCGAGCAGGATMGGCGGGATSGACATCAGCCCGTCCATGAAGCGCATGACGATGCCGTCRGCCCATCGCACGAAGCCCGAGACGAGGCCGATGGTCAGACCGGCGAACGAGGCCAGCRCCGCCACCGAGAGCCCGACGGTGAGCGARACGCGCGTCCCGTACAGCACGCGWGAATAGATGTCGCGCCCCAGCGCRTCGGTGCCGAACCAGAACGCYGCGGAGGGCGCGCGCGTGCGCTTGGCCGGCGCCAGCGCRGTCGGATCGACCGTGCCGAGATAAGGCGCAAAGATCCCGATCAGGACGAGGCAGAGCAGCAACGCGCCGCCGATCGCGACGGTCGGATGRTTGCGCAGGAAGCCGACGACACCGCGSCGCACGGCGACRGGCAGCAGCAGATCCGGCARTTGCGGCGCGATGACGAGCCCCGGCGGCACGGGGACGGTGCGRGCGGTCGGGGTCAATAGCGGATCCTCGGATCGATCAGGGTGTAGGCGAGGTCAATCACCAGATTGACCAGCACGTAGACGAAACTGAACAGCAGAACGATGCCCTGGATGACRGGATAATCGCGGCGCAGGATCGCRTCGATKGTCAGCCGGCCGAGGCCCGGGATRGCGAACACGCTTTCGGTCACGACYGCGCCGCCGATCAGGAGCGCGATGCCGATGCCGATCACGGTGACGATCGGGACGGCCGCGTTCTTCAGCGCATGAACGAACAGGATGCTGCGTTGCCCCAATCCCTTGGCGCGGGCGGTGCGGACATAATCCTGCTGCAGCACCTCGAGCATGGCGGCSCGGGTGATGCGCGCGATCAGCGCGATATAGACGCAGCCRAGCGCGATGGCCGGGAGGATCAGGTTCTTCAGCCAYGGCCAGACMCCCTCCGCCAGCGGCGTGTAGCCCTGCACGGGAAGCCATTCCAGCTCCAGTGCAAACACATAGGCGAGAATGTATCCGACCACGAAGACGGGSAGCGAGAAGCCGAACACGGCAAAGGCCATGATGSTGCGGTCGAYCCAGCTTCCCGCCTTCCACGCGGCCACCACGCCGAGCGGCACGGCGACGAGAATGGTCAGGACCAGCGTCACCACCATCAGCGAGAGCGTCGGCTCGATGCGCTGCGCGATCAGCGCCGTGACCGGCAGGCTGGTGAAGATCGAAGTGCCGAGATCAAGGTGCAGAATGCCCCAGAGCCAGCTCCCGAACTGGATCAGGAAAGGACGATCAAGACCGAGGCTCTGGCGAATACGCTCGACGTCGGCCGGGCTCGCCTGATCGCCCGCGATCACCACCGCCGGATCACCCGGCGCGAGGTGAAGCAGGCTGAAGACGAACAGCGCGACGATCGCCATCACGGGCAAGGTCGCGAGAATGCGGCGGAGGATATAGGAGACCATGTGGGTTCACCGCCCCGTCATGCGGTCTTCGATACGCCCCAGAAGAAGGGCARYGGTCCCTTCGCGACGCCGGAGAYMGTSTTGCGCCAGGCCGTGTAGGTCAGGAAAAAACCGGTCGGCGCATARACGACYTCCTCSAAAGCCGCCGCGTTGAGGCGGCCGATCGCGGCTTTTTCCTCGTCCAGCGTCTTGGCATCGAACCATGCCGCAACTTCCTTTTCCACTGCGGGGATTGACGGCCAACCCCACCACGCCTTGTCGCCATTGGCGCGAATGCCGGTATAGGCCGCGGGATTGAGGCAATCCGCTCCCGCGTGCCAGCTATGGAACATATGCCAGCCCCCCTGGCCCGGAGGCGTCTTCACGGCGCGGCGGGAGCCGACCGTGCCCCAGTCGGTCGCAACGAAGTCGACGTTCATGCCGAGGGACTTCAACAGCTCCGCGGTGACGTCGCCCTGCGCCTTGGTGATCGGCTGGTCCTGCGCCACCAGGCACGTGATCGGCTGGCCGGCATATCCGCTCTCGGCGAGCAGCTTCCTGGCCCCGGCGATATCGCGCTTGCCCTTGAGGATATCGCCGCCCTGCTCGGTGTAGAGCGGCGTGCCCGGGGTGAAGAAACCCGGCAGCGGCTTCCAGAGCGCCTCATCGTCGCCGACCAGCGCGCGCATGTAGTCTTCCTGGTTCATCGCCATCAGCACGGCGCGGCGCGCTTTGACGTCGTTGAACGGCGGATGCAGGTGGTTCATCCGGAACACGCCGATGTTGCCGAGCGGATCGGCGATGTCGACGCTGATGTTGCGGTTCTTCTTCAGCACCGGCACGAGATCGGGAATCGGATTCTCCCACCAGTCCACCTCGCCGTTCTGCAGCGCGGCCGATGCCGTAGCCGGATCGGGGATCACAATCCACTCGATGCGGTCGACCAGCATCTGCTTGCCGCCGGCGAGCCAGGACGCCTTCTCCTGCCGCGGCACATAATCGGCGAACTTCTCGAACACCGCCTTCGCGCCGGGCACCCATTCGCTTGTGGCGAATTTCATCGGGCCGGAGCCGACATACTCGGTGATCTGCTTGAAGGGATCGATCTGGGCGATGCGCTCCGGCATGACGAAGGAGCACGGCGCATTGTTCTTGGCCAGCGCCAGCAGCATTTTCGGATAAGGCTGCTTCAGCGCCCATCTGAAGGTCTTGTCGTCGACGGCGACCAGTTCGTTCTGGATTGCCTTGATCATCAACCCCATGGGATCGCGCGCCGACCAGCGCGCAAGGCTCGCCACCACATCCTTGCTCAGCACCGGCTCGCCATCATGAAACTTGAGCCCGGGGCGAAGGCGAAAGGTCCAGACCAGACCGTCGTCCGACACCTGCTCGGTTTCGATCATCTGGCGCTGCGGCTGCAGTGCGGCATCGATGCCGTAGAGCGTGTCCCACACCAATGCGGCCGCGTTGCGAACCACATACTGGGTCCCCCAGATGGGATCAAAATTGGCGAGGTTGGCCTGGGGCACGAAACGCAGGGTGCGCGCGGCGGCGCCCTGGGACAGAGCCGGCATCGAAAGGCCGCCCGTCGCTGCCAGACTGCCCGCTCCGGCAAATCCCTTCAACAGAGTCCTGCGATCCATCCGGCTCTCCAAGTCTCAAGTTGCGAGTCTCAAGTTGCGAGTCTCAGGCTGTCAGTCTCAGGCTGTCAGTCTCAGGCTATCCTGGTTCCACCCGTTTCATGGACCGATGGCTCGACGCCGATCAGATGAAACGGGCCAGTCAGATCGATGCAGTCTCCTGTGCGTGCAAACGGTATGCCAGCGGCCCCTGCTCGCTCCGTTGCGGGCAACGGAGGACAGGACGCAGTCTCGAGCGATCACGTTTTCGAGCGGTCACATCAAATTGCGACGTGGGCCGTTTCGCAAGTGCGTCATATGTCGCGCCTCAAGCAGCCTGGTGAGCGCCTGCAAGCTGATGAGAGCGCTAGCTGGCGAGCGGCTTGAACTTCGACGATTGTTGAGGGTGCCACCAACGGCCGCCAATGACAACGCCTTCGGAAACGATCTTGCGATCACCGATCAGATGCTCGCCGACCACATCGACGTAATCGAACTGCCCCTCCCTGATCGAGATCAGGGTGGCGTCTCCCACGCTCCCCGGCTTGAAGCTGCCGAGCTCGGGACGCCGCAGCGCCATCGCCGCATTGACTGTCGATGCCTGGATCACATCGGGAAGCGGCATGCCCATGCACAGGAACTTGGACATGGTGGTCACCTGATCGAAAGCTGGGCCGTCGATGCACAATGCATGGACATCCGACGAAATGGTGTCCGGATAGAAGCCATTGGCGAGCAACGCCCGCGCGGTCTTGAAGGCGAACGAGCCCTTGCCGTGGCCGATGTCGAACAGCACGCCGCGTTCGCGGGCCTCCAGCACCACCCTTTTTACCGTGCCCTGCGCGGTGACAGCCGTATTGGGAAAGGGACGGAATGCGTGGGTGAGCACGTCGCCCGGGCGCAGGCGCGCAACCACCTCCTCGTAGCTCGGCGGCGGATGATCGATGTGCGCCATCAGCGGCAACCCGACTTCCCCGGCAACCTCGAGCGCGATGTCGAGCGGCACAATCCCCGAGGTGCCCGAGGAGTGACGGCCGACGCGGACCTTGATGCCGACGATGAGATCGCGATTGGCGTCCGCCACGGTGACGGCGTCGATCGGATTCATCAGCCGGAGCTCCTCGCTCTCGCCGACCATGACGCGGTTCGAAAAGCCGAAAATGCCGGCGTGCGAGACATGCAGATAGGCGAGAATGCGGACCTGGCTGGGCTCGATCACGTGCTTGCGGAAGCCGGCGAAATTCCCCGGGCCGGCACTGCCGGTGTCGACCGCCGTGGTGACGCCGGAGGTGCGGCAAAATTCCTCGGCATCGATGCCGAGCGAGGTGCCGCCCCAATAGACGTGGGTGTGCAGATCGATCAGCCCCGGTGTGACGATGAACCCCGAGACGTCGCGCACGTCCGTCCCCGGATCGGTCGCGAGATCGGTCCCGAGCTTGACCACCTTGCCGCCGGCGAAGGCGACATCGGTCACCGCATCGAGCTTCTGGGAGGGATCGATCACGCGACCGCCGCGCAGCACCAGATCAAAAGGCATGACAATCTCCGATTGCGGCGTCTCTTTCGGCGGGCATCACGATGGGGACATCGCGAAGGGACGAGCCGGCCATGCCCACATTAGCAAGCCTCACGTGAGAATTGGCAAGCCTCACGCGAGGATCAGCAAGTTTCGCGCCATGAAACCGGAAATTGAAAACACAGACATGCACATCTGCCTTGCGCCACCATCGGCCATCCCGGGAGATGGATCCTGACGCGCGTCAAATACGGCCCACCTGCCGGCGTGATCGCTTGGATTTGAGGATCATCTTCACGACCGGGCACAGCGCTCATGCGACAAAATCATGGCAAGGTCGACCTCGAGCGCCTATGTCTGTTGCCTTGCCCGCATCCGACAGCCGGAGTTTCTGCAATGAGCAGTCCGCCCGATTACGTGCCGCCCAGTGTCTGGACCTGGAATAAGGAAAACGGAGGCCGGTTCGCGAACATCAACCGCCCGATTTCCGGCGCCACGCACCAGAAAGACCTGCCGGTCGGCCGCCATCCGCTTCAGCTCTACTCGCTCGCCACGCCGAACGGCGTCAAGGTCACGGTGATGCTGGAGGAACTGCTGGCACTCGGGCACAGCGGCGCGGAATACGATGCCTGGCTGATCCGGATCGGCGACGGCGATCAGTTCGGCAGCGGCTTCGTGGACGTGAACCCGAATTCCAAGATCCCCGCCTTGATGGACCGCAGCGGCCCCAAGCCGATCAGGGTGTTCGAGACCGGCGCGATCCTGGTGTATCTCGCCGAGAAGTTCGGCGCGTTCCTGCCGACCGAGACCGCCGCGCGTGCCGAATGCCTCTCATGGCTGTTCTGGCAGATGGGCAGCGCGCCTTACCTCGGCGGCGGGTTCGGGCATTTCTATGCCTATGCGCCGACCAAGATCGAATACGCCATCGATCGGTTCGCGATGGAGACCAAGCGCCAGCTCGATGTCCTCGACAAGCGCCTGGCGGACAACGAATACATTGCGGGGCCTGACTACACCATCGCGGACATTGCGATCTGGCCCTGGTACGGCGCTCTCGCGAAGGGCACGCTCTATGGCGCGGGAGAATTCCTCGCCGTGCAGGAATACACCCACGTGCAGCGCTGGACCGAAACGATTGCAAAACGTCCGGCCGCCAAGCGCGGGCGCATGGTCAATCGCACCTTCGGGGAGCCATCGAGCCAACTGCACGAGCGGCACGACGCCGGCGATTTCGACACCAAGACGCAGGACAAGATTCCGACCTCGGGCTGATGCGTGCAGGCCAATTGATCGGCGCAGGTCAGTCCTTCGGACGGACCGCGTCAACCTGATGGAATCTGTTGTTCCGGCCCCTCGGACAGCAGCAGAAGTTCGGTCGCGGCCAGAAATGCCACGGCAATTCCGATGCCGATGCTGAAGTGCATCGCGCGCGTATGAGCGAAGCCAAGCACCCAGGGCGACACGATCAGCCAGACGCCCAGCACGACGTTGATCCATTCCTGCCAGCTGGCATATGCGATGATGGCGAGAATGGAGACAAGGCCGATGGCCGCGCTGCTCATCCAGATGTCCAGCCGGGTGACCTCCTTGGCATAAGCGAACAGCCAGGGCGTGGCGAACAGGAAGGCCACCAGCACCAGATTGTAGATATCGAGAACGGCCTCGCGGCGTAGTTTCGGTGAGTTCGACAGAACCGGCATTTGGTCCTCCCTCCGTGACATTGCTGCCCCGAAGTGCCGCCCCGACGTCGATACGGCCAACAGGCGCGAAGCCGTCACTCAAAATGATCGGCCAAAAATGGTCGGCACTGATCTCTCATCAATGGAACGCGCGAGTTCACCGCGTGTTCCCGCTCCATCGTTCCTTCACGATGATGTCACCGGCGCAACGCACGGTCGACGCGCGCGCGGCCCGGGCTTGTCTGGAAAGCGCGCCCCGTCCGCAATGAAGCCGGCCGTCCACCTGCTAGCGCTTGTCGCGCGCCATCGCCTTGGCGTTCGAGGCCTCCATCAACGCGTCGCGGATATTGCGCAGGTGCCGGGTCATCGCCGCACTTGCCTTGCGCGCATTTCCGGCGGAGACCGCCTCGAAAACAGCCTCGTGATCCCGCAGCCAGATCGACCGGTAATCCTCCATGCGCATATGGGCGTGGATCTCCTGCCAGATGCGGGAATCGCCCTGCGCGCGCCAGAGCGAGTCACAAATCAGCACAAGAGCGCTGTTGCCCGTGGCTTCCGCCAGGAGGACGTGGAAACGGTGATCCGAGGCATCGGCTTCGCGGCCCTGGGCATGCTCATGGCGCATCATGGCGAGCGCATCGGCCAACTGGGTTACGATCGCCTTCGAGGCGCGCTGCGCCGCCGCCGCCGCGATCTGCGGCTCGATCATCTGGCGTGCTTCGAGATTCTCGAAGGGGCCGGCGCCTTCGAGCGCATGCACGTCCGGCAGCTCCCGCCGGCTGATGACATAGGCGCCGCTGTTGCTGCGGACCTGCAGCATGCCGGACATGGCGAGCGAGAGAATGGCTTCGCGGATCGTCGGCCGCGAGACTCCGAAGGTCCGGGCGAGCTCGCGCTCCGCGGGCAATCGCTGGCCGATGCGATAACTCGCCTGCACCATCGACGCGATCCGTTTGGCAACGACCTCGAAACTTCGCAGCGGCGCGACGGGTTGAGTCGAGGACCTTGAAGTCGAGGACTTGGAAGTCGAGGACTTGGAAGCGGCGGACATAGCGCGGCATATCGCCTTTTTTTGCGCCTTGACAAGACAAAACTGGTCGGACCAAATTGGCCTGACCAAAAACAGAGCCCAACCTCGGCACGCAGCAAGGCTGCCGATACAGGAGAAGGGCCTTTGACCGTGTTGACGCGACTGCCGAATTCGACCGAAGCGCGGGACGTGCTGTTCCATCTGCACTCCCAGACCAACCCGACCCTGCATGCCGAAACCGGGCCGCTGGTGATGACCCACGGCGATGGCGTCTACGTCTACGGCGCGGACGGCAAGCGTTATCTCGAGGCGATGGCCGGCCTGTGGTGCACCTCGCTGGGCTTTTCCGACAAGCGCCTGAAGGCGGCCGCGATGGCGGCCTACGACAAGTTCGGTTTCTATCACACCTTCAACCACAAGGCCCCCGACGCGGTGGTCGATCTGGCCGAGGAGCTGGTGGCGCTCTCGCCAATCGCGGATGCGCAGGCCTATTTCGCAACCTCGGGCTCCGAGGCGACCGAGACCATGGTCAAGCTCGCCTGGGTCTATCATGCGGCGCGCGGCAAGCCCGGCAAGCGCAAGATCATCGCACGCGACCGCGGCTTCCATGGCTCGACCATCGTCGCGGCCTCGATGTGCGGCCTGCCGCGGATGCATCGCGAGTTCGGGCTGCCGCTGCCGGGCTTCCTGCACACGCACTGCCCTGATCCGTATCGCGGCCCGCAACCGGGCGAAACCATGGAGGCTTTCACCGACCGGCTTGCCGCCGATCTCGCCGCGATGATCGACAGCGAAGGGCCGGACACGATTGCCGCGTTCATCGCGGAACCGATCAATGCGGGCGGCGGCGTGGTGGTGCCGCCGAAAGGTTATTTCGCAAAGATCGAGGCGGTGCTGCGGCGGCACGACATCCTGGTGCTGGCCGACGAAGTCGTCTGCGGCTTCGGCCGCACCGGCAACTGGTTCGGCTGCCAGACGGTCGGCATGCAGCCGGACATGATGGCGCTGGCCAAGGGGCTGTCGTCCTCCTATTTCCCGATTTCCGCCGTGCTGCTCGGTCGCCCGATCCGGGATGCGCTGGCGGAGATCAACAAGGCGGGCGAGCTGTTCGGCCATGGCTTCACCAATTCCGGCCATCCGGTCGGCTCCGCCGTCGCGCTGGAAACCCTGCGCATCTATCACGGCATGGACGTCGTCACGCATGTGCGGGCGATGGGCGCGCGGCTGCGGACCGGCCTGGACAAGATCGCCGCGGCCTCGTCCATTGTCGGCCAGGTGCGCGGCGAAGGCCTGATGTTCGGTGTCGAACTCGTGGCCGATCCCGCCACCAAGGCCGCCTTCGATCCCGCGCTGAAGGTCGGCGCCGCGTTCGACGCTCAAGCGCTGGCGAACGGCCTTGTCATTCGCGCGATGGGCGACACCATCGGCCTCTGCCCTCCTTTGATCATCAAGCCCGACGAAGTCGACGAACTGCTCGGTCTCTTCGCCCAGACCCTGAAAACCGTGGAAACGAAATTTCCCCATCGGGTGTGAGCCACTGACGAACATCTATCCCTAGAGAGCCCTCGCAAGGAGAAACAGGATGCGCCGTCGAGACCTGCTTCGTTCCAGCCTGGGCGCCGGTCTCGGCGCAGCACTTGGTTCCTCGCTCGGCGCGCCGCTCCTGCTGCCGCAGATCGCGCGGGCGCAAGGCGCGCGGACGCTGCGTTTCGTGCCGCAGGCCGATGCCGCCATCCTCGATCCGATGATCACCACCGGCCTGGTCAATCGCAATCACGGCTTCCTGGTGTTTGATACGCTCTACGGCGTCGACGAGAGTTTGCAGCCGCAGCCACAGATGGTGGCGGGCCATGTGCTCGAGGATGACGGCAAGACCTGGATCATGACCCTTCGCGAGGGGTTGAAATTCCATGACGGCGAGCCGGTGCGCGGCCGCGACGTGGTTGCCAGCCTGAAGCGCTGGGCGTCTCGCGACGCCTTCGGCAATTCGCTGTTCAACATCGTGGAGGAGATTTCGGCGCCCGACGACCGCACGGTGCGCTGGCGCCTCAAGAGCGCGTTCCCGCTGTTGCCGGAAGCGCTCGGCAAGGTGGGCGCCATCATCGCCTTTATCATGCCGGAGCGGCTGGCGCAGACCGACAGCGCCTTGCCGGTGAAGGAGCTGGTGGGCAGCGGCCCGTTCCGTTTCAAGGCGGACGAACATGTGCCGGGCGCGCGGCTGGTCTATCAGCGTTTCGAGGGTTATGTGCCGCGGCCGGATGGCACGGCGAGCCTGCTCGCCGGGCCGAAGGTTGCGAACTTCGATCGCGTCGAATGGCAGGTGATGCCCGATCCCGCCACAGCGGCCGCAGCCCTGCAGCGCGGCGAAATCGACTGGTGGGACCAGCCGATCCTCGATCTGCTGCCGACGCTTCGCGCCAACAAGGCGCTGAAGGTCGAACTGCTCGACACCATCGGCAATGTGGGTGTGCTGCGCTTCAATCACACGCAGCCGCCATTCGACAACGCCGCGATCCGCCGCGCGGTGCTCTCCGCCGTCAGCCAGCGCGACTACATGTCCGCCGTCGCCGGCGACGACACCAACCTGTGGCGCGACAAGATCGGCTTCTTCCCGCCGGGCTCGATCATGGCCAACGACGAAGGGATGGACGCGCTCAACGGACCGCGCGACATCGCGGCCGCGGCCAAAGCCATCAAAGAGGCCGGCTACAAGGGCGAGACGGTGCTGCTGATCGCGCCCGGCGACTTCCCGGTGATCGGGCAGATGAGCGAGGTCACCGCCGATCTGTTCAAGCGGCTTGGCTTGAACCTCGACTATGCCGTGATGGACTGGGGCTCCATGCTGAAGCGGATGAACAGCCGCGAGACGCCCGACAAGGGCGGCTACAACGCCTTCTGCACCTATTCGGCCGGCGTCACGCAGCTCAATCCATCGGCCCACAACTTCATCCGCGGCAGCGGCGACAAGGCCACCTTCGGCTGGGCCCGCAGCCCCAAACTGGAGGAGCTGCGCGATGCCTGGCTGGTGGCGCCGGACTCCGCCACGCAAAAGAAGATCGGCATCGAGATGCAGCGCCAGGCCTTCATCGACGTGCCTTATGTGCCGCTCGGCGTGTTCTACCAGCCGACCGCCTACAAGAAGGAATTGACCGGCATGCTCAAGGGCCTGCCCTTGTTCTGGAATGTGCGGCGCGCCTAGAGCTTCGTTCCGATAGAATCGGAACGAAGCTCTAGACTCCTGTTTTGACGCGTTTTCTTAACGCGAACCGGTATCCACTTCGCTGGAAAACGCTCTGATCGAGAGAGACCCCCATGCTTCCCATCACCGGCTATGTCGACCGCTGGAGCGTCCGCCCCGGCGAGACAATCAACTTCATGATCGGCGTGCGCGGCGGCGGACGCTACCGCGCCCGCATCGCCCGCGTGATCTGCGGCGATCCCAACCCGCAGGGCCCGGGCTATCGCGAAATTCCCGTGCCCTGGGCGCTGGAGGGCGAGCATGACGGGACAGAGCAACATGTCGCCAAGGGCTCGTGGATCGATATTCCCCAGCTCGATCTCGGCGGCGGCGAACGTCCCATCGCCTTCGCGGCGACGATCTGGCCGACGCTGGTCGCGGCCGACCGGCAGGCGGTGCTGAGCTGGACGAGCGGCGATGCGTCACTGACACTCGGTTTCGGCGCCAAGGGAGCCTTCTGCCGGCTCACCACGCCTGCGGGCGTTGTCGACATCGACACCGGTGTTTCTCTCACCGAACGCGCCTGGCACGATATCGCCTGCCTGTTCGATCCGGCGACCGGAACGCTGCACCTGGCGCAAGCGCCCCGCAAGGCGAGGCTTGACCGCGACGAGCGCGCCGAGACACGTGTGACGGCCAAAGGCGCCGCGCTGTCCGGCGCCGGCGCCGCGGCCATCGCGGCCGAACGTTCGGGCAACGGCCCCCATCTGCACTTCAACGGCAAGATCGAACGGCCACGCATCGTCGCCCGCGTCCACGCTATCGACGCCGTGCTTGCAACCCAGCGCACGGGCACGGCGACACCCGATGACAACATCATCGCCGAATGGGACCTGTCGATCGGCATTCCCACCGACGTCGCGACCGATATCGGCCCGGCGAAGGCGCATGGATGCTGCGTGAACCTGCCGACGCGCGCCATGACGGGCTCGCGCTGGACGGGGGCCTTCCATCGCTGGAGCGAGGCGCCGGCGCAATGGGGCGCGATTCACTTCCACGACGACGATATCGGCGACGCCGGCTGGACGCCTTCGCTCAGCTTCGTCGTGCCGCCCGACTGGACAAGCGGCGTCTATGCCCTGCATCTCGACAAGGACGGTGCGCGCGACAACATCGTCTTCTACGTGCGCGCCGCGGTCGCGGGCACGCAGGCCAAGGTCGCCTTCCTCGCGCCGACCTTCACCTATACCGTCTACAGCCAGTACCAGAAGAAGGGCCAGCAGACGAAGATCACCGAGCGGTCGCGGGCCTGGGGTTCGCTGGCGCAGGCGCCGGACGGCCATCCCGAGTACGGCGTCTCGCCTTATAACTTCCATTCGGACGGCAGCGGCGTCGTGATGTCGACCATGCGCCGGCCCCTGATCGACAAGCGGGTCAACCAGATCCATCTCATGGATCCCAGCCCCTCGGGCTCCGGCCTCTACTGGATCGCGGCCGACAGCTACATCACCGATCTCTTGACGCGCAAGGGCATCGACTTCGAGGTGATCACCGATCACGACGTTCATGCGGAAGGCGTGGCGTTGTTATCGAACTACGCTGTCGTGCTCACCGGCCAGCATCCCGAGTACCACACGACCGAAACGCTCGACGCACTCGGCGGCTATCTCGAGACCGGAGGCCGTTTCATCTATCTCGGCGGCAACGGTTTCTACTGGAAGGTGGTGCCGCATACGAGCGGCAATTCGTCAAGCGCTGCCTCAAGCGTTCCTTCAAACACTCCTTGGGCGTTCGAACTGCGGCGCGCCGAGGGCGGCATCCGCCTCTGGGCGACCGAGCCGGGCGAGAGCTACCATGCCTTCGATGGCTCCTATGGCGGCCTGTGGCGACGCCTCGGCCGTCCGCCGCAGGCGTTGGCCGGAGTCGGCTTCAGCACGCAGGGCGAATACAAAGGTTTCCCCTACACATTTCTCGACGGCATCCTCGATCCACGCGTCGCCTTCATGCGCGAGGGCATGGAGGACAAGGCGACGCCCGGCGGTATTCTCGGCGAACGCGGGCTGATGGGCGGCGGCGCGGCGGGCCATGAGCTCGATCGTGCCGATGTCCGGCTGGGCACGCCGCCCCACGCCGTCATCATCGGACGGGCGGTGGTCGAGGACCCGACCTACCAGCCGGTGAACGAGGAGCGCCGCGATCACACCTGGCCGGCCGCGCGCGAGGACATCATCCGCTCCGACCTAACATTCTTCGAGACACCAAACAACGGCGCGGTGTTCTCGGTCGGTTCGATGAACTTCATCGGCGCACTGCCGATCGACACTTACGACAGCCTCGCCGCGCGATTGATCACCAATATCGTCAAACGTTTTGCGAACCCGGCGCCGTGGATCGAAGTGAAAGAGAAACCGCGGTGATACGATGGCTTCGGCCCGCACCTCACAGCCGGCCCTGCAACGGCTTCAAGCCGATCACGCAGAGCGCGGACAAGACCGCCATCGCGGCCATGTAGAGCGCGACCGTGGCCGAGCTGCCGTACTCCGCCAGCAGAAGCGTCGCGATCAGGGGTGACAGGCCGCCGCCCAGGATCGGCCCGATCTGCTGCACCAGCGAGAGCCCGCTGTAGCGGACCCGGGCCGGAAACAGCTCGGAGAAATAGGCGCCCTGGGCGCCATAGACCGACCCATGGCCAATGGCGAGGCCGAGTACGATCGCGAGCCAGATCAGGCCGGTGTTCCCGGTGTTGATCAGCATGAAGAACGGGATCGCCAGCAGCGCCTGGAAGATCATGCCGCCCACATACACCGGCTTGCGCCCGATCCGGTCCGACAGGGCCCCGAACAAAGGCAGTGTCAGGCATTCCAGCGCACAGCCGACCAGAACACCGTTGAGGATGATCTGCTTGGGCAGGCCGAGCTTGGTGACGCAATAGGTGATCACGAATACGGCGTAGATGTTGAACAGGCCGCTCTCCGCGATCTTCGCGCCGATGCCGAAGACGACGTTCGCGGTGTGGTCGCGCACCGCCTCCACCACCGGGATGCTCGCCGGCATCTCCTCGGTCAGCACGCGCTGGAAAGCCGGCGTTTCCGAAATATGGATGCGGATGAACAGGCCGATGCCGACCAGCACGATGCTGAACAGGAACGGCACGCGCCAGCCCCAGCTCAGAAACTGCGTCTCGTCCATGCTTGTCGACAGCACGCCGAGCAACGCAATCGGGATCAGGAATCCCGCCGGGACGCCGACATGAACAAGGGAGCTGTAGAAGCCGCGCGCCTCGGGCGGCGCATGCTCGACCGTCATCGCCATGCCGCCGGCGTACTCGCCGCCGATGCCGATGCCTTGCAGGGTTCGCAGCACGACAAGACCGATCGGCGCCAGGATGCCGATCTGCTCGTAGGACGGCATCAGGCCGATGAGCACCGTGCCGATGCCCATGATCAGGATCGTGATCAGCAGCGCCGTCTTGCGCCCGACGCGATCGCCGAAATGCCCGAACAGGATGCCGCCCAGCGGGCGCGCGCAATAGCCCACGAAGAACGTGGCGAAAGCCGCCAGCGAGCCGACCAGCGGGTCGAGGCTCGGAAAGAAGATCTTGTTGAACACCAGCGCGGTGGCGGTCGCATACAGTGTGAAGTCGTAATACTCGATGGTGTTGCCGATCGCGCTGGCCAGCGCCACCTTGGTGATCGCCTTGCCGTCAGTCTCCCCCGCGACCGCCGGCCGCGCCTGCGGAACGCCGTYRTTCCGAACCGATCCGMTATYCGCGCGCATGGTCGTTTCCTTKTYCYGTCTGGCTGACCCTGTTGRCCSGG
>BFBZ01000011.1_pt32 | contig 77192 bp, 90 predicted proteins | sample 1888401 | NCBI WGS metagenome assembly BFBZ01 (sample SAMD00112614, study PRJDB3348) | symbiont metagenome | host: Chara braunii
CGCCGACGCCCGCGCCGACCTCGCCGCCGCCCGCGCACACGCCGCCGAGGCCGCCGCGCGGCTGGAGTCCACCCGCTCCGTGGCCGAGGATGCCGGCGCCGCGCCGGACCTGGAGCCCCACCGCCGCGTCGCCCGGGCCCTCGCCACGGCGGGCGCCGCCCTGCTGCCCGCGGCCGAGCGGGCCGCCGCGCTGCTGGACGAGGCCGTCGAGGCCGCCCGCGGCGTGGAGGGCGCCGTCGCCGCCGCGGACCGCGCCGTCGAGGCCGCCGAGGGCGCCGCCGGCCGGACCGCGTCGGCCGCCCACGCCGCCGAGGTGGAGGCCGCCGTCGCCGGCGAGCGCGCCGCCGAGGCGGGCCCGCCGCCCGGCGACGACGAGGAACTCCCCGACCCCGAGGCCGCCGCCGTCGAGCTCGCCGAGCTGGAGCGCCGCCGCGAGGTGATCGGCGCCGTCAACCCGCTCGCGGCCGCCGAGCGCGACGAGCTCAGCGAGCGCGAGACGGACATGGCCGCCCAGATCGCCGACCTGGAGGAGGCGGGGGAGCGCCTGCGCACCCACCTGGCGGAGCTCGATGCCGCCGTCGCGGAGGGCTTCGACAGCCTGTTCGGGGCGTTCCGCGACCGCTTCACCGAGGTGTGCGGGCTGCTGTTCCCGGGCGGTGAGGGCCGTCTGCGCGCGGTGGTGGGGGAGGACGGCGAGGCGGGCATCGAGGTCGAGGTGGTCCCCGCCGGCAAGCGCCCGCGCTCCCTGTCGCTCCTGTCCGGCGGCGAGCGCTCGCTGGTCGCCCTCGCGTTCTGCATGGCGCTCGCGATGGCCCGGCCCGCGCCGTTCTACCTGCTCGACGAGGTCGAGGCCGCCCTCGACGACGTCAACCTGCGCCGCTTCCTCGGCGTGGTGAAGCGCTTGGCCGAGCGGACCCAGTTCGTCCTGATCACGCACCAGCAGCCGACCGTCGAGATCGCCGACACCATCTTCGGGGTCACGATGGGCGCCGAGGGCGTGTCGCAGATCGTCGCCCGCCGCCTGAAGCGCGACGTCGAGGGCCCGGCGCGGCCGTACGTCCGGCGCGCCCTGCACGCGATCCCGGGCCTGTCTCTTATACACATCTAGATGTGTATAAGAGACAGCCCTCGCGTTCTGCATGGCGCTCGCGATGGCCCGGCCCGCGCCGTTCTACCTGCTCGACGAGGTCGAGGCCGCCCTCGACGACGTCAACCTGCGCCGCTTCCTCGGCGTGGTGAAGCGCTTGGCCGAGCGGACCCAGTTCGTCCTGATCACGCACCAGCAGCCGACCGTCGAGATCGCCGACACCATCTTCGGGGTCACGATGGGCGCCGAGGGCGTGTCGCAGATCGTCGCCCGCCGCCTGAAGCGCGACGTCGAGGGCCCGGCGCGGCCGTACGTCCGGCGCGCCCTGCACGCGATCCCGGGCGGCCTCTCCGGGTGAGCACGGACGGGGGGGACGCCGCCGACCGCGAGGCGTGGGCGGAGCTGTTCGGGCTGGCGCCGCCCGAGCCGGACGAGGAGGACGCGCCGCGCCGCCGGGGGCTCTTCCGGCGGCTGCGCGAGAACCTGAGCGCCGGCCCGCGGCAGACGATCTCGCCGCAGCTCGCGGGCATCTACCAGGGCAAGCTCGTGACCGAGGAGATGTGGGACGAGCTGGAGGAGGCCCTCATCTCCGCCGACTGCGGGATGGACGCGACGCTCCAGCTCGTCGAGGAGCTGCGCGAGGAGGCCGCCCAGGGCCGCATCACGAGCGGCGCCGACGTCTCCGGGGCGCTCTGGCGGGCGGTCGCCCAGCACATGGCGCCGGAGCCGGCGCACATCCGGCTGGAGCACAAGCCCACCGTCATCCTGGTGGTGGGGGTCAACGGCAGCGGCAAGACCACCACGGTCGGCAAGCTCGCGTACCGCCTCAGCCAGCTCGGCCAGAGCGTCGTGATCGGCGCCGCCGACACGTTCCGCGCCGCCGCGATCGACCAGCTCGCCGTCTGGGCGGAGCGCTCCGGCGCGCACTTCGTGCGCCAGAGCCAGGGCGCCGACCCGGGCGCCGTCGCCTACGACACCGTCGCCTCCGCGAAGGCCCGCGGCGCCGACGTCGCCCTCATCGACACCGCCGGCCGCCTCCAGACCCAGCACAACCTCATGGAGGAGCTCCGCAAGGTCGCCGCGGTCATCAGGAAGGTCGACGACAGCGCCCCCCACGAGGTGCTCCTCGTCCTCGACGCCACCACCGGCCAGAACGGTCTCAGCCAGGCGCGCCTGTTCGACGAGGCCGCCGACCTCTCCGGCGTCGTCCTGACGAAGGTCGACGGCACCGCGAAGGGCGGCATCGCGATGGCCATCCGTCGCGAGCTGGGCGTCCCCGTGAAGCTCGTCGGCTCCGGCGAGAAGCTCGAGGACCTCCAGCCCTTCGACGCCCAGGCCTTCGCCCGGGCGATCTTCGGCCCGGACGCCTAGCGCTCCGGGGCCCATCCGCCCGACGGAGCGGCCCGCGCTGCTCTAGGATGGTCGGTCGGCAATGTTCGACGCGCTCACCGACAAGCTCCAGGGGATCTTCTCCGGCCTGAAGGGCCGGGGGAAGCTGACCGAGTCCGACATCGACCAGGCGATGCGCGCCATCCGCCTGTCGCTGCTCGAGGCCGACGTCTCCCTGCCGGTGGTGAAGCAGCTGACCTCCAACATCGCGGCCCGCGCGAAGGGCTCCGAGGTCATGGATTCGCTCACCCCCGACCAGCAGGTCGTGAAGATCGTGAGCGACGAGCTGACCGCCCTGATGGGCGAGTCCAACGTCGCGCTGCCGCTCGCGTCGAAGCCGCCCACCATCGTCCTGATGGCCGGCCTGCAGGGCTCCGGCAAGACGACCTGCTCGGCCAAGCTGGCGCGCTACTTCGTCCACCAGGGCCGCGCCCCGATGCTCGTCGCCTGCGACGTCCACCGCCCCGCCGCCGCCGAGCAGCTCGCCGTCCTCGGCCAGCAGGTCGGTGTGCCCGTGCACCGCGCGGAGGGCTCCAAGGACGCGGTCCGCATCGCCCGCAACGGCATCGAGGAGGCCCGCCGCACCGGCCGCGACCTGGTGATCGTGGACACCGCCGGCCGCCTCACCATCGACGCCGAGATGATGGACGAGCTCGTCCGCATCAAGGAGGCCGTGCAGCCCACCAGCGTCGTGCTCGTTGTCGACGCGATGACCGGCCAGACGGCAGTCGAGGTTGCGAAGGCCTTCGGCGAGGCGGTCGATTTCGACGGCGTCGCGCTCACCAAGCTCGACGGCGACGCCCGCGGCGGCGCCGCCCTCTCGGTGCGCGCCGTCAGCGGCAAGCCGATCCTGTTCGTCGGCACCGGGGAGAAGCTGGACGCCCTGGAGCCGTTCCACCCGGACCGCATGGCATCGCGGATCCTGGGGATGGGCGACGTGATGAGCCTCATCGAGAAGGCCCAGGAGAACGTCACCGTCGACGACGCGAAGCGCCTCGAGGAGAAGGTCCGCAGCGGCTCCCTCACCCTCGAGGACTTCCTGGACCAGATGCAGCAGGTCCGCAAGATGGGCCCGATGTCACAGGTCCTGGGGATGATCCCCGGCTTCCGGAACGTCGCGAAGGCGAAGGACCTGTCCGTCGACGACGGCCAGCTGGAGCGCGTCGAGGCGATCATCCGGAGCATGACGGTCCAGGAGCGCCGCCACCCGGACGTCATCAACGGGAGCCGCCGCCGCCGCATCGCAGCCGGCAGCGGGACCAGCGTGCAGGAGGTCAACCAGCTCCTGTCACAGTTCAAGCAGATGCGAAAGCTGATGAAGCAGATGGGCAGCGGTCGCATGCCCGCGCTCGGCGGCCTGATGGGCCGCTAGACCCACCCGTACCGCAACAGAGGAGCACCGTGGTCAAGATCCGCCTCGCCCGTGTGGGCGGCAAGAAGAACGCCATCTACCGCGTCGTGGTGGCCGACTCGCGTTCCCCGCGCGACGGCCGCAACATCGAGACGATCGGCCGGTACAACCCGCAGACCGACCCGTCGGAGATCCACATCAACGTCGAGAAGGCGGACACCTGGATCGCCAACGGCGCCCAGCCGACCCCTGCGGTCAGGAAGCTGATCAAGATCGCGCGGGCGGCGCAGGCCTGAGCCCCGAGACGGACAGCCCCCTCGCCCACATGGTGGGCACCCTCGCCAAGGGCCTGGTCGACCACCCCGAGCAGGTCGAGGTGCGTGAGGAGGCCGACGGCGACGCGAAGGTCCTCTCCCTTTACGTGGCCGAGGAGGACCTCGGCCAGGTGATCGGCCGGGGCGGGCGCATCGCCCGGGCCCTCCGGGTGGTGCTGCGGGCCGCGTCGACGTCCCGCGGCGAGCGCGCCAGCCTCGAGATCGTCGACTAGCCGGCGCCGCCGGTGCGCCCGGTGAGCCGGTGAGCGAGGCGGTGGTGATCGGCCGGATCGGGCGCCCCCACGGCGTCCGCGGCGCCGTGCACGCACGCCCCTCCGGCTCGACCCTCGCCGAGATCGCCGTCGGCGAGTCCGTGGAGGTCCGTCCCGCCGGCGGTCCGCCGCGGACCCTGGTCCTCGCGTCCCGCGCGGGCACCACGGAGGGACCGATCCTGACCTTCGACGGCGTCGCCTCCCGCGAGGACGCCGCCGCCCTGACCGGGGCGGAGCTCGCCGTCCCCCCGGAGCGCGTCCCGCCGATCGACGATCCCGACACGTTCCTGGTCCGGGACCTCGTCGGCTGCCGCGTGCTGATCGGCGACCGCCCCCTCGGCGAGGTCCGCGAGGTCTTCGCCGGCCCCGCCAACGACGTCCTGGAGGTCGTCCCGGCCGAGGCGGCCGAGGCCGCCCCGCCCGTCCTGATCCCCTTCACCGCCGACGCGGTGATCGACCTCGACGTCCCCGGCCGGCGTATCGTCGTCCGGCCGGACCTCCTCGGCGACGGGTAGGCGGCCCGCCCGTGCGCATCGACGTCTTCACACTCTTCCCGGACTGGTTCGACTGGATGCGCCGCCCGCGCCACCTGGCGAACGCGGCGCTCACCGCCGGCCTGGAGCTGCGGGCGTTCTCCCCGCGCGACTACACGCCGCTCCGCCAAGGCCAGGTCGATGACGCCCCCTACGGCGGCGGCCCCGGCATGGTGCTGCGGGTCGACGTGATGGCCGCCGCCCTCGAGGCGGTCTACGGCGAACCCGCCGCCGCGGTCCGCGACCGGCGCCGCGTGATCGTCCTGACCCCCCGCGGGCGGCCCTTCACCGACCGGGTCGCCCGCGAGCTGGCGGCCGAGCCGGAGCTCGTACTCCTCTGTGGCCGCTACGAGGGCTTCGACGAGCGCGTCCATACCGTCCTCGCCAACGACGAGGTCTCGCTCGGGCCGTTCGTCCTGGCCGGCGGGGAGGTCGCCGCGATGGCCGTCATCGACGCCGTCGCCCGCCGCCTGGAGGGCGCCCTGGGCAACGCCGAGAGCCTGCAGGCGGAGTCGTTCTCGGAGGCGCTCGGCGGCCGCGTGGAGCACCCTCAGTACACGCGCCCGGCGTCGTTCCTCGGCCAGGAGGTGCCGCCGGTCCTGCTCTCCGGTGACCACGCCGCGATCGCCCGCTGGCGCGAGGAGCACCTGGCCGCGCCCCGCACGCCGGAGGGCTGACCCCCGCCACGGCGCCCGGCCTTCGGGCGCACGGGGTCGCTTGCTATGCTCCCCGTCGTTTTGTCGGGCCCCGGCCCGTGCACGCCGAGCAGCGAGGAGCACCCGGATGAGCGTCATCGAGAGCCTGGAGCGCGAGCAGCTTCGCGACGACATCCCGGCGTTCAAGGCGGGGGACACCGTCAAGGTCCATTTCCGCGTCATCGAGGGGTCCCGCCAGCGCGTGCAGGTCTTCGAAGGCACGGTCATCAAGCGCCAGGGCTCCACGAACCGCGAGACCTTCACGGTCCGCAAGCAGAGCTTCGGCGTCGGCGTGGAGCGCACGTTCCCCGTGCACTCGCCGAAGATCGAGCGCATCGAGCGCACGATGGAGGGCGACGTCAACCGCGCCAAGCTGTACTACCTCCGCGGCAAGGTGGGCAAGAAGGCCCGCATCCGCGAGAAGCAGCGCTCCTAGCGCTCCGGGCGCTCCTCCCGCCATGGCGCCCCGTCGCCGGCCCGGTCAGCACCGGCCGGCAGCCCGGCTCTTCGCGCACGACCGGCGCTTCGGCGTCCGCCGCGTCGCGGGCACGGACGAGGCGGGACGCGGGTGCCTCGCCGGCCCGCTCGTCGTGGCGGCCGTCTGCCTCGACCTGGAGGGGCTGACCCCCTCCGGCCGCCGGGCCCTGATGGACCTGGACGACTCGAAGCGGCTCCCGTACGACGTCCGCGCCCGGGTCGCCACCGCCGTGATGCGCCACGCCGAGCAGGTGGTGGTGCTGAGCGCGTCGCCCGCGACCATCGACCGCGACGGCCTGCACCGCACCAACCTCCGGCTGATGGCACGGGCCCTCGCGGCCGTGTCCCCGTGCCCGGACATCGCCCTGGTCGACGGCTTCCACCTCGGCCCGTCCGCCCCCGAGCACCGGCGCGTGGTGGGCGGCGACCACATGAGCGCCGCGATCGCCGCGGCCTCCGTCATCGCGAAGACGGCGCGCGACCGCCTCATGGCCGGGCCGATGGCCGAGGCCTTCCCCGACTGGGGCTTCGCCGACCACGTCGGCTACGCGACGCCGGAGCACCACGCCGCCCTCCGGGCCGGGGGGCTCTCCCCGCTGCACCGGCGCTCGTTCCAGTCGATGGCGTACCCGCACATCATCGCGGAGATGGAGGCGCTGGCCGCTCACGGTCCGCCCGCCGCTTCCGGCTGATGCCGCACGCGCGCCCGGATCCGTCCGAGGCGCACCGTCAGGACGTCGAGCCGCGGCTGGAGCCCGTCAAGGTCCGGCCGACTCGCCACGAACGCCTCCGCCGCCCGCCGGATGCGGGCGCGCTGGGCTGCTGTGACCGGCTCGAGGAGGGCGGCGGGGTCCGAGCGTGCCTTCACCTCGCACAGCGCGAGCACACCGCCGCGGGCGGCGACGAGGTCGATCTCGCCGCCGGCGCCGCGCCACCGCGTGGTCAGGACGGTCCAGCCGCGGCGGCGCAGATGGCGCGCCGCCGCCCGCTCGCCTCGCCGTCCACCCACGCTCCCGATCGACATGCCGCAACTCCATCGCGGCGGCCCGTCACGGGACTACACCGGGGTGTGACGGATGACGCGCAGAGGCGTGACGGCGGGCGTCACGCCCCCCAGCGGAAGCCGATCGGCGCCGCCTGCACCGGCAGCGGGGTCCCGGGGAGCCCGTCCGGCTCCGACGGGTCGTTGTAGCCCGACGGCGCGATGTCGTTCGGCGAGTGGGGGTGGAACAGCGACGCGAGGTACTGCACCTGTCCCCGCCCAGGCCCGAGCTCGGTCTGGCCGCCGGAGTAGGCGCCCATCCGATGCTCGCGGATGTGGTCGTACGTGGCGAAGAGGCGGCTCAGCGGGCCGAAGCGCGACGGCTTCATGTTCACCGTCTTCGGCGCCCAGTCGCGCGCGAGGATGTCGTCGACCGAGTGGATCGGCGCATCCCACGTCACCCGGTCCTCGTGGTCCCTCAGGGTCTCCCGCAGCTCCGGCGTCAGCCGCGGGTCCTCGATGAACGCGTGGGGGAACGCCTCGATCACGCGGCGGTAGGTCTCGGGCGTGCGCGGGATGCTCATGGGGACCTCGTCGCCGTACTGGCCCTTCATGTCGATCACGTCGACCACGCCCAGCGCGGCGAGCTGCGTGATGAGCTCGCCGGGCCAGTCGTCGGTCGGGTCGAGCTTGAAGCGCAGCGACGGCTGGTTCCCGAGCATCTTCACCACGCGGCCGGCGCCGTCGGGCCCGTCGAGGCGGGTGGAGACGACGAAGGAGAGCGGCGCCAGCGGCAGGTCCAGGACGTCCGCGAGGGAGGCTCCCGCCTGCCGGAGCGCGAGGTCGAGCGCGGCGCTCTCGAACGCCCAGCGGCGGTAGTCGCGGAACTGCTCCATCGCCGGCTCGGCGCCGTACCAGAGGTCGAGGCCGTCGAGGTGGTGCGAGAACTCGTCGATGCTCCAGCCCGACGCGAGCGGCAGCGCGGGCCCCGCCTCGGCCTGCCGCTCGTGGTCCTCCGGCATGTAGGAGACGTCCTCGCCGACGCCCTCCTCACCGCCGCCGTGCATGTGGATGACCGTGGTCGTCCGGATGAACTCGGGGGCGAGCTCGAGGGTCAGCACCTCGAGCTCGTAGCCCTCGATGCGCACGGGTAGACCGGCGATCCGGTCGTAGATCGCCATTCAGGACTCCTCGGGGTAGGCGATGATCTCGGTGGCCAGCGCCCCCGGGCCCTCGATGTAGATGCTGCGCGTGGCGTCGCGGTGGGTCGCGATCGTCACGCCGTGGTCGGCGGCGAGCCGCTCCAGCTCCTCGGCGTCGACGCGGAACGCGAGGTGGCTGGGGTGCTGGTCCGGGAGGACGAACGCGAGCTTCGCGCCGCCCGACTCGACCAGCGCCCATGTGGCGTCCTGGTGGAGGACGCGGGTGCCCGGAACGGTCCGCACCTGCCACTCCACGGCCGCGGCGATGTCGGGGACCTGCTGGGCGACGTGATCGAACTCCACGGGCTCCTCCTCGGTCGGTCCAAGCTTAGGCACTCGGGGCGCACCGGCGCCGTGACGCTTGCGGCACGCCGTCGACACATCGGCGTGGTGACCCGCGCGCACCCCCCGCGGCACCGTCCCATCCGTGGTCGCCAGCCTCGTCAGTCCCGCCGTCCTCGGCCTCGAGACCTCCACGGTCCAGGTGGAGGTGGACCTGCGCGCCGGCCTGCCGGCGTTCTCCGTCGTCGGGCTCCCCGACGCGGCGGTGCAGGAGGCGCGCGAGCGCGTGCGCTCCGGGATCGCCAACCAGGCGTTCGGCGTCCCCGCCCGGCGCATCGTGGCGAACCTCGCGCCCGCCGACCTCCGCAAGGCGGGCCCGCAGTACGACCTGCCGATCGCCCTCGCGATCCTCACCGCATCCGGGCAGCTGCCCGCGGCCGCGCTCCAAGGTGTCGGCGCGGTTGGGGAGCTCGCGCTCGATGGCTCGCTTCGGGGCATCCCGGGCGCCCTCGCCATGGCGGAGCACGCGGCCCGCTGCGGCTGGCGGCGTCTCGTGGTGCCGCGCGCGAACGCGTCCGAGGCCGCCCTCGTCCCGGGCATCGAGATCCTCGGGCCCGCGACGCTCCGTGCCGCCGTTGGACAGCTGACCGGCGCGGAGGAAGCGTCGATCGTGCAGCTCGACGCCGCCGCGCTCCTCGCGCAGGCCAACGCGGGGGAGGGCCCGGACATGGCGGAGGTCCGCGGCCAGGGGGCGGCCCGGCGCGCCCTGGAGGTCGCGGCCGCCGGCGGACACTCGATGCTGATGATCGGGCCGCCCGGCGCGGGGAAGACGATGCTCGCGCGCCGGCTGCCCGGCATCCTGCCGCCGCTCGACGCCGGCGAGGCGCTGGAAGTTTCGATGGTCGCCTCGGTGGCGGGGACGCTGCAGGGCGGCCGGCTGACGCGGACGCGGCCCTTTCGCAGCCCGCACCATTCGGCCTCGATGGCGGCGCTCACCGGCGGCGGGCTCAGGGTGAAGCCGGGCGAAGTGAGCCTGGCGCATCTCGGCGTGCTGTTCCTCGACGAGGTCTGCGCATTCGCGCCGTCGGTCCTCGACGCCCTCCGGCAGCCGCTGGAGGAGGGGCGGATCGACGTGAACCGCGCCATGGCCAGCGCCCGGTTCCCGGCGCGGCCGCTGCTGGTCTGCGCGGGCAACCCCTGCCCGTGCGGCTTCGACGGCGACCCCGTGCGCCGCTGCGTCTGCCCGCCCGGCCGTGCCGAGGCGTACCGGGCGCGGCTCTCGGGTCCGGTCGCCGACCGCATCGACCTCCACGCCCAGGTCCCGCGCCTCGATCGCGACGAGCTGATGGGCCGCTCCGACGCCGAGCCGAGCGCCGCCGTCCGCGCGCGCGTCAGCGCGGCCCGCGAGCGCGCGCTCGCGCGCGGGCAGGAGCGGCCGAACGCCGAGCTCGGTCCCCGCGAGGCGCGCGCCGCGGCCGGCCTGGAGCCGCCGGCCGCGGCGCTCCTGGAGCGTGCGGTGGACCGCCTCGGGCTGTCCGCCCGGGCGCACGACCGGCTGCTGCGCGTGGCCCGGACGATCGCCGACCTCGCCGACGCGGACCGCGTCGCCGCCGAGCACCTGGCCGAGGCGATCGGCTACCGCGAGCCGTCCGCCGGCGGGGTGGTGCCGTGAGCGCCGCGCCGGAGTGGCCGATCGGCCTCGCGCGCCTGGCCCAGGCGCTCGGCCGCGACCTGCAGCGGGCGTCCCGCGCCGCCGGCGGCCCGGAGGCCCTGTGGCGCGCCGGCCGGGCCCGGCTCGGCCGGGCGCTGCGCCTCTCGGGCGCCGAGTTGGAGGAGGCGCTGCGGCTGCGGGCGGCGATCGACGCCCACGCCGACGCCGCCCGTCTCGCGGAGGCGGGCGTCACGGCCGTCGGGATGCCCGACCCGCGCTACCCGGACGGGCTCCGCCAGCTCCCCGACCCGCCGTTCTGCCTCTTTCTGCGGGGCGACTCGGACGCGGCGCTCGCGCGGCTCGCCGAGGGCCCGTCCGTCGGCGTCGTCGGCAGCCGCCGTGCGACCGCGCCGGGAACGGCGCTGGCCCACCGCCTGGGCGCCGACCTCGCGCGGCGCGGCGCCGCGGTGGTGAGCGGCCTCGCGCACGGCATCGACGCGGCCGCCCACGAGGGCGCGCTTACGGCCGGCGGCTGCACGGTCGCGGTCCTCGGCTGCGGCGTCGACGTCCCGTACCCGCGCCGCAACCGCGAGCTCGCCAGGCGCGTGGCGGCGTCCGGGGCGCTCGTGTCCGAGTTCTGGCCGGGGACGCCGCCCGCGCCGTGGCGGTTCCCGGCGCGCAACCGGATCGTGGCGGGGCTGTCGGGCGCGGTCGCGGTCGTCGAGGCCGGCGTCCGCTCCGGCGCGCTGATCACCGCCGACTTCGCGCTCGAGCTCGGCCGGCCGGTGCTCGCGGTGCCCGGCTGGCCAGGCGCGCTCGCGTCCGAGGGCTGCAACGGCCTCCTGCGCGCGGGCGCCGCCCTGCTGGAGACGGCCGACGACGTCGTGGCCGAACTGCCCGACGCGCCGTGGCGGCCGCTGGGCGACCCGGAGGGCGAGCAGGTCCCGGACGGTCTCGCCGCCCGCGTCCACGAGCGCCTGGCCCACGAGCCGATGCACGCCGACGGCCTCGCGGAGACCCTCGGGGCCGACCCGGGCGAGATCGCCGGGGCCCTCGCGCTGCTCGAGGTGGAGGGGCTCGTCGTCCGCGGCGAGGGGCGCCGCTACTGGGCGACGCCGACCCGCGTGCGGAAGGAGGGCTGCTAGGCGGCGGGGGCGGGGTAGACCCAGAGCGCGCGGACGATCCCGTCCTGGCCGACCTCGGCGCGCAGGCGCGTCACGGGCTTGCGGTGCTGGTCGTCGCGCCCGGCCACCAGGCGCCAGAACGCGCCGCCGCGGCGGGCGTGCGGGTAGAGCGTCCGGAGGCGGGCGAGCGGCTCGCCGGGGGCGAGGCCCTTCGTGGTGCGCCACCCGGTCCCCGTCAGGCGGATCCAGCGGACGGACGAGGTCGCGTCGCATGGGCGGGTCGCGCCGCGGACGAGCGCCACCGCGCCGAGGGCGTCCCAGCGGACCAGGCAGACCCCGCGGCCGCGCGTGAGGGAGGTGGGGGCGCCCAGGATCCGGACGCCGTCCGCGAGGGGCTCCTTCCGGGTGCGCCAGCCCGCGAGGCGGGCGGCGCCGTCGGGGGCCACGAGCAGCGACTGCACCGGTGCGACGCCGGCGGTGCGGGGCGCGGGCTCGCGGACGCCGGCCCCGGTCAGCATGCCCCGCCACAGCTTCAGGACCTTGTTCGCGTAGTCCGGGCCGGTCGCCCAGTTGCCATTGCCCATCGCCTCCCACAGGGCGGCGCGGCCGGCGGGCTGGACCCGGTCGAAGCGGACGTCGGCGAGGGGGCGGACGAGGGCGGCGGGCGTCGCGCCGGGCGCGGCGTACGCGTAGAGGTGCTGGATCTGGGCGCGGACGCCCAGGACCGCGCTGGGGAAGGCCAGGCCGCGGGGGCAGTTGTCGCACGCGCCGAGACCGGAGAAGTTCAGGTCCTCCGCCTTCACGATCCCGCCGTAGCGGAGGTAGCCGGTCTCCAGCATCGACTGGGCGAATGCGATGTCGCCGCGGACGCCCTGGGCGGCCCCCTCGTCGATGAACATGCGGGCGAGGTCGGCGACCGGGACCGGGCTCGTCGAGGTGACGCCGGAGGCGGCGTACCAGGCGGCCAGCTGGTCGGCGGTCAGGGCGGACGTGCCGAGGACCGGCGTGCCCGCGCCAGCGGGAGTGGCTGGGGCGGCCGGCGGCGCCTGGGCCGCGGCGACGGGCGCCACCGCGAGGGCGGCCACGAGGGCCACGCCCGCGGCCGACAGGCGGAGGCTCAGCGGGTGGGGGCCCGCCGGCGGCTGCCGCCGCTCGGGTGGTCCGCGCCGTAGGCGCCGAGGATCTCCTCGGCGAGGTCCGCGACCGTCCGCCGCAGGGCGACCGGCTCGAAGAGGACCGCCTCGCCCTGGTACTTGAGGAGCTCCTTCACCAGCCACTCCTCGCTGGCGTAGGGGATCTCCACCAGGACGGAGCCGTCGGCGAAGCGCTCCCGGGAGCGGTGCTTCTCGAGCATCCACCGCGCCAGGCCGGGGTCGCACCACACCGACGCGCTCTGGGCGACCGTCTCGCCCGGCTGCGGGTGCGCGCCCCACGGCAGGTACGGGCCGGACGCCACGATCTCGGCGCGGCGGGTGAACTGCTCGTCGAGCAGGACGGCGCTGCGGATGCGGTCCAGGCGGAACGTCCGCTGGGCGTCCGCGCGGCGGCAGTAGGCCACCACGTACCAGGCGTCCTGGGCGTTCACGAGCAGGTGGGACTCGATCTGGCGCTTCGTGATCGCGCCGCGGGACTCCGTCCAGTAGTCGATCTCCAGGACGCGGTCCTCACGGATCGCCTGGCTAACGGCGGCGGCGACGCCGGTGTCGGTCACCTGGGCGCGGCCCAGCTCGACGGTGGGAAGGCTGTCGGCGCCGATCGCCGCCTCCAGCTTCGCGCGGACGGTGCTCAGGGACGTGCCGGCCTCGACGGGGAGGCGGTCGCCGATGAAGTCGAGCGTCCACAGCAGCGCCTTCGCCTCCAGGGGCGACAGGCGGGCCGGGCGGGCGAAGCGGTCGCCGTAGGTCTCCTTCAGGACGGCGACGGTGTCGCCCTCCAGCTGGGCGTACAGCGCGTAGCAGCCGCCCCCGAAGTTGATGAGGTTCAGCAGGCCGATGTCGTCCTCGAGCACCTTGCGGTCGAGGTTGAGGGCCTCGCGGAGCTCCGCGACCGGGATGTGGGCCTCGGGGGAGTCGCCGCACGCCGCCAGCAGGCGCGTCATGAGCGCCAGGAGGCGCGCGAAGCGCTCGGCGGGGACGACCCGCTCCTGCGTGCCCCGGCCGCTCGCCGACGTCGCCGACGGCGCGGCCGCTGCGGCCCCGCCCGTCGCGGCGGCGGGCGCCTCGTCCTCGATCGCGATGGCCGGCGCGTCGGTGGGCGGGGCGATCCGCCCGCCGCCGCCACCGCCGCCCTGGTGGCGGTCGGCCACGAGCTCGAGGGCGGTCACGACGGCTTCGCGAAGCTCGGCCGGCTCCAGCACCCGCGCCTCGGCGCCCAGCCCAAGGATCCAGGCGACCAGCTCGTGCTGGTTGCCGTAGGTGGTGGTGTAGACGCCGGAGCCGTCGGCACGGACCTCGGTGGTGCCGTGGGCGCCGAACATCTGCTCCACCCACCAGGCGATGGTGGGGGTGAGGGCGACGGTGGCCGTCTGGTCCTCGCCCTGCAGCTGCCACGGCGCGCGGTCGCGGTAGCGCGAGAGGTCGAAGTCCTGCGGCGCCGGGAAGTCGTGCTCGGCACGGGTCTTGAACGTGATCCGCCCCTCGATGCGCGACAGGCGGAACATCCGGGTGTCCTCGCGCTCGTGCGAGAAGCCGACCACGTACCAGTTCCCCGCCGAGTAGAGCAGCGAGTAGGGGTCGACCTCGCGCTCCGACGTCTCGTCGCGGCCGATCGAGTAGTAGGTGAAGCGGATCGTCTTGCGGCGGCTGATCGCCGACTCGATCTTGGTGAGGTGGGCCGCGACCTCGGGGCCGTAGTCGCCGCCGAGCAGGTTCACGGAGACGGTGCGGGCGGCGTGGTCGTCGAGCGGGCTCGGGCGGCCCAGCGTGAGGTGCTGCAACGCCAGGCGCAGCGGCTCCGCGTAGGCGAACTGCCCCTCCAGCAGGTACAGGCAGGTCTGGAGGGCGGAGAGCTCCGCCGGGTCGAAGTCGAGCTCCGTCGAGCTCCGGCAGGTAGTAGTTCTCCGGCGGCAGCGCGTAGAGGTCGCCCTGGAAGGGGTCGTCGCCCGGGCGCTCGACGGCCAGGCGGAGGCCCATCGACTCGATCTCGGCCCGGTCGGCGTAGAACCGGCGCAGGAACGCCTGCTCGGTCATGCCGCCGTAGCCCTCGACCGCCTCGTGGATCTCGTCCGCGGTGACCGGCCGCTGCTGCGACATCAGGAAGGCCACCAGGGAGAGCTGGCGGACCAGCTTGTCGTCGTCTCTCATCGCCATGATCGGATCCCCGGAACCCCCTTCTGGGAGGGGTTGATGATAGCCCAGGCGCCCCCGCCGGGCCGCCGCGCCGGGGCCGGGAAGGGCGCACGGAGCGGGGAGCCGCGGCGGATCGTCACGGCCGCTCCCCGGCCGCGGGGGCGGGGGCGGAGCGCGACGCCATCAGCTGCCGGTGGGCGGCTCCGGAGACCGCCATCTCCAGCGGCACGAGCACGGCGACGGGGACGAGCGCCCACGCCATCTCCGGCACCAGCACCGCCGCGGTGCCGAGGCCCCCGGCCAGGCCGGCCAGGATGACGCCGAGCTCGTTCCGGGTGACCGAGCCGGCGTCGTCCGGCAGCACGGTGGCATGGAGCACCAAGGCCACCGCCGCGCCGGCGGCCATCACCGCGAACGCCCCGTCCACCAGGGCGGTCAGGAGGACCGCGGCGGCCAGGGAGATCGCCGCCCAGAGCGTGCCGTAGCGCCGCCCGGCGTCCCCGAGCATCACGATGGTGGTGGTCTTCGGCGGGCGGGCGCGGCTGTCGGGGACCCGGTCGAGGTAGTGGTGCATCATCAGCATCGCGACGCACGTCGCGGCGTGGGCGATGCCGGCCAGCGCGACGCCGCCCGTGAGGGTCCCCGTCTGGAGGACGTACGCGCCCGACACGCACGCCCACGCGCACCCGAACGCGATCGCCTCGCCCGTGAACGGCCGGTACGCCGCGCGCACCGGCGGCAGCGTGTAGAGGATCGCGCCGAGGATCCCGAGCCCGCCGTACAGGGCCAGCACCCAGCCCCACGTGAGGGCCGCGGCCACCCCGAGCGCCACCGCGGCCAGGGTGGCCGCCACGCCGATCGCGATGAGCGCCCGCGGGCCCAGCAGGCCCGAGGCGATGACCTTGCTGCCCCCGCTGATGACGCGGGGCGACGGGTCGCGGTCGGTGCCGGAGCGCCAGTCGGTGACCTCGTTGACGCAGTGGGCCACGAGCCCCTGCACGAGCACGCCCATCAGGACGGCCACGAGGTAGCCGGGGACGGAGATCCCGCCCTCGTCGGCCCAGGCCATGGCCGTGCCGAGCGTGATCGCCGTGTAGGACCACAGGAGCACGGGGATGACGCGGATCTCGAGCCAGAACCCGAGGAGCGCCCGGCGGACGGCCATGAGCCACCCTACCCCGACCGCGCCCCGCCGCGCGCCCCGGCGGGGAGCGCGGCGGGCGCTGCTACATTGCCCCCGGATGCCGGTCTTCCAGCACGTCCACCAGATCCCCACCGAGGACGAGCTCGCGCAGCTCGTGGGCGCGGCCACCCCGCACTTCGCCTTCCAGGTCCGTGATCGCGTCGCCCAGTTCGCCGACGCGCTGCCGCCGGACCACCCGCGTCAGCCCGAGCTCCAGGCGCACCTCCGGCACCTCGACGAGCTGGGCTATGGCGGCGAGACCGGCGGGGTCACCCAGCCGGATCTGCCCCCGGGGGAGTCGCTGGCACGGCTCCGTCCCGAGGGCTGAGCGCCTCCCGCAGCACCCGGCTGAAGATGCGGAGGATGCGGGCCGTCGCGCCCCAGACGTCCTCGCCGCCCAGCGCGTAGCGCAGCGCCAGGGGCGCGGGGTCGGCCGGCAGGACCGCGTCGGCCTGCAACACCTCGGCGACCGGCACGTGGAACGCCCGCGCCACCTCCGCGTCGCTCGGCACCGGCTCCCACCGGCCCTCCAGCAGGGCCACGAACGGCCGGATGATGAAGTTGGACGCCATCGTGTGGACGTCGTCGAGCTCGCCGACCACGCGGAGGGCCGCGCGGGGGAGGCCGACCTCCTCCTCGGTCTCGCGGAGGGCGGCGGCCTCCGGCGACGGGTCGCCGGGGTCGACCACGCCGCCGGGGAGGGAGATCTGGCCCGGGTGGGTGGGCATGTCGTCGCTGCGCTTCGTCAGCAGCAGGCTGGCCTCGCCGCCCCGGTCGGCCAGCACGATCAGCACCGCCGCCCGGCGTCCCGGGCCCGGCAGGACCGCGGGCGCGCGGCCGCGCAGCACCAGCCCGAGCGCGTCCGCCAGCGCCGCCGCCCCCGGCACCTGCGGCGGCGGGGGGGTGGGGGCGGCCGAAGACACGATGGACGAGTGTGGCACAGTCGACGCATGCCCCACACCGACCACGACGCCGCGGTGCGCGACCTCGTGGAGCGCCTCGGCGCGGCCCGCGACGCGGCCTCCGCGGTGGCCGGCGAGGCGCCCCTCGGCGTCCGCGCCGTCGAGCCCGCCGCCGGCCGGCGCGCCTACGTCGCCGCGTTCCCCGGCCCCACCTTCCTGTGCCTGGACGAGCGCCTGTCGCCCGAGGCCGACCCGCGCCGCGCCCACGAGACCGCGTCGGCCTCCCTGCTCTGGGAGCACGTCGAGGCGATCGTCGATCCGGACGCGCTGCGCGACCTGGTCGCGGCCATCGGCCGCCTGCTCGCCCTGGGCGGCGACCCGCCCGAGGTGACGGCACCGCTGGAGACCGTCGCGGCACGGGCGCTCGAGCTCGCGGCGTGGCGGGAGGACCCCCTGCGCGCCGTTGCGTCGGTCCCGGACATCGACGAGGGCGCCGCCGTCCAGGACCGCCTGTGCGGTGCCTACGCTCGCTTCATGCGCGCGACCGACCCGCTGGTCGCGGTGCAGGACACGCTGCCCGACGCCCTGATCGCGGCGCTGCGCGACGTGGAAGAGGCGGCCGCGCGGGCCGGCGCCGCCGACCGCCTGGCCGACCGGCTGGCCGCCGCGATGCCCGAGTGCGAGGACGGCGCCGGCCAGATGGTCGCCGCGTCGGTCCGCGGGGCGCGGGCCTGAGCCTGCACGGCACCGAGGTCGCGTTCCGCCTCGGCCCCGGCACCGGCGACGAGGCCCGCGCGATCGCGAAGGGCCTCGCCGCGGCCGCCGACGGGTGCCGCCGCCACGTGCTGTTCCTGGACGAGGCGGCGGGGGAGTACGGCTGCCTCGCGGAGTGGGACCGCCGGGAGGACGCCGAGGGCTACGCCGCCCGCCCCGCCACCCGCGCCGTGCTCGCCGGCCTGGAGGCGCGGACCGGGAAGCCCCCGCGTGTGCGCCTGTACGCCATGCAGGAGGACGTGGTCCTCTAGGGGCCTATACTCGCGCCGATGGAGCCCAGGACGCTCGTCGTGATGGAGGGCGACCAGACGGGGCAGGAGCTCCTGGAGGAGGCCCTCCGGGTCCTCGACCCCGCCGTCACGGGATTCCCGATCACCTTCGAGCGGCACGACCTGTCGCTCGAGAACCGCCGACGCACCAAGAACGGGTGCGTGTTCGAGGCGGCGGAGGCCAACATCCGCCACGGCTTCGGGCTGAAGGCGGCGACGGTCACGCCGGAGGGCGCCGAGGACGTCGGCAGCCCCAACGCGCTGCTGCGCGAGGCGATCGGCGGCAAGGTCATCATCCGCACCGGCCGGCGGCTGTCCGGCGTCCGGCCGATCGGCGGCATCCACGCGCCCATCTCGATCGTGCGGATGGCGGTGGACGACGCCTACAACGCCCGCGAGTACCGCGAGGAGGACGGCGACGACGAGATCGCCTGGCGCGTCGAGCGCATCTCGCGCCGCACCTGCCGGGCCGTCGCCGAGTTCAGCTTCCAGCAGGCGCGGCGGATGCGGGCGACGGTGTTCGGCGGGCCCAAGTGGACGGTCTCGCCGGTGTACGAGGGGATGCTGAAGGAGGAGCTCGACGCCGCGGCCGAGCGCCACCCCGACGTGCGCTACCGGCCGATCCTGATCGACGCGCTGTACGCGGCGCTCGTGAGCCACGGCGGCGAGGCCCTCGTCGTGCCCGCCCTGAACCGCGACGGCGACTGCCTGTCGGACATGGTGCTGCAGCTTTTCGGCTCGATCGCCGGCGCCGAATCGCAGCTCCTTGCGTTCGACGAGGACTTCCACGCGTCCGCCGTTATGGCCGAGGCGCCCCACGGCACGGCGCCGACGCTCCAGGGGAAGAACGTCGCGAACCCGCTGGCGATGATCCTGGCGGGCGCCTCCGTGCTGCCGTACATGGGCGACACCACCGCGGCGACGGCGTCGCGGGCGATCTACGAGGGCGCACTGGAGGCGATCTCCGACGACGTCCGCACCGCCGACCTCGGCGGCCAGATCGGGACGGACGAGTTCACCGACGAGGTCATCAAGCGCGTCCGCACGAAACTGGACGTGTGGTCGGCGCTCGGGGAGAGCACCCTCCGCTACTGATCCCCGTCCCGCCGCCGGCGCTTCACGACGATCAGGGTGACGATCAACGCCACGAGCACGATCACGCCGACGATCCCGATCGCGTCGACCGGGTTCAGGGGGCGTCCTCGTCGGTCGTGGGGCCCTCGGCCAGGAAGCCGAGGAGGTCCTCCACGGTGAACCGGCCGCTCTGCATGGAGGCGACCAGGCCGTAGACGGTGGCGGTGTGCGGGCGGTTCATCACGTACTCGCGCATCGCCTCGTTCGCGTCCGACTCGATCTTCGCCGCGCGCTCCACGCCCCGCTCGGTCACGGCGATCCCGTTGGGCTTCGCCTCGGCCATGTGGAGGTCGATGAGGCGGGCGCAGAGGTTGGTGAGCTCCTCGGGCTCGGCGCCGAGCCGCTCGGCCAGGCCGGTCACCGTGTGCGGCCCGGGTGTGGCGACGAGCTCGCGGAGGATCAGGTACGAGCCGGCCGACAGCCCGGCGTCCGTGACCGTCTGGTCCAGCACGCCGGCGAGCTCGGCCAGGAGCTGGAGGTCCTCCTCGTCGCGGAGCATCAGGCGATCCCGGCGGCGCTACGGGCCGTCGCGGTGCGGCGGGGCAGGGCGCGTGAGCGTCCGGGTGGCGCCGCCCCAGGTCCGGCCCGTGATGCCGCGGTCGTCGAGGATCCGCAGCGCCGAGCGCACCACCCCGGCGCGGGCGCCGTGGCCGTGCGTGTTGGCGACGGTGATCGCGAAGTCGTGGTCGGCGGGGCCGAACTGCGGGCGGGCGTTCGCGCGCGCCAGGGACACGCGGGCGTCGGACAGCCGGCGGGCGTCGTCGAGGGTGACGTAGACCTCGAAGAAGGCCCAGTCGGACGGCTGCTCGGCGAGCAGGTCGTCGAACGCCTCGGTGTGGTTCATGCCGCGCCCTCCAGTCGCCGTGCCTCGAGCCGCTCGACCACGGCCCCCTCGCCCAGGTCGCGGGCCACGATCTCCGCCACGTCGGCGACGGCGACGTGCGCGTACCACGCCCCGGTCGGGTAGCAGCACACCACCGGGCCCTGTCCGCAGAGGGGGCCGATGCAGCCCGTCTGGGTCTGGACGACCGCGTCCTCCTCCAGGCCCTGCGCGTGCCGCTGCGCGGCCATCTCCGTGTACACGTCGTGCGCGCCACGGGAGCTGCAGTCCGGCCCCCGGCAGACGAGCACGTGCGCCCGCGTCACCCCGTGACCCCGGCGGCCGCGAGCGCCGCCTCGACGTCGGCCTCCGCGCGGGCGAACGCCTCGTCGGGGAGCGCCGGCACCGCGTCCTGCGGGGCGCCGATGTGCTCCGGGAGGTCCACCCAGCTCACGCACCCGCCGTGCTCCGGCAGGACGTGCAGCACCGGCGGCCGCGGGAGCACCGAGACGCGCAGCACGGCCGCCCACAGCGGGTGCTTGCGGCGCCACTTGAGGCGCTCCTCCGCGTAGGTGGGCTCGAGCACGTGGAGGTGGTCGATCGCCGCGAGCGCGTCCGGGTCGGCGATCGGGTGCGACGACACCAGCTCGGCGTGGACCGCGAGCGGCAGATCGGTGGGGTCCTCGCGCTGCCCCAGGGGGTCGGCGAAGCGGGCGCGGGCGGCGGGCTTCACCAGCTCGGGGCGCTGGTGCAGGTAGGTGGGGAAGAGGTAGAAGCGCGGGTGGGGCAGATCGAAGCGCTTCTCGCCGATCCCGCCCTTGCGCACGATCAGCACCTGGTCGCCCGCGGCCAGCGCGGCGATGGTGACGGCCCACTCCTTCAAGGCGTGCTGCGGCACGTGCCCAACCCTAGCGCGGGACGGTTGCCCGATCATGGTGACGGGAGGCCCTGGTAACGTTGTCCCGCATGACGGACGCGATCCTCGCCCGCGCCGCCGACGGCGGCCGCATCACGCCCGAGGAGGCGGTGGCCCTGTACCGGGACGCCCCGCTCGAGGAGCTGGGCGCGGCGGCCGACGCCGTCGTCCGGCGCCGCTACGGCGACGCGGTGACCTACAACGTCAACGCGCACCTCAACCCGACCAACATCTGCGTCGTCGGGTGCGGGTTCTGCGCGTTCGCGGTGTGGACCGAGAAGGACGAGCGCGCGTACGCCTACAGCGTCGACCAGCTGGTCGACCGCGCCGTCCAGCTCGCCGAGCTCGGCATCACCGAGCTGCACATCGTGGGCGGCATGACGAAGGAGTACGACCTCCCGTACTACGAGGAGCTCTTCGCCGAGCTCAAGTCCACGCTGCCGCACGTGTCGCTGACGGCGCTCACCGCGGTCGAGATCGACTTCATCGCCCGGATCTCGAAGGTCGACCACGCGGAGGCGCTCCGGCGGCTGCGCGCCGCGGGCCACGACACCATGCCCGGCGGCGGCGCCGAGGTGTTCAGCCCGCGCGTCCGGAAGATCATCGCCGACCGCAAGGTGCCGGCCGAGACGTGGCTCGCGGTCCACCGCGAGGCGCACGGGCAGGGGCTGCGCACCAACGCGACCCTCCTGTTCGGGCACTTCGAGACGCCCGAGGAGCAGGTGGACCACATGGCCCAGCTCCGCGACCTCCAGGACGACACGGGCGGCTTCCAGGCCTTCATCCCCCTGCCGTTCCTTCCGGGCAACACCGACTTCGCGTACCTCCCCGGCCCGTCCCGCGAGGAGAAGCTGCGCACCATCGCGGTCGCGCGCCTGATGCTCGACAACTTCGCCCACATCAAGGGGCACTGGGTGATGCTGGGCGAGGAGATCACCAGCGAGGCGCTCTCATACGGGCTCGACGACCTGTCGGGCACGCTCACCGAGGAGCGCATCGCCCACGCCACGACGGTCCAGACGCCGCTGGGGCTCTCCCAGGAGCGCATGGAGGGCCTGATCAACGCGGGCGGCAAGGTCCCCGCCGAGCGCAACACGCTCTACGGCGGCGTCGACCGCGACGGGCTGGCGGCCTCCCCGAACTAGCTGAGCGGGCGCCGCCGGAGGCCGGCGACGCAGGCCAGGACCAGCAGGGCGCACCAGAACAGCGTCCACAGGACGCTGTCCCATCCCGAGGTGGGGATGAGCACCGTGTTGCCGTTGATCTCCACCCGCGGGGCGGCGGCGCCCGCGGCGTCGCGGAGCTGCAGGTCGGCCAGCATCGGCGACGTGATCGTGCGCGGGGCGACGTAGTAGAGGAGGTTGACGCCGGCGTCGGCCGTGCCGATCAGCGCCTGGTCGGCGGCGGCCTTCAGGTTCACCGCCGCCTGGGCGGTGACGTAGAGCGCCACGCCGAACGCGCCCGCCGCCAGCGGCCCCACCACCGAGCTCGCGGCCGCGCAGGCGAGCAGCGTCAGCAGCAGCCCCTCGGCGACGGCGAGCGTGTGGACCGCCAGGGGGCCGTCCAGGCCCAGGCCCAGGGCGGCGCTTCCGACCTGCAGCACGACGCCCCACGCGACCAGGGCGGCGGCCAGCACGGCCACCCGCGCGCCGACGGCCCCGGCGGTCACCTCGCCCCGGGACGCGCCCGCGCCGGTCATCAGGCCCAGCGCCCCGCCGTCGGCGTCGGTGTTCAGGGTCGCGCTGCCGAGCGCGACCGCCAGGGCCAGGCCGCCCAGCAGCAGCAGGGCCGCGGCCGCGCGGCGGAACTCGTCCTCGCGCGCCAGGCCGTGCGACCCGATGGCGACGAGCGCGCAGACCACGGCGATCGCGACGCCCGCTGCGAGCGCGACCAGCACCCAGCGGCGGCGGCTGAGGCGGAGCAGGACTGCGGCGCCGACGGCGGCCGCCCGCCTCACTCCGGCACCCCGTCGCGCAGCGTGATCCGCCGCCCCAGCAGGGGCGCCAGGCCCGCCGGGCGCCGCGCCGCCACCACCACGGTGGCGCCCCGGGCGCGGGCGGCCTGGATTGCGGCGATCGTCTCGCGCAGCACCCAGGGGTCGTCCAGCAGCACCAGCTCCGGATCGCCCGCGACGGCGACCGCCAGGCTCAGGCGCCGCCAGCCCTCCGCGTCGAGGCGGCTGGTGCGCCAGCGGGCGACGTACGAGAGGCCCGCCGCCTCCAGCGCCGCGGCCCCCTCGGCCGGACCCCCGCCGCGCAGGCAGGCCACGAGCCGGGCCGTCTCATCGACGCGCAGGCCCGCGGCGAAGCCCGAGCCCTGGGGGCCGTAGCCCGCCCGCCCGCGCATGACCGGCCCGCCCGGCACGTCGCCCAGCACCTCGAGGCGGCCGCGGTGGGCCACCAGGCCCAGGATCCCCCGGAGCAGGCTGGTCTTGCCGGCGCCGGCCGGTCCCGAGACCATCAGGCCCTCCCCGGGGCGGAGGGTGAACGAGATGTCCCGGACCGCCGACTCGGGACCCCCGTGGTAGCGGACGTCGACGCCCTCGGCCGCGATTGCGGCCCCGGGCGCCTCCGGGTGGGCGTCGCTCACCCGGAGCGGATCACCCCAAGCACCTCGTCGCGGCGGCGCTCCATGTCCTCGCGCGAGACCAGCGACTCAAGGTTGAGGCGCAGCAACGGCTCGGTGTTGGACGGCCGCACGTTGAAGTGCCAGTCGTCGTAGTCCACCGAGAGCCCGTCGATCTCGGCCTGGCGGCCGTCGGCGTAGCGCGCGCGCAACTCCTCGAGCACCGCCGGCGGGTCGGAGACCGTCGAGTTGATCTCCCCCGAGATGTGGTACTTCGCGCGGAACCCGGCGATGAGCTCCGACAGCGGCCGGCCGCTCGTGGCAACGAGCTCCATCACCAGGAGCGCCGGGACCAGCCCGGTGTCGGCGAACGAGAAGTCCTTGAAGTAGTAGTGGCCGCTGACCTCGCCGGCGAACACGGCGTCCACCTCGCGCATGCGGCGCTTGATGAAGGCGTGCCCCACCCGGTACATGTCCGGCGTCCCGCCGGCCTCGGTGATGGCGTCCGGCACGGCGCGGGAGGCGCGGAGGTCGTAGACGACGGTCGAGGGCCCGGTGCGCCCCAGGATGTGGCGCGCGAGGAGGGCGGTCAGGAAGTCGCCGTCCACGAACTCGCCGGAGTCGTCGATGAAGAAGCAGCGGTCCGAGTCGCCGTCGAACGCGATCCCGAGGTCGGCGCCGTGCTCCCGCACCTTGGACATGATGAACTCGCGGTTCTCCGGCAGGAGCGGGTTGGGCTCGTGGTTCGGGAAGGTGCCGTCGAGCTCCAGGAAGTAGGGGACGGCGTCGATGTCGAGCCGCTCCAGGACGGGCGGCAGGTAGAGCCCCGACATCCCGTTGGCCGAGTCGGTGACCACCTTCAGGCCGGTGATCGCCGACGGGTCGACGAACGACAGGCACTTCGCCACGAACCGGTCCAGCAGGCCGGTCTCCCGCGAGCGGGTCCCGGGTGTCCAGGTGCGCTCGACGCCGGCCATCGCGCGCCGGCCGACCTCGCCGATCCCCGCGTCGCCCGACAGCGGCAGCGCACCGGCGGTGACCATCTTGACGCCGGTGTACTGCGGCGGGTTGTGGCTGGCGGTGATGCAGGCGCCCGCGTCGTAGCCGCCGTCGGCGACCGCGAAGTAGAGCATCTCGGTGGCGCACAGCCCCAGCTCGGTCACGTCCGCGCCCGCCTGGAGCGCGCCCTCGACGAAGGCGGCCGCCACCCGGGGGGAGGACAGGCGGGTGTCGTGCCCCACCGCCACCCGCTTCGCGCCGGTGACCGAGATGAACGCGGCGCCGATCTGCTCCGCGCCGTCCTCGTCGAGCTCCTGCGGGTAGAGCCCGCGGACGTCGTAGGCCTTGAAGACCGCCGGGTCGATCGTCACGCGTCGAACCCCGGTCGCAGGAGGGCGTAGGTCTCGTCGAGGTGCTGCGGCATCACGCGGACGTCTCCCATCACCGGCATGAAGTTCGTGTCGCCCACCCAGCGCGGGACGAGGTGCAGGTGGATGTGGTCGGCGATCCCCGCGCCGGCGGCCCGGCCCTGGTTGATGCCGACGTTGAACCCCTGGGGGCGCATCCGCTCCTGCACGACCGCCTGAGATCGCTGGGCGAGGGTCATGAGCTCGGTCAGCGTCGCCTCGTCGAGGTCCGCCAGCGAGTCCACGTGCGCGTAGGGGACCATCATCAGGTGCCCGTTGTTGTACGGGTACAGGTTCATGATCACGAACGCGCGGGCGCCACGGTACAGGATGTAGGTGCGCTCGTCGTCATGCCGCGCGGGCAGCTCGCAGAAGACGCACGATGCCCCGTCGTGGTCGCCCTTGTGCTCGGCGGAGATGTAGGTCATCCGCCACGGCGACCACATGATGTCGGGCCCCCGCCGAGGCGGGTCTACAGCCATCGCTTGTGGCGGAACCAGGCGAACAGGGCGACCGCGATGATCGCCATGATGATCAGCGGGAAGAGGAACGAGAAGACGCCGCTGCGGGCGAACGGCAGCGTGTCCGTGTTCATCCCGTAGATGCCCGTGATCAGGGTGAGCGGCAGCATCACGGCCGACAGGATCGTCAGGACGCGGATGATGTCGTTCAGCTTGTGGGTGATCACCGACTCGTTGGTGGCCTCGAGGGCCTCGGCGACCTCCTTGTAGTTCTCGAGGAGGTCCCAGATGCGCTCGCTCTTGTCCACGATGTCGTCGAAGTAGAGCTCGAGGTCCTGGGGCGCGTAGCGCTGGACGTTGCGCTCCAGCAGCCGGAGCGTGGGCCGCTGGGGCTTCACGATCTTCCGGTAGTTGATGATCTCCTGCTTGATGTTGGAGATGTCCCGGACGAGGTCCTGGCTCTCCTCCTCGAACAGCTCGTCCTCGATCGAGTCGAGCTTGAACCCGATCTTGTCCAGGATCGGGAAGCAGTAGTCGTACATCGTGTCGACGATCTCGTAGAAGAGGTAGCCGGAGCCGCGGCTCATGTGCTGCTCCTGCGCGCTCTCGACCCGCTCGCAGCGCGACCACAGGGCCGAGAGCGGCTTGAGCGGCTCGTTCGGCAGCGTGATCACCAGGTCCTCGGCGACGAAGACGTTGAGCTCGGCCGCCTGGAGCCGGCCCGACGCCTTGTCGAAGCGCGGGAAGTGCAGGACGATGAACAGGTAGTCCGGGTACTCGTCGATCTTCGGGCGCTGGCGGCGCCGGGAGAGGACGTCCTCGAGGTCCAGCGGGTGGAACTCGTAGTGCTCGGCCAGCCAGGCCGTCTCGATCTCGGTCGGCGCCTCGATGTTCAGCCACGTGAGGCCGTAGGCCTCGATGCGCTGGACATCGGGCCGGGCGCGCTCAGCCTCTGCGTGCGCGGGCCCTTGCCCGCGCCCCTGGCCGCGGCGGATCTTCGGAAGGTTCGCCATCGTCCGCTCGGGCGGTGAGGGGCATGTCGGGGCGGATCGCGCTCATCAGTGGGATTCTGGCACACGGGGGAAGCTCGGGCGTGTTACGGCCCGCCCGGGGCCGCTCAGGGACCCGGACGCGCCCGCGTGTCGGGGATGACCACACCGGCGATCACCCGCCGCACGCGGGCCGCCAGGGTGCGCAGGTGCGCCCGCTCGGCGGGGTCCAGGGCCTCCCCGAGGATGCGGTCCTCGAGCGCCGCCATGTGGGCCGCGAGCCCGCGGACGCCGTCCAGTCCCTGCGGCGTGGCCCGCACCAGCCGGCGGCGCCGGTCGTGGGGGTGGGGGCTGCGCTCCAGCAGGCCGCGGTCCTCGAGCGAGTCGAGCAGCATCGTGATGTGGTTCGACCCCAGGTGGAGCAGCCGCGCCAGCTCCAGCGGCTCGAGCGGCTCCGGGTCGGCCGCCGCCAGCGCGTCGAGCACGCGGAACTGGGCCAGCGTCACGTTCCCCTGGCGCCGGGCGAGACGATCGAAGAGCGTTTCGAGCTCGGAGCCGAGGGCGATCACCTCTCCAGAGGCGCGATCGCCGGGTTCCGGAACGGGTCGGATTGACGCCCCCATCGCGCCCGATTGTACGATGCTCAGCAATTACTCACAGTTGAGCGAAAATCCTGGAGGCGCCAGTGCGATCCGCCCGCTACCACGGCCTGCGCGACGTCCGCGTGGAGACCATCCCCGAGCCGACGATCCTGAAGGGGAGCGACGCGCTGGTGCGCGTCACGAAGGCCGGCATCTGCGGTTCCGACCTGCATTTCTTCAACAACGGGCCGGACCTCGGGATGGAGGCGGGCACCCGGCTCGGCCACGAGTTCGTCGGCGTGGTGGAGGCGGTCGGGAGTGACGTCACGGGGCTGACGGTCGGCGACCGGGTGGTCGCGCCGTTCGTGTTCTCCGACGGCAGCTGCTTCTTCTGCGACCACGGCATCCACAGCTCGTGCACGTCGGGCGGCATCTTCGGCAGCCCGTTCTGGGGCGAGCACGCCGGCGGCGAGGTGGAGGGCGGCCAGTCCGAGTTCGTGCGGGTGCCCGAGGCGGACGGCACGCTGGTCGTGATCCCCGAGGGGCTCGCCGCCGACGAGCACGACCTGGCCGTGCTGCCCCTGGGCGACGTGTTCGCCACCGGCTACCACGGCGCGGTCCAAACGGGCGTGAAGCCCGGCGACGCGGTCGTGGTCATCGGCGACGGCGCGGTCGGGCTGTGCGCCGTCCAGGCGGCTGCGCTGAAGGGCGCCGCCACGGTGGTGCTGCTGGGCCACCACCCGGACCGGGTCGCGATCGGGATGGCGAACGGCGCCACCCACACGGCGGACGGGGGCGACGAGGCCGCCGCGCTGGTGCAGGAACTGTCGGACGGGCGCGGGGCGGACGCGGTGATCGACTCCATCTCCGGCGACTCGTCGATCAAGCAGGCCATCGAGTTGGTGCGCGACGGCGGCGCCGTGTCGATGCTCGGCATGTCCCACTACTTCCAGCCGGTCGAGCAGCCGATCTCCGGCGTGTTCATGCGAAACGTGAGCCTGCACCCGGGCGTGTGCCCGTCGCGGGCCTACATCCCGGAGCTGCTGCCGGCCGTGGAGGACGGGACCATCAACCCGGGGGTGGTCTTCACCCACGACCTCCCGCTCGAGGACGCCGCGAGGGGCTTCGAGATCATGGACAGCCGGGCGGAGGGCTCGATCAAGGTGGCCCTGACGCCCTGAGGGGTGGGGCGGCGGGGGCCGGCGCGTCGCGCCGGCCCCCSCCGTCCGCCCTCAGCCGGTCAGATCGACCAGGCCGACCGGGAGCGCCGGCACGCCCGGCAGGCCCGCGAGGCCGGCGAGCGGGCCGACCGGCACGAGCCGGAACACGGTGTCGCTCACGCGCTCCACCTGCACGAGGCCCGTGAGGTCACCGGCGCCGAGCAGCCCGCGGAGCGTCGCCAGTGTGTTCGCGACGTCCAGGTTCAGCAGGCTCGCGACGAGGTTCGCCCCGAGGAGCCGGGTCACGGCCTGGGTGAGGGCCGTGGAGTCGATCCCGATGCAGCTCACGCGCTGACCGACGCACAACGGCCCGGTGAGCTGGCCGATGTCCACCAGCTTCAGCACGTCGCCCAGCGGCACCCCGTCCGTCAGCGACGAGACGTTCACCTGGACCCCGCCGAGCAGGTTCGGGCAGGAGGACCAGGGCCGTGCCCGGGGTGGGCCCGGGCTGGGCGTCGACCGACGCGCTGGTGGCGGTCACGGACGTCGCGCAGGTCTTCGCCGCCCGCGCCAGGCGCACCACCGCGGCGGCCATCTTCGCGCGGCGGGCCCGCAGCGCCGCCTTCGTGCGCTTGACCGAGGCGCCGGCGACCGCGGAGTTCCGCTGCTTCTGGGCGACGCGCAGGTCGGTCTGGGCCGTGGCGCACGTCTTCACGCGGTTCCGCAGCGCATGGAACTGGCCGTCGAGCTTCGAGATCTGCCGGACCAGCTGCACCTTGGTGGGTTGGACCGGCGCGGTCTTCGCCGCCGCTCCGGCGGGCAACGAGACGAGCAGGGCGGCGGCCGCGAGCAGCGCGACGGCCGCCGCGAGGCGTCGAGCGTTGGGCATCGGGAGAATCCTCCGTGGACGGACGCGCCCGCCTCCGGTCCGGAGGGTGACATCACCCGGAAGGGGGTCGCTGAGCCCCGCGATCCTGCCGTTTACGCAACTCCCTCGGAACTGGCCGCAGGGCGAGGGCACATGCTGACCGGGCGAGGGGGTTGCACCGCGAACGTCGCCGTTCTGCGGATTCTGTGAAGATCGGGGCGGGCTGCGAGCGCCGGATCGGGCGCGAGCCCGGCCTTACTCGATCAGGCCGTTCCGGTAGGCGTAGCGCGTCGCCTCGGTGCGGTTCCCGACGCCGAGCTTCCGGTAGATGTTCGACAGGTGGAACTTCACCGTCTGCTCGGTGACGTAGAGCTTGCTGGCGATGTCGAGGTTCGACAGGCCCTCGGCCACGAGGCGGAGGATCGACAGCTCGCGGTCCGTCAGGCCGCCCGGGTGACCGCCGCCGCCGCCGGTGGGGGCGGAGCCGCCCTCGCCGCCGCGGCCGCGGGGGTGGTACACGGTGCCCTCCACGACCTGACGGATCGTGGACGGCAGGTCGAGCGGGTTGATCGACTTGACGACGTAGCCCGACGCGCCCTGGTGCAGGGCCTGGTCGATGTGCTCGGAGTCCTCGAACATCGACAGGATGATGATCTTGAGGTCCGGGTAGTCCTTGCGCAGCGCGGCGAGGGTCGTGAGCCCGTCGCCCTTCGGCATGCGCAGGTCCAGGATCACCACGTCCGGGCGGACCCGGGGCACGATGGTGAGCATCTCCTCGCCGCTCATCGCCTCGCCCACGACCTTGATGTCCGGCGCCGTCTCGAGGGCGCGCTTGATGCCGTCGAGCATCAGGCGATGGTCGTCCGCGATGGCGACTCGGAGGGGTGTGGTGGTGGGGGAGGTCTCGGCCACGTGGCTCGTCGTCGTCACGACGCGTTCATCGGCGCGCATACCGGGGTCCTTGAGCGCGGTGGAGCCACACTAACGTAGGGATCGGCGCCCACCAACCGAACCCACGCCACGGGACCGGGGCCGCCGGGATCAGGCCGTGCCCGGGACGGGGCCGTACCGCTTGATCGCGTCGACGATCTCACGGGCGGGGCCGCCCTTCACCAGGTACTCGGCCGCGCCGCCGGCGAGTCCGGCCGCGATCTCCTGCTCCTTGTCGCCGACGCTGAGCATCAGCACGGTGACGTCGGGGAGCTGCGCCTTCAGCGCGTACGTCGCCTCGAGACCGTCCAGGCCGGGCATGGAGACGTCCATGAGAACCACGTCCGGGCGGACGTCCTCGGCGAGCTCGAGGGCCTCGGCGCCGTCGCCGGCCTCCGCGACCACCACGATCTCGGGGTCGCGCTCCAGCAGTCGCCGGAGCACTCCTCGGAACCTCGCGTTGTCGTCTGCCAGCAGGACACGGACCACCGGGCAGTACCCTCCCTCGTCCCGGTACATGGCGCGGATTCGGGCGTCCGCTGGGGGAAACCCTACGCCGCAACCCCGTGACGGTCGCCTAGACGCCTTGGTAGTTCGGTGTAACAGGAGGTATAGGCGATTGTTTTTCGCAAGGCGAGTCCGGCCCCGGTCCCCCGCTAGAGTCCCCTGGGATGTCGTCGGGCGGCGAGCAGATCACGGGTGCTGCCGTCGAGGCGCTGCTCGGCGTGGTGACGCTGGACGCTGACGCGTCCGGGGGCGACGACGCGGTGGTGCGCCTGGCGGAGGCCGTCCGGGCCGCCGCGGACGCGCCCGGCGTGGCGGTGTGGATCCAGGACCACCGGCTCGACCGGGGCCGCCTGGTGGCGGCCGCAGGGGCGCCGGAGGAGGCCTGGGAGGCGGTCGCGGACGCCGTTCACGCGGCGCGCCCCGAGGCGGCCGTGGAGGTGGGGCCGGGCGACGGCGACGTCGCGGCGGCACTCGCTGCGGCCGGGGTCCCGCACGCGCTGGTGGTCCCGGTGGCCGACGCGTCGCACGGCCTGGTGATCGTGGCGGGGGACGGCCCCCTCGACGACGACCCGCTGCGGCGCGCGGCGGTCGCGGCCGGCGCCGCGCGCATCGGGGCGGTGCTCGACGCGGTGCGGATGCGCGACAACCTCGAGCGCGCGATGGCGCAGATCCTGGCGACCGACGAGCGGATGCTCGGCCGGATGGGGCTCGACATCCACGACGGCCCCACCCAGCAGCTCTCCGTGGCGCTGCTCGAGGTGCAGCTGCTGGAGGCCGACATCGCCGACGCCGCCGACCAGGGCCTGCCGACCCCGGAGGCCCTGCGCCCGGCGCTCGGGCGCATCTACGAGACGGTGGGCGGCGCGCTCCACGAGATGCGCGAGCTGATCGGGCACCTGCGCCCCGCGCAGTTCGAGGACCGCACGCTGAAGGACATCCTGGGCGACGCGCTCGTGGCGTTCGAGGCGCGGGCCGACTGCGAGGTGGCGTCGGAGTTCGACGGCGACTTCCCGGTCAACGGGGTGTCGATCACCCAGCGGATCACCTTCTACCGGATCCTCCAGGAGACCCTCAGCAACGCCCATCGCCACGGCCAGGCCCAGCACGTGCACGTGCGCCTGAGCGAGGACGAGCGCGGCACCGCGCTGGAGGTGCGGGACGACGGCAGGGGCTTCGACCCGGAGGCCGTGCAGCGCCGCAAGCCCGGCATGCCGCTCGCGCGGTTCGGGCTGCACGGGATGCGCGACCGCGCCCAGATCCTGGGCGGGACGTTCGAGGCCGTCAGCACCCCGGGCGAGGGCGCGACCATCCGGGTGTTCCTGCCGCGCTGGACGGGGCCCGCCCCGGAGGTGGCCGTCGATGCGGCCTGACGGCGGCGTCATGGTGAAGGTGTGCGGTCTGACGGTCCCGTCGGAGGCCGCCGAGTGCGCCCGCCTGGGGGTGTGGGGGATCGGCGTGGTGTTCGCCGCCGGCAGCCCGCGCCTGGTGGACGTCGAGCAGGCCGCCGCCGTGTGCGCCGCGGTGCCGGACGGGGTCGCGAAGGTGGGGGTGTTCGTGGCGGCGGCGCCCGCCGTGATGGCCGAGGCGGCCCGCCGCGCGGGCCTCACGCACCTTCAGGTGCACGGGGACGTCGACCCGGCCGAGGCCCGCGCCGCGAGCGGCTTGCCCGTGATCCAGGGGATCCGCATGGACGGCCCCGGCGGGGTCGCGCGGGCCCGCGCCAGCACGGCCGACATGGTGCTGCTGGACGCCGCCGTCGCCGGCCGCGACGGCGGCACCGGCATCACGTTCGACTGGGGCCTGCTGGACGCCGAGCCGCTCGGGCGGCCGTTCGCCCTTGCCGGGGGCCTGAACCCGGGCAACGTCGCCGAGGCGGTGCGCCGCACCGGGCCGGCGCTGGTGGACGTGTCGAGCGGCGTGGAGTCGGCGCCCGGGCGCAAGGACGCGGCGAAGGTGGCCGCGTTCCTGGCGGCCGTCGCCGGCGCGGTGGGGGTGGCGGCGTGAGCGACCGGCTGGCGCCCGACGAGGCGCTCACCGCGCGCTACGGCCCGTTCGGCGGCCGGTACGTCCCCGAGACGGTCATCGCCGCGCTGGACGAGCTGACCGCGGCATACCTCGCGAACCGCGACGACGTCGCGTTCCGCGCCGAGCTCGAGGGGCTGCTGTCCCGCTACGTCGGGCGGCCGACGCCGCTGTACCGGGCGCGCGGGCTGGAGGAGGCATACGGCGTCGAGCGCCTCTACCTCAAGCGCGAGGACCTGTGCCACACCGGCGCGCACAAGATCAACAACGCGCTGGGGCAGGTCCTGCTGGCCCACAAGATGGGCAAGAAGCGGATCATCGCGGAGACCGGGGCAGGGCAGCACGGCGTCGCCGTCGCGACGGTTTGCGCGAAGTACGGCATGGAGTGCGAAGTCTACATGGGCGCGACCGACGTCGAACGTCAGGCGCCCAACGTTGCGCGCATGACGTTGCTCGGCGCGAAGCTCAATCCGGTGACGTCCGGCGCGGGCACATTGAAGGATGCGATGAACGAAGCGCTGCGCGACTGGGTCACCAACGTGCGGACCACCCACTACGTGATCGGCACCGCGGCGGGGCCGGCGCCCTACCCGGAGATCGTCGCCGAGCTCCAGAGCGTGATCGGCGCGGAGGCGCGCGAGCAGATGCTGGCCGAGGAGGGCCGCCTGCCGGCGTCGGTGGTCGCCTGCGTCGGCGGGGGCTCGAACGCGATCGGGATCTTCCGCGCGTTCCTGGACGACGAGGGCGTGGCCCTGCACGGCGTGGAGGCGGGCGGCGAGGGCGTCGAGACGGGGCGGCACGGGGCGTCGCTGAGCCACGGCGCGCCCGGCGTGCTGCACGGCACCTACTCGTACCTGCTCCAGAGCCCGGAGGGACAGGTCACCGAGCCGCACTCGATCTCCGCGGGCCTCGACTACCCGGGCGTGGGCCCGGAGCACAGCTTCCTGCGCGACTCGGGGCGGGTGCGGTACGTGAGCGCGACGGACGAGGAGGCGCTGGAGGCCTTCGGGCGGTGCTGCCGCGCGGAGGGGATCATCCCGGCGCTGGAGAGCTCGCACGCGCTGGCGCTGATCGCCCGCGAGGGCGCCGCGCTGGGGGCGGGCGGGCCGGTGCTGGTGTGCCTGTCCGGGCGCGGCGACAAGGACGTGGACGCGGTGGGCGCGGCCCTGGGGCTGGATGGCTGAGGGGGCGCCCGAGGGCGCGCTCCGCATCCGCGCCGCCTTCGCGGAGGCGGGCCGCCCGCTGTTCATGCCGTACCTGATGGGCGGCTTCCCGGACCTCGCGTCGAGCGCCGCCCAGCTGGCGGCCGCGGGGCGGCACAGCGACGTGATCGAGCTGGGGATCCCGTTCTCCGACCCGCTCGCCGACGGCCCGGTGATCCAGGCGGCGGGGCAGCGGGCGCTCGAGCACGGGGTGCGCCCGGAGGACGTCATCGAGATGGCGGAGGACCTGCGGGGCGGGCCGCCGGTGGTGCTCATGACCTACGTGAACGTGGTGCTCGCGGCGGGGCCGCGGGCGTTCATGGAGCGCGCGGCGCGGGCCGGGGTGGCCGGGGTGATCCTGCCGGACCTGCCCATCGACGAGGGCGCCGACGTCCGCGAGCAGGCGCGCCGGGCGGGCGTGTGCATGGTGCCGCTGGCGGCGCCGACGACCGCCGATGACCGGCTGGCGGCGATCGGCCGGGCCGCGGAGGGGTTCGTCTACTGCGTCGCCCTGACCGGGGTGACCGGGCGCCAGGTGGAGGTCGGCGACGAGCTGCGCGGGTTCCTCGAGCGGGCCCGCGCGGTCACCGACGTGCCACTGGCCGTGGGCTTCGGCATCCGCACCCCGGCGGACGTGGCGGGCGTGGGCGCGATCGCGGACGGCGTGATCGTCGGCACCGAGCTGATCCGGCGGGTGGACGCGGCGCCGGACGCCGCCGGCGCGGCCGCCGGGGTCGCGGCGTTCTGCGAGGAGGCGGTGGCGGCGCTGCGCGAGCTGGCGGGCGCCTCGGCGTGATCGCGCATGCCGTCCCCCCGGGGGCGCCGGTGGTGTGGGTCCAGGCGGGCCACGAGGCGCCGCGCGAGCCCGGCTACACCGCCCAGACGGGCGCCGGCAGCGGGCCGTTCGGGTCCRAGGTGGGGTTCACGACGCGCGTCGCCGCGCGGGTGACGGTGCTGCTGCGCCGCTACGGGGTGGACGCGCGGCGGACGCCGGGCCGGGTGACCCCGCTCGGCGCGCGCGGCGCGGTGTTCGTGAGCCTCCACCACGACGCCGACGGCGGCCGCGCCGGCGTGGGCGGCGCGCGGACGGGGGCGGGGGAGAACTGGTACCACGGCGAGGGCTTCGGGACGGCCAGCCCGGTGCCGTACCCCGACAGCGCGCCCCACCGCACGGCGACCACCGTCTCCGCGGTCGTCGAGCGGCGCTCCCGCGACCTGGCGAACCGGATCGCGACCCGCCTGAAGGCGATCCACACGCCCGCGAACGGCGCGTACGGCCCGTTCGGCGGTGTGGAGTCGCGCGACGGCAACCCCCGCATGACGCGCTTCTACGGCTTCTACCGCACCCGCGCGGGCGCCCGCGTGCTGGTCGAGGCGGGCGACCCCGCCCGTGACGACGCCTTCCTCCGCAAGACGGACCTCATTGCCGCGACCGTCACCCGCGCCATCCTCGACCACCTCCGGAGCCGCTCGCTGCTGCCACGGAGCTGACGCCCCTCAGCGGGCGTCCCATTCCGCCAGCATCGCCGGGCGGCCGTTTCGTCCGGGCGGCGGACGCGGTACCCCTTCAGTCGCGGCGGGGACCGGACCACCCGCCGCGCATTACCCGCGGGTCAGCAGCCGCCGCTGAGGAGGGTGTCGCCGCTGACGGCGAAGCAGGTGCTCGCGTCGGTGGGGACGCCCTGGCTCGACGCGATCGTGGGGCCGCTCTCGTCGGACCCGACCTTGACGATGTACCAGGACCCCGGCGCCAGGCCCGTCAGCGCCGAACCGCGCCCGTCGGCGTAGCCGGAGCTGTAGCCGGCCTCCTTGCCCTGCTCGACGCCCGCCTTCAGCCCAGCGGCGCGGCCCGTCTTCTTCCCCTGCTCCAGGCCCTCCTTCTTGCCGGCCTTGAAGCCGATGGTGCGGCCCTGCACCTTGCCGGCCTGGAGGCCGGCGGCCTCGCCGGCGGAGTAGCCGCGCGACTCGGCGCCCCCGGCGTCCGCGCTCGAGTGCCCGAGCGCCCAGCCGCCCCAGCCCGCGCCGAACAGCACCAGCACGCCGGCCACCGCGGCGGCGATCGCCGCGTCGCGGCCCCACGCGAACCGGCGGGTGCGCTGCTTCGCGTCGCCGAACGCCTTCGTGAGGCGCTCGCCCGGCGCAGTCGCACCGGTCTCGCCGAAGCGCTCCATCGCGGCGTCCCACGGGTCGCCCCCCGGGGCCGGCGCGCCCACCACCGTCGGCCGCAGCTCGGCGGAGTCGAGGGCGTGGCGCAGGTCGCCGACGAAGCTGTTGGCGTTCGCGAACCGGTCCGCCGGGTCCTTCGCCATCCCGTGCGCCAGGGTCGCGTCCACGGCGACCGGCAGGCCCGGGCGGATCTCCGACGCGTCGGGCACCGGCTCGCGGACGTGGGCAAGCAGCACGGCGCTCGGCTCGCGGCGCACGAACGGCGGGCGGCCGGTCAGCGCCTCGAACGCCACGGCCGCGAGGCCGTAGACGTCGGAGGCCGCCGTGGCCTGCTCGCCCTCGACCTGCTCGGGCGACACGTACTCGGCGGTGCCGAGCCAGTCGCCGCGGCGCGTCAGCCCGGGCATGTCGTCCAGCCGGACCAGCCCGAAGTCGCCGAGGTAGGAGGTGCCGTCCGGGTCGAGCAGGATGTTCGCCGGCTTCACGTCCCGGTGGATCGTCCCCCGGGCGTGCGCGAAGTCGAGGGCGGCGCCGATGTCGCTGAGCATCGCCAGCGCCTGGTCGGCGGGGAGCGGCCCGCCGCGCGCGATCCGCTCCGCCAGGCTGTCGCCGGGGACGAACCGCATCGCCATGTACGCGCGCCCCTCGACGTCGCCGGCGTCGTACACCGGGACGATCCGGGGGTGCTCCAGGCGGCCGGCGGCGATCGCCTCGCGCCGGAAGCGCTCGAGGGCGCCGGCGCGGGTGAGATAGCCCTCGTCGAAGACCTTCAGCGCGACGGGGCGGTCCAGGTCGAGCTGCGTGGCGCGGTACACGACCGCCTGCCCGCCGCGGCCGATCTCGGCCTCGACCCGATACCTCCCGAACTCCTCTCCGGGGACCAGCCTCAGGGCGTCGCCTCCTCGTGGGACCGGGTCACAGTAGACGGGTTCGCGCTCGGCCCCTCCGGTCCTTGGCACGCGGGGCCCGGCCGGGTCCCGCCGCGGTCAGAACTCGACGACGACCGCGATGATCGTGAGGACGGCGAGCACCACGCCCAGGGCGCCCAGCAGCGTCGCGAAGCGCAGGTCGAGGGGCGCGAACTCCCCGCGCAGCACCGCGGTCTCGACGGCGCGGAAGCGCTGCACGCCGTACGCGATGAACAGCACCGCGAGCACCGCGAAGCCGATGCCGAGCACCACGAAGGGCCAGCGGGAGCTGTCGGACAGCTCGGGGAGCAGGGCGCCCACCCCGAGCGACACGGCGATGCCGGTCAGGCCGGCGCGCCACCACGCCAGGTAGGTCCGCTCGTTCGCGAGCCGCGTCCGGCGGATCGCGTCCTCGTCCTCGGGGGTCACGCGCCGGACGCTACCGCGCGCGACAGGCCGCCGCCGTCACACGCGCGTCTCGTCCACAGGACCACGTCGTCCGCCGACCCGGCGTCCGGCGAGGCTGCCACGCTCCCGGGGTGAACGTCGCCCAGGACATCCCCCCGGTCGCGCCGATCCCGGGGGAGGAGCTCCCGCTGGGGGCACTCGCCGACCTGGTGCGCGAGGTGGAGGCCGCCGAGGCGGCGGGCGCCGAGGACGCCGCGGCGCACGCGGTAGTGGAGGCGCGGCTCGGGGAGCTGCGGGCGGCGTGGCCGGACCTGGAGCCGGCGGAGCGGGCGCTGCTGGGGCGGCTGGTCACGGGGGTCACGGCGCGGAGGCCCGCGGAAGGGGAGGGGCGCGTCGGCGCCGCCGGCCCGGGGCTGCCGGAGGCCCTGGAGCGGCTGGGTGTGCGGCGGCTGCGGCCCGGCCAGGACCGGGCCATCGCCGCGGCGCTGGCGGGGCACGACGCGATGGTGGTCATGGCGACCGGCTCCGGGAAGTCCCTCTGCTACCAGGCGCCGGCGGCGGTGCTGCGCGGGCTGACGGTGGTGGTCTCGCCGCTCATCGCGCTGATGACCGACCAGCTCGCCGGCCTCGAGCGCGCCGGCATCCCGGCCGCGGCCCTCCACTCGGGGCTGTCGGAGGAGGAGGCGCGCGAGGCGCTGGAGGCCGCACGCGCGGGCGAGCTGCGCCTGCTGTACGTGGCGCCGGAGCGGTTCGGGTCGGCCGCGTTCGGCCGGGCGATGGCGGCCGCCACGGTGGGCCTGCTGGTCATCGACGAGGCCCACTGCGTGAGCGAATGGGGCCACGAGTTCCGGCCGGACTACCGGCGCGTCGGGCAGTTCCGCGAGGCCCTGCGCCCGCGGGCGACGATGGCGCTGACCGCGACGGCCACGGAACGGGTGCGGGCCGACGTCGCGCGGCGGCTGGGCCTGCGCGACCCGGTGGGGGTGGTCGGCGGCTTCGACCGCCCCAACCTGACGTTCGACGCGCTCTGGGTGGAGGGCAAGGGCTCGGTCGCCCGCAAGCGGGGCGTGCTGACCGCGGCGCTCGCGTCGGCGGGCGGCGGCAAGGCGATCGTCTACTGCGGCACCCGGCGCGCCACGGAGGAGACGGCGGCGGCGCTGAACGCCGCGGGGCACGCGGCGGTGGCGTACCACGCGGGCCGCGCCGACCGGGCGGAGGCCCAGGAGGCGTTCACCAGCGGCCGCGCCCGGGTGGTGGCGGCGACGAACGCGTTCGGGATGGGCGTGAACGTGCCGGACGTGCGCCTGGTGGTGCACACGGCGCTGCCGGACTCGCTGGAGCAGCTCTACCAGGAGGCGGGCCGGGCGGGGCGCGACGGGGAGCCGTCGCGGCACGTGATCGTGGCGGGCCCGTCCGACGAGGTGGCGATCCGGCGGCGGATCACGCGGGCGCGGCTGGAGCCGGGGGAGGTCGACCGCCTGCTGTCGCGGCTGGCGTCGCGGGCCGACGCGGAGGGCCGGTGGCGGATGGACCGCTCGGAGGTCGACGACGACACGGGGTTCGTGCTGGCGATGGCGGAGCGGGTGGGCGCCCTGCAGGTGGAGGCGGCGCCGGGCGGCGGCCGGGCCGGGCGGCTCGCGGCCGACCACCTGTCGCCCGACCAGCGGGAGGACCTGGCGGGGCAGGTGCAGGCGGAGCTGCGGCGGCGGCACCGGGCGCTCGACGCGGCGGTGGCCTACCTGCGCGGCGAGACCTGCCGGCGGCGGGTGTTCCTGGAGCACTTCGACGACCCGTCGGAGCCGGCGCCGGAGGAGCGCTGCTGCGACCACTGCGACCCGCCCGACGACCTCGCCGCGGCGGCGCCCGTTGCGGCGCCGGCCCAGGGGCGGCTCGCGCGGGCGGACGAGCCGCCGCTCGACGTGGACGAGCGGCGGGTGTTCGACGCGCTGAAGACGTGGCGCGGCGCGCTGGCGAAGGAGCTGGGATGGCCGGCGTTCCGGGTGGCGTCGAACCGGACGCTGGAGGGCATCGCGCGGCGGGCCCCGCGGGACGCGCGGGAGCTGGAGTCGGTGTGGGGCGTGGGCCCGTGGCTGATGGAGGGGCACGCCGTGGACATCCTGGACGTGGTCGCGGCGGCGGCGGAGGCCCCGGCGTGAGCGACGGCGTCCCGCAGACCCGCTTCACCCACCTGGTGCTGCCGGCGGACACGAACCACCTGGGGACCCTCTACGGCGGGTCGCTGATGGCGTGGATGGACTCCGCGGCGGGAATCGCGGGCGTCCGCCGCGCGGGGACCCGCACCGTGGTCACCGCGGTCGTGGACGAGCTGACGTTCCGGGTGGCGATCCGGGAGGGCGAGCTGGTGGAGCTCATCGCCGAGGTGGAGTCGGTGGGGCGCACGAGCATGCGCATCCGCGTGGAGGCCCACCGCGAGGACCCGGTCACCCACACCCGGGAGCTGTGCACCACCGGCGTGTTCACGATGGTCGCCCTCGGCGAGGACGGGAAGCCCACCCCGGTGCGGGACGTCCCGGCCTAGGCGGCACGAGGGCGCGTCTCCCGCCGTTCAAATGAACGTCGGGGACCGTTCAACTGAACCAGAGGCCCGGTCGATCGAACGCCGGGGCGGCCGCGGACCGCGACTGCGCCAAACCCCTCATTGAAGGTTGAGACGCGGGCGCGTCGACCACTGTCCAAGTGAACGCCGGGTGTCGGCCAAGTGAACGTCCGGGCGGTCCCCGGACCGCGACTGCGCCGACCTCGTCACTCAGGGCCGGTCGAGTGCGCGTCCCCTGCCGTTCGAATGAACGTCGAGGCTCCGTTCAAATGAACGACTCCTGCGGAGCTGGGATCAGCCGGTGGCGGTGAGGCTCCGGAAGACGGCGTCGGCGATGCGCTCCTCCCAGCCGTCCGGGAAGGGCTCGCCCGAGAGGTAGTGGGCGTAGTAGGCGCCGAAGGCCATCTCGATGGCGGCCTCCGGGTCGGCATCGGGCCGGAGCTCGCCGCGGTCGCGGGCGGCGGTGAGCGCGTCCCGCAGGAGCTGCCGGCCGGGGCGGAGGCTGCGGGCGCGGAGGGCCTCGATCAGGTCCGGGACGTGCTCCTCCTCGGCCAGGCAGACGCCCACGACCGACATCCCGGTGCGGGCAAAGGCGACGCGGAGGTGGCGGAGCTGGGCGACGAGGTCGGCGCGGAGGTCCCCTGACAGCGCGGGGGCGGCGCCCATCCGGACCGCCGTGAACGCCGCGGCCACCAGCTCGGCCTTCGACGCGTAGCGGAGGTAGAGGGTCGGCTTGCTCACCCCGGCGGCGGCCGCGACGCCCTCCATCGACAGGCGCGTATAGCCCACCTCCCCCAGGAGCTGGACGGCGGCGTCGAGGATCGCGTCGTCGTTCGCCTGGGAGCGGGGACGGCCGCGGCGGGACGGGGCGGGGGCGGAGGACATCGTGCGGATGGTAGCGTGCCGCTTTACGATACGTTGCGTAAAGCTCGAAGGCGCTGGAGGACACTTGACCCGCTCACGACCCGGCATGCTGCTCGTCGCGCTGACCTGCGCGTCCGGGAGCTTCGCCCTGATGCAGGCCGTGATCGTCCCGGCGCTGCCGATCGTGGCCGACGACCTGAACACGTCGACGTCGTGGGCCGCGTGGACCGTGAGCATCTACCTGCTCAGCGCCTCCGTCGCGACGCCGCTGCTGGGCCGGCTGGGCGATCAGTTCGGCAAGCCGCGGATGCTGATCGTGACGCTCGCCCTGTTCACCATCGGGTCGATCGCCGCGATCTTCGCGTGGAACATCTGGTCGCTGATCGTGTTCCGGGCGATCCAGGGGATCGGCGGGGCCGTCTACCCGCTGAGCTTCTCGATCATCCGCGACGAGGTGCCGGCCAAGCGGATGGGCGTCGCGATGGGCCTCATCTCCGCGATGCTCGGCCTCGGCGGCGGGCTGGGCCTGGTGATGAGCGGGGTGATCGTCGACCACGCGTCGTGGCGCCTGCTGTTCGTGATCGGCGCCGTGATCGGCGTCCTCGGCATCGCCCTGGTGGCCCGCTTCATCCCGCCGTCGCCGCACCGCACCCCCGCGAAGCTCGACATCCCCGGCGCGCTGCTCCTGTCGGGCGGCCTGATCCTGCTGCTCGTGGCCCTCACCGAGGGGCACGACTGGGGCTGGTCGTCGGCGAAGCTCATGGGGATGGTCGCCGCGGGCCTGGCGGTGCTGGTGATCTGGGGCGTCGTCGAGGCGCGGACGAAGAGCCCGATGGTGGACATGCGGATGCTCTCCCGCCGGCCCGTGCTGTTCACGAACCTCGCCGCGCTGTTCTGCGGCTTCACGATGTACGCGATCTTCACGGTGCTGCCGCTCTTCTCCCAGATGCCGAGCGGCCTGCCGGAGGACGTCCAGGGGCTCGTGACCTACGGCTTCGGCGCCACCGTCACCGTGTCGGCCCTCTACCTGCTGCCCGGCGCCCTGGTGATGCTCCCCGCCGGCCCGTTCGGCGGCGTCCTGGGCCGTTGGGTGGGCTTCAAGCTGTCGCTCGCGATCGGCCTGGTGGTCACTGCCATCGGCTCCGCCTCGCTCGCCGCGTTCCACGACGAGCCGTGGCAGCTGATGCTGGGCTACGCGATCGGCGCGGCCGGCGTCGCGGTGGCCTTCGGCGCCATGCCGAAGCTCATCGCCGACGCGGTGGCCCCCACCGAGACCGGCATCGCCACCGGGATGAACACCGTCGTGCGGACCGTCGGCAGCGTCATCGGCAGCCAGGCCGCCGTGACGCTCCTCGCGAGCGACGTGATCGCGGGCACGTCGATCCCGGCCGAGTCCGGGTTCACCACGTCGCTGTGGCTCGGCGCGGCCGCCGCGCTGGTGGCGGCGCTCCTCGCGCTGGCGGTGTCGCCGCGGCGGCGGGTCCGTGAAGAGGCGCCCGCCGCCACGACGACCACGGGATAGCTAGCCCGACTCGCTCTGCTGCCGCCCCTGCTGCCCCTGCCCCTGCCCCTGCCCCCGCCGCCCCCGCCCCCCCCCCCCCCGCCGCCACGACGACCACGGGATAGCTAGCCCGACTCGCTCGCCGGGGTGGGCGTGGCGGGGTGGCCGAGCGACGTCTCCCCGGGCGGGTCGAGCTCGAGCGGCACCTCGCCCCGCTTCTCGGGGGCGGGGTAGCTCGGCTCCACCCGCAGGATCCGCGCCGCCCACGCCGGCAGGTACCAGTTCCAGCGGCCGAGCACGGCGACGAACGCCGGCAGCAGCATGCTGCGCACGACGGTCGCGTCGAGCAGGATCCCGATCGCGAGCGCGGTCGCGAACACCTTGATGTCGGTGCCCGGGCTCGAGGCCAGCGCGATGAACGCCAGGAACAGGATGAGCGACCCGGCCGTCACCAGCCGGCCGGTGCGGGCGAGGCCCGCCACCACGGCGCGGTCGGTGTGGCCGTCGCGGTCGTACTCCTCCCGCATCCGGCTGAGGATGAACACCTCGTAGTCCATCGAGAGGCCGTAGAGGAACGCGAAGACCATCAGCGGGATCCAGACGGTCAGAGCACCGGTCGGCTCGATGTCGAAGATCGCGCCGGAGCCGTGGCCCTCCTGCCAGAACAGGACCATGAAGCCCCACACGGCGCCGATCGAGATGATGTTGAACACCACCGCCTTCAGCGGCAGCAGCAGCGAGCGGAACACCCGCGCCAGCAGGACGTACGTGATCAGCGCGATCACGAGCACGACCCAGATGAAGTTGCCGTAGACGGCGTCGTTGAAGTCCGCGGTCCCCGGCGTCGCGCCACCCACCAGCACCTCGCCGGGCAGGTCGGCGACCGCCGCGCGGACGGAGTCCACGGTGGACGGGCTGTCCTCGGCCTCGGGGAAGACGTTGACGACCGCCAGGTCGCCGTTCGACCACGCCGCGGCCGACGGGGCGACCGCCCCGCGGACGCCCTTGGCGCCGGCCGCCGCCTTCGCCACGGCGTCGGCGTCGCCGCCGATCACCGCGACCTCGAACGGGTTGAGGGCCCCGGCGCCGATACCGGAGTCGTCCAGCTGGTCCAGCGCGACGCGCGCGGCGCCGGCCGATGCGAGCGAGCTGGCCCGCGGGGTGCCCGTCGAGAAGTTGAGCACCGGGATGAACAGCAGCGCCAGGATCACCAGCGCCGCCCCGCCCACGAGGTAGCGGTTGCGTACCACGAAGCGGCCCCACGGCACCCAGCCCTGGCCGGCGTTGCCTGTGCGGCGGCTGATGCCGATCCGATCGAGCCGCGGCCCGACCGTCGCGAGCACCACCGGCAGCAGCGTGATCGCGATGAGGACGCTGATCAGCGGGATCAGCATGCCGCCGTAGCCGATGCTGCGCAGGAACGGCACCGGCAGCACGATCATCGCCAGCAGGCCGATCGCGACGGCGATGCCGCTGAAGATGACCGCCTTCCCGGCGTGCTCCATCGTCTCGACGACCGCCTCGAAGCGGTCGCGGCCGGCGGCGATCTCCTCGCGCCAGCGCATCACGATGAGCAGCGAGTAGTCGATCGCGACGCCCAGTCCGATCAGCGAGATCAGGAACTGGACCACGACCGACACCTCCGTCGCCTCGGCCAGCGGCCACAGGACCAGGAACGTGGTGGGGATCGCGATGGCCGCCATCAGCAGCGGCACGAAGGCCATCAGTGACCCGAATACGAAGGCGAGCACGATCAGCGCGCCGAGGCCGCCGATGAGGGTCTCGACCAGGACGCTCGGGCCCTCCGACTCCTCGTCGGTGCCCGTGGCGAGCGGGTCGTAGCCCGTGATCCGCACCTGGGCGCCGTCGACGGTGACGCCCTCGGCGGCCGCCTCGGCGTTGTCCATGGCCTCCTTGGCGGGCTCGAAGAGCGTGTCGCCGGGCGGGTACCACATGACCGAGAACGCGGTGCGCCCGTCCTCGGAGACGAACGTGCGGTCGCCGGTGGTGGCCAGGTCGGCGTAGCGGACGCCGGGGATGCTGGCCGCGATCTTCGCGAAGGCCGCCCCGACCTGCTCCTCCACGCCGGGCGAGTCGATCGTGGTGCCCTCCGGGAGCTGCACGACCGCGTTGAGCGGCCCGTTGACCCGGGGCCCGCCGGTCCCGAGCTCGTTGTAGATGGCGTTGACGGCGTCGGTGCTCTCCCTGCCCGGGAGCTCGAACTTGTCCGACAGGGCATCGACGGAGCTCTGCACCGATGCGAATGCCGCGACGGCAATGAGGATCCATGCGGCAACGATCCAGCGCCGGTGCCTGAGGACCCATCTGGTGAACGACCTCAACTTCTTCCTCTCTCCCTCTGCGGTGCGGTGCCCCCGAAGCGGGGAACGCTACTTCAGGCCCCCTCAGGGGCGAAAGCCCCCATTCGAGGCACCCGGCTTATTCCTCTGACACGTCGCGGTTACGACCTGTGACGCCGCCGGAACTCATCGGTGTCCGCCCAGCGCACTAAGGTGCGCCGCTGCGCATGGCCCAGCAGATACGACTCCGCCGCTGGCAGAAGGCGGCCCTCGATGCCTTCCGCACCCGTCAGGGACCGGACTTCCTGGCGGTCGCGACGCCCGGCGCGGGGAAGACCACGTTCGCTCTCGCGGCCGTCCGGCAGCACCTGGCCGAGCACCCGCGGCGCCGCCTCGTGGTGGTGGCGCCGACCCAGCACCTGAAGGGTCAGTGGGCCGACGCCGCCGAGGCCCTCGACCTGCACCTGGAGCCGTCGTGGACCGCCGCCGACGGCCGCCTGCCCGCCGACGTCCACGGGATGGTGACCACCTACCAGCAGGTGGCCGGCAGCGCCGCCGCCGTCTGCCGGATCGCCCGCGACGCATTCGTCGTGCTGGACGAGGCCCACCACTCGGGTGAGGAGCGCGCGTGGGGCGACGCGACGCGGGCCGCGTTCGACGGCGCCGCCGTGCGGCTGTCGCTGTCCGGCACGCCCTTCCGCTCCGACACCCGGGCGATCCCGTTCGTCCGCTACGACGACGACGGGCTGGCGCAGGCGGACGTCGAGTACGGCTACGCCGACGCGATGCGGGACGGGGGCGTGGTGCGCCCCGTCCACTTCCCGCGCACCGACGGCGACATGGAGTGGGTCGCGAGCGACGGCACGATCGCCCGCGCGTCGTTCCAGGACGCCCTCGACGCCGTCGCCGCCTCGCAGCGGCTGCGCACCGCCCTGTCGGTCGACGGCGAATGGCTCCCCGCCGTCCTGGCGAAGGCCCACGCCAAGCTCGGCGACGTGCGCAGGGGGCACCCCGCCGCCGGCGGCGTCGTGATCGCGATGGACCAGGACCACGCACGCGGCATCGCGGGGATCATGCGGCACCGGCTGGGGGTGACGCCGGTGGTGGCGGTGTCGGAGGACCCGGGGGCGTCGGCCCGGATCGCCGCCTTCGCGGAGGGCGCCGAGCCGTGGATCGTGGCGGTGCGGATGCTCTCGGAGGGGGTGGACATCCCCCGCCTGCGGGTTGGCGTGTTCGCCACCACGACCACCACGGAGCTGTTCTTCCGCCAGGCGGTCGGGCGCCTGGTGCGGTGGACCCGGGGCCTCGGCGCCCAGCCCAGCCACATGTTCATCCCCGACGACCCGCGGCTGCGCGCCCACGCGCTGGCCATCGCCGAGCAGCGCCGGCACAGCCTGCGCCGCGTCGACGACGACGGCGAGCCGCTCCCCGAGGAGGAGCCGCAGGAGATCGTGGAGCCGCCGGAGCCGGGCGACCAGATGAACCTGTTCGCGGCGATCTCGGCCGTCGCCACCGGCGAGGGCGCCCCCGCGGCCGGCGCGTGGCAGCCCGCGCCCGTGGCGACGCTCGACGAGGGGGTGCTGCTGGAGCTGGCCCCCGCGCCGCAGGTCCTGCCGCCCGCGCCCGAGGACGCCGACGGGCGGCCCTCGCCCTCCCCCCGCGAGCGCCGCCGCGCGCTGCGCGACGCCAACGCGTCGCTGGTGCGGCTCATCTCGCGCCTCACCGGCCTGTCGCACCAGCAGGTCAACGCCGAGCTCAACCGGAAGGTCGGGGTGGAGCGGGTGGGGGAGGCGACGCTGGAGCAGCTCGAGTCGCGCCGCCGCCAGGCAGCGAAGTGGCTCGCCGCGGCATGATTGGGCAGGTGACGCTCGACGACGAGGTGACGCCGGTCTGGCCGGTGCGCATGCCGCGCCTCGGGTGGGACCGCCTGGCCCGCCGCCGCGACGGGCGCGTGGAACGCTTGGTCCACCTCGGCGGCCACCCTGTGCTGCTGCAGGCGTGGGAGGCGGGGCGGGGCGTGCGCCTGCGGGCCGGGTCGCGCGACGCCGCCGCCGCGGAGGCCGGGATGGCGCGGGCCCGCTTCTGGACGGCGGTCGACGACGACCTGCGGCCGTTCGCCGACCGCTTCGGCGCCGATCCCGTCATCGGCCCGTCCCTCCGCGCGGCGCCGGAGCTGCGCCCCGACCGCCGCCCCATGCCGTTCGAGGCGCTGATGCGGGCGGTGTGCGAGCAGCTCATCACCGGCGAGCAGGCCACCGCCATCCAGCGGCGCCTCATCGGCCGCCACGGGCGCCGCGACCCGGTCACCGGGATGCGCGACGCCCCCGACCCGGCGGCGATCGCGCGGCTGGCGCCGGCGCAGCTGCGGTCGTGCGACCTCTCGGCCGGCCGCTCGACGGCGCTGATCCGGGCCTCCCGGGAGGTGGCGGCCGGGCGGGTCGACCTGCTCGACCCGGACCGCCGCGCCGCCGGCCACGCCCGCCTGCGCGCCATCCCGGGGATCGGGACGTGGACGATCGCCTGCCTCGCGCTCCACGGGCAGGGCGACCCCGACGCGCTGCCGTCCGGCGACCTCGCCTACCGCGTGCTGGTGGGGCAGGTGCGCAGCGGCCGCCCCCGCTCCGCGACGGCCACGGAGGCCGAGGTCGATGAGTTCTTCCTGCCCTACGCCGGCTGGCGGGCCCTCGCCGGCCAGCACATGCTGCGGATGGGCGGTCCGGCCGTGCGCCGGGCGCTGCTGGCGTCCGCCGCCTGACCGGGGTCAGGCCCGGACGGCCACCGGGTCGGCCGCGCGGGGCGGGTCCACCGCCGGCACGAGGTCGTGCGCCAGGCCCGGGGCGATCGCGAGGAACGCCCGCGTGAGCTCGGGATCGAACTGGGTCCCCGACAGGCTCAGCAACTCGACGAGCGCCTCGTCGAGCGACCAGGCGTCCTTGTAGGGGCGGCGCGCCAGGAGCGCGTCGAACACGTCGCAGATGGCCGCGATGCGCCCCACGAGGGGGATGTCCTCGCCCGCGAGGCCCGCGGGGTACCCCGACCCGTCCCACCACTCGTGGTGGGTCAGGGCGATCGTCTCGGCCTGCTGGATCAGCGGTGACGACGAGCCGGACAGGATCGCGGCGCCGATGCTGGTGTGCCGCCGCATCACCGCGATCTCGTCGGCCTCGAGCCGGCCCGGCTTCAGCAGGATCGCGTCCGGGATCCCGATCTTGCCGACGTCGTGCAGGACCGCGGCGTGCCGCAGCTCATCGGCCTCGTCGTCGCTCATCCCGACGGCCCGGCCGAGCGCTTCGCACATCCGGCTCATGCGCTCGATGTGGGCGCCCGTCTCGCCGTCGCGCGACTCGGCGGCCTGCGCGAGCCGGTTCACGATCTCGGCGGTCCGCGCCCGCACCATCCGCTCGAGCACGACGTTCTCGCCGCTCACCCGGCGGCGCTCGCGCCGCTCGAGCCACAGGTTGGCCACGAGGCTGCCGACGACGCCTGCGGCGCAGGCGACGAGCGGCGCGACGAGCGGGAGCACCGTCCCGCGGTCGAACATCAGGACGGTCAGGCCGGCGTAGCCGGCGCCGAGCGCGATCGCGCCGGCGGCGGCCGCGCGCGCGTCGATGCGCATGCCGGCGAGGGGTGCTGCGGCGCCGAGCAGGCAGACGGCGAGCAGCCCGGCCCAGCCGGGCGCGTCGCGCAGCGGGAGGCCGTGCACCGCGGTCCAGATCGCGTTGGCCTGGACCTCGGGGCCGGCCATCGAGCTGTGCGTCGCCGTGGGGGTGGCATGGACGTCCTGGAGGCTCGGTGCCGACGCGCCGACCACCACGATGCGGCCGCGGACCAGCGCCGGGTCGACGCTCCCGTCGACCAGATCCGAGAACGAGACCGTCGTGATGTGGCCGGGGCCCCCGCGGTAGTCGATGAGCGCGCCCCCGCCGGCGAAGCGCGCGGGGTCGGGCCGCCGTCCCGCGACCGACTCCGCGGCGCGGACGGCGATCGTGTCGAGCCCGCCGATGGCCAGCGGGACGCGGCGGATGACGCCGCCGGGGGACGTCGGCAGGTTCGCCGCCGCCGCCCAGGCCCCCGCGCGCCGCAGGTTCGCGTCGCCGCCGAGGACCCTGGTGGTGCCGTCCTCGCCGACCTCGGTGGTCGCCAGGATCACGTTCCCGGCGCGCGCGACGGCGTCGTAGAGGGCGTGGTCCTCGGCGGGCACGGTGGGCTCCGTGAACTGGACGTCGTAGACGATGAGCCGCGCCCCGTCGCGGCGCAGGCGGTCGATGGCGTCCGCGTGCATCGAACGGGGGAACGGCCATCGGGCCTTGACCCGCGAGAACGTGTCGGCGTCGATCGCGACCACCAGCAGGTCGCCGGGCACGGGCCGCTCGCGGAGGGCGAAGCGGAGGTCGACGGTGGAGTCCTCGGCGCGGTCGAGCGTGCCCACCGCCTGGACGGCGACCGCGACGCCCACGGCCAGGGCCGTGGCGAGCAGGGCGGCCACCAGCCGCGCGCGGCGCGTGACGGCGGGGCGGCCGTCGCGCCCGCGCGGGCGGAGCCGCAGCTTCACGTCAGCGCCGGAACCGGGCCAGGTACTGGCGGCCCGGCGTGAGCATCACGCGGCGGCCGGTGCGGAGGTCGCGGACGAGCACCCGGCCGCTGACCACGCGCGTCAGGGTGCCGTCGCACCGCTCCACCGTGAGCCACCGGGTGCCGCGAACGGTCGCGGCGCTGTTGGCGCCGTGGGTGCTGAAGCGCCCGCCGGAGTCGGAGCCCCACAGGTCGTTCTGCGGCGCGCGGCGCCGGCGCTTCTTCCCGAACGACTCGGCGACGCGACCGGCCGCGCGGACGGCGCACCCCGCGGGGCGCCGCACCATGAGGTGGGTCATCCCGGTTCCGCGGTCCTGGCGGACGCCGAAGGTGCCGCCCCAGAACGTCCCGGTCTGCGCGCCGCCTCCCGGCAGGGCAGTGCTCAGGGCCAGCACGCCGTCGCGCGCGTCGATCGTGGTGCCGAGGGGGAGCGAGCCCACGTCGTCGAGGACCGCGTAGCCGGACGATCCGGGGAGCCGGACCCGGATCGTGCCGGAGACGACGTCGGCGGACACCGACCGGCCCAGGGCGGGCGGGGCCGCGGAGGGGGGCGCCGGCGGTCCCGAGGGGGGCGGGGCGGGCGCGGGCGCGGAGGCCGTCGTGAACGTGGCGTCGGCGCCGGTGGTCGTCCCGGACGCGTTCGTCGCGACCACCCGGAAGTGGTAGGTCGTCTCCGGCGTCAGGCCGCCCAGGGTGGCGTGCACCGCGACCGGCGCCGGGCCGCCGCCCGCCGACCCGTCCGTCGTCTGCGCGCCGTACGCCGCCGTGGTCCCGTACTCGAAGTGGTACGTCGTCGCCAGGTCGTTCGGCGTCACGTCGGCCGAGAGGACCGCCGACGCGTGATCCACGGCGTCCGCGCTCGCCGCACCCAGCGCCGGGGCGGGCGGCGGCGTGCTGAAGGTGGCGTCCGGGCCCGTGGTGGTCCCGGCCGCGTTCGTCGCCACCACGCGGAAGTGGTACGTCGTGCGAGGGGTCAGCCCGGACACCGGGACGCCCACCGCGACGGGGGCCGCGCCGGCGCCGGCGGAGGTCGCCGCGGTCTGGGTCCCGTACCCCGCCGTCGTGCCGTACTCGACGACGTAGCTGGTCGCCTGGGAGCGGGGCGATGCGACGGCGCCGAGGGTGGCGCCCTCGGGGGTCACCCCGGTCGCGGCCGTGCCCGAGACCCCCGGCGGGAGGGTGATGCGGCCGATGCGGCCCGGGTTGGCCTGCTCGGTGAACCAGATGTTGCCGTCGGGCTCGGCGGCGACGCCGACGGGCTGCGCGTTGCTCGTGAGCCCGGTGGTGAACTCGGTGATGACCCCGGCGGGGGTGATGCGGCCGATGCGGCCGGGGTTGGCCTGCTCGGTGAACCAGAGGTTGCCGTCGGGGCCGGCGGCGATGCCGGCGGGCTGGGCGTTGGTGGTGAGCCCGGTGGTGAACTCGGTGATGACCCCGGCGGGGGTGATGCGGCCGATGCGGCCGGGGTTGGCCTGCTCGGTGAACCAGATGTTGCCGTCGGGGCCGGCGGCGATGTCGCCGGGCTGGGCGTTGCTGGTGAGCCCGGTGGTGAACTCGGTGATGACCCCGGCGGGGGTGATGCGGCCGATGCGGCCCGGGTTGGCCTTCTCCGTGAACCACAGGTTGCCGTCGGGGCCTTCGGCGATGTCCGAGGGCTGGGCGTTCGTCGTGAGGCCCGCGGTGAACTCCGTGATCACGCCGGACGCGGTGATGCGCCCGATGCGCCCGGGGTTCTTCATCTCCGTGAACCACAGCGCCCCGTCCGGCCCGGCGGTGATGTCCGTCGGCTGGCCGTCGTTGGAGAGGCCGGCGGTGAACTCGGTGATCGGTCTCTTATACACATCTAGATGTGTATAAGAGACAGGGTTGCCGTCGGGGCCGGCGGCGATGCCCATCGGACCCGCGCTGCCGGTCAGGCCGGTCGTGAACTCCGTGATGGTGCCGCCCGGGGTGATGCGCCCGATCGCGCCGGAGCCGCCGAACTCGGTGAACCAGAGGTTGCCGTCGGGGCCGGCGGTGATCTCGGTCGGCTTCTGGCTGCCCGTGAGCCCGGCGCTGTACTCGTCGATGGCGGGTGCCGCGCCCGCGACGGCGACGACGGTGAGCACCGCGGCGGAGGCGAGGGCGAGCAGGTGACGGCGTCGACGCATGTCCCCAGTGGAATCGACCGCCCCGCGCCACGCTTGAGGTCCTGCGGCGCCCGGTGTCTATCGTGGCGGCGTGGGCGCCGCGCTGGAGTTCGTGATCGCCGACCTGCTGGCGCAGGAGGTCGACGCGATCGTGAACCCGGCCAACGAGCACCTCGCCCACGGGGGCGGGGTGGCCGGCCTGATCGCCCGCGCCGCCGGGCCGGACCTGGAGGAGGACTCCCGCCGGATCGGCCACTGCCCAACCGGCGGCGCCGTCGTCACGCGGGCCGGGCGCCTGCCGCAGCGCGCCGTGATCCACGCCGTGGGCCCGGTGTGGCGGGGCGGCGACGCCGGCGAGGCCGCCCTGCTGGCCGCGGCTCACCGGGCGGTGGTGGCACGGGCCGGGGAGGAGGGCCTCGCGACGATCGCGCTCCCCGCCATCTCCACCGGGATCTTCGGCTACCCGGTGGACCTGGCGGCGCCGGTCGCGGTGGGGGCCGTCCGGGAGGCGACGGAGGCGTCGCCGGGCGTCACGCTCGTACGGTTCTGCTTCCTGGACGAGGCGGCCCGGGCGGTCTACGTCGCGGCCTGAGCGACCGCCGCCTCCGCCGCCGCCGCGGCGCGGGTGAGGCTCCCCGGTGCCGCGTCGCGCTCCCGGGTGAGGGGCGTCGACTCGTACTCGTAGAAGGCGGGGGCGCCCCGCCAGCGGGCCACCACCCGGCCGTCGCGGCGGAGCGTCCCGGAGGTCCGCGCCTCGACCTCCACCAGCGCGCTGGACCCGTCGAGGGTGAAGCGCAGCGGCGACGCGCGGCGCGCGGCGTACCGCACGGTGGCCCGCCACCCGCCGGAGAGGCGGGCGTGGAGCGTCACCGTCCGCGGGTAGGGGTGGTCGCCGCCGTCCGACCAGTCACCGCGGCGCACCCGCGCGCCGGCGGCGCGCCCCTCGGCGATCCGGCCGGAGGCGTCCGACAGCACCAGGGCGCCGTCGCGCATGGAGGGGTCGGCGGGCCGGACGATGCCGGTGACCAGGCTGCGGCCGCCCGGCAGGTGGACCTGGCTCCAGTCCCAGCCGCCGTGCGAGGCGTCGCCGAGGTCGAAGGCGCCGAAGTTGTGGTCGCTGTAGCCGGGCGCGCCGCGCAGCCGGAACGTGCGGTCGCCGGCCCGGATGGTCCCCGTCACGCGTGCGGACGGCGCGGCGACGGTCCACGACAGGTCCTGGCCACCGGGCAGCGCCAGCGGGCCGGCCGTGAACCCGGGGGCGGTGGACGTCAGGTCCAGGTCGAGGCGCACCGGGCCGGGCGACGCACCCGACAGGGCGATGCCGGCGGGGATGTCCACGCGCAGCCGGTAGCGGCCCGGCCCGGTGGACCAGAAGCGGTCGGGCCCCAGGCGCACGTCGGCGCGAGCGGTGGCCGGCTCCCGCGTGAGCAGCCGGGGCGCGCCGACCGTCGCGACGCTTCCGTCCGGGAGGTAGAGGAACACCACCGTGGCGGGCGGCCCGCCGGGGAAGCGGGCGCCGAGGGCGGCCGCGACCGCCAGGCCCTGGGCCGGGTCGACGGCGCTCACGAACCACCACTCGGTGCGGTCGCCGGGGCCGGGGTGCGCCCCGTCGTCGGCGGGCGTCGCGGTCCGGACCTGCGGGGCGGCGCCGGCCGGCGCCGCCAGGAGCAGCAGGGCGATGAGGGCGCCGGCGGCGCGCCCCCGCCGGCTAGGCGTCGACCGTGGCCGGCGGCGGCAGCTCGCCGGCCTCCTCGGCGGCGGCCTCCGGCGCCGACATCGTCACGCCGCGCAGGAGCAGCAGCGCGAGCGCGATCCCGGCCAGCACGAAGATCGCCCCCACCAGGAACGCGGCGTGGTACCCGCCGTTCAGGGCGACCTCGGCGGAGTCGCCGGCGGCCTCGAGCGTGTCGGTGCGCGACGCCGCCACGCTCGCGAGGATCGCCAGGCCCACCGCGCCGCCCATCATGAACGCGGTGTTCACCACGCCCGACGCCAGGCCGAACTCGGCGGGGCCGACGCCGCTCATCGCGGCCAGCAGGATCGGGTTGAACGCGATGCCCGCGCCGAGGCCGATCGCGAGGGTGCCGGGGATGACGTCCAGCGGGATGCTGCCGTCGACCGGCGTGCGGGCGAACAGCACCAGGCCGATCACCATCATGCCGAGGCCGAACACGAGCGGCCGCAGGATGCCGAAGCGCATCACGATCTTGTCCGAGATGATCGACGCGCCGCCCCAGACGATCATGGACGGCAGGTAGACCAGGCCCACCTCGAGCGGCGTGTACGCCAGGATCTGCTGGAGGTAGAGGGCGGAGAAGAAGAACCAGGCGAACATGCCGGCCGCCATCAGGACGCCGATCCCGTTCGCCGCCGAGACGGACCGGATGCGGAAGAGCCGCAGCGGCACGAGCGGCGACGCGGTCCGCGACTCGATCACCAGGAACGCGCCGAGCAGGACCGCCGCGGTGCCCAGCAGCCCCAGGGTGCGGGCGTCGCCCCAGCCCCACTCGTTGCCGTTCACGATCGCGTACACGGCCAGGACCAGGGCGCCGGTGACGGTGATCGCGCCGGCCCAGTCGATCCGGCCCGCGGCCGCCGGGGCGGGCGCCGGAAGCAGCCGCGTGGACAGCAGGAACACGACGATGCCGACCGGCACGTTGACCAGGAAGATCCAGTGCCAGCTGAGCAGGTCGGTGAGGACGCCGCCCAGCAGCACGCCGGCGGCGCCGCCCCCGGACAGGACGAAGCCGAAGATGCCCATCGCCTTCGCCCGCTCAGCGGGCTCGGTGAACAGGGTCATCAGCAGCGACAGCGCGACCGCCGACACCAGCGCGCCGCCCAGCCCCTGCACCGCGCGGGACACCACGAGCATCCCCTGGGTGGTCGAGAGGCCGCACGCCACCGACGCGGCGGTGAACCCGACGATGCCGATCAGGAACATCTTCCGCTGGCCGAAGATGTCGCCCAGGCGCCCGCCGAGCAGGAGGAAACCGCCGAACGTGAGCAGGTACGCGTTCGCCACCCATGCCAGCGACGTCTCGTCGAAGCCGAGGTCGTCGCGGATCGACGGCAGCGCGACGTTCACGATCGTCCCGTCCAGCACGATCATCAGGTCGCCGAGGCACAGGACGATCAGCGCGAGCCAGCGGGCACGCGCGTCGGCGGCGGCGCGGGCGGTGGGCGGGGCGGGTGCGGTGGTCGTCGTCATGGCGTGGTCCTTCCAGCGTCTCGGTTCAGTGGTGCTGACCGACGCCGCGGGCGGGACTCATCGGTCGTCGCCGGGCAGGGCCTCCGGGAGGCCGAAGCGGGCGAAGAGCGCCGACGCTACCAGCGGCGGCCCCGGACCCGCCAGGCGTCGGAACACCTCAGCGGTGGCGAAGCCGTCCACCGCCGCGATGCGCTCACCCCGAAGGGTGAGGACGTCGAGCACCTGGCCCACGAACGCGCCCGCGACCGGGTCCCAGGCGTAGCACCCCAGGGCCACCTGGCCGCTCGCCCGGGCCGGCACGTGGCGCCACCGGACCGACATCGCCTGCTCGGCGAGGAACCGGACGAGGGCGTCCCCCGTGTACCAGGTGGGGATCGGCGGCATCGACCAGGTGGCGTCGGCGGTGAGCAGGGCGACCATCCCGTCCACGTCGCCCCGCTGGAGCGCGCCCGTGTACGCGGCCACCAGGCGCTGGACCCCCGCGTCGCCGAGGCGCTGCAGCGTCGCCTGCTGGGTGCGGTCCGGCAGGCGGTCGTCCAGCGCGCCGCGGGCCCGCTGGAGGGCGCTGTTGGCCGCGGGCACGGTGGTGCCGAGCACGGCGGCGGTCTCCCGCGCCGAGAACCCGAGCACGTCGCGCAGGATCAGGGCGGCCCGGCCGCGGGGCGGCAGGCGCTGGAGCGCGGCCACGAACGCGAGCTCCACGGCCTCGCGCTGTTCGTAGCGGGCCTCGGGGCCGGCGAGCCCGTCGGGGACGCCGAGGGCCTCGTCGGGGTACGGCTCCAGGAACGCGGCCTCGGCGACCGGCGCGGCGGGCGCCATTCCGGGCGCCGCCCCGGGGCCACGCTCGGTGGGGAGGCGGCGCGCGCGGCGGCGGGCCAGGACGTCGAGGCAGGCGTTGGTGGCGATCCGGTACAGCCACGTGCGCAGGGAGCTGCGCCCGTCGAAGCCGCGCAGCCCCCGCCACGCGCGCAGCAGCGCCTCCTGGAGCGCGTCCTCGGCGTCCTGGACGGAGCCGAGCATGCGGTAGCAGTGGGCGTGCAGCTCGGCGCGGCGCCCGGCGACCAGGCGCCCGTAGGCGTCCCCGTCGCCGCCGATCGCCGCCTCGAGAAGCCCCCGCTCCGCCTCGGCGGTGAGGGGGAGGGCGGTGCTCATGCCGGACCCACCCTAGCCCCGGACCGCTCAGTTTCGCCGCCCGCCGCGGTCGGTATCCGTGACACATCCGACGAGGAGGGCACGATGCTGGGCGAGAGCAAGGCGTTCTCGGGGTTCTCGGTGGACGACACCGCGACGGCCCGGACGTTCTACGAGGACGTCCTCGGGCTCGAGGTGAGCGACGAGGGGATGGGCGAGCTCATCGGCCTGCACCTGGCCGGCGGCGCCGTCGTGCTGGTGTACCCGAAGGGGGACGCGCACCAGCCCGCGACGTTCACCGTCCTGAACTTCCCGGTGGACGACATCGAGGGGGCGGTCGACGGCCTGGCGGCGCGGGGCGTCACCTTCGAGCGCTACCCGTCGATCGGCGACGCCGACGCGCGGGGCATCCACCGCGGCGGCGACATGGGGCCCGACATCGCGTGGTTCACCGATCCGGCGGGGAACATCCTGGCCGTGATGGCCGACCCGGCGTAGCCTCGCGGCGGAGATCCCCACCGCAGGAGGGCGGCATGCTCGGCGACACGCAGGCCTTCGCGAGCTTCTCGGTCGACGACGCGGGGACGGCGCGCACCTTCTACGAGGACGTGCTGGGCCTCGACGTCGAGGAGGGCCCGATGGAGGGGGTCCTCGTCGTCCACCTCGGCACCGGGGCCCGGGTGATGGCGTACGCGAAGGGCGACGCGCACCAGCCCGCGACGTTCACGGTGCTGCACTTCCCGGTGGACGACCTCGCCGCGACGGTGGACGCGCTGGCCGCGAAGGGCGTCACGTTCGCCCGCTACCCGGACCTCGCCGAGGTCGACGACCGCGGCGTCCACCGCACCCCGGACGGCGGGCCGGCGATCGCCTGGTTCGCCGACCCCGCCGGGAACGTGATGGCCGTGCTGTCCCGGGACGGGCTCCCGATCTAGCCGGCCAGGGCCAGCGCCCCGGCCACCAGGAGCGCGACGCCGAGGGGCCGCGTGAGGCGCGCGCCCCACGGCGCCGCCGCCTCGGTCGTCATCGCGGCACCCGCCAGCAGCATCGCGCCCGTGCCTCCTGCGGCGCCGAGCGCCATCGCGGCCATCAGGGGCCCGCAGCAGGCCACGCTGGCACGCCCCTGCGCGAGCCCGGCGCGGACGCCGTCGCCCCGGGGGTCCGCGGAGCCGCCGGCGGGCAGGCGGCCGTGGTCGCGGCAGCGGGCGAGCGCGCCCGCCTTCGCCGGGGAGAGCTGGAACGCGCCGGCCGCGAGCAGGCCCGCGCCGGCGGCGACGGCGCCCGGGGCGGGGGTCGCGCCGACCGCGACCACCGCGGCGAGCACCACGGCGCCGAGCGCGAACCAGGCGGTCAGGAACCCCGCGGCGAGGAAGCCCGGGGAGGGGGCCCGGTCCGCGAGGGGCGCCGTCGCGGGCAGCATCGTGGCCGCGACCATCAGCCCCCACGCGACGAGCCAGGCGGCGCCCACCAGGGCGGGTGCGGCGTGGGCGGCGTGGCCGGCGGCCGGGCCGTGATGGGCGATGGCGCCCCAGCCCGAGCCGGCGAACGCGACCAGCGCGGCCGCCGAGAGCGCCGCCGCGCCGAGGGTCGCGGCGTACCCGCGCCCCGGGTGGCCCCACCGCGCCGGAAGCACCCGCACCTCCCTCCAGCCGTCGTCGCCGCGTAGCGTCGGCCCGCGCTCGGACGCGTGTCAAGGTGCGGGCGCGCCCGCTGTTCGCGGAAACTCCGCGCGGGCTCCGGGAACACCGGGGGTTCCCGGAGGCGGTGAAGCTGAGACCATGCGCCCGGATGCTCGAGCTGGACGGCCTCACCAAGCGCTACGGAGAGCGCGTCGCCCTGGACGGCCTGACGTGCGCCGTGCCCCCCGGGCGCGTCGTCGGCCTGCTGGGGCCCAACGGATCCGGCAAGACGACCGCGATGCGCATCGTGTTCGGCGTCATCCCCGCCGACGGCGGGACCGTCCGGTACCAGGACCGGCCCCTCGACGTGGAGACGCGCCGCCGCTTCGGCTACATGCCGGAGGAGCGCGGGCTCTACCCGGACATGCGCGTCCGTGACCAGCTCGTCTACTTCGCGCGCCTCGCGGGGGTGGCGAAGGACGAGGCGGGCCGGCGCACCGACGCGCTGCTGGAGCGGCTGGGGGTCGCCGACCGCGCCGAGGAGCCCGTCGAGAAGCTCTCGCTGGGCAACCAGCAGCGCGTGCAGCTCGCCGCCGCGCTCGTGCACGAGCCGGACGTGCTGGTGCTCGACGAGCCCTTCTCGGGCCTCGACCCGCTGGCCGCCGCGAGCCTGTCGGAGATCGTCCAGGACGCCGCCCGGTCGGGCCGGGCGGTCCTGTTCTCCAGCCACCAGCTCGACCTGGTGGAGGACCTCTGCGAGTCGGTGGCGGTGATCGACCGCGGCCGGCTCGTGATGGAGGGGCGGGTGAGCGACCTGAAGGCGCAGAGCGGCCGGCGGGAGCTGCGCGTGGACGTGGAGGGGGAGGAGGCGCGCCTGCGGCTGGCGGCGGCCGACGGCGTCCGGGTGACCTCGTCCGACGCGAGCGGCATGCGCCTGGCGCTCGCGCCGGGCGCCGACCCGCTCGCGCTGCTCGACCGGGTGCGCGAGGCCGGCACGGTCCGCGACTTCGGCCTGGAGCAGCCGACGCTGGCGGAGCTCTTCCTGGAGGCCGTGGGGCGCAACGGGGACGGACCCGGCTGATGCGCTGGCCGATGATCCGGCTCGTCGCGGGCCGCGAGATCCGCGAGCGCATGCGCACCCGCACGTTCATGGTGACGACCCTGGTGCTGCTCGTCGCGTCGCTGCTGGCCGTGATCATCCCGCTCTTCGTGGGGGACGACGGGCCCGAGCGCCGGACCATCGCCCTCGCCGCCCAGGGCACGCCGGGGCTCGATGGGGCCCTCGAGGCGGGCGCCCGCGCCCAGGGCACGGAGCTGAGGATCCGGGACGAGGACGCCGCGACCGCCGAGCGCCTGGGCGGGTCGGGCGAGGTCGACGCCGGCGTGATCGTCGACCCCGGGGCGACGGCGACCGTCGTGGTGGTCGAGAAGGAGCTCTCCGATGGGCTCCGGGCGGTCATCGCCCAGGGCCTCGCGACGGCGCGCGTCACGGGGGCGCTCGCCGACGCGGGCGTCCCTCCGGGGCGGATCGACGAGGCGGTGTCCCCGCCCGCGCTGGAGGTGCGGGAGGCCGATCCCGACGACTTCACGGGCGGCGACCTGGCGGTCGGCTACATCGTCGCGGTCGTCCTGTACCTGGCGCTCCTGTTCTCGGGCGCGATCCTGGCCTCGGGGGTGGCGGAGGAGAAGACCAGCCGCGTGTCGGAGGTCCTGCTCGCCAGCCTGCGCCCGGTGGAGCTCCTGCTGGGGAAGGTGATCGGGATCGGCGCGACGACCCTGATCCAGCTGGGGTCCGCGGCGATCCCCGCGCTGATCGCCGCCGTCGCCCTGGACGTGGCGGAGCTGCCGGCGGCCACCGGTGAGGTGGTGGCCTGGGCGGTGGTGTGGTTCGTGGCGGGCTACGCCCTGTACGCCGCGGTCTACGGCGCCCTCGGCTCGCTGGTCGGTCGTCAGCAGGAGGTGGGGCAGGTGACGGGGCTGGGTCTACGGCGCCCTCGGCTCGCTGGTCGGTCGTCAGCAGGAGGTGGGGCAGGTGACGGGGCTGCCGGCGGCGCTGCTCCTCGTCGGGTACCTCGGCGCGACCGTCGTCCCGGGCGACCCCGACGGCACCTGGATCCAGATCGGATCGATCCTCCCGCCCTTCGCCCCGATGATGATGCCGATGCGGGTCGCCGCGGGCGGGGTTCCCGCGGCGCAGATGGCGCTGGCGCTGGTCCTGACGCTCGCGACCGCCGTCGCCGCGGTCTGGCTCGGCGCGCGCGTCTACCGCGGGGGCATCACCCGCACCGGCGCCCGCCTGACCCTGCGCGAGGCGCTCGGCAGGCGCGGCCCCGCCGCCGGCTGAACCCCGCGCCCCGCGGGGCCGGCGGACGGACGGACTCTGGACAATCTGGCGCCGTCCGCAGATATTGAGACAACTCGCACGTGCAGCACCCACGCAGGCACGGGCGACGAGTTCGGAGATCCCGACAGCCGAACGGGGAGGTGCCGCGTGTTCACGCTCATGGCCGGTTCCACGCAGTGGCAGATCGGCCTGGTCATCGGCATCGTCGTGGTCGCGATCGCCGCCGTCATCGTCATCGCCATCGTCCTGCTGGCGATGCGGATCGCGAAGCAGGCGGCCACCGCCGAGGGCGCGGTGGAGGTGCTGCGGCAGCAGACGGCCGAGCTCGAGAACGTCGGGAGGATCAACGACTCCGGGGTCCGCATCCTCCACGCGGCCCGGGCGCTCAGAAAGGTGGCGGTGGGCAAATGAGCGAGTGGTCCGGACACACCTACTGGGCCGTCTCGCTCGGCCTCGGCCTCGGGGCCGCGCTGATCGTGGCCCTGCTGCTGGCGATCCTCCTGAAGACCGTCTGGAGCATCGAACGCTCGGTCGACGGGCTGCTGGAGGTCGCCGGGAAGGTCGCCGGGAACACGGCGAACATCCCGCAGCTCGGCGCCACCGCGCCGGTCCTCGGCCTGATCGTCGAGGAGGCCGTGGTCCAGGACGGCTACATGAACGCCCTCACCGACGGGTTCGGTGAGTCATGAGCGAGACCGACGTCCTGATCCTCCTCACCGTCCTCCTGATCGTCGTGGTGATCGTCGTCGTGGCGATCGCGCTGCTGTTCGTGCGGCTCAGCCTGGCCAAGACCTCCGCGGGCCTCGACACGCTCGCCGGGGCGCTGGAGGGCGTGGAGGCCGAGCACCTGCGGCCCATCGAGCCGGCCGTGTCGGCGATCAACGCGCAGTTCGACGTGATCCTGGGCGCGCTGCCGGGCATCGCCCGCAAGGCGGCGGTGGTGGCCGAGAGGAGGCCGCGCTGATGCTCTGGTGGATCGGGAACATCATCCTGATCGTGGTCGTCGTGCCGGCCCTCGTGTACCTGCTCCACGGCGTGCTCCAGACGACGCGGGGCATCGTCCCGAGCGTGAAGCGGATCGAGACGGTCACGGCCGCCGCGTCGGCGGACCTGGACCACGCGGCCCTCCTCGTGACGACGCAGGACCAGGTGGCCCAGACGATCGCGGGCGTCGCCGAGTACGGCGGCTCCCTCGACGTGATCATCGACGACGCGTGAGGAGGGGACCGTGTCCGCACAGGCCATCGTGACCATCATCATCGCCGCGCTGATCGTCCTCGCGCTCGTCTACTACCTCGTCTCCACGATCTTCGCGCTGCGCGCGATCACGAAGGGCCTCGACGCCGTGATCGGGAACGTCGTCGAGATCCTGCAGAAGACCGAGCCGGTCAACGGGATCGTGACCTCGATCAACGGGAACCTCGACGCCGGCGTCGACGCGCTCGAGGGCCTCCTCGTCAAGAAGGCCGGTCTCGTCGACGCCATGGGCCTGGTCGACGGCCTCTACCCGGGCGCGGCCGCCGCCGGCCTGCGCAACTTCCCCGAGAGCCGCGAGATCACGCCGCCCCGGATCGGGGAGGTCTACACCAAGGGGACCCTGACGCTGGCCCGCCTCGGCCGCGAGGCGCCGATCGCGATGGCGAACCCCGCCGGCGCGGTGCTGCGCAACGTCGAGGGCGGCAGCCTGGCGGCGCGGTTGCTGTACCCCGACGTGCGCCAGGACCGGCCCGAGAAGCTGCCCCGCTCGCCCGTGATCGGCACCGACGCGCCGGTGCAGTACGAGCAGCGCGACGACATCGGCGCCCCGCGCAAGCGCCTCCCGAGCCGAGGAGCCTGAGGATGCAGACCCCCGCGGCGTTCGGGTACGAACGGGTCACGAGCGTGGAGGGCGCCATCGAGGCCCTCGCGCGCCTCGGCCCGGAGGCGCGCCTGATCGCCGGCGGACACAGCCTGCTGCCGATGATGAAGCTCCGCCTCGCCAACCCTGAGCACCTCATCGACATCACCGGACTGACCGAGCTCTCGTACATCCGCGAGGAGGAGGGCGAGATCCGGATCGGCGCGCTCACGAGGCACGTCGAGCTGCTGAAGTCCGAGCTGCTGGCGGAGCGCTACCCGCTGTTCCGCGACGCCGAGAACGTCATCGCCGACCCGGTGGTCCGCAACCGCGGCACCATCGGCGGCTCGCTGTGCCAGGCGGACGCGGCCGAGGACCTCTCGGCGGTCTGCTCCGCGGCGCGCGCGCGGGTCGCCATCCGCGGGCCCGAGGGCGAGCGGGTGGTGCCCATGGAGGGGTTCCACGTCGGGCCCTACATGACCGCCGTGGGCGCGGGCGAGATCCTGACCGAGGTGCGCCTGGACGTGCGCCCCAACGGCGGCAGCGCCCACGAGAAGGTGGAGCGGCGCGCCGGCGACTGGGCCATCGCCGCCGCTTCGGCGGCGCTCTGGATCGACGACGGGCGGATCAGCGAGGCGGGCGTCGCCCTGAGCGCCGTCGGCCTCACCACGATCCACCTCACCCGGGCCGAGGAGCTGATGCGCGGCGAGGCGCCGAGCGAGGAGCTGTTCGCCCAGGCCGGCGAGATGGCGTCGGCCGACTGCTTCCCGCTGCCCGACGGCCGCGGGCCGGTCGACTACAAGCGGCACCTCGCCGGTGTCCTCACCCACCGGGCACTGCGCCGCGCCGCGGCCCGCGCCCTGCGACAGGAGGCCTGAGATCAACGTCTCGATGACCGTCAACGGCGAACAGGTCTCACGCGACATCGAGCCGCGCCTCCTGCTCGTGCACTTCCTCCGCGAGACCCTCGGGCTGACGGGGACCCACTGGGGCTGCGACACCTCGAACTGCGGCGCCTGCGTCGTCCGCATCGACGGCGAGCCCGTCAAGTCGTGCACCGCGCTCGCGGTGATGTGCGAGGGGCGCGACATCCGCACCGTCGAGTCGCTCGAGGTCGACGGCGAGCTCGACCCCGTCCAGCAGGGCTTCCACGAGATGCACGCCCTCCAGTGCGGCTTCTGCACGCCGGGCATGCTGATGACGGCCCGCGCGCTGCTCGACGAGAACCCCGACCCGACCGAGCAGGAGATCCGCGTGGCCATCTCGGGTGCGATCTGCCGCTGCACCGGCTACAAGAACATCGTGGCCGCGATCCGATGGGCGGCAGAGCACCAGGCCGCCACCACCCGCCGGGAGGCATGAGCATGGCCGTCGAGAACCTTCCCAGCTCCGCCGCCGAACGCCCCATCGGCTTCGGCCGGCTGAAGCGCAAGGAGGACGCGCGCTTCATCCGCGGGCAGGGCACCTACCTCGACGACATCCGGCTGCCCGGGATGGTGCACGGGGCGATGCTCCGGAGCCCGTACGCCCACGCGCGGATCGTCTCGATCGACACCTCGAAGGCGCTTGCGCACCCGAACGTGGCGGCCGTGGTCACCGCGAAGGACCTGGAGACCCTGGGACTCGCCTGGATGCCCACGATCTCCTATGACACCCAGGCGGTGCTCGCGGGCGACAAGGTGCGCTTCCAGGGTCAGGAGGTGGCTTTCGTCATCGCGACGGACGAGTACTCGGCAAACGACGCGCTGTCGCTGATCGAGGTGGAGTACGAGCCCCTGCCGGCGATCGTCAACGCCCGCAAGGCCCTCGACCCGGACGCGCCGCTGATCCGCGACGACAAGATCGGGCAGCGCGACAACCTCGCCAGCCCCACGTGGGAGGCCGGCGACGAGGAGGCCACCGACCGCGCGTTCGCGGAGGCCGACACCGTCGTGAGCCGCGACATCATCTACCCGCGGTGCCACCCGGCCCCGCTCGAGACCTGCGGCATCGTCGCCGACTTCAACCCGGAGACCGGGCAGCTCGACATCTACAACGGCAACCAGGCGCCGCACGCGCACCGGACCGTGTACGCCCACGTCGCCGGCCTCGCCGAGCACATGATCCGGATCAAGTGCCAGGACATCGGCGGCGGCTTCGGCAACAAGGTCCCGGTCTACCCCGGCTACGTGTGCGCCATCGCGGGCTCGATCGTGGCGGGCGTGCCCGTGAAGTGGGTCGAGAACCGCACCGAGAACCTGGTGTCGACCGGCTTCGCGCGCGACTACGTGATGCACGCCGAGATGTGCTCGAAGGACGGCCGTATCACCGGGCTGCGCGTCGACGTCATCGCCGACCACGGCGCCTTCGACAGCACCGCCCAGCCCACCAAGTTCCCGGCGGGCTTCTTCCACATCTGCTGCGGCTCCTACGACCTGGCGGCGTCGCACGTGAAGGTGAAGGCCGTCTACACGAACAAGGCGCCCGGCGGCGTCGCGTACCGCTGCTCGTTCCGCATCACCGAGGCCGTGTACCTCGTCGAGCGGATGGTCGACGCGCTGGCCCTCGAGATGGGCACCGACCCGATCGACCTGCGCATGCGGAGCTTCATCGCCCCGGAGCAGTTCCCCTACGAGACCACCACCGGGTGGACGTACGACTCGGGGAACTACGCCGAGACGATGCGCGTGGCGATGGACATCGCCGGCTACGAGGAACTGCGCCGCGAGCAGGCCGAGAAGCGCGCGCGGGGCGAGCTGATGGGCATCGGCGTCGCGTTCTTCACCGAGGGCGTCGGCGCCGGGCCGCGCAAGTCCATGGACATCCTCGGGCTGGCCATGAACGACGGCGCCGACCTGCGGGTCCACCCGTCCGGCAAGGCGGTGGTGAGCATCAGCGCCCAGACCCAGGGCCAGGGGCACGAGACCACCTTCGCCCAGATCGTGGCCGAGGAGCTCGGGATCCCGCCGGAGGACGTGGAGGTCCGCCACGGCGACACCGACCGCTCGCCGTACGGGCTCGGCACCTACGGCAGCCGCTCGACCCCCGTGTCGGGGGCCGCGGTGGCCGTGGTCTCGCGCAAGGTGCGCGACAAGGCCCGGCTGATCGCGGCGACGATGCTCGAGACGCGTCCCGAGGACCTCGCCTGGGAGAAGGGCCGCTGGTACGTGAAGGGCGACCCCGAGAAGGGCGCCATGATCGAGGACATCGCCGAGCGGGCGTACAGCGGCGAGGAGATGCCCGAGGGCATGGAGGGCGGCCTCGACGCGCAGGTCATCTACGACCCGCCCAACCTCACCTACCCCTACGGCGCCTACATCGCCGTCGTGGACATCGACCCCGACACCGCCCAGGTCACGGTCCGCCGCTTCATCGCGGTGGACGACTGCGGCGTCCGGATCAACCCGATGATCGTCGACGGGCAGATCCACGGCGGTCTGGCCGAGGGCGTCGGCATCGCGCTGATGGAGCTGATCAGCTTCGACGAGGAGGGCAACTGCCTGAACTCGTCGTTCATGGACTACCTCATCCCGACGGCCCTCGAGTGCCCCGACTTCGAGCTCGGCGAGACCGTCACGCCGTGCCCGCACCACCCGCTGGGCGCCAAGGGGGTGGGCGAGTCGCCGAACGTCGGCTCGCCGCCGGCGATCGTCAACGCCGTGATCGACGCGCTGCACGCCACGCACGGCGTCGACCACATCGACATGCCGTGCACCCCGGCCCGCGTCTGGGCCGCGATGCAGGGCCGGCCGGAGCCGCCGCAGTGACCAGCCCGGCCATGGACCGGAGGGCCCAGGAGCTCACCGCCCAGGGGATCCCCTTCGTGGCGGCCCGGGTGGTGCGCGCCCAGCGGCCCACGAGCGTCCGTGCGGGCGACGTCGCCCTGGTGCTGCCGGACGGCGCCATCGAGGGCTTCGTGGGCGGAGCGTGCGCGGAGCACAGCGTGCGGGCCTACTCGCTGAAGGCCATCGAGACCGGCGAGGCGGTGCTGCTGCGGATCCTCCCGTTCGCGGAGGAGGGCGTCCCCGACCGGGTCGAGGAGGGTGCCGTGACGGTCCAGAACCCCTGCCTGTCGGGCGGCGCCATCGAGGTGTTCCTGGAGCCGGTCGTACCGGCGCCCCGCGTGCTGGTGGTGGGGGAGACACCCATCGCGGGGGCGGTCGTCCGGATCGGCGGCGAGCTGGGCCTCGACGTCGTCCACTCCGACGGGACCGACGGCGCCGCGCCGCGGGCCGACGACCTGGCGGTCGTGGTCGCCGCGCACGGGCGCGACGAGCTGGTGGCGCTGCGCGCCGCCCTCGAGGCCGGGGTGCCGTACGTGGGGCTCGTGGCCAGCCGCGCGCGCGGCGACGGCGTGCTGGGCGAGCTGCGGGGCGACGGGGTCGCCGACGAGCTGCTCGCACGCATCGACGTCCCCGCGGGCCTCGACATCGGCGCCGCCACGCCGCCGGAGATCGCGCTGTCGATCCTGGCCCGCGTGGTCGCGGTGCGCCGGGCCGACCGGCCGGCCGCGGCCGCGCCGCCCCCGGCGCCGGCCCCGGTCGCGCCGACCGCCGTCGACCCGATCTGCGGGATGACCATCGCCGCGGTCCCGGGGACGCCGTCCCTCACCGTCGACGGGGAGACGGTCTGGTTCTGCTGCGACGGGTGCCGGTCGGCATACGCGGCGCAGCACGAGCATGCCGTCGGCACCGACTGACCCCCCCTTCGTCACCGGGCTCGTCCTCGGCGCCGGCGGGTCCCGCCGGCTCGGCCGCCCCAAGCAGGTGCTGCCCTACGGGGGCGGCACGCTCMTCGGCCACGTGGTGGGCGTCGCCCGCGCCTGCCGCTTCGACCAGCTCGTGGTGGCCATCGGCGGGGCCGCCGCCGAAGTGCGCGCGCTGGTCGACCTGGCCGGCGCCGACGTCGTCAGCAACGACGCCTACGGCGACGGCTGCGCGTCGTCGATCGCCGCAGCCCTCGGGACGGTCGACGCGCGCTGCGACGTGCTGGTGCTGATGCTGGGCGACCAGCCGGGGGTGGCGCCCGCGACGGTCGCGGCGCTGCTCGGCGGACGGGGCGGCGCGCCCCTCGCGGTGTGCCGCTACGACGACGGCCCCGGGCACCCGATCGCGTTCGCGCGGAGCGTCTTCGGCGACCTCGCCGGCCTCCACGGCGACAAGGGGGTGTGGCGCCTGCTCGACCGGCGCCGCGACGAGGTGGTGCAGGTGCCGGTCGCGGGTCCCGTCCCGATCGACGTGGACACCGAGGAGGACTACGCGGCGGTCCTCGCGTCCGTCGCGGGCGGCGCATGAGCCCGCCCCGGGTCACCGGCGGGTCGCAGGAGGAGGTCGCCGCCCTCCTGCCCGACATCGGGATGCTGGCGCAGCGCCTGGCCTCCGTCGCCGACTACCTCGTGGACGAGGGCCTGGCGACGTCGATGTTCCTGAGCGCGCGCCTCCCGCAGCCCCTCCTGCTGGAGGGCGAGGCCGGGGTCGGCAAGACCCAGGCGGCGGTCGCGCTGGCGTCCGTGCTGGACACGCCGCTGATCCGCCTCCAGTGCTACGAGGGGATCGACGCCACGGAGGCGCTCTACGAGTGGAACTACCCCCGCCAGCTCCTCAGCATCCGGCTGGCCGAGGCGCAGGACGCCGACGTCCGCGAGGAGGACCTCTTCGGGCCCGACTACCTCATCCGACGCCCCCTGCTTCGTGCCCTCGAGCATCCCGGCCCCCGGCCTGCGGTGCTGCTGATCGACGAGATCGACCGCGCCGACGACGACTTCGAGGCGTTCCTGCTCGAGCTCCTGGCGGAGGCGAGCGTGACGATCCCGGAGATCGGCACGGTCACCGCGACGCACCCGCCGCTCATCATCCTGACCTCCAACCGGACGCGCGACCTGCACGACGCCGTCAAGCGCCGCTGCCTCTACCGCTGGATCGACTACCCGGACCCTGCCCGCGAGGTGGAGATCATCCGCCGGCGCGTCCCCGGGGCGTCCGCCGCCCTTGCGGTGCAGGTCGCGGGCGCCGTCGCGCGGATGCGCGACAGCGATGTGCAGAAGCCGCCGGGCATCGCCGAGGCGATCGACTGGCTCGCCGCCCTCCAGCTGCTCGGGATCGACCGCCTGGACGCCGCGACCGCCGAGCTGACCCTCGGATCAGTGCTCAAGCCCTCCAGCTGCTCGGGATCGACCGCCTGGACGCCGCGACCGCCGAGCTGACCCTCGGATCAGTGCTCAAGTACGGCGAGGACCAGGACGTCGTGCGCGCCGCGGGGCTCGAGGACCTGGTGCGCAGCGGTGGCTGACGCGCCCGCCTTCACCGTCGAGACGATCGATCTCGACCTGCCGCCCCTGGCCGGCGCGTTCGGCCGGCGCCTGCACGACGCGGGCCTGCCCGTGACCCCGGCGCGCGCGGCCGACTTCGCCCGCGCGCTGGCGCTGGTGCGCCCGGAGTCGCGGCGCCAGCTCTACTGGACGGCCCGCGCCGTGTTCGTCTCCGACCCCGCCCACGCGGCGGCCTTCGACGCGGTGTTCCGGGCGGTGTTCGGCGAGCTCGCCCGCCAGGAGGCCGTCGACGGCGACGAGGTCCGCACGGTCCCCGCCCCGCCGGACGAGCGCCCGCGGGCGGACCACCGCACCTCGCCGGGTGAGGCCGCCCCCGGCGCGTCCCTGCCGTCGCCCGCGCCGGGCGCGGGGGCGGACGACGACGCGGAGGAGGTGGAGGTCCCCGTCGCGATGGCGAGCGACGAGGAGCGCCTCTCCGCCCGCCGCTTCGACGGGCTCGAGCCCCACGAGCTGGCGCAGCTGCACCGGCTGATGTCGCGCCTGCGGCTCGCGACGCCGCTGCGCCGCACGCGGCGGCACGAGCGCGGCCGCCACGGCGGGCGCATCGACATGCGGCGCACGCTGCGGGGGAGCCTGCGCACCGGCGGCGACCCCATCCGGCTCGCACGCCGCCGCCGCCGGGTCGTCCCGCGCCGTCTGGTGATGCTGTGCGACATCTCCGGCTCGATGGAGCCGTACGCGCGCGCCTACCTCCAGTTCCTGAGCTGCGCCGCCCGCACCGGCCCGGACGCCGAGGCCTTCGCGTTCGCGACCCGGCTCACGCGCCTGACGCGCGCGCTGTCGTCGCGCAACCCGGAGCGCGCGATCCAGCGCGCCGCGGCTGCGGCGCCCGACKGGTCGAGCGGCACCCGGATCGGAGAGGCCCTGAAGGCGTTCAACGACCGCCACGGCCGGCGGGGCATGGCGCGCGGCGCCGTGGTCGTGATCCTCTCCGACGGCTGGGAGCGGGGCGACCCGGAGCTCGTGGGCCGCGAGATGGCGCGCCTGTCGCGCCTGGCCCACCGCATCGTCTGGGTGAACCCCCGGGTCGCGGCGCGGTCCTTCGCCGTCGGGGCGGGGGGGATGCGGGCCGCGCTGCCCCACTGCGACGCCCTGGTGAGCGGGCACAGCGTGCAGGCCCTCGACGAGGTGGTGAACGCCATCGCCGCGGAGGCGTGGTCGCAGCCGGGGCCGCCGCTCGCGCTCGGCGACGCGGCGGACGAGCCCGAGCCGTGGGCGAGCGCGACGCCGGTGCCCGGCAGCTCGGTCGCAATGCCGAGCGGCCACGGGCCGCGCCGCGGCGACACGACCCCCGGGTGGGTGACCGATGGCGACTGAACCGCCGGAGACCTGCATCTATCCCGGCTGCGACCGGCCGACCGCCCCGCCCCACCCTCAAGGCGGCCCGCGGCCCGCCTTCTGCGACCTCGACGAGCACAACGCGCTGACCGCGCACCAGGAGCGCCGGCGGCTGGCCGGCGCGGCCGATCCCGACACCGAGGAGGCTCCCCGTGGCTGACCGGCCCTATCGCGCGGTCTTCCTGCGCGTCCACCCGACCGGAAAGATGGTGCTCAGCCTCACCACCGAGGCCGACGGCAACGAGGGCGGCTACGCCGAGCTCGTGGCCGACGCCCTCGGCGTGCCGCCGCTCGACGTGAAGGTCGTCCCCGCCGACACCGACCGCTTCGGCGTCGGGCACGGCTACAACACCGCCCCGTCCGGCGGCACGCCCGCGGCCATCGGACGCGCCACCGACAAGATCCGCGACAAGGCGCAGCTCCTCGCCGGCATGGCCCTCGGAACGCCCCCCGAGGCGCTCACGTGGTCGAACGGCGCGTGGGTGGACGGCGACGGGGCCGACCCGTCGCGGGTGAAGACCATCGAGGACATCGCGCTCTACGCGCACGGCACCGGCGAGCTGCCGCCCGGGGTCGAGGGAGGGCTCGACGCCCAGGCCGTCTACACGGACTGACGCCCCGTCAGGGGGCCGGGATCCGCGCGTCGACGGACACGTGGATCTCGTCGTTCACGCGCAGCGTCCCGAACAGCGTCGAGTACGGCTCCATGCCCCAGTGGCTCTGCGTGATGACGGTGTCGGCGGTCACGGACCCGTCAGGGCCGAGGGCGACGTCGAACGTGAGGGGGCGGGTCTCCCCGAGCAGCGTGAGGTCCCCCTCGACGGTCAGCCCGCCGTCGGCGGGCGTCACCTGCGTCGAGCGGAACACGATCGGCTGCCGCTTCAGGATCTCGTCGTCGATCGTCTGCGAGATGTCCGCCTTATCGGAGTCGGTCAGGGCCTTCATCCCGCCCGTGCCCTCCACGACGCGCAGGGACCCGCCGTCGATGTCGAGCGCGAGCCGCGCCTCCGCGCCGTCCTCGCCCGTCACGAGCAGCGCCTCCCAGCGCGTGACGTGGATGAGCAGGTCGTGGCCCGCCTTGGCCGCCGCGCCGTTGCGCCCCGTCCGCAGGGCCAGGGTCCCGTCCGCCGGCCCCAGGCGGTGCCCGTCGCCCGCGATGCTCGGCCCGGCCGCCGCCTTCTCGAGGCCGAGCGCGGCCTGCCAGTTGCGCGGCAGATCGCGGGACCAAGCGCCCTGCTTCGCGCCCGCGGGAGCAGAGTTGCTACCGAAGAATTGCCCCATGGCGGGAGCCTAGTGCGCCGGAGATCGGCGTGACCACCACGACCCGGACGGAGGAACGCCCACATGGCCGTTGAGCTCGACCACTCATTCACCACGGAGCGCCCGATCGACGAGAGCTTCGCCATCATCAGCGACCTGGACCGCACGATCCCGTGCGTCGAGGGCGGGACCGTGACGGAGCGGACCGGGCCCGACTCGGTGAAGGCCCAGATCAAGGTCCGCATGGGCGCCATGTCCCTCACGTTCAGCGGCACGGTCGACGTCGCCGAGAAGGACCCCGCCGCGCACCGGGTGGTCCTGGACGTCAAATCGCGCGAGGCGGGCGGCCAGGGCTACGCGAACGCCACCGTCGAGTTCGCCCTGCGGGAGGGCGGGGGCGACATCCACACCCACGCCCAGATCACCGGGACGGCGGCGTCGATGGGGGAGGGCGTCGTGTCCGGCGTGCTCGACGCGATGATCGCGGACTTCGCCGGCAAGGTCGGCAAGCTCTGAGGCCGGGCACGGAGGGCGGCTGGGGGTGACCGTGATCGCGATGCGGGAGATCCACCGGGACGAGTACCCGATGGACGGGGGCACGGCGATCCAGGAGGACCCCGGCCGTCCCGTCTTCCGGGGCAACGGCCCGGACGACTACGCCTGCGGCACCTGCGGCAACCTCCTCGCCGAGGCGATGGACTCCGCCTACATGACGAAGAAGGTGCGCATCCGCTGCGGCGTGTGCCGCACGGTGAACGTGGCCGTCGAGCCCGAGCCGGACCGCCCGATCTGCTGACGCCGCGCTAGTCCAGCAGCGGCCGGAGGCGGTCGCGGTGGCGGCGCCAGGCCGCCGCGCCGTCGCCGTCGGTCGCCGCGATGCGCACCAGCGGCGGGTGCCCCATCGCCGGCGTCCCCAGGTCGCGCAGGGCGTCGTGGTAGGCGCGCTCCCGCGAGACCCCGCCGAAGCCGAAGCCCTTGGCGGGGAGGCCGCGCGCCAGGCGGTCGGTGCGGGGCGCCCACTCGCGGCAGAGCGCGGCGTGCTCGTCGCGGTCGAACCCGATGGCGGCGTCGTCCGGGTACATCGCGAGCGCCGCAAGCCGCGGCGAGGTGAAGTGCTCCGGTCCGTCCACCTCGATGACCGTGCCGGTGCGGGCGTGCACGAGGTCGACGGGCAGATAGAGGTTCTCCCGGGAGGCCTCGAGCACGGCGACGTCGCCCTTCAGGCGGGCCAGGATCGCCGCGAGCCGCGCCAGCGCCGCCGTGACGGGGGCGACCAGGGCCGGGTCGCGGCGGGCCTTTGCCACCCGCTCGAGCCCCACGTGGCCCTGCTCGCAGAGCCAGTCGAACCGCTGGGGGCCCAGCAGGACGCCGTCGCCGGCGGCGGCGGCCGCGAAGGCCGCGTGCAGGTCGTCGGCCGCCACCCCCGGGACCTATTTCCCGATCATCACCTCGGTCGCCTTGATGATGGCCGTCACCTGGTCGCCCTCCTTGATGCCCATCCGCTCGACGCTGCCCCTGGTCACGGCGGCGACGACCTCGTGGCCGCCGACGTCGAGCGTCACCTCGGCCATGACCTCGGCGAGCGTGATGCGCGTGACGGTGCCCGGAAGCTGGTTGCGTGCGCTGATCTCCATCGTTCAGCCCTCCTCGGGTGGTGGTGTGCCGTTCGCGGCCGGCGCCAGCGGCACCAGCCGGGTGGCCTCGGGGGCCCAGGTCGCGGTCACGACGTTACCGGGGGCCACGCCCGCCGCCGCCGCCGCGGCGGCGGGGACCTCCGCCACCAGCGGGCCCACGCGGACGCGCAGGCGGTCGCCCCGCGGCGTCACCGCGCCGACGGGGGCGCGGAGCCGGTTGCGGCCGTCCGGGGGCTCGTCAGCCGCGGCCAGCGTCACGTCCCACGGGTGGACGACCGCGCCGACCGGCCCGTCCGGCCCCTCCGCCGCGTGGACCACGGCGCCCTGCTCGAGCACCACCTCCACGCGGCCCGCGGCGATCCGGCGGGCGGTGCCGGCCATCATGTTGCTGCCGACGAAGCTCGCCACGAACGCGTCGGCCGGCTCCTCGAGCAGCCCGGCGGGCGTGCCCATCTGGAGCACGCGCCCCTTCGTGATCACGCCCACCCGGTCCGCCAGGGCGGCGGCGTCCTCGAAGTCGTGCGTCACCAGGAGCGCCGGCAGGCGCAGCTCGCGGAGCAGCTCGAAGAGCTCGGCCCGCACCCGGTCGCGGGTGTGCGCGTCCAGGGCCGACAGCGGCTCGTCGAACAGCAGCACCCCGGGTCCGCTGGCGAGCGCCCGCGCCAGGCCCACGCGTTGGCGCTCGCCGCCGGACAGGCGACGCGGCCGGGCGTCGGCCAGGTGGGCGATCCCGAACCGCTCGAGCAGCTCGTCGGCCCGCGCCTGGCCCGCGAACGCGACGTTCTGACGGACCGTCATGTGGGGGAAGAGGGCGTACTCCTGGAACACGTAGCCCACGCCGCGGTCCTCGGGCGGGAGGTCGACCCTGCGGGCGGCGTCGAAGAGCGTGCGGTCGCCCAAGGCCACGAACCCGCCCTTCGGGCGCATCGCCCCCGCGATCGCGCGGAGCACCGTCGTCTTCCCGGCCCCGGAGGGCCCCACCAGCGCGACGGTCTCGCCGTCGCCGACTTCGAGCGCTACCCGGAGCTCGAAGTGGCGAAGCGGAACGTGGATGTCGAGTCGGAGAGGCGCCAGTGCAGGATCAGCTTCAGGCCGAGGAGGACGACGGCGCTCACCACCACGAGCAGGCCGCCGATCGCGAGCGCCACGTCGAAGTCGATGTTGAGCGCGTCGTAGATCGCGAGGGTCACCGTCTGGGTGACCCCCTGCAGGCTACCCGCGAACATGATCGTCGCACCGAACTCCCCGATCCCGCGTGCCAGGCACAGCGCGGCGCCGGCGCTGAGCCCCCCGGTGCTGAGGGGGAGGGCGACGCGCCAGAACGCCCGGCCCGGGCCCGCGCCCAGGGTGCGGGCGGCCAGGATCAGGTCCTCGTCGAGCGCCTCGAAGGTCGCGATCGCCTGGCGCACGTAGAACGGCCCGGCCACGAACGCGATCGCCAGGATCACCGCCAGCTGGGTGAACGCCAGGTCGATCCCGAGGGCCGACACCTCCTCACCCAGGAGCCCGAGCCGGCCGAACGCCGCCAGCAGGCCGATCCCGGCAACCGCCGGCGGCAGCACCAGCGGCAGCTCGATGAGCGTGATCACCAGCGCCCGCCCCGGGAAGCGCCGGCGGCCGATGAGGTAGGCCGCCGGCGTCCCGATGAGGAGGGTCGCCCCGAAGGCGATGGCGTTGGTCTTCGCCGTCACGATCAGCGCGTCCCGCACGACCGGGTCGTCCAGGTGGTCGAGCGTCTGCGACGGCGGGCTCTCCGTGAAGAGCGCGATGATCGGGATCGTCAGGAACGCGAGCGCCACGGCAGCCGCCAGGACCAGGACGACCGTGAACGGGTGCACGTGGCGCAGGCGGCTCACCTCCGGCGGGCGGGCTTCGGCTTGGGCTTCGGCGGGAAGCGGAACCCGGCCTCCTTGAGGAGCTTCTGGCCGGCGGGCCCCGTGGCCCGCGCCACGAACGCGCGCGCGCCGGCGAGGTTCTTGCTGTTCTTCACCACCGCGATCTCGTAGCGCACCTTCGGCTGCGCGAAGACGGGGATCTGCACCGTCTTCAGCCGCGAGGCGGCGACGCGGGCGTCGGTGACGTAGACGAAGCCGGCGTCGGCCTGCCCGAGGGCGACCTTGCCGAGCACGTCGCGGACGTCCGACTCCTGGCTCACCACGTTCCGCAGTGCGGAGGTGATGCCGAGGTTGCGGAGCACGGTGCGCGTGTACGAGCCCACCGGGACCCGGGAGTTGGCCACGACGAGCTTGATGCCGTCGCGCGTGAGGTCGTAGACGGACCTGATGTTCGCCGGGTTGTCCTTCGGCACGATCACGACGAGCCGGTTGAAGGCCAGGAACTTCGGCTTCTCGACGAGCCCGTCCCGGTAGAGCTCCTGCGTGAAGTTGGGCGCCGCCGAGGCGAAGACGTCGGCGGGGGCCCCTTGGCGGATCTGCAGCGCCAGCGTGTTGGAGCCCGCGAAGCTGAACTTCGCCGAGGGGCTGATCTTCGGGAAGACGTCGGTCAGCGACGCCGCCGCGTAGACGGTCGGCGGGTCGGCCGCCCGGGCCGTGCCGGCGAACACGGCGGCGAGCATCGCGAGCGCCGCGAGCATGGTCGCGGCGATCCGGCCGGCGTTCGGGTGGGCCCGCGACATGGTGGCGCCTCCTCGTTCGGTCATGGCAGGTACTCCGCGAGCGCGTCGGCGGCGGTCCCGATGCCGTGGACGGACGGGAACGGCTCGGTGATGACCCGGCCCTGGAGCCCCGCCAGCCACGTGAGCTGGGCGGACTCGCTCGCCGAGACCTGCGCGAACAGCCGCCGCACCGTGGAGTCGGAGATTGTCGTGAGCGCACCGAGATAGCCGTGGAGCAGCAGCGACTCGATCCGCCGGCCCAGCGTGATCGCCGCGGACCGCGATGCGAACGCCTCGTCCGGCAGCTCGATCTCGATGTCGGCGGGGTCGATCACCGGCTCGTTCAGGTCGACGAGCGCCTTGCGGAAGGCGTTGCGATGGACCACCTGGGTCGCCGTCGCGCGCTCCAGCGTGCGTCGCTCGTCCCCGGTCCACCCTCCGACGCCCCGCGCCCGCGCGTAGTACGCGACCGACACCGCCTCGGCAGTGATCGCGAAGCGCACCCACGCCAGGTCCTGCTCGTTCGGCGCCGCCGCGGCGGGTGCCGCGAGCCATGCCACGGCGCCGCCTGCGGCGACCGCCGCCCCCCCGGCGGCGGCCCCCCGCAGGAAGCCCGTCCGCGTCATCCGATCCATTCGCCCGCTCCCTCGATGTCGTAACCGCCGACGAGCCCGACGCGGGCCCGGAACGCGTCGCCGCGGATGAGCCCGAGCAGGGCCTCCGCGCCGGGGTGGTCGAGCCAGCGCTCGCCGATCCAGAGCTCGACGTCGTGGGTCTCCACCGGGATGAAGGCCAGCCCGTGGTGCCGCGCGGCCGGCGCGAAGGTCACGGCCGCGGCGCCCGTGAGGGCCGCGCGGCGGGCCGCGTCGACGTGGCCGCTCGCGCGCGCCGCCGGCGGCGGCAGGCGGTCGCCCGCCGCGCGCGCCACGGCTTGCTGGCTGGCGGCCGAGTCGTCGCGCTGGACGAGCGGGATGCCGTCGTCCAGCAGGGCCTCCAGGGAGCCGCGGTCGCGGGCGGGGTCGACGCCGACGCCGACCGCCCACCGCGCCAGGTGCACGCGTCGCACAGCCGCCGGCGCGCCGGGGAGGCGGCCCTCCGGGCCGTGGACGATGCCGGCGTGGGCGGTGCCCTCCTCCAGGGCGGCGACCGCGGAGCCGCTCGTCCCGGCGACCGCCAGCACCCGGCGCGCGCCGCGCCTGCCGACGAGCGCCTCGCAGAGGCCCAGGACCGGGTCGCAGCCGACGACCGCAAGGCCTTCGGGCTCGGCCCCGGGGAGCATCCGCACGGCGCCGTCCTCCACCACGCCGTCGGGCGCGGCCCACGCGGCGTCGCCGGCGACCATCCCCGCGAGGGGGTACGCGACGGCCCCCTCGCCGACCTGCGCGACGGCCACGGGGGTGCCGTCGGGCAGGCCGGCCGCGGGCACGCCCTGGGGCGCCGGCCCGAAGACCTCCTCCACGGTCGCGTCGACCGCGCGCGCCAGCCGCAGCGCCGTGTCCACCGACGGGGCGTGGCGCCCGGCCTCGACGGCCCCGACGGCCTGGCGGCTGACCCCCGCGCGCGCGGCGAGCCCGGCCTGGGAGAGGCCGACGCGCTCGCGGGCGTCACGGAGGCGGTTCCTCATGAGAGCCAGGATCCTAACCTCAGGCCAGGATGCTGGCCTAGCCCTCATTTGCGGTAAGCGATGCGCGGGGGGCCAGGCGACGGACCGGGCCCCCCTGCGCTGCGGAGGGTCCCGGACCTGACCCTCCGCAGGAGATGACTCCCGGGCCCGCCGCTTCGTCGGATCTTCTCGGCACGTCTTTTCCCGCTCTTTGCGAGCTTCTGGTGGCCCGAGCGGCCGATCGCTGCCGGCGCGGGCCCGTCGACTCAGCCTCCGCCCGCCCCGGCCGATAGGGGCGGGGCCGTCCCCGCGCCCCCGGAGGATCCGCCCCGATGCTGTCGACCCTGCTCATCGTCCTGGCCGTCGTCGCGGCCGTCGGGCTGCTCCTGGCCGCCGGCGTCGCCGTCGTGGTCCGCCGCCCCTCGCTGGTCGCGCGCCTCGCGCGCTTCGCGCTGGTCCGCCGCCTGATGGTCCGGATCACGCAGACCCAGATCCGCCGTGCCCGCCGCCGTGGCGACGTCCCGGCCGGCGCGACCGACCTCGAGGTCATGCTCGCGGGCGAGCGCGGGGCGGAGGCCCAGGCGGCGAAGGCGATGCTCGCGCGCATGAACCCGCGCCAGCGGGCGGAGTTCAGCCGCCGCACCCTCGGCGCGGACGGCCTCGCGGCGCTGATGGAGTCTGCTGCGACCATCGACGGCGACGACGACGGCCCCGGTCGCGCCGACCGCCGCCGCGCGGCGGCGGCCCCCGCGGCGCCGGCCCGCTCCGCCCAGCAGCGCAAGGCCGTCGCGAAGCGGCGCGCCGCCCGGAAGGCCGGCCGGGGCCGCTAGCCCTCGGGGGCGACCCCCATCAGCTCGACGGCGACGCGGCCGGTGTCACGCCAGTGCTCGAGGACCACGAGCGGTGTGTGCTCCTCCAGCAGGAACCGGACGTACGTCTCGGCGGTGCGGCGCTCGACGAAGTAGAGGCGCTCGTCGCTGCGCGGGTGCAGGATGAGCACGGTCCACCATTCGATGGCGACGTCATCGGTCAGCGTCGCCGCCCGCTCGTCCCAGCGTGTCCAGCGCAGGGCTGTTGCCTCGGGCTCGACGGTCAGCCGTCCTCGACGGGGTGTGCCGGTGGCCGCGACCTGGGCATGTGTGTCGACCAACGCGCCACGGGCGCGAAGGTCGACACGATCTACGGGTCGGTGCGATTGCGGCCGGGCGCGGTCGCCTGCCCGGGCGCGCCGGCCTGGCCCGGCTCGCGTGCTTGGCCCGGTGCGGTGGCCTGGCCCGGTGCGGTGGCCTGGCCCGGTGCGGTGGCCTGGCCGGGTGCGGTGCCCTGGGCCGGCGGGGTGCCCTGCCCGGGCGGGGTGCCCGGCCCGGGCGGGGTGCCCTGCCCGGGCGCGGTGGCCTGTCCGGGTGCGTTCGCCTGCCCGCGCGGGCCGGAGTGGCCGGGTGCGTTCGCCTGGCCGGGCGGCCCGGAGTGGCCGGGTGCGTTCGCCTGGCCGGGCGGCCCGGAGTGGCCGGGTGCGTTCGCCTGGCCGGGCGGCCCGGAGTGGCCGGGTGCGTTCGC
>BFBZ01000011.1_pt80 | contig 76856 bp, 78 predicted proteins | sample 1888401 | NCBI WGS metagenome assembly BFBZ01 (sample SAMD00112614, study PRJDB3348) | symbiont metagenome | host: Chara braunii
GGACCTGGCTCGGCGTGGCGCTCGTGTCGCGGCGGGGCCGGGTGCCGGCGGCGGTCGTGGTCGCGGGCACGCAGGCGGCCAAGGCCGGCCTGTTCCGGCGCTACGTCCGCGACCTGCACTTCGACCGGGGCGACCGACTGTCCCTCACCGCGATCCAGCCCGCCCTCGACGTCTCCTACAGCGCCGGGTTCCTGAAGGGGCTGGCCATGCTGCTGCGCCGCGACGGCCGCACCCTCGCCTGAGCCGGATGCGCGCCACCCCGACCTCCCTCCCCGGCGCCCTCGTCATCGAGCCCGTGGTGCACGGCGACGAGCGCGGCTTCTTCCAGGAGACGTTCCGGGCCGACCTGATGGACGAGCTCGGCGTCGCCGAGACGTGGGTGCAGGACAACCACTCCCGCTCCGCCCGCGGCGTGCTGCGCGGCATGCACTTCTCGCTCGGCGCCGGGCAGGCGAAGCTGGTGCGGTGCGCGCGCGGGGCGATCTGGGACGTCGCCGTCGACATCCGCCGCGGCTCCCCGACGTTCGGCCGCTGGAGTGCCGTGACCCTGGACGACGTCGACCACCGCCAGATCTACCTCCCGATCGGCTTCGCCCACGGGTTCATCGTGCTGAGCGACGTCGCGGACGTCGTCTACCGCTGCTCCTCGTACTACGACGGCGCGCTCGAGCGCGGGTTCGCCTGGGACGACCCCGACGTCGGCATCGCGTGGCCGGCCGAGCCCACCGCCGTCTCGGAGCGCGACCGGTCGGCGCCGCGGCTGGCGGAGATCGCCGCCGACCTCCCGTTCACCTACCGGGAGCCGCGCCCGGCGAGCACCGCGTCGCAGAGCCGCAGGTAGGCCTCGGCGCAGGCGTCCCAGCTGTAGCGCTCCGCCGCCCGGGCCGCCGCCCGGCGCCCGAGCTCCTCGCGCCGTGCGGGATCATCGGCGAGCGCGTTCAGCACCCCGGCCAGCGCCTCGGCGCCGCCGGCCAGCGGGAAGACCGCGGCGGCGTCGCCCACCACCTCCAGGTTCGGGGCGTGGTCGCTCACCACCAGCGCGGCCCCCGCGGCCATCCCCTCCACGATCACCGGGTGCGTCCCACCCACCTCGGTGGGCGCGCACATGATCCCGCAGCGGTGCACCAGCTCGCGGTAGCCCTCGCCGAACACGTATCCGGGAAAGCGCACGTCCGGCCCCGCGTCGGCCTTCAGCGACGCGATGTACTCCTCCGCGTAGGGCGCGTCGCCCACCACCACCAGCGGCCAGCCCGCCCGCATCGCCCGGTGCGCGGCCACCAGCAGATGTGCGTTGTTCTCCGGCACCAGGCGGCCGACGAACAGCACGAAGCGCCCCGGCTCCACGCCGAGGCGGCGGCACCATCCGGCGTCGCCGGGGTCGGGCAGCTCGGCGCCGTATGGGATCCAGGGGATCCGGCGACCGGTGCGCCGCTCGTAGAGGTCGGCGACCGCCGCCGAGTCGGTCACGGCGATCGTCGCGGCCGAGGGGGCGATGCGCTCCGCCCAGCGCAGGTAGGCCTTCGCGGGCCCCGACCACTTGGCCCGCTCCGAGTCGAGCCCGTCGATCTGGAGCACCGCCGGGATCCCGGCAAGGCGGGCCAGCGGCACCACCGGCGCGTTGCCGGCGATGAAGTAGAGGGCCACGTCCGGGCGCGCCCGGGTGGCGAGGTGGGCGGTGCTCACGAACGTGTGGGCGAGCGTGTCCAGGTGCTTGGAGCGCACCGTCGGCAGGTGCACCAGGCGCGCCCCGGCGTACGTGTCGCGGCGCTCGGTCATGTGGGGGCGGCAGTAGACGGTCACCTCGTGGCCGCGGGCGGCGAACCCGGACGCCAGGTGCTCCACCGCGGTCTCGAACCCGCTGTAGGCGGCGGGGATGCCGCGGGTGCCGACCATCGCGATCCTCACGCGTCCGCCCCCGCGCGCGCCGCCTCGCGCGCCGCCGCCCAGGCCGCGCGGCCCATCCCGTCCTGCGTGTACGCCCCCGCCCGCGCGGGGCCGGCGGCGCGCAGGCGGGCCGACACCTCGGGGTCGAGCGCCGCCCGAAGCCCCAGCGCGATGCCGCGGGCCGACGGCTCCACGAGGATCGCCGCGTCGCCCGCGACCTCGGGGATCGCGCCGCGATCGCTCGCCACCACGGGGCTGCCGCAGGCCATCGCCTCCACCACTGGCAGTCCGAAGCCCTCGTACAGCGACGGGTACGCGGTCACGGCGGCGGCGCGGTACAGGTCGGCCAGGTCGGCGTCCGACACGTGGCCCAGCCAGCGCCCGCCCGACTCGGCCGCGATCCGCTCCCCGCCCTTCCCCGGCTTGCCGACCAGGGCCAGCACCAGGTCGCGGTCGCCCAGCCCGCCCACCGCGGCGCCGAGGGCGGTCAGGTTCTTCCGCGGCCCCAGATCGCCGACCGCCAGCACGTAGCGCTCCAGGCCGAAGCGGGCGCGCACCCGATCGCCGGCGCCCTCGGCGGGCGTGAACGCCGGGTCGGGGTGCGGGCTCACCACCCGCACCTTGGCCGGGTCGATCCGCAGGGCGGCCGCCACGTCGCGGGCCGCGGTCTGCGACAGCACGAGCACCCGCGCGGCCTTCCGGGCCGACCGGGGCACCAGGCCGCGCAGCACGGCGCGCGCGCGGGCCCCGAGCCACTCGGGGTTGGTCATGAACGTGGCGTCGTGCACGGCGAGCAGGGTCGGGCAGGGCGTCCAGCCGGGCGACACGTACGTGAACACCGCCGCGTCGGCGCCCAGGTCGGCGAGCGCCCGGGGCGCCCCGCGCGCGAGGCGCGGCACGTCGGCGCCCGGCACGCCGCGGGTGGGCCCGTGGGCCGCGAGCGTCCGCGCGCCCTCTGGGGTGGCGACGAGCGACGCCACCACGTCGTCGGGCTCCGCGGTCGCCGCCATCGCCGCGACGAGGGTGCGTGCGTAGCGGCCGTTGCCGGCGTCGCCGGCGGCGGCCTGGCCGACCATGTGGCAGTCGACCGCGACCCGGGTCACGCGGCCACCTCCCGGTGCGCCGCCACGATCCCCTCCGCCGTGCGCGCCCAGGTGAACTCCGCGGCCCGGCGCCGCCCCGCGTCGGCCAGGCGGGCGCGCTCCCCGGCCGGCGCGGCCGCCAGGCGCGAGATCTCCCGGGCCCACGCCCCGGCGTCGGCGGGCGGCAGGTACGCGGCGGCCGCGTCACCGCCGACCTCCCGCAGCGCCGGAGTGGCGCTCGCCAGCACGGGGACGCCGGCGGCCATCGCCTCCAGCGTGACGTTGCCGAAGCTCTCGGTAAGGGAGGGATTGAAGAACACGTCCATGGAGGCGACCGCGCGGCCGAGATCCTGTCTCTTATACACACCACCGTGTGTATAAGAGACAGGATCGACGACTGCGTCGCGTGGAACGGCCCGGCGCCCGAGGCCCGCCGGGCGGCGCGCTCGCCGCGGGTCGCGGGCCAGGGGTCGGGCACGCGGTGGAGCGGCCATCCGGGCCAGCGGACGGCGACCGCGTCGAAGCCCTGCGGCGGGGCCTGGCCGTCGCGCACCAGCAGGCGGGGTCGGTCCGCCGGCGGCACGGTGGCGAGCCCGTCGAGCATGCCGCGGACGGCCGCGCCGATTCCGCGGGCCCCGTGTCCGCTGGCGAGCGGTGTGGCGTCGAGCAGCACCGGCGCGGGCACGCGCGGGAGCCTACTCCCGCGTCACCCGGTCAGGCGCTCCAGGGCGGCGGCGGCGGGGCCGACGGCCTTCGCCTCCCCCGCGATCCCCGACCACGGGTCGCCCTGCTCGCGCAGCCGGGCGGGGATCGTCTCGACGTTCCACGACCGCGGGCCCAGGCCGGGGTCGTCCAGCTCGTCCCAGTGCAGCGGCGTCGCGACGGGCGCGCCGGGGATCGGCCGGACGGCGTACGGCGCCACCGCGTGCTGGCCGTAGCGCGTGCGGTTGATGTCCAGGTACAGGCGGTCGCCGCGCTTCTCGACGTGGAACTCGGTGGTGAGCCGGTCGGGCTGCGCGGACGCCAGGGTCTCGGCGACCGCCCGCGCGAACGCCTGCACGGCGGGGTATTCGGCGGTGCGGCGCAGCGGGACGGTCACGTGGAGGCCGCGCGAGCCGGTCGTCATGGCGTGCGGCGCCAGGCCGAGGTCGCGGAGCAGGTCGCCCAGCGCCCGGGCGGTGTCCTTCACCAGCGTGAAGTCGTCGGTGGAGGGGTCCAGGTCGAAGATCAGCCGATCGGGCCGCTCGAGCCGGTCGGCGCGGCTGGTCCACGTGTGGGGCGTGATCACGTTCTGGCCGGCCAGGAAGACGAGCGTGGCGGCGTCGTTGGCCAGGACGTGGTTCACGGTCCCGCCCTCGCGCTTCGGCACCCGCGCGCGGGCGATCCAGTCCGGGAAGTGCTTCGGCGCCTCCTTCAGGTAGAAGCCGCCCTCCCCGATGCCGTGCGGGAACCCCTGGAGCGCGAGCGGCCGGTCGCGGACGTGGGGCACCATCGCGTCGCCCACCGCCGCGTAGTGCTCGGCCAGCCCGAGCTTGGTCAGGTCGCCGGCCGTCCCGTCGCCGGGGATCAGGACGCGGTCGCTGCTGCTGATGGGGACGGTCCGCCGCCCCGCCCTCACCTCCGCGGTCGCTCGCGGTGTCATTCGCGCACCACCTCCTCCGGGGCCTTGTCCTCGCGCAGGCCGAGGAAGCGAGGGTGCCGCAGGCGCCCGTCCCGCGTCCACTCGGTGAACCCGACCTGCGCCACCAGGCGGGGCTCCGCCCAGGTGGCGTCGCGCAGCCGGGGCGCGTCGGCGAACGGGCTGGTGTCGCGGCGAAGCGGCGCGAGGCGGGCCGCCAGGTCGCGGAGGGTGGCCTGGGTGAACCCGGTGCCGACCTTGCCGGCGTACCGCAGCGTCTCGCCGTCGTACACGCCGATCAGAAGGGCCCCGAGGTCGGTGCGGCTGCCGCGCGGGGCGGTCCACCCGCCGACGACCATCTCCTGCGCGGCGTCGCACTTCAGCTTCAGCCAGTCGCGCGAGCGGCCATGCACGTAGGGGGCGTCGGCGCGCTTGGCGATGAGGCCCTCCCAGCCCTTGCGGCAGGCCTCCCGGTAGAGGGCCTGCCCGTCCTCGTTGCGGTGGACGGTGAGCCGCACGGGGTCCTCCCAGCGCAGCGCGTCCCGCAGCAGCGCCTTCCGGGCCCGCTGGGGGAGGGCGGTGGTGTCCATCCCCGCGAGGTGGAGCACGTCGAACAGGTACAGCAGCGGCCGCGCGACGCGGCGGCCGTCGTCGCGTTGCTGCTGGAGGGCGGCGAAGCTCGTCTGGGCACCGACGAGTGCGACCACCTCGCCGTCCACCACGAACTCGTCGGCGGGGTCGGCGGCCAGGGCGTCGCGAACGGCGGGGAACCGGGCGTCGAGCGACAGGGCGTTGCGGGACACCAGGTGCACCTCCCCGCCGCCCTTGATCGCGATGCATCTGATCCCGTCGAGCTTGCGCTCGTAGATCCACGCCGGGTCGGAGAACCGGTCGTCGGTGAGCACGGCCTTCATCGGCTCGACGTGCGACGGCAGCGGGGCGGGGCGCAGCAGGGCGCGTTCCCGTTCGCCGAGCCGCCGGAAGGGGTCCACGCGCGACACCTTCCCAGAACCGGCCCCGTTCCACGCGCCCGCCGGGCGGGTACCACTCGGGGAGTCGTGTCCCGGATCGGCGAAAGCACCATCACACCCACGCGCCCCGCCCGCCCCACCCGTACATCGTGCGTACCCGCGTCGCCCGAGGCGACGCTCCGCGCCCGCGAGTGGGTCTTCTCCGAGCTGCGCGACGCGGAGTGGCCGGAGCCGTGCCTGCAGGACGTGGCCCTGGCGGTGGACGAGGCCGTCCAGAACGCGGTGGAGCACGGCTCGGAGCCAGAGGCGGAGATCCGCATCGACCTGCGCCTGGGCGCCGTCGGCGCCGAGGTCCGCGTCCGCGACCGCGGCCGCCCGGGCGCCGAGCCGCCGACCGGCGCGCCGTGCGCCCCCGGGGACGATTCGATCCGCGGCCGGGGGCGGTTGATCATGTCCAACCTCGCCGACGTCGACTGGCGCCCCGCTGCCGGCGGCGGCACCGAGGTGCGCCTGCGCTTCTCGCCGGAGGACGACGCGGAAGCCACCGCCGGCTGACAGTTAGCGCAGGGCGCCCCTGGTGGTTCGCGCGGCCGCCTGCCGGCGCAGCACCTTCTCGCTGAGGCCGGTGGCGTCGGACAGGAGCTCCCACCGGTCCGCGCCCCAGGTGTCGGCCACCCGGATGCGCCACGCCCGCGCCTTCGCGGACGTCGCGGGCGACTTCGTGGCGAGCCGCGACATCCGTCGCGCGAACGCCACCTCCGGCGCGTACGCGTGCGCCCGGCGCCGCACGCCGGCGGCGAGCCGGCTCCGCACCTGGGGCGGCAGGTTGAGGCTGGTGACGAACACGTAGAGCAGGTCCTCGGTGGCGGCTTCGGTGAAGCCCTCCTCGAACGCGAGCCCCGACTTCGTGGTGAGGGAGTCCGTCCGCGACACGGGCCCGGTCGCGTGGATCGTCTCGTGCAGGAGCACGCCGAGCCCCATCACGGCGGCGTCCGTGTCGGCGCGGGAGAGGCCCCGTGCGCCGCCCTGGGCGCCACGGAGGCTCGCGACCCCCGCCGTCGCCGCCGGGCCGAGCAGCACGGTTCCGCGCAGGTCGGCGTATCCGGCGTAGCGGTCGGCGGCCGACCCGCCGAGCAGCTGCCGCCAGCCGCTGCGCGACCGCGCGACCCGGAGCTTCGCCTTCAGGTGCACCCCCCGGCGCGCGTGGAAGGTCCGCGCCTGGCGGTAGGCCCAGGTCACGTTCGCCCCGGGCGACACGGCGCCGCGCCGCCCGACCACGGGCAGCGGGCCGCTGAGCGCGTCGGCCGGCCGCGCCGCCCCGGGGATCCGGATGGTGACGGGGGCGCTCACGCCCCGATTGCCGACCACGTCCCGCACGCGGACGGTGACGGTGAAGCTCCCAGAGGCAGGCAGCTTCACCAGCACCCGCCCCGGGCCGGACTCCCCGGGGACGGCCAGGTCGGCGTCGTCCCCGCGGCCGACGAGCGCCACCCGCGGCCGCGCGGTGGCGAGCCCGACCCCGGTCCCGTCGTCCGCCGTGTACGACAGCTCCGCGATCCGCGTGGTGGCCGACGGCGTCCCGACGACCGCCGCGCTGACGGTCGGCGCCGTCCCGTCGGACCTGACGAGCCCCAGCGCGAGCTCGGCGACGTTCCCCGCCCGGTCGCGGCTGCGCGCCCGGACGAGGTGCGTCCCATCCGGCAGCCCGGCGAGGCTGGTCCGCGCGAGCTTCCGTCCGTCGCCGGGCGACGGCTGCTCCGCGAACGGCACCCACCCGCCGTCGGATCCCCCGGCCGCGCTGGTGTTCACATCGACGGTCAGCGGCTGGTTCGGGTCGGTGCCCGCCCGGTCGTCCGACTGGATCCAATCCGCCTCGACCACCCCGCCCTGGGGCGTGAGGGCGATCGACGACGCCGTTGGAGCGGTCCTGTCGAGCTGGAGAGTCCCGAGGTCGAGGGCCGGAACCGAGGATCCGTCGATGACCACCCTGACCAGATGGCGGCCGACGAGGTCGTCCACCGGGAACCCGATGGCCCCGTTGGCCCCAGAGCCCAAGGGGCCGCTGATTGTTGCCCGCGTGTCCCATGTGCCGGAAGCGGAACCGTCAGGGGCGGCGTTGACCTGAACGAGGGCAGGCCCGGCTTCGTCAGGAACGAAGTCGTTCTGGTACCAGCTCGCGGTGGCGGTCGCCGCGTTCTTCCACCCTGATGGCGAAAGCGCTGGATCGCTGAGGGTCGGCGCCCCGAGGGCCGTCGTCGCCCCGACTCCGAGGACGACCGCGCCGAGAACGGTCGGGATCACTCGCATCGGGAGGTCACGGTACTAGGTGACTCGGACCGTCAGCGTTCGGGAGGTTGCGGCGAGCAGGGGCCAGCCGGCGTCCTGCGGGACGGTCACACGCATCGGGATCGTCAGACCCCGGAGGTTGAAGGCCCACGGGATCGCGAACGTCCCGTCCGTGCGGAGTCGCGCGTTCACCACCGGCCGCCAGGTCCGGCGGAGGGGGTCGAGCCACTCCAGGACGACCGTCTTGCGGGCCCCGAACCCCAGGTCGCCCGGGCCCGGTGACAGCCGCCCGGTGAACAGGACGGTCCCGCCGGCGACGACCGCGTCCGCCGAGGACGCGAACTCCAGGCGCGGCCGCACCTCCAGCCGCACCGTGGCGTCCGCGCGGCGCGGGAGGAGCTCCCGGCCGGCGGCCACGCCGATCCGGACGACGCCGCCAGCGTCTGGACGCGCCGTGAAGGAGAACCGGCCGCCGCGCACGGTGAGCCCCCGGCCGAGAACCCGGCCCCGGTGCCCCCGCGCCTGCACCTCGGCGCCGACGATCGCGCGTCCCGAGCGGTCCAGGAGGGCGCCCCGGATTGTCACCGCGTCGCCTGCGCCGACCCGGAGCACCAGGACGGTGCCCGCGCGGGTGCGCTGGACGCGTGCGCCCGGGACCCGCACCGCGAGACGGGCCGACCGGAGCCGTCCGAGCGGGTCGGACGCGACGCTCCCCACCCCCGCCCCGCTGATCTCCACCGTGCCGGTCCGCGACGTCACGTTGCCTGCGGCGTCGGCGACCACCAGGCGCAGGGTCTGCTGCCCGTTCGGCAGCGCCGAGGCGTCCACCGTCATGGTGCCCGCCCCGTCCGTCGCGCCCGCGCTGCCGAGGGAGCGCCACGCGGAGCCCTGCCGCCACTGGAGCGTCGCGGCGGCGACTCCTGAGTGCGCGTCGGAGGCCGCCCACGCGACCGTCATCGGGCGCCCGCCCCCGGGCGAGAAGACCGCCCGGGAGATCGCCGGCGCGTCCAGATCGACGCGCAACGTGGCCCGGGCCTCCGTGGCGAGCGACGGGAACCGGCCCCCGTTGCGGACCGTCACGCGCACCGCGTGACGCCCCGACGCGAGGCCGGCGAGCGGGATCGGCACCACCCGCCGCCCCGCCGGGGTCGCGCTTGCGCTGCGGCGGAGCCACTCGCCGGACTCGCCGCCGTCGGGCGCCGCGTTCACGTCCACCTCGGTCGCCCCGATGCCGAGGACGGACTGCAGGGCGTCGGTGGCGGTCAGGTCCAGGTCGAGGCGCCCGACCCAGCCGGTCGGCATGTTGTGGAGCTGGACGCTGGGCGCGTGGCGGTCGACGACCACCGGCTGCGGGCTCGCCGTGACGGCCGAGTTGCCCGCCGCGTCGATGGTGACGACCCGCCACGAGTGGACGCCGTCCCCGACGGGCGGCGCCACGGTCACTGACTGGACCCCGGTGCCCCCCGGCCCGCCGACGTCGCGCCATTCTCCTGAGGAACCGCCGTCGGTCGCCGCGTTGACCTGCGCCTGGGACGCGACGACGCCGCTCGTCGCGTCGGTCGCCCGCCACGACAGCGTCACGACGCCGGGCGAGGTCGGCGTCCCCTCGAGCTCCGAGGCCCCGGGGGCGGTCCGGTCGACGTGCACGGTGGCGGCCGCCGCGCCGCCTGCGGTGCCGTCGCCGTCGGCGACGACCTGGACCGGCTGCGCGCCGTCGGGCACGCCGTCGAGCGCCAGGTCGACGCCGTGGCTCCCGGTCCCCGGGGCCCCCGTCCACCGCACCTGGCCGGCGACGACGATCCGCTGGTGGCCGACCCCGTCACCGCCGAAGTTGTCGTTCACCGACCAGTCCGCGCGCAGCGTCCCCGCGGCCCCGATCCAGTGCTCCGTGATCCCGCGGATGCCGACGGTGGGCGCCGTGAGGTCGCGGACGAGGATCCGAGGGTCGGCGATGAAGTAGCCCCGGGCGTGTTGCGCTCGGCCCTCGACCTGCCGCAGCGCCAGGTGGACGTTGCACTGCCCGCCGGGCAGCGCGACGTCGTACGCCCGCCCGCCTGCGGGGGACACGGGCATCCCGGCGTCGCCCTCCCGCCAGAGCGGCACCCGGTCGCCGGTGACCTGGACCTCCAGCGAGCTCGCAGCCTGGGTGCGCAGAGCGCTGAAGCGGACCGCGGCGATCTCGCTCCCGGGCACCGGGCATCCCCAGTTCATCTCCCAGTCGTTTCCGACCTGGTACGTCGCGGCGGGGGCCTGCAGCAGCCACGTCGGGCCGTCGCTGACCGTCACCGCGACGGGTGGGGCGACGGCCCAGATGGACGAGCCGTACGGGTACAGCGCTCCGTCGGTCGCCACCGCGGTGGACGGGACGGCAGCGAGGGCTGCGATGGCGATCAGGGAGGCGCGGTGTCGGGTCACGGGCCGAACTCCAGGGCGACCGCCGCCGTGGTGGGCGCGGGCGCGGACGGGGTGGATGGGGTGGACGTCGCAGGCGCGGGCGCCGGCGTCGGGACGTGGGCTGGTGCGGGCGCGCTGACGACCTGCACCTGGCGCCGGGTGCTCGCGACATGCGCCGCCGACGTCTGGGAGCGGGCGGTCGTGCGCTTCCGTGGGCGCTCCGAGCGTTCCGCCGACGCGGCCGCGCGGCGCGCCTGGCTGTGGGGTCGCGCCTGGGGAGCGGCGGACGGCGGCGGCGTCCGCACCGCCGGCGCCGCCGCGGCCTCTGCGACCACCGGGGCCGCCTTCGAGGGGCTGGGTGCCGGCGCGTCGGTGACGAGCGGCAGGGCCGCCGCGCTCGCGACGACCGCGGCCGCCGTCCCGGCGCCGACCTTCGCGAGGGCCGTACCGGGCAGCTCCATCGCCAGGTGCACCATCGTCCCGACGCGGACCGTGGCGCCCTCGGCGACGCGCTCCCACCACGGGAACATCGGCGTCGGGTCGGGCGCGCCGGCCATGGCCTGCCCGCCGATCAGCGCCACGGGCACCAGTGCCGCGAGCCACTCGTTCGACTGGCGGCGGTCGCGCAACGTCGCCCGGCACACGCCGCAGTGCTTGACGTGCCGGGCGACCGCGCGCTCCTCCTTCGGCGTCGCCTCGCCGCCCGCGACGCGCCAGATCGCGGCGTCGAGCCGCCGGCACGCATCCCCGGACGCGAGCCGGACCTCCCACTTGTGGAGTCCCGCACGGCCTTCCAGCACCGACCGCTCGACCTTGCGGAGGGAGAAGCCGGTGATCTCCCGGATCCGCTCGTAGCTCGCGCCGGCGGTCTGGAGCATCAGGCAGGTGCGCTGGGCGTCGGTGAGGCCGGCCAGGCCGTCCTGGATCGCCCGGTACCGCTCCCGCCATTCCGCGAGCACGTCCACCGGGACGGCGTCCTCGACCGCCGCGCCCTCCCCTTCGGCCACGTCCGTGGCGATCCCGGGACCCTCCCGGCGCCGCGCCGACGACACGGCGAGCGCCTCGTTGCGGAGCACGGTCCGCAGCCACGCCATGAACCGCTTCGGCTCGACCGTTGGCGCCCGGGTGAGCGCGATCTCCATCGCGCGCTGGTAGGCGTCCTCGGCGTCGTGGAGCGACCGCGTGAAGCGTGCGGCGTAGCGGATCAGCCCGGGCGCGGCGCTCATCGCGTCGCAGGCGGCGCGCCGGCGCTCGTCGTCGGTGGGAGGGGAGACGTCGTTCGTTGTCATCGGGGTGGAGAAAATTAGGTGATCCGCCAGAAACGCCATATGACCGAACGGGTGGTTCGGTGTTGACCGGACGCCGAGCAGAGGGATGGCCCGGGGCCGTTTCACCCCCTCCTCCGGTGGGCCGGGTGGCGCGAAACTTCCGCTCCTTGCGACAACGGCGGGCGCCTCGTCCCCGTCGCTAGGGTGGGCGCGTGGCCGCCTACGTCCATCGCCGCACCTTCCGCGTGGTGATGTCGGAGGTGGACGTCGCGCAGATCCACTTCACCAACGCCTTCCGGTGGATGGACCGCGGGCTGTCCGAGTGGCTGGCGGAGATCGGCCACCCGTTCACGCGCGTCCTCGAGACCGGCCCGGGCATTCCGATCGTGGACGCGCGGTGCGCCTTCCTCGGGCGGATCCTCCTCGACGACGTGATCGAGCAGGCGACGGAGGTCGGCGGGATCGGCACGTCCTCGTTCCGGAGCCGGCACACCTTCAGCCGCGACGGCGAGACCGTGGCGCAGGGCGAGCTCGTCCACGTGTGCGTCGACCGCGAGACGCGCGAGACGGTGCCGGTGCCCGACTGGCTGCGGGAGCGCGCCGTCACCGACGAGGTGTGACGGCCGCCGTCACGCTCCCGGCGCTCACCCGTCGCATCCACGCGTTGTGACGTCACCGCCCCCGCCCGGATCCTCGTGGTCCGGCAGCGGATGCGGAGGTGTGCGATGGCGGAGCCGAGGGCGTACGCATGGATCGTCCCGGAGCGGCTGGCGGTGGCCGAGCGGCCCGGCGGCTGTGGACGGGCGCACCGCCGAGAAGCCCGCATCGAGGAGCTCGAGTGGTGGCGCGATCACGGGGTGGTGGCGATCGTCTCGGGCCTGCGGACGCGGCACTGCCTCGACGACTACGCCGCCCGCGGGTTCGAGGTCCGGTGGCACCCGCTCACCGATCCCGAGCAGGCGCGCGAGGCCACGGTGGCGCTCGCGCGGGAGGTGCGGGACCTCCTCGAGGCGCACGAGGGCGCCGTCCTGGTGCACTGCGACTGCGCCAACGAATGGCTCGCCGCGATCGACGCCGTCCTGCGGATGGAGCTCGGGCTGGCCCGGACATCCCGGACGGCACTGCGCCACGCGCTCGCGGACGGCCTCCCTGTAGGCTCACTCGCGACGTCGATCGTGGCGCGTCCCACGTCGGCGGCGGCGTGACCGGGGTGGTCGTCGTCGCGCGGCGCCCGTCGCGCGCACGGTGCGACCGCGGTCTTCCGGGCGCCGTCGTGCGGGTGGCCGATGCGGGCGCTCGGCAGAGCGCCTTCCGAGGGGAACCCACCGATGAGCCGACGACGACCGCGTCTCTGGCCCCGCCGCCGCGGCGCGGCGCCGGAGGACCCCACGGCTCCTGCGTCGCCCGCCGGGCGCCGCGACGGGCCGGCGCCCTTGGTCCTCGTCGACGGCCGGATGGCGAAGCGCCGCACGACCGGCATCGGGACGTACATCAACGAGCTCCGGGAGAGCCTCGAGGCGCGGCCGGCTTCCGACCTGCGGATCGAGTGGGTCTTCGGCCCGCCCGGGTTCCCGCGCCTCGGGAAGCTGACCTCCGTCGGCAACCTGATGGTGGACATGCTCTGGCTGCACGTGCTGCTGCCGTTCACCGCCTGGCGGCGACGGGCGGCGGTGCTCCACGCCCCGGTCAACTGGGGCCCGTGGTTCAGCTCGTGCCCGACGGTCGTGACGATCCACGACCTGGCGTGGGAGCGGGTGCCGGACGCGTTCCCGGAGAACTTCCGCCGCTACGCCCGGATCTTCGCGCGCCGCTCCGTGAAGCGCGCCCGGCGCGTGATCGCCGTATCGGAGTCGACCGCCCAGGACCTGCGGGAGCTGTACGCGGTGCCCCCGGAGCGCATCCGGGTGGTCCCGAACGGCGTCCACCCCGACACGCGCCCGCCGATCGCCCGCGAGCCGATGATCCTGAGCGTCGGGATCCGCGAGCCGCGCAAGCGAATCGGCGTGCTGGTGGAGGGCCACCGCCGCTACTGGGAGACCGCGCCCCCCAGCCCGCTGCCCTGCCGCCTCGTGGTCGTGGGCGGCCCGGGCGGCGACGAGGACCGGGTCCAGGCCGCGGCGGGACCCGGGTGCGAGGTGCGCGGGTTCATCCGGCGCGAGGAGCTGCTCGACCTGTACCGGCGGGCGACGCTGCTGGTGTACCCGTCGGCGTACGAGGGGTTCGGCCTCCCGGTGGTCGAGGCGATGGCGGCCGGGTGCCCGGTGCTGTGCGCGCGGAACTCGTCGCTGATCGAGATCGGGGGCCGGTCCGCGTTGTTCCTCGACGAGGTCTCGCCGGAGTCGATCGCGGCGGCGCTGACCGACGCGCTTGCCGATCGCGAAGCGCTCGCCGAGCGCGGCGAGGCGGGCCGTGAGGAGGCCGCGCGCTACTCGTGGTCCGCGTCGGCCACGGCCACGCGGGACGTCTACCGGCAGGCGCTGGGCCGGTGACAACCGCGCGCCCGGCCTGGGCGCGCCTGGCCGCCCACAGCTACGGGGTCGGCGGCGCGTGGCTCCTCCGAGGCCTGCGCCGGGGCGGCTTCCCGCACCCGCGGGCCGCGCTCTACCGCCTCCTGGTGCCGGTCGAGCCGTGGCGCTACTACGAGCTCGGCAGAGTGGCGGCGGAGCCATGGGACGGGCGGTGCCTGGACGTCTCGAGCCCGAAGCTCCTCGCGAGCGCGCTCCAGCGCCAGGGCCGCGGCCGGTGGACGGCCATCGACCTGCTGCCGGAGGAGATCGCGGCCTGGGGGGCCCTCGACGCGGACCTCGACCTGCAGGTGGCGGACGCGCGGTCGCTCCCGTTCGACGACGCGACGTTCGATGCGATCGCCTGCGTCTCGGTGATCGAGCACGTCGCCGGCGACGGGGACGCCGCCGCGATGGCGGAGATGTGGCGCGTGCTGCGGCCCGGCGGGGTGCTGCACCTCACCACGAACGTCGCCGCGCGGGCGGGGGAGGTCCGCACGCGCGTGCCGGTGTACGCGACGGAGGGCCCCTCCGAGGCGCCTGCGGACGGGGCGGACGCGTTCTTCGAACGGCGCTACACCGCGGCGACGCTGGGAGCGCGGCTGCTGGCGCTGCCGTGGCGGGAGGAGGCGCGCGAGTACGTCCGGGAGCGGCGACCCGTGCACGAGCGGTTCTTCGCCGTGCGGCCCTGGTCGTTCCTGGTCGGGGGACTCCTACCGCTCGTCTGCGCGCGCAATTTCGTACGGATCGCGGACCCATCCGAGCTCCCGGAGGGGGCGTTCGGGGTGGCCTACTTGCGCCTGCGGAAGCCCGGATAGCCGCTTCCAGCGGGCCTCCGGCGCCGCCGGGGTGCGCGCGAAGGGCGCATCAGCAGTACGATCGCCGCGTGACGACGCGCCCCACGCGCCCCGAATCCGACCCGCTGCGCGTCGGAAGGAACGACGGTCGCGGGACGGTCCGGCGCGATGCGCGGTTCCTGCCGCTCCTCTCCGGGCCCGCCGGCACGGCCCTCGTGCGCCGCTGCCTGTCGGTCGCGGTGCTCGTCACGATCGACCTTACGGCCTGCTTCGCGGGGATCTACGCGGCCCTCGCCCTGAAGCTGCTGGTCCAGGGCGACGAGGTCGACTCCGGGGCGATCTGGGCCGTCGAGCAGAAGGCGCTGCCCCTCGCCGCGACCACGATGATCCTCGTGTTCGCGAAGAACCGGCTGTACGCGCCGCGGGACCAGCGGGGACGGGCGGCGCGGCTGCTGTCGTCCGTGACGCTGACGACCGTCGTGGTGCTGGTGGTGACGCTCGTCGCCGGGTGGCGGTTCGACACCTACTACATCTTCTACGCGTCCTGGTTCCTGGTCGCGACGCTCGTGATCGCGCTGCGCGCGAGCTACGACAGCGTCACGGCGCTGGTGCTCGACGCGATCTCCTTCGAGCGGCGCGCGCTGCTGGTGGGGGCGCCGGCGCTGGTCGCGTCGATCGCGGAGAGCCTGGAGCGCTCCGAGAGCCGGCAGGGCGTCGCGTACAGCGTCGTCGGCCGGCACCAGCTCACCGCGGGCCTCGGCGACGACACCGCCGGCGCGGGGCAGGGGGAGCTGCGGCGGGCGCTCGACCCGGCGGCGATCGACGAGGTGATCCTGACGGGCTGGGCCGGCGACGACGCGCCCGTGCTCGAGCTGCTCGAGGTGTGCCGACGCCGGGCGATCCCGGTGCGGCTGGCGCCGACGACCGCCGAGCTGCTGTCCCACTCGGTGCAGGCGGTCCCCGCGCCCGGCCTGCCGCTGTTCGACCTCCGGCCGCCGGTGCTCGGCGGCGCGGCGTTCATGCTGAAGCGGGCGTTCGACCTGGTGGCGGGGTCGATCATCGGGCTCATCGCGGCGCCGGTGCTGGCGGTGGCGGCGATCGCGATCAAGCTCGACGACCGGGGGCCGGTGATCCACCGCAGCCGCCGCGTCGGCGTGGAGGAGCAGGAGTTCACCTGCCTGAAGCTCCGGACGATGCGGGTGGACGCCGAGGAGCTCCAGGACCAGTTCGAGGCGGCCAACGAGGCGGACGGGCCGATCTTCAAGATCAAGGACGACCCGCGCGTCACGAAGGTGGGCGCGGTGCTGCGGCGGTTCTCGATCGACGAGCTCCCGCAGATCTGGAACGTGCTGCGCGGCGAGATGTCGCTCGTCGGGCCGCGGCCGCTGCCGGTCCGCGACTACGAGCTGCTCAACGACCTGCACAAGAAGCGCTACCTGGTGCTCCCCGGGATGACCGGGCTGTGGCAGGTGTCCGGGCGCAGCGACCTGTCGTTCGACGAGCTGGTGCGGCTCGACTTCTTCTACATCGAGACCTGGTCGGTGTGGCTGGACCTGACGATCCTGGCGCGGACGATCCCCGTCGTGCTCGGCCGGCGGGGGGCCTACTGACCGCGGGGGACGGGGCGCCCGGCGCCACCGACCCGGATGAGCTCCTGCGGGCGCTCCGCCAGGGGGCGGGGGACCCCCCGCTCCAGCCGCTCACGCTCAGCGAGCCGGCGCGGTCGGCGCGGCGCGGGCCCGCCGGGGCGGCGGTGTCCGGGCTGCGCGGGCTGGTGCTGCGGCTGATCTCGCCGTCCCTCGCCGAGCTGATCGGGCAGCTCGAGCGGGACCGCCACCGCACCCGCGCCGAGATCGCCCGCCTCGAGGCCCGGGTGGCCGAGCTGGAGCGCCGCGCGCCGACGCCGGACTGATGCGGGTCGCGTTCGTCGTCCAGCGCTACGGCGAGGAGGTCGCCGGGGGCGCGGAGGCGCTCTGCCGCGCCACCGCCCGGGCGCTCGCCGCGGCCGGCGACGCCGTCGAGGTGTTCACCACCACCGCGCGGGACTACCTCACGTGGGCGCCCCACTACCCCGGGGGGACGACCGAGGAGGGCGGCGTCACCGTCCACCGGTGGGACGCCGAGCCGACCGATCCGGGGCGCTCCGACCGGCTCGGGAAGGCCCTCGCCCTGGCGCCCGGTGACGACGACGCCGAGCGGGCGTGGGCGCGCGCGCAGGGGCCCGTCGCGCCGGGGCTCGTCCGCGCGCTCGCCGGGGCGGTCGGGCCCGGGGGCCGGGTGGAGGCCGTCGCCGCGTGGACGTACCTCTACGCCACCTCCCAGCTCGCGATGCCCCTGGCGCCGTCGCGGACGGTGCTCGTCCCCCTCGCCCACGACGAGCCGATGCTGCGGTTCGGGCTCAGCCGGGGGCTCGTCCGCACCGCCGGCGGGATCGCGTACATGACCCCCGAGGAGCGGCGGCTCGTGGAGGACCTGCACGGGCCGCTCGGCCAGCCTGCTGCGGTCGTCGGCGCCGGGATCGACCCCGCGTCCGGCGGGGACGCCGAGCGTGCCCGGGCGCGGTTCGACCTGCCGCGGCGCTTCGCCCTGTACCTCGGCCGCATCGACCCCGCGAAGGGGCTCGGCGCGCTCGTGCGGGCCCACGACGCGTACCGGCGGGCCGGCGGGTCGTACGGCCTGGTGCTCGCCGGGCGGCCGACAGTGGACATGGGGCTGCCGGGTTGGGTCCGGACCACTGGCTTCGTCGACGCGCAGGCGCGCGCCGACCTGCTGGCCGCGTCGGAGCTCGTGGTGCTGCCGTCGCCCCACGAGAGCCTCTCGCTGGTGGCGCTGGAGGCGTGGTCGGCGGGGCGGCCGACGCTCGCGACGTCGCGCTCAGAGGTGCTGGCCGGGCAGACCGCGCGCTCCAGCGGCGGGCTGCTCTACGTCGACGACCTGAGCTACTCGCGCCAGATGTCGCGCCTCGCGGCGGACCCGTCGCTGCGCGACATGCTCGGCACCCGCGGTGCGCGGTTCGCCGGGGAGTGGACGTGGGACGCGTGCGTCCGGCGGTGGCGGGCGCTGCTGGCGCAGGTGCGGGCCCCCGTCGGGCCCGCGGCCGTCAGGGGCTGACCAGCCCCGTCTCGCGCTGCCACACGCGCAGCGTCGCCCACGCCAGCACCAGCCCCCGGTAGCGCCCCGCCGGCTCGATCCGGCGCAGCACATCCCGGGGCTTCGGCCGGGCGCCGTCGAACCAGCGCTCCGCCGCCACCCGGATGGTGGCGGAGTCGATCGACGGCCGGTCGTAGTGGCCCATCAGCAGGATCACGAACCCCGCGGTGGCCGGGCCGATCCCCGCGAGGGCGATCAGCCCCGCGTGGACGCGGTCGCCGTCACCGGCGGCCGAGTCGGCCTCGATGTCGGCGAGGGTGCCGTCGATCGCCGCCCGCGACGCCGCCACGATCGCCGGCGCCCGGTAGCCGACACGCACGACGCCGCGCAGGTGGTCCTCGCCCGCCCGCAGCACATCGGCGGGGCCTGGGAAGCACCCGGGCGGCCCCAGCTCCGCCAGCCGGTTGATCGATGCCACCGCCTGGCGCCAGGTGGTGTTGCTGCCGCAGATGCCCTTCACCACGTCCTCGAACAGGGTCGCGCCCGCCAGCACCCGCCCGCCGCCGTAGCCGGCGAGGTCGTCGGCCAGCGCCGGATCGACCGCCCGCGCCGCCTCGTCGAAGCCCGTCAGGTCCGCGTCGAGCTGGAGCACCCGGCGCACCCGCAACTCCGCGACGTCGCGCTCCGCGGCCTCCAGCGCCCGGTCCGCGCGGACGGCGACGCCGCCGTCGCGTCCGGCCATGCTCAGGTCGACCGGGCCGCCCTCCAGCCGCTCGGCGCGCCCGAGCGTCTCGGCGTCGGGGTCCCACGCGAACGGCGCGGTCTGGAACCACCCGTGGCTCACGGCGACGGCGGGCAGGCTGAACGCCCCGCGGGCGGGCAGCGCGAGCAGGGAGGCACCGCTCATTCCGACACCCTCGCCGAACGGCGGCGGCCCCGTCCACCCTGGGGTGAACGGGGCCGCAGGGGCACGCCCGATGGGGTTGCGCCTACCGGATGAAGAGCATCTCCGAGTACTTCGGGAGCGGCCACAGGTCGTCGGCCACGATGCGCTCCAGCGCGTCGCCCGACGCCCGCACCGCGTCCATGGCGGGGAGGACCTTGTCGCGCATGTACGCGGCCTCCGCGACCGTGTCCGTCGGGTGGTTCTCGTCGAGGTTCGCCTTCTGGAGGGCCTTCGAGGCCTTCGTGAAGGCGTTGATGAGGGTGGTGGTCTCCTTCGCGAGGGCCGTCAGGCCGGCCTCGTTCAGGATCGCCAGGTGGCGGGCGGCCGCCGGCAGGATCATCGTCGCGGCGATGTCGGCGGCCGTCTCGGCCTCCGTGTTCACCGTGATGATGTACTGCTCGAGCATCACGTCGTAGCGCGAGTGCAGCTCGCGCTCGGAGAGCACGCCGTAGTTGCTGAACGCGGAGACCGTCGCGTCGGAGATCAGCTCCGGCAGGGCGTCCGGCGTGGTGCGGAGGTTCGCCAGGCCGCGCTTCTCGGCCTCCTTGTGCCACGCCTCCGAGTAGTTGTCGCCGCCGAAGACGATCCGGCGGTTCGTCTTGTAGGCGCCGGCGATGACCGAGGTCAGCGCCGCCTCCAGGCTCTTCGAGGACTTGCGCTTGCCGCCGCCCATCGCCGCCTCGAGGTCCTCGCAGAGCGAGTCGATCGACTCGGCGACGATCGTGTTGAGGACGGTGTTCGGGAGGCTCGGGGACTGGCTGGAGCCGAGGGCCCGGAACTCGAACTTGTTGCCGGTGAACGCGAACGGGCTCGTCCGGTTGCGGTCGCCGCTGTCCTTCGGCAGGCCCGGCAGCACCGGGGTGCCCAGGTGCATCAGCTCGCGCGCCGCGCTGGCGGCGGTGGTGCCGCCGGCGATCGCGTCGAACACGCTCTCCAGCTCGGTGCCGAGGAAGATCGAGATGATGGCCGGCGGGGCCTCGTTCGCGCCGAGGCGGTGGTCCTGGCCGGCTCCGGCGATCGACGCCCGCAGCAGCTTCTGGTGCTTGTTGACCGCCGCGATCACGGCCGTCGCGAAGAACAGGAACTGCAGGTTCTCGCTCGGGGTGTCCGTCGGCTCGAGCAGGTTCTGGCCGGAGTCGGTGCCCATCGACCAGTTGTTGTGCTTGCCGGACCCGTTGACGCCGGCGAACGGCTTCTCGTGGAGCAGGCACACCAGGTCGTAGCGGCGGGCGACGCCCTTCATCACCTGCATGCAGAGCTGCTGGTGGTCGGTGCCCACGTTCGAGCTCTCGAAGATCGGGGCGACCTCGTACTGACCGGGCGCCACCTCGTTGTGGCGGGTCTTGATCGGCACGCCCAGCTTCGCGAGCTCGGACTCGATCTCGAGCATGTAGGCGAGCACCCGCTCCGGGATCGACCCGAAGTAGTGGTCGTCCAGCTCGTGGCCCTTCGGCGGCTTCGCCCCGAAGAGCGTGCGGCCCGTGCTGACCAGGTCCGGCCGGGCGTAGAAGTAGTTCTCATCGATCAGGAAGTACTCCTGCTCGGGCCCGATCGTGGTGAACACGCGCGTCGTCTCGGTGTCGCCGAACAGGCCGAGCGCCCGGAGGGCCGCCTTGTTGAGCGCCTCCATCGACCGTAGGAGCGGGATCTTCGTGTCGAGGGCCTCGCCCGTCCACGACGCGAACGCCGTGGGGATGCAGAGGAACGCGCCATTCGGGTTCTCGATGATGAACGCCGGGCTCGTCGGGTCCCACGCCGTGTAGCCGCGGGCCTCGAACGTGGCGCGGATGCCGCCCGTCGGGAAGCTGGAGGCGTCCGGCTCGCCCTTGATCAGCTCCTTGCCGGTGAACTGGGCGAGGGCGGTGCCGTCGCCCACCGGTGCATAGAAGGAGTCGTGCTTCTCCGCCGTCGAGCCGGTGAGGGGCTGGAACCAGTGGGTGAAGTGGGTCGCGCCCTTCTCCAGGGCCCAGTCCTTCATCGCCAGGGCGACGGCGTCGGCCAGGTCGGCCTCGAGCGGCTCCCCGCGGTCGATGGTGGCCTGCAGCTGGCGGAACACCTGCTTCGGCAGGCGCTTGCGCTGCTCGTCGGGGCCGAAGACGTTCGATCCGAAGATCTCGGCGCCCCGGAGGGTCAGGTCGCCCGTCGCGATGGAGCCGTTCGGGCTCCACTGCGCGGCGATCACATTGTTCTCTCGAACTGGCATGACGCGGAAGGTCCCCCTTGTACGGCTCCAGGCAGCGCCGGATGATACGACGCCGCCGCGCATGGGCGCTTTGTGACGCCGGGCCAAACGCCGCCGGAGATGTTTCGCCCGGTGGACAAACAGCGGGGCTCCGCCGACCGGTCGCTTGAAAGACGCCGCCGAGCGCCCCATTGTGGGGCCCGGTGACGACGAAGGCGCGAACCGCGGCCGCCCCCTCCGGGCGGGTGCTCATCTCGGAGCTGGCGCGCATCCCCGCGATGGAGGGCGTGCGCCTGATGCCCAACGGCGCGGCGATGGACCGGCCGGTCTCGGCCGTGGTGGTCGTCGACGCCGACGGCCCGGAGGAGACCGACGTCCTGCTGGTGTGCCCCGGCGCGCCGCCCGACCCCCTGCCCGCGGGTTGCGTGGCGGTGGTGTGCCGGGCGGCGCCGCAGGGCGACCTGGGTGTCCCCACCATGGTCCTGCGCGCCGGCGCCCCCTGGGGCCCGGTCATCGCGGGGCTCGTGGCCGCCGTGGCGGGCGGGGCCGCGGGGGCCCGCGCCGCCGCCGCCCGCGCCGCGCTGCGCCGGCCGCTGGTGGCGGGCGACGGCATGGCGGGCCTCGCCGAGGTGGCGGCCGGCCTGCTCGACGCCCCCGTCGCATTGCTGGACGAATACCTGGACATCCGCGCGTGCCACGGCCTCTCGGGCGACCAGGAGGCCTTCCTGGACGCCGCGATCGGCCGCGCCCGCGGCCACGGCCCCGCGTCGATCGTCGGCCCGTTCACGGAGGAGGAGATGCCGGGGATCACCCGGACCCTCGTGACCGGCGAGTCCGGCGTGATCGGCGTGCTGGTGTCGTGGGTCCCCGAGCCGCTCTCCCCCGCGCAGGAGGCGGTGCTGGGCGAGCTCGCCGAGGCCGTCGCCCTGGAGCGGGCCCGGGAGGAGGTGCGCACCGAGACCGAGTCGCGCCTGCGCGGCGACCTCATCGAGGAGCTGATGGCCGGCGAGGTGGTCAGCCGCGAGTCGCTCGTGCGGCGCGCGCGCCACCTGGGCGCCGACCTGTCCGGCGGCGGCGTCGCCCTGATCGGCAAGCTCCAGGACCCGCACACCGAGGGCCGCATCATCACGGACCCCCGGCTCGTGCGCCGCTTCCTCCAGCAGGCCCGCGCCGCGATGGACATCCACTGGCCGCGGGCGCTCGTCGACTGGAACGAGGGCCGCCTGCTCGCGCTGCTGCCGCCCCCTGCCGGCCAGGCGGAGCCGGAGCGGGAGGAGATCGAAGCCCAGGCGCTCGTGCTGGGGCGGCGCCTGCTGGGCGCCACCCGCGAGACGGTCCCCGGCCTGGCGCTCACCCTCGCCCTGTCGCGCTACACGCCCGAGCCGGAGCGCCTGGGCGTCGCGCTCGACGAGGCCCGCCTGGCGCTCTCCATCGGCGAGCGGCTCGGGCGGATCGGCGAGGTGGTGACGTTCGAGGAGACCGGCACCTACAAGCTGCTGTTCCAGATCTTCGCGGACCGGCCGGAGGAGCTGACCTCCTTCTACGACCAGACCATCGCGCCGCTCGTGCGGTACGACGAGCAGTACCAGACCGAGCTGGTCGGGACGCTCTCCACGTACCTCGGGCACGACTGCAACCTGGCCGCCACCGCCAGCACCCTCTACACCCACCGCCACACCGTGCGGTACCGGCTCGACCGGATCGCGGAGCTGTCGGGGCTCGACATCGCCAAGACCGACGACCGCGAGAAGCTGTCGCTCGGGCTCAAGGCGATGCGGCTGCTGGGCCGCCGCGTCGCGACGGCCGCCGAGCGCACCGGGCGCCGCCGCGCCGCCTCCTGAGCCGCCGGCCCAGGGTGTGAGCCGGCTCATCCGGCTTCGCTAGCCTCGAACGCATGCAAGACGCCCCCATCCGCCCCGCGCGGGGCGAGCCCATGCGCTGCCCGAGCTGCGGCACCCGCCTCGTCGAGCTGGACCGCAGCGACGTCCTGATCGACGCCTGCCCCGAGTGCCGCGGCGTGTGGCTCGACCGCGGCGAGCTCGACCGGATCCTCGACCGCGAGCGCCGCGCCTCCGCAGGCGTCCGCGACGACGACGAGGACTTCTTCGAGGAGATGGAGGGGCGCCGCAAGCCGCGCGGCGACGACCGGGACCGCGACCGCCGGTACGAGCAGTCGCCGAAGGAGTCCAAGAAGCGCCGCCGTCGCGGCATGCTCGAGGACCTCTTCGACTTCGAGTTCTAGCCCGCGCCGCCCGCCGCGGCCTCCGCCAGCGCCGCCGCGAGGGCGCGGGCCAGCAGTCCGGGCGTCCCGTCCCCCACCGGTGCGCCGTCCACATCAGTGATGGCGATGGCGCCGCGGAGCGCGTTGACCGCGACGATCTCCCGCGCCGCCCGCCACTCGCGCTCCTCGGCGGCCCGCTCGCGGGCCCCGACGGCCGGCAGGCAGATCGCCCGCGCCACGCCGGGCAGCAGGCCGTCGGCGGGGGCGGTCACCACCTCGTCGCCGAGGGCGCAGAACACGTTCGCCACCGCCGCCTCGCCCATCCGGCCGTCGCGGTCGAGCAGCAGCGCGTGGCCCGCCCCCGCCGCCTCCGCGCGGCGCTGCGCCAGCCGCCAGGCGGCGTAGGAGAGCGTCTTGTGCTCGGCGATCCGGTTGCCGGGCACCCACCCACCCGCCACCGACCGTGCAATTGAACGTCCGGGTACGTCCAATTGAACGTCGCCGTCGAGAGCGGTCGCCTCGACCAGGAGCGTGGGACGCGGGGTCACCGTCAGCCGCACCCGGGCGGGGCCGTCGCCGCGGGCGGCCAGGGTCGCGGCGATCGCGTCGCGGAGGGCGGCCTCGCCCGGGACGCCGTTCAGGCCGAGTGCGGCCGCCGACGCCGCCAGCCGCCGCAGGTGGCGGTCGAGGAATGGCACGCGGCCCCCCTCGGCCCGCATCGTCTCGAACAGGCCGAGCCCCCAGCGCACCCCCGGGTCGTCGGCGCTGAGCAGCGCCCGGTCGGGCGCGACGATCCGCCCGTCGAGCCACACGACGCGTGTGCGAGGATGCGCCGCGTCCGGAACACGCGGCGAGGAGCTTCTCGGCATGCGGCAGACCATCGCCTTCCAGGCAACCGGCTTCAACTGCTCCCCCGTCCAGGTGGAGATCGACGAGAACGGCGAGGCGCCCGACCCGGACGCGATCCCCGTGGCGCTGCTCGCGTTCGAGAGCGGCCCCAACTGCGTGCTCACGCTGCCGCTGGCGACGGCGGACGCCGAGAACCTGATGAACGCGTTCACCCAGGCCGAGCCGCACCGCCAGGAGATCCAGGGCGCCGGCGAGTGGCAGCCGATGCCGTCCGGGCTCCCGGAGGGCCTGTTCTGGGCGCTCCAGCCGAACGTCGTCGGCGTGTCGGTGACCCCGCCCCAGCAGACCGTGGAGGGCGTCATCCCTCACTGGACGCTCGCCTTCGACGACGAGGACGGCAGCCAGGTGCAGATCGCCGTGAGCGACCCGATGTGCGTGCAGGTCGTGCGCGCGCTGGCGGACGTCGCGCACGGCGACGTGGAGGGCGCCGCAGCAAACGAGGAATAGCCGGGGGTTATCTGGTATTTTCGCCGCTCCGAGCGACCACGAGGGCGGAAACCACCATGAGCACCACCGACTGGAGGGGGCGGCTCCTCGAGAGCATGCCCCCGGACCTGGCCGAGGAGATCGACATCTTCGAGGGCCAGATGGAGCTGCGCCGGAAGGACAAGATCGAGGACCGGGTCTTCGCCGAGACCCGCCTGCGGCGCGGCGTGTACGGCCAGCGCTACGACAACGGGCACCGCCACGACGGCGTCGCATCACAGACGCTGACCTTCCCGGCCGGCGAACTCACCAAGGGCCCGGAGACGCTCTGGGACGCGCCCGGGATGATGCGGATCAAGATCCCGTACGGCGGCGTCACGCCCGACCAGCTCGACGTGATCGCCGAGCTGGCGGAGGAGTACTCGGACGGGATCCTGCACGTCACCACGCGCCAGGACGTGCAGCTCCACTACGTGCACATCGACGACACGCCGGACCTCATGCGGCGCCTCGCGTCCGTGGGCATCACCACCCGCGAGGCCTGCGGCAACGGCGTCCGCAACCTCACCGCCTGCCCGATCGCCGGCGTCTGCCACACCGAGGCGTTCGACACCACGGCGTACGCCCACGCCCTCTTCCGCTTCCTGCTCGGCCACCCGGACTGCCAGGACTTCGGGCGCAAGTTCAAGCCCGCCTTCTCCGGCTGCGCCGGGGAGGCGTGCGGGCTCGTGATGATGCACGACTTCGGCGCGATCGCCCGCACGACGGTCGTCGACGGCGTCGAGCGGCGCTCCTTCGACCTCTACGTCGGCGGCGGTCTCGGGACGACGCCGCAGCAGGCAAAGCTGCTCTACGAGGACCACCCCGTCGAGGAGCTCCTCCCCGCGGTCCAGTCGATCGCCCGCGTCTTCGGCCGCCTCGGCGAGAAGCAGAACCGCAACCGCGCCCGCATCAAGTTCCTGGTCAGCAAGCTCGGCATCGACGAGTTCCGCCGCCTCGTGGACGAGGAGCGCCAGACGCTCCCGCACGACGACCGCTGGACCTCCTACCTGCCGAGCGTCGACGACTTCGACGAGTCGCCGGTCCGCGAGGCCGTCCCCGTCTCCACGAACGGCGGCCCGCTGCCCGAGGGCTACGAGGAGTGGGCGCGGACGAACGTGTACCGCCAGCGCCAGGACGGCTACGCCGTCGCGACGATCGCCCTCCCACTCGGCGACATCACCTCCGTCCAGACCCGGCAGCTCGGCGAGGTCGCCCGGAAGTACGTCGGCGACGCGGTCCGCACCACGGTCGAGCAGAACATCGTGCTGCGCTGGGTCGCGGAGCAGGACCTGCCGGCGCTCTACCAGGAGCTGAAGGCGATCGACCTGGCCGCCACCGGCGCGGGGACGATCGTGGACGTGACCGCCTGCCCCGGCACCGACACCTGCAAGCTCGGCATCGCCTCCTCGCGCGGCCTGGCCGGCGAGCTGCGAACGCGCCTCGCCTCCAAGCAGTTCGAGCTGGACGAGGCCGTCCGCGGCCTGCGGATCAAGGTGAGCGGCTGCTTCAACTCCTGCGGCCAGCACCACGTGGCCGACATCGGGTTCTTCGGCAACAGCCGCAAGATCAACGGCGTCACCGTGCCCCACTTCCAGGTGGTGCTCGGCGGCCGCTGGCGCGAGAACGCGGGCTCCTACGGCCTCGCGATCGGCGCGGTGCCCTCGAAGCGCATCCCCGAGGTGGTCGACGGGATCACCGCCCGGTTCGTCGCGGAGCGCGAGAGCGAGGAGACCTTCCAGGACTACATCGCCCGGCTCGGCAAGAAGGAGCTCGGGGCGATCATCGCGGAGCTGAAGACCGTGCCGTCGCCCGACGAGGACCCGAGCTACTACACCGACTGGGGCGACGCCCGCGTGTTCACGATGGGCGACATGGGCATCGGCGAGTGCGCCGGCGAGGTCATCTCCAAGACCGACCTGGAGCTGTCGTTCGCCGAGAGCATCGTGTTCGACGCCGCCGTCGCGCTGGAGGACGGCGACCTCGCCCGTGCCGACGAGCGCGCCTACGCCGCCATGGTCGGGGCGGCCCGCGCGCTGGTCCGCACGGAGAACCCGAACGTGGCGAACGACCCGGACGTGATCGTCCGCGAGTTCAAGGAGCGCTTCTACGACACGGAGCGCTTCTTCGACCGCTTCGCCAAGGGGCGCTTCGCGCGGCCGCTCTTCGACCGGCACGAGACGCCGCCGCCGGTGCACGACGCCGAGGCGACGCGCGGGCTGATCGAGGAGGCCCAGCTGTTCATCGACGCCGTGGCGGCGATGGAGATCCGCGAGGCCGGCGCGCAGTCGGCGCTGGTGTAGGCCCATGGCGACCGCGACCAGCACCGACATCATCCGCATCGGGGCGAAGCTCTACGCCGAGAACCCCGGCGTGATCGTCCCGGACGACTACGTCCCGCTGTTCCACGGATGGATCCAGCAGCGCGGCCTCGGCGGGACGCCGATCGACGTGGCCGACTACAAGCACGTCCCTGACGGACCCGGGATCATGCTCATCGGCCACGAGGCCGATCGCGCCCTCGACTTCGGCGAGGGCCGGCCCGGCGTCGTCTACCAGCGCAAGCGCGAGGGGACGGGCTCGCTCGAGGAGCGGTTCGCCGCCGCGATCGAGGCCGCGGACCGCACGGCCGCCGACATCGAGGCGGATCCCGCCGCGAACGGCGTCCGCTTCGGCCGCGACGAGATCCTGCTGCGGATCAACGACCGCCTCCGTGCGCCCAACGACGACGCCACCCTCGACGCGCTGCGGCCGGCGATCGCCGCCGCGCTCGGCACCGTCCGCCCGGGGCGGGACGCCGAGATCGCGCGGGTCCAGGACGACCCGAAGGGCCCCCTCACCATCCGGGTCCAGCTCAGCTGATCGGCACCGGGGACCCGCGCGCGGGCGCTCGCGCGGGTCCCCGGAGTCCGGGCGACGTCTAGGCGGAAGGTCCCTGCGGCCAGGGCTCCCGGGCGGGCTCGGTCCACGCCTTCTCGAGGCGGCGGAGCTCCGAGTCGGCGCGCAGCGTGGCGAAGAACCGGTCGCGCGCCGAGCAGTAGGCGCCGAAGCTGGTCTCCCGCCGGGTGCCGTCGTCGCGCCGGGGGTCGCGGTCGTCGCACGTGCCCCACATATCCCTCACCTCCGCTGGGGGTCACCAACGCTGCGCGGACTATTGCCGTGTCGGGGGGTCTCCGCCATCGGGGTTTTCCCTAGTCGCGTCACCCGACGGAAGAAAGTCGGAGGTTCGGGACGCCATCCGCCCCGCCAGCTCCGCGCGCGACCGAACCCCGAGCTTCGCGTACACGCGGGCCAGGTGGTACTCGACCGTCTTGGGGCTGATGAGCAGAGCGGTCGCGGCCTCCCGGTTCGTCGCCCCGCGCGCCACGGTCAGCGCCACCTGGAGCTCCTGGGGGGTCAGCGCGCCCGTCACGGCCGGCCGGGCCGGCTGCGCGCGCGTGCCGGCGGCGCGCAGCTCGCGGCGCGCCCACTCGGCCCAGCGGACGGCCCCGAGCCCCTCGAACACAGCCAGCGCCGCCCCCAGGGGCTCCCGCGCCTGCCGCACGCGCCGCGCCCGCCGCCGCCGCTCGCCGAGGACCAGGAGCGTGCGCGCCCGCTCGAACGGGGTGTCGGTGCGGTCGTGCTGCGCAAGGGCCGCGGCCATGTGGCGCTCGTACCGGTCGTCGTCGGCGAGCATCCCGCGGCAGCGCTCCAGCCCGGCGATGCTCCAGGCCGCATCCGCCCGGTCGGCCTGCCGCCGGATGAAGTCCAGGACGTCACGGGCCTGCGACTCCTTGCCGGTGCGGATGAGCGTCTCGACGATGTCCGCCCCGTGTCCGTCCAGGAGGGGATGGAAGTCGCCGGTGGCGCGGTAGCGGCGCTCCAGCGCGTCGAAGCGCTCGCTCGCGCGCGGGAGGTCGCCCTGGCTCAGGGCCAGGAGGCCCAGGGCCCCGTCGGCGTACCACGACAGGTTGTGGGACTCGGTGCGCACCCCGATCTCGACCGCCCGCGCGGCCCGCTCCCGGCAGGCGGCGGCGTCCCCGGTGATCGCGTGGATCATCGCCTCGACCGCAAGGGCGTAGCCGGCCAGCGGCGCCTGACCGGTGTCCTCCGCCAGCCGGAGCGCCTCCGCCGCGTCGGCGGACGCCTGCGGCAGGTGGCCGGTCCGGCGCCGGACGTCGGCGCGCACGGCGAGCGGCCAGGGCAGCAGCGACGGCGTCCCGTGCTCGCGGGCGGCGCCGATCACGGCGTCGAGCCCCGCGAGCGCATCGGCGTACCGCTCGCGCAGGTTCAGCGCGATCAGGTGCCCGACCGACCAGATGAACCCGAGGGGCTCGCCCTCGCCCGCCTGGCGGCGGAGCTCGGCGGCGTCCGCCTCGGCGAGCGCCATCGGGTGGCCGGAGTAGGTGGCGGTGATGGCGCGGGCCGCGGCGAGCTGCGCCCCCAGCGGCGGGTCCGGGTCGGGGACGAGGGCGGCGGCCCGGGCGGCCAGGTCGCGGGCCCGCTCGAGATCGCGGCGGAGCAGGCAGGGCAGGACCGCCTGGACCAGCAGGGCGGCGCCCGCGGGAGGCGACTCCTCGCGCATCCGCTCGCCCGCGGCGGTGAGCATGTCCACCGCCGCCCGGGTGGAGCCGTTGAGCATCTCGACGTTTCCGCGCCCGACCATCGAGCGGAGCACCTGCCCCCGCTCCGCGGCGAGGGCGATCACCTCGTCGAAGAGCCGTGCCGCCCGCTCGAACGCGCCGGCCGACAGGGCGCACTGCGCCGCGGCGTCCAGCCGCCGGCCGCGTTCGGCGGGCTCGGGCGACAAGCGCGCCGACGCCTCGAGCGCCTCGCACGCCGCGGCGTACGCCGTGCGGCCCGCGGCGCGTGCGGCCGCGTCCTCGAGCGCCCGCGCGATCATCTCGTCCGGGCCGGTGGCCGCCATCGCCAGGTGCCAGGCCCGCCGGTCCAGGGCGCCCGCGTCGCCGAGCGATCCCGCCGCCGCCGCGTGGGCGCGGTGGGCGCCGCGGCGGTCCGGACCCGCCGCGCCCGCGTAGACGGCGGCGCGCACCAGCGGGTGCCGGAACCGCAGTCGCGCCGGGCCCAGGAGCACCACCCCAGCGCGCTCGGCGGACTCGAAGTCGTCCATCGAGAGGCCCTCCATCTGGAGCGCCCGCGCCAGCAGCTCCGGGGAGCCGTTCTCGGTGGCCGCCAGCAGCAGGGCCCGCCGGGTGGGCTCCGGCAGGTCCTCCAGGGGGCGCAGGAGCGCCTGCTCCAGGTGGGGGCCGACGGGCAGCGGGTCCGGGAGCGGGGCGGCGCCCGTGAGCTGCCGCTCGGTGAGCGTGCCGGCCAGCTCGATCAGGGCCAGCGGGTTGCCCGCGCAGCCGTCCACCAGCGCGGCGATGACGGCCGGGTCAGGTGCCACCCCCGCGTGGTCCTCCACCAGGACCGCCGCGTGCTCGGCGGCGAGGCCCCGCAGCCGCCGCCGGGGGATGGCGGCCTCGTCCAGGCGCGGGCTGATGCCCTCGCGGGCGGCGATCAGCACGGCGATGCCGTCGGCCACCAGCCGCCGGCTGGCGAACAGGATCGCCTCGAGCGACTCGGCGTCGAGCCAGTGGGCGTCGTCGATGAGGCACAGGATCGGCTCGCCCTCGGCCGCCGCGGCCAGCAGGCGCAGCGTGGCGGCGTAGGCGGCGAAGCGGTCGGCGGGCCCGGGCGGCGGGCCCAGCGCCAGGGCGCCGCTCAGGGCGCTCGCCTGGGCCTCCGGGATCTCGTCCAGGTGGTCGAGGACCGGCCCCACCAGGTCCCCGAGGCCCGCGAAGGCGAGCCGCGACTCGCCCTGCGAGCCGATGGTCTCCAGCACGCGGGCGCCGTCGGCGTGGGCGCGCGCGTGGCGCAGCAGGGCGGTCTTGCCGATGCCCGGCTCGCCGACCACCAGGAGAGCGCCGCTCCGGCCGGCCGCGGCGCCGGCGATGAGGGCCTCGACCTCGGCCGCCTCCGGGCCGCGACCGATCATCCCGCGCGCCCGCGAGGGGCCACGCGAGGGCCGCCCCGCCCCGTGCGGCCGCTCGCAACCATCAGGGCCCGACTCTAATCCAGCCGGGCCCCGTGAGGAATCGGGTCCGCCAGCCGGTCCCGCCTTGCGCTACGCGGCGCTCCGGCGGTCCCGGATGGCGCTACACGGCGGCCATCCGGTCCCGGATGGTGCGACTACGCGGCGACGGCCTGGCGGCTCCGGGCCAGGCTCCGGATGGCGGAGATGAGCTCGTTCGGGCGCTCGACGGCGACGTTGTGGCCGGCCTCGCGCACCACGTGGAAGCGGGCGTTGGTCATCCACGCCGACAGCTCGCGCTGCACCTCGGCGGGGACGGCGCGGTCCGCCGCGCCGGCGAGCACGAGCACCGGGGCGTCGACCTGCGCCAGCGCGCCGCGGACGTCCGGGCGGGTGCCCATCGCCTCGGCGGCGAGCGCCACGCCCTCGGCGTGGCGGCGCTCGCGCAGGGCGCGGGCGACGCGCGCCCAGCGGTCCTGGCCCTCGGGGTCCTCGCCGCGCGGGCCGACGCCCGAGACCACGAGGCCCGACACGAGGCCCGGGTGGCCGAGCGCGAGGCTCAGGGCGGTGGCGGCGCCGAGGCCGACCCCGACGATGACGGCGTCGCCGCCCTCGGCGGCGGTCAGCCGCGCCACGTCGGAGGCGAAGTCGTCGATGCTCCACGGCCCGTGGGGCGTGGGGGACTGGCCGTGGCCGCGGAGGTCCGGCGCGATGATGCGGTACTCGTCGGCGACCGGCCCGAGCGCCTCGATCATGCTCTGCCCCGTCTGGCCCAGATCGTGGAGCGCGATCAGCGGGGGGCCCTCGCCGGTACGATGGACGACGAGTTCGATGGCGGGCGGGAGTGAGGGCATCGTCGCGCTCCTAGTAACCACTGTGATACTGGTTTACCGGTGAGAATACGCCCGGAAACTTGCACCGTCAAACGGTGATGAGCAGCCGTTCCTTCATCCTGGTGGCCGCCCGGCCCGCGCTCGATCTGTGCAATACCCAGTTGGGCGAGGATGATCTCCTGGCGACCCCTGACGATCTGTCACGGTGGTTCCTGGCGGCCGGGCTGGCCGACCAGCCGGTCGCGATCTCGCCCCGTGCGCTCGAGTCGGCGCGTCAGCTGCGCGGGGAGCTGCGCCCGGCGCTGATGAGCTCGGACGCGCCCGCCGTGGCGAGCATCGCGGAGCGGTGGCTGGAGGCCACGCCGGGCCGTCTCTGCGTCGAGCCCGGCACGCTCACCCCGCGGTTCACGCCCGCGGCCAAGAGCACCGGCTGCCTCCTGGTCCCGGCGGTCCTCGACGCCCTCGACCTGGTCCGGGAGACCCCCGGGCGGGTACGCGAGTGCGCCGCAGACCGGTGTCCCGTGCTCTACCTCGACACCAGCCGCAACCGGAGCCGGCGATGGTGCTCGATGGAGATCTGCGGCTCCCGGGCGAAGGCGGCCGCGTACTACCGCCGCAGGCGCCGGGACGGCGGCCCCTAGCGGTCCACCTCGGCGAGGAACGGGCGCACGACGGCGACCCACTCCTCCGGTCGCTCGATGGCGGTGAGGTGCCCGGCCCCCTCCACCACGTGGAGGCGCGCGTCCGGCATCGCCGCGACCATCGCCTCCGACAGCGGCGGCGGCGTGAGGCCGTCCTCCGAGCCGACGATCACCAGCGCCGGCATCGCCATCGCGGCCAGGTCGGGCCGGCGGTCGCCGCGGCCGGCGAGCGCCTCCAGGGCGCCGGCGACCCCCTCCGGGTCCTGGGCGTCGGCGATCGCGCGCGCCGCGTGCAGCGCCGCGAGGTCGCCGGGGGCGGCCATCCTCGGGACGAAGCCGTCCAGGAACGCCGCGAGCCCACCGGACCGCACCTGGGCGGCGCTGGCGTGGCGCCCCGCGGCGGCCTCCTCGGTGTCGGGCTCGGCGCGGGTGTTGGAGAGGACGAGGGCCGCCACCCGGTCCGGGTGCCGCGCCGCCAGCGCCAGCGCGACGTAGCCGCCGAGCGACAGGCCGCCCACCGCGGCCCGGCCGCCGGGCAGGCCGGCGATGAGCGTCGCGACCTCGTCGGCGAACCCGTCGACCGACACGCCCGGGCGGATCGCCGTGTGCCCGAGCCCCGGGAACTCCGGCGTCAGGACGGCGCGGTCGGCCGACAGCTCGGGTACCACCCCCGACCACAGGCCGGCGTCGAGGGGGAAGGCGTGGAGCAGTACCAGGGGGGTCGCGTCGGGCATCGCGTGGACGCTACCGTGTCCTGGTGAGCACCAGCACCCCCGTCGCGACCGATCCGGAGCGGCGCCAGTCCGGCTTCGGCGGCCTGCTGCCGACGTCGGCCGTCGCCCGGGAGGGCGACACGCTGGTGGTGGCCCTGTGCGTGGAGGTGCACGCCGAGGGGGCGGTCCTGCCCCTGCTCGTGCTCTCCGACGCGCCCGGGCTGCTCGGCTGGGACCCCGCGCAGGGACTGGTGGCGCGCGACGACCACGGCCGCCAGTACGAGGTGGCCAACCTCGCGCAGCAGGCGGGCCTGGGTGCGCTGCAGACGGCCGTCTGGATCAGCCCCGCGCCGCCGCCGGACGCCCGCCGCCTCGTCCTGGAGGTGAGCGGCCTGGTGCGGACCGCGGTCTCGCGCGGGGCGTCGGTCGAGCGGCCGCTGGCCGGGACCACGTGGCGCCTCGACCTGGACCTCCTGCCGCCGCGCACCGCCGCCGAGCCCCCCGCGCCGCCCGTCGAGGAGTCGCCGCCCGGGCACCCCGCCCGCGTGCCGGCCCGGACGTTCCCCGGCTTCCGCGACCTGGTCCCGGTCGGGCAGGCGCGCGTGGCCGAGGGCGCCGCGGTCTGCCTCTGGGCGCTCGAGCGCTACGCCGAACGCGCGGTCCTGAGCGTCGCCGTGCTGGCGGAGGACCCCCTGCGGGTCGCGCCCCTGACCCCCGGCGTCGGGCGGGTGGAGGTGTGGGACGACCGCGGCCGTTCGTATGCGGTCACGCCCATCCACGGCGCGGCGCGGCCGGGGTGGAGCGAGACGAGCCTCGAGGTGGTCCCGCCGATCGATCCCGAGGCGCGCTCGCTCGGGGTGCGCCTCTCTGACCTTCCCGGCCACTCGCCGTCGGCCGCGCAGCGCGACGCCCTGGCGGGGCCGTTCACGTTCGGGGTCGTGATCCCCCCCGCCGGATGACCCCCGCCGCCGACGGGCCCGCCTGGGTCGTCCTCCCGACGTACGACGAGGCCGAGAACGTCGTCCCGATGCTCGAGGCCGTCCTGGGGGTGGCCGACGCGACGGGCATCGCGATGCGGGTGCTGGTGGTCGACGACGGCTCGCCAGACGGGACCGCCGCGCTGGCCGAGGCGGTGGCCGCGCGGGAGCCGCGCGTCGCGGTGCTGCGGCGCGACGCCAAGGAGGGGATCGGGCCCGCGTACCGGGCGGGGTTCCGCCGTGCGCTCGACGAGGGCGCGGGCGTGGTCGTCGAGATGGACTGCGACTTCTCCCACGACCCCCGGGCGCTGCCCCGGCTGATCGAGACCACGGCGACGGCCGACCTGGTGCTGGGCTCGCGCTACGTCCGCGGCGGCGGCGTCGCGCGCTGGGGGCCGCTGCGGCGGGCCATCAGCCGCGCCGGCTGCCTATACGCCCAGGCCGTCCTGGGCGTGGGGGTGCGCGACCTGACCGGCGGCTTCAAGTGCTTCCGCCGCGAGGTGCTCGAGGCGATCCCGCTCGACGAGGTCACCGCCGCGGGCTACGGCTTCCAGATCGAGATGACCTACCGGGCGATGGTGCTCGGCTTCCGGGTCGCGGAGATCCCGATCACGTTCACCGAGCGCGTCCACGGGACGTCGAAGATGAGCGGCGGGATCGTGTGGGAGGCCGCGTCCCTGGTGCCGCGGCTGCGCCGCCTGGGGCGCCCGCTCCGCGGGGGCGCGGCGCCCGCCGTCGCCGCCGAGGGCGCCGAGCGCGCCGAGGCCACCTCCGCCCGGGGCGTCTAGCCCCCGCGGATCGCCGCCTCGGGGTCCTGCGGGTCCAGGCGGTGGACGCGCCGCCACGCGGCCGTGGCCTGCCGGTCCGGACCCAGGAAGATCGCCAGGGCGCGCCAGCTCTGGGGGTTGTCCGGCTGGACGCGGGTCGCGGCGCGGTAGGCGCCGAGGGCGCGCGGCAGGTCGCCCTGGTCGGTGTACGCCTGCGCCATCAGGATGATGGGGGTGATGGCCAGCGGGTTGGTGGCACGGGCGTCCTTCGCCAGGGCGACCGCGTCGCCGGGCCGGCCGTCGGCGAGCGCCTCCCGGCCCTCCCGGACGTCGCGCGACGACCACCACGGCAGCACCGCGCTCAGCACCAGGATCGCCACGACCGACGCGAGGATGCCGGCGGCGACCGGCGAGGGCCGCGCACGGCGGGGGCCCGCGGCGCCGGGGGCCGCCGCGGCCAGGACGATGCCGGCCCCGGCGAGGGCGGGGATCGTGAGGGCGGGGATCGCCCACGACCAGTCGACGACCGCCTGGAGGGCGAACGTGGCCACGACCGCCAGCGGGAGGCCGATCGCCGGTCCGGGGTCCCGGTCGGCGACGCGGAGCGCCCCCCACCCGACCGCGACCACCAGGGCGAGCAGCAGCGCGAGCCCCACCGCGCCGGTCCCGGACAGCGTGCGCAGGACGATGTCGTGGGGTTCCCGGGTGTTGAGGGTGTCGTCGCTGTTCGTGCGCTCCTGGAGGTGGACGAGCGCGAAGCCGCCCGCCCCCTGGCCCAGCACCGGCGCGTCCTTCCAGGCCCGCCACGCCTCCCCCCACCAGCCCTTGCGCTGGTTGCCCGACGCGTTCACCAGGCGGCCGGGCTCGTTGGCGACGGCGTCGCCGCCCTCGCCGCGGAACTCCGACACGCGGTCGCCGGCCCAGCCGCGCGCCTCGCTGCTGGCGGCGAAGCTCCCCACGACGGCCACGACCGCCACCGCCAGCAGCACCAGCGCGATCCGGTTGCGCCGCGCGGGACCAATACGCGCGTCCAGGCGCACCAGCCCGGGCGCCAGGACGGCGCCGATCGCGACGCCGACCGCGAGGCGCCACCCCAGCTGGCCGCCCGCCCCCTCCCGCAGCGCCGTGGGCACCTGGTCGGTGGACAGCAGCGGCTCGGTCAGGGCGTAGGCCGCGGGCAGGAGCGACCCGATGCCGCCCGCCAGGACGGCCGCGACGCCGTCGCGCCGGCCCGGCAGGAACGCGATCGTCACGCCCACCGCCATCAGCAGCGACAGCAGGCCGCCGCGCGAGTAGGTCAGGAGCACCGTCGTGACCACCAGCGCCATCCCGGCGCCCGCGACGGGGCGGCCCCAGCGCGGACGGTCCGTCCCGCCGGCGAGCCAGAGCAGCCCGGGGGCGGCGAACACGGCCACCAGCGCCAGCGCGTTCCAGTAGCCGAGGGGCGTGGCGAGGCGGGCGAGGTCGTCGTCGCCCCCGAGGACGCCCGGCAGCACCTTGGTGCCGAGGGCGTAGAGCACGGCCGGGGCCGCCCCCGCGGCCAGCGCGAGGCCGAACAGACGGGGCGCGTCGCGCAGGACGGCGCCGAGGCCCACGCCGATCGCCAGCGCGCAGAGCCCGATCGCCACGCGGTTGGCGTCGATCCACGCCAGGTCGGGCGCGTCGGCCCACACGATCGAGGCCGCCGACCAGGCGGCGAGCGCGGCCATGGCGCCGAGCGCGAGGCGCGTGGGCCACGCCCGCAGGGCCGGGCGGTCCCAGGCGAGGAGCGCGGCCGCCGCCGCGAGGGGCGCCCCGAGGGCGAGCGCCAGGAACGCCGCCGTGGCCCCGGCGCCGCCGAGGCCGTCGCCGAGGTCCATGCCCCCGTCGGCGCACGTGACCGCGGCCCAGCCGGCGACCGCGACCCCGCCGATCCAGAACGCCGCCCGTGGCGTCCCCGGCGCGGCCGGTGGCGCTTGTCGACCTTCCGGGCCGCCGCTACGATCCGCGGCGCCCTGGGGGCGAGCGCCCCCCGTCCCCGTCACCGGGTGGATGCCCTGCTCCGACGCCCCGCCTGGGTGCTCCCGATCATGCTGCTCACGCTCCTGGTGACCGCGCCGGCGGCGCTCGCCGACGGCCGGGATGTCCTGGCGGACGCGCAGCAGGATAACCGGGTGGACGCCTGCTACACGCGGTCCGAGCTCAACGAGGCCCTCCGCCTCGCCCGGGCCGACCAACGTCTCTACGGTGTGCTGGTCGACGTCATCTCGGAGGCCCAGATCAGCAACGTCAAGGTGAAGGGCCAGCCCTGCGGCAGCGGCCGCCGCGTGCCGAGCGAGGCGGTCGACGACACGGGCGGCGCGAGCCCGGCGCTGTGGGGCGGCCTGCTGGTGGCCGTCGGCGTGGTCGGCACGGGCGCCGGCCTCGCGGCCCGGCGCAGGCGGGACGCCTGATGCGCCGCTTCGTCAAGGACTTCCTGCTGCCGATGGCCGTGGCCGTGGCCCTGGCGTTCGTGATCCAGGCGGCGGTGGCGAAGCCGTACGAGATCCCGACCGAGTCGATGGTCCCGACGATCCAGGCGAACGACCGGATCATCGCCAACCGGCTCATCTACCGCATCCGCGACATCGAGCGGGGCGACATCATCGTGTTCGACCCGCCCCTCGCCGCCACCCGCACCTGCGGCGACGCCGGCGGCGGCAACGTGCCGTTCGTGAAGCGCGTGATCGGGCTCCCGGGCGACAAGGTGGAGGTCCGCGCCGACGGCACCACGCTGGTCAACGGGAAGCCGTTCGTGGTGGAGAAGGCCCTCCGGCCGAACTACTCGATGGAGTTCCCGGTCGTGCCGCCCGACTCGCTGCTGGTGCTCGGCGACAACCGGCCGGGCAGCTGCGACTCCCACCAGTGGCGCGACGTGAACGGCAACATCGCGCCGTTCGTGCCCCAGGACGCGGTCATCGGGCAGGCCGAGATCACGTACTGGCCGCCGTCCCACCTGGGCTTCCTGGACTAGTCCCGGCGGGCGCGCCCGGGCGGCCCGGCGGCGCCGTCCGAGGGGTGCGAGATGGTGCCCCACGAAGTCCCCGGACGGTGCGTGGTTCCCGTCCGGCCCGAGGCTTTGCATCTTCCGGCACGTGTGGAAGGATGGCCGTCCGCCACGCTGAATATGGGGTGGCGGCCGGCACAGCGACACCAGGGATAGCGTTCAGCGGTGATCTGCCCATTCTGCGACAATCCAGAGCACCGCGTGGTCGAGAGCCGCGTGGCGGACACCAAGGACGCGATCCGGCGCCGCCGTGAGTGCCAGGCGTGCGGCCGGCGGTTCACCACCTACGAGCGGTGCGAGGAGATGCCGCTGGTGGTGGTGAAGACGTCGGGCGAGCGCCAGGGCTTCGACCGCGCCAAGCTGCTGGAGGGGCTCCAGCGCGCATGTCACAAGCGGCAGGTCTCGACGGCCTCACTCGATCTGGCCGTCCGCGACATCGAGGCCGAGTTGCGCAACCGCCTCCGCCAGGAGGTGAGCAGCACGCAGATCGGCGAGCTCGCCCTGCGCAGGCTCAAGGAGATCGACCCGGTGGCGTACGTCCGTTTCGCCTCCGTCTACCGCCAGTTCGCCGACGTGGACGAGTTCGGCGACGAGCTGCAGCGGCTCGAGCGCGAGCCGCCGCTGCCCCGCGGACAGTTCCCCCTCGACGACCAGCTCTTCGACACCCTCGACGCGGGGGCCGCCCAGCCCGGCCGCGCGACGCTCCGGGCGCTCCCCGGTGGTCGCGACGGGGGCGCCCCGCGCACGACCGCCCAGGAGGCAACCGATGGCGACTGATGCGCCGCCCACGATGACGGACCGCGCGCTCGGGATCTCCCGGCGCTTCACGCGGCCCGGCGTCCACCCCTACGACGAGGTCGCCTGGGGTCCGCGCGACGCGCGCATCGTGGAGCCGCCGCGGGACGGGAAGCCCGAGCGCGTCGTGTTCGCGCAGGAGGGCTGTGAGTTCCCGCTCGACTGGTCGGACACCGCGGTCCGGATCGTCGCCTCCAAGTACTTCCGCTACGGCATGGACGACCCGCGCCGGGAGACGAGCCTGCGCCAGGTCATCGACCGGGTGGTCGACACGATCCGCCACCACGGCGTGAAGGGCGGGCACTTCGCCGGCGAGGAGGAGGCGGAGACGTTCGCCCAGGAGCTGCGCCACATCCTGGTGACCCAGAAGGCGGCGTTCAATTCGCCGGTGTGGTTCAACTGCGGCGTCGACGCGGCCACCCGCGAGCACGACGAGGACCGGATCCTGGACGTCGACGATCCCCCGGTCGAGGCCGGCGAGCCGCAGGTCAACCAGGCCTCCGCCTGCTTCATCCTGTCGGTCAACGACACGATGCCGTCGATCCAGCGGTGGATCGCGTCGGAGTCGGAGATCTTCCGCGGCGGCTCGGGCGCCGGCGTGAACCTGTCGCGGCTCCGCGGCGACGGCGAGGCGCTGTCCAACGGCGGCCAGGCCTCCGGCCCGGTCAGCTTCATGCGCTGGGCCGACTCGGGCGCCGGCTCCATCAAGTCCGGCGGTGGAACCCGCCGCGCCGCGAAGATGGTGATCCTGGACGGGGACCACCCGGACATCCTCGAGTTCGTGCGCTGCAAGGCCCACGAGGAGGCGAAGGCCTACGCCCTCGGCGACATGGGCTACGACCTGGGCCTGAACGGCGACGCGTGGCGCTCCATCCAGTTCCAGAACGCCAACAACTCGGTGCGGCTCACGGACGACTTCTTCCGGAGGGCCGCGGCGGGCGAGCAGTGGCAGACCCGCAACGTCGCGGGCGGCGAGGTGCGCGACGAGTTCCCCGCGGCCGACCTGCTGCGCGAGATCTCGGAGGCCGCGTGGGCGTGCGGCGACCCGGGCCTGCAGTACGAGGACACGATCCAGCGCTGGCACACGAGCCCCAACGCGGGGCGCATCTCCGGCTCGAACCCGTGCTCCGAGTACATGCACATCGACGACTCGGCCTGCAACCTGGCCTCCATCAACCTGATGGAGTTCCTGGGCGACGACGGCGTCTTCCGGGTCGACGACTTCCGCCACACCGTCCGCGTGGTGCTCACCGCGCAGGAGATCGTGGTCACGCCCGCGAGCTACCCGACCAAGCGGATCGGCGAGAACGCCCGCGCGTTCCGCCAGCTCGGCCTGGGCTACACCAACCTCGGCTCGCTGCTGATGTGCCAGGGCCTGGCGTACGACTCGGACGAGGGCCGCGCGTGGGCCGGCGCCGTGACCGCGCTGATGCAGGGCGAGGCCTACGCGCAGTCGGCGCGGGTGGCCGCCCGGGTGGGCGCGTACGACGGCTACGCCGCCGACAAGGAGGCGCAGGACCGGGTGGTGCGGATGCACCGCGAGGCGGCGCTGGACCTGCCGGCGCACGCGCCGGGCGCTTCCTACGGCGACGTCCGCGCGGCGGCGTCCGCGGCGCTGGACGACGCGGTCGCCCTCGGTCAGGCCGAGGGCCGCATCGGCGCGCCCGGCTACCGCAACGCCCAGGTCAGCGTGATCGCGCCGACCGGGACGATCAGCTTCATGATGGACGCCCAGACCACCGGCATCGAGCCGGCGATCGGCCTGATCTCGTACAAGACGCTGGTCGGCGGCGGGTTCATGAAGCTGGTGAACACCGAGGTGGAGCGGGCGCTGCGGGCGCTCGGCTACGACCAGGCCGAGCGGTCGGAGATCCTGGCCCACATCGACGGGACCGGCGCGATCGAGGGCGCCCCCGGCCTCGACCCGGCGCACCTGACGGTGTTCGACTGCGCGTTCGGCGTGCCGGGCGGGCGGACGATCGCCGCGGAGGGCCACGTGCGGATGATGGCGGCGGTGCAGCCGTTCATCTCCGGCGCGATCTCGAAGACGGTGAACCTGCCGAACTCGGCGACCGTCGAGGACGTGAGCGACATCTACACCCTCGGCTGGACGCTGGGCCTGAAGGCGATCGCGATCTACCGCGACGGGTCGAAGCGGACGCAGCCGCTGTCCACCAGCGATGGCACGAAGGCGGCCGCGGGCGCCGCCGCGTCGGCCGAGCCGGCGACGCCGGTGCGCCGCCGCCTGCCGGACGACCGCGCGGCGCTGACCCACAAGTTCAGCGTCGGCGGCCAGGAGGGCTACATCACGGTCGGCCTGTACGACGACGGCAGCCCGGGCGAGGTGTTCGTGAAGATGTCCAAGCAGGGCTCGACGGTGTCGGGCCTGATGGACTCGGTCGCGATCGCCTGGTCGATGGCGCTGCAGCACGGCGTGCCGATCGAGAGCCTGATCAGCAAGTACATCGACCACCGCTTCGAGCCCTCCGGCTTCACGGGGAACCCGCGGATCCCGATGGCGCGGTCGGTGGTGGACTACCTGGCGCGCTGGATGGCGTCGAAGTTCCTGTCGGAGGAGGACCAGCGCCTGGCCGGCGTCCTCCCGGGCGTCGCCCCGGAGCCGGAGGCCGAGGCGACGGACGACGCGCCGGAGGACCAGCTGTCGTTCAGCGCCGTCGCCGAGCCGGAGGCCGAGGCGAACGGCAACGGGAACGGCAATGGCAACGGGCACGGGGCCACCGCCACCGCGGAGCCGCCGGCCCCCGCCAAGCCGCGGCTGTCGCTCGACTCGACGGGCCAGATCTGCTCGTCGTGCGGCAGCTCCGACATGGTCCGCGCCGGCACCTGCCTGACGTGCCGCACCTGCGGCGCGACGTCCGGCTGCGGCTGATCCCCTCGGGCGCCACGCGCTGAACGCCGAGGGGGCCTCCGGGCCCCCTCGGCGTCCCGGCGCTAGTTCAGCGACTCGACGACGGCCGCGATCCCCATGCCGCCGCCGACGCACAGTGCGGCGACGCCCAGGCGGGCGCCGCGCGCCTCCATCGCGTGGAGGAGGGTCACCAGGATCCGGGCGCCCGAGGCGCCGACCGGGTGGCCGATGGCGATCGCGCCGCCGTTCACGTTCAGCAGGTCCATCGGGATCCCCACCTCCCGCTGCACCACCAGGGCCTGGGCGGCGAAGGCCTCGTTCACCTCGAACAACTCGATGTCGCCCAGCTCCACGCCGGCGCGCTCCAGGGCGATCGGGATCGCCTGGACGGGGCCGATGCCCATCATCTCCGGGGCGACGCCCGCCCAGCCGTAGCCGAGGATGCGGGCCTGCGGCGCGATGCCCAGCGCCTCCGCGCGCTCCTCCGACGTGACCACCATCGCCGCGGCGCCGTCGTTGATGCCCGACGCGTTTCCGGCGGTGACGGTGCCGTCCTTCTCGAAGGCGGGGCGGAGCTTCGCGAGGGCCTCCGCGGTGGTGCCGGGGCGGGGGTGCTCGTCCGTGTCCACCACGACCGGGTCGCCGCGGCGCTGGGGCACCTCCACCGGGACGATCTCCCGGGTGAAGCGGCCCTCCGCGATCGCCTCGCCGGCGCGGCGCTGGCTCTCCGCCGCGAACGCGTCCTGGTCCTCGCGGTCCACCTCGTAGCGCTCCGCCAGCAGCTCCGCGGTGCTCCCCATGTGCTGGTTGGAGAACGCGCACCACAGGCCGTCGCTGATCATGGTGTCCTTCAGCGTCGTGTCGCCCAGGCGGGTGCCGGCGCGGACGCCCTCCGCGACGAACGGCGCGCGGCTCATGCTCTCCATGCCGCCAGCGACCACCAGGCCGGCGTCGCCCGCCCGGATCGCCTGGGCCGCCATCGCCACCGACCGCAGGCCCGAGCCGCACAGCATGTTCACCGTCGTCGCCGGGACGGTGTCCGGCAGGCCGGCGCCCATCGCCGCCTGGCGCGCCGGGCCCTGGCCGAGGCCCGCCTGGAGGATGCAGCCCATCAGCACGTCGTCAACCGCCTCGGGCTGCACGCCCGCGCGCTCGAGCGACTCGCGGATCACCAGCGACCCGAGCTGGGTGGCGGGCACCGGCGCCAGGCCGCCCATGAACGCCCCCACCGGGGTGCGGACCGCGCCCGCGATGACCGGCGCGCTCACGACGCCACCTCCTCGTGGCCGGCGAACCTCGGCGGCCGCTTCTCGAAGAACGCGTCCATCCCCTCCTGCTGGTCGGAGGTGCCGAAGCTCAGTGCGAACGCGTCGAGCTCGCGGGCGAGGGGGCTCGGCGACTCCCCGCCCAGCGCGAGGTTGCACAGCGCCTTCGCGGCGGCGACGGCGCCCGCGGGGCGCGACGCGATCTGGGCGGCGAACGCGACGGCGCCGTCCAGCAGCTCCGCCTGCGGGAACACCTGCGACACCAGGCCGGCGCGGAGCGCCTCGTCGGCCTTGACCATCCGCCCGCTCAGGATGAGGTCCTTCGCGAACCCGATCGACGTGGCGCGGGCGAGGCGCTGGCTGCCGCCCCACCCCGGGACGATCCCCAGCGTCACCTCCGGCTGGCCGAACCGCGCGGTATCGGCCGCCAGCCGGACGTCGCACGCGAGCGCGATCTCGCAGCCGCCCCCCAGGGCGTAGCCGTTGACGGCCGCGATCACCGGCGTGCCGAGCGTCTCGATGGTCTCCGCGACGCCCTGCCCGCGGACGCCCCACTCGCGCGCCTCGTGCGGCGTCGCGCGCCGCATGTGGCCGATGTCCGCGCCGGCGCTGAACGCCTTCTCGCCCGCCCCCGTCAGCACGATCGCCCGCTGGCCGGGATCGGCGTCGGCCAGCAGCAGTTCGGTCTCGAGCTCGTCCAGCAGCTCCGGCGACATCGCGTTGAGCGCCTCAGGCCGGTCCAGGGTGAGGACGGTGACGGCGTCGTGACGGTCCGTTCGGATGGGCACGGGAGGCTCCTTGACGGGTGACATGATGATAGGCGTGGCCGAGTCAGGCGGGACCGAGCAGAGCGCGATCCGGCGCGTCGCGGTGATCGGCGCGGGCGTCATGGGCAGCGAGATCGCCCAGGCCTGCGCGGCGGGCGGCGTGGACGTGGTGCTCCTGGACGCCGACGCGGCGGCGCTCGACCGCGGCCTGGCCCACGTCGCGTCGATCGGCGCGCGCCGCGTCGCGCGGGGACGGATGGGCGAGGACGAGGCGCAGGCGATCTCCGCCCGGGTGACCCCGGCGACTGACGACGCCGCCCTCGGCGACTGCGACCTGGCCGTCGAGGCCGTGCCCGAGGTGATGGACATCAAGCGCCAGGTGTTCCGGCGCCTGGACGCCGCGCTGCCGCCGGACGCGCTGCTGGCGACCAACACCTCCGGGCTCTCCGTGAGCGGCATGGCCGCCGAGACCCGCCGGCCCGGCCAGGTCGTGGGCCTCCACTTCTTCAACCCCGCCAGCGTCATGCGGCTGGTGGAGGTGATCCGGGGGGAGGCGACCAGCGACGCCACGATGGCGGCCGCCGAGGCGTTCGTCACCTCGCTCGGGAAGGTGTCGGTGCAGGTGCGGGAGTGCCCGGGGTTCCTGGTGAACCGCGTCCTCGTCCGCGCCCTGGCCGCCGCCTACGTGCGGGCGGCCGAGCTCGGCGCGGACATGGCCGCCGCCGACGCCGCGACCGTCGCGGCCGGCCCCGCGCCGATGGGCCCGTTCGCGCTCGGGGACCTGATCGGGCTCGACACGCTCGGGCACATCCAACGGGACCTGCGCGAGGCGTACGGGGACCGCTTCGACGATGGCGGCGAGATCGCGCAGCGCGTCGACGCGGGCCGCCTCGGCGCCAAGTCGGGCGCCGGCTTCCACGACGGCCGCGCCCCCGAGGCGGAGCCCGACGACGCCGGGCGCGAGGTGGCCGCCCGCTACTACGAGCGGGCGCTCGACGAGGCCCGCCGCTGTATCGACGAGGGCGTGGTCGCCGCCCCCGGGGACGTCGACCTGGCGATGCGGTACGGCTGCGGCTGGAGCGAGGGCCTGCTCGCGTGGGACCGGGCCCGGGAGGCGGGCGGGGGCTGACCCCTCAGCGGGCCGCATCGCCGAAGAGATCGCGCGCGATGACGAGCCGCTGGATCTCGCTGGTCCCCTCGTAGATCTCCGTGATCTTCGCGTCTCGGTAGAGCCGCTCCGCCGGGTACTCCGCCGAGTAGCCGTAGCCGCCGAGCGTCTGGACGGCGACGTCCGCGGCCCGGACCGCCACCGACGAGGCGAACAGCTTCGCCTTGGCGCCGGCCGCGCCGTGCGGCTGCCCGGCGTCGCGGAGCGCGGCGGCGTCGTAGGTGAGGAGCCGGGCGGCGTCGAGCATCGCGGCGACCTCGGCGATCGGGAACTGGAGACCCTGGAAGCGCGCGATCGGGCCGCCGAACGCGTGGCGCTCCTTCGCGTACGACACCGCCAGGTCGAGGGCGGCGCGCGCGATGCCGCACGCCTGGGCGGCGATGGTGATGCGGCCGCCGTCGAGCGTCGCGAGCGCCAGCTTCAGGCCCTCGCCCTCCGGCCCGAGCATCGCGGAGTCGTCGACGTGGAGGCCGTCGAACGCGAGCTCGACTGTCGAGGACGTGTGGAGGCCCATTTTCGGCATCTCGCGGCTCACCGTCAGCCCCGGGGCCGACTCGCTCACGAACGCGCTGACGCCCTTCGCCCCCGGCCCGCCGGTACGGGCGAAGATGACGAACAGGTCGGCGATCCCGCCGTTGGTGATCCACTGCTTCGCCCCGTCGATCGTCCAGCCGCCGCCGTCGGCGCGCGCCGCCCGGGTGCGCAGGGAGGCGGTGTCGGAGCCGGCCTCGGGCTCGGTGAGGGCGTAGCAGCCGATCAGCTCGCCGGTCGCCAGGCGGGGCAGCCAGCGCTGCTTCTGCTCGTCGGTGCCGGCCCGCAGGATCGGCGAGGCCGCCAGGCCGCTCTGCACCGCGACCACCACCGACGTGCCGGCGTCGGCCGCCGCGAGCTCCTCGACCACGATGCAGAGGGCGGTCGCGTCGAGGCCGGGCCCGCCGTACTCCTCCGGCACCGTGACCCCCAGCAGCCCCGTGTCGGCGAGGGCCCGGATCGCGTCGCGCGGGACCTCGTGCCGCTCGTTCAGCTCCGCCGCCCGGGGCGCGACCTCGCGCTCGGCGATCTCGCGGACCAGCGCCTGGACCTCGCGGTGGGTGTCGGTCAGGACGGGCGGCATGCTCGGGCTCCGATCGTCGCGGGGAGGTTGGGGGTGAGCGTAGGCGGTCGGCCGCGCCCCGGCGGCCCGGGCGACCCCGCCCCCGGGCGGCCGATGTTCGCACTCCAGATATTCGGATGTCAATCTATCGGGTGTTGAGGTAAGGTGGGGCGCGTGCCCGGGAGGACCGAGGATCCGGTCGAGAAGGCGCGCCGGCAGTGGGCGGCGCGGCACCCAGACGAGTCCGGATTCACGGTGCTGGTGTCGATGCTCCGCACCTACGCGCTGGTCCTGCGGGACCTGGAGCGGACGCTGCGGCCCCTCGACCTGACCCTCTCCCGCTTCGAGGTGCTGCTGCTGCTCTCGTTCGCGCGCGGCGAGAAGCTGCCGGTCATGCGCCTCCGCGACCTGCTGCTGATCCACGGCTCCAGCGCGACGTACCTGGTGGACCGCCTCGTCGACGCGGGGTGGGTCGCCCGTGAGGCGGACCCCGCCGACCGGCGGGTGAGCATGATCCGGCTCACCGACGCCGGGCGGGAGCGGATGGAGGCGGGCGTGCGGGCCCTGGCGGACTCCGGGTTCGGCCCGATCCGCGCGCTCGACGAGGACGCGCGGCGCGAGCTGTCGGCCGGCCTCGCGGCCCTCCGCGGCGTGCCCGCGCCGCGGATCGGGGAGGCCGCCTGATGCGGGTGGTGATCGTCGGCGCCGGGGCGGCCGGCCTGGCGCTGGCGCGGAGCCTGCGCCGCCGCGGCCTGGACCCCCTCGTGCTCGACCGCGCGCCCGCGGGCGCCTGGATCCCCCGCCCGTTCATGCCGCCGTACCAGGGGTTCGACGCCCTCGCCGACGCCGGGGTGCTCGACGACATCCGCGCCGTCTCGTGGGAGATCGCGCCGCGCGGCGATGGCGTCCCCGTGGCCCTGGCGGCCCCCTTCGCGCGGGTCATGGAACTGCTGGCCGACGGGGTGCCCGTGCGGCACGGGGTGGAGGTGACCGCCCTGCGTCGCGACGGCGAGCGCTTCGCGGGCGTGACGGCCGGCGAGGAGGAGATCCCGGCCGACCTCGTGATCGCCTGCGACGGGATCCGCTCGCTGGTGCGCGCGATGGCCGGCATCCCGGCGCGCCTGGAGCTGCTGGAGAGCGCCCACCTGTCGTTCATCACCGACGCGCTCATCGACCGGTCGTTCGCGCTGCACTACCAGGCCGACGGCCGCCAGGTGGGGCTCCTCGGCTGGCCGACCGGGTCGGCGGGGTGGTGGGACATCGACCGCTCGTCGGTCGAGGCGGTCCGCGCGCCCGGCCTCGAGGCGTTCCGGGAGGCGTTCACCCGGCTGCTGCCGCCCGCGGCGCCGGCCGTCGCGGCGCTGACATCGGTCGACCAGCTCGTGTACCGGGAGATCACCGAGGTCCACACCGACGTCTGGTGGGTGCCGGGGGTCGTGGTGATCGGGGACGCCGCGCACGCGGTGGGCCCGGAGTCGGGGCTCGGCGCGGGCCTCGGGCTGGGCGACGCCCACGCCCTGGCCATCGCGATCGAGCGCAACCCGGACGAACCCGACGCGGCGTGCCGCGACTACGAGACGTGGCGGCGCCCCGCGGTCGACCCCTACCTCGCGATGGGCGCGCAGGGCGCCCGGATCGTGCGCGGCGGCGAGCGGCCGCCGGAGGAGCGCTGGCCCCCGCCCGTGGCCGCGGGGGACCGCTAGGCGGCGACCACCCGGTCCCGGCCGGACTCCTTCGCCGCGTACAGGCGGGCGTCGGCGGCCCGCAGCAGCGCCGGCCCGTCGTCGCCGTGGCCGAGCTCGGCCACGCCCCCGGAGATGGTCCGGGTGCCCGCGATCCCGAACGGCTCCGCGGCGATGATCCCCCGCAGCCGCTCGGCGAGCGCCCGGGCGCCCTCCGCCCCGGTCGCGGGCAGCAGCCACGCGAACTCCTCGCCGCCGATCCGCGCGATCACGTCGGACGCACGGGTGGCCGAGCGCATCCGGGCCGCCAGGGTGCGCAGCGTGCGGTCGCCCTCCTCGTGGCCGTGGCGGTCGTTGACCTCCTTGAAGTGGTCGAGGTCGAGCACGACCACGCTCAGCGGGGTGCCGGCGCTCCGGGCGAACAGGACCTCCGCCTCCAGGCGGGTCTCGAACGCCCGCCGGTTCGCGAGGCCCGTGAGGGCGTCGGTCTCCGCCAGCCGGGTCAGCTCCTCCCGCGCGGCGGCGCTCGCGATCGCCAGGCCCACCAGGTTGCCGAACTTCCCGACACGGGTCTCCGCGTCCTCCGGCAGCCCGCCCGGGCGCGTGCTGAGGGCCCCGACGGTGCCCCAGAGGACGCCGTCCACCGACACCGGGGCCGCCACCGCGCTGCCGCGGTCGACGTGGCCGGCGCCGTACCGCCCGTCGGCGGGCGCGGCGTCCTGTCGCGCCGGGCGGCCGTCGCGCCGGACCCGCCCGCTCAGGCTGTCGTCGGAGGTCGGGAGCACGGCGCCGGTGGGCAGGCGCATCGCGTCGGACGACGCCCACGAGCCCACCAGGATCGCCCGCTCGTCGTCGGCGAAGCGGGCGACGCCGCCGGCCTCGACGCCGAACAGGCCCGCCACCTCGCGCGCCACCAGGTCGAAGACGCGCTCCGGCGGGCCCGCCTCGGCGACCGCGGCGGCCACCCGCCCCAGGGCGGCCTGCTCGCGCGCCAGCGCCCGCGCGACCGCCTCGCTGCGCCGCAGCTCCTCCTCGGCGCCGCGGCGGATGGTCACGTCCTTGATCGTGCTGACGAACGCGGCGCCGTCCGCGGATGCGACGTCCAGGGCCGCCAGGCTCACGATCACGAACCGGCGGGTGCCGTCGGCGCGGGCGTAGGTGCGGTCGGCCTCGCCGGCCGTGCCGGTGGCGAGGGCGGCGGCCAGCCGGTCGCCGTACTCCGCGGCGTGCGACCGAGGCCAGAACGGGTACGGCGGGCGCCGCCCGATCAGCTCCCCGCGGGCGAAGCCGGTGAGCGCGACCAGGCGCTCGTTGACGCGCAGGATGCGGCCATCCCGGCCCATCACCAGCAGGCCGTCCTGGAGCGACTCCACCAGCGCGTTCGACAGGTCGCGCTCGGTCTCGGCGTCGGCGCGGTGGCGGGCGAGGCGCAGCGCGGCCCGCACCCGCGCCCGCAGTTCCTCCGGCCGGAACGGCTTCGGCAGGTGGTCGTCGGCGCCGGCGTCGAGCGCGTCGACCACGACGCCCTCGCTCGCCGTCAGGAAGATGACCGGCAGGTGGCGCAGCGCCGGGTCGGCGCGCACCTCGCGGCACACCGACAGGCCGTCGCGGCCGGGCATCGCGCCGTCGGTGATCAGCAGGTCGAACGGCCCGCCCTGCCGGAGGCGGGCCAGCGCGGCCTCACCGTCCGGCGCGACCTCCACCTCGTGGCCGTCGGCGCGCAGGGCGTCGCGGATGACCGCGGCCGCGAGGCCGTTGTCCTCCGCCACCAGCACCCGCACGCCCTGCGGAACCGCGCCGACCCCACCCATGAGAACCCCCACATCCGGTCGCACGGTGGGTATCGGTTTCCGACCCCACCGACCTGAGCGGATCGGCGGTTCCGGCGATTTACTCCACCAGGTCGACCACGAATACGAGGGCCTCGTTCGCGCCGATCCCCGATCCCGGAGGCGGCGTGGGACCATAGGCCTTCTCGCCCGGGATCACCAGCAGGCGGCGCCCGCCCGGCTTCATCCCGGGGATGCCCTCCTGCCAGCCGGCGATGACACGGTTCAGCGGGAAGCGGAGCGGCGCCCCACGGTCCCAGGACGCGTCGAACTGCTGCCCGCTGTTCCAGCCGATCCCGACGTAGTGGGCGTTCACCGTGCCGCCCGGCGCGACGGCCTCGCCGTCGCCCTCGACGACGTCGTGGATCACGAGCCCGGCGGGCGGGTCGCCCCCCGGAAGCGTCACCTGCGGCTTCTCGTCCGTGCCGCCCTCGACGGACACGCCGTCCGGGATCGCCATGTCTCCCCCCTGTTCGGTTGTCAGGACGGGACCAGGTCGCGTTCCGGGACGATGCTCCAGCGCGCCGCCACGGTCCGCAGGTCCTCGGTGAGGGGCCACGAATCCGGTCGCTCGTCCCCCTCATGGGAGGGAGTACCCCCCTTCAGCGTCATGCACCCCGCGTTCTCGCCGACGGTCTCGATCTCGGCGAGCTCCTCGGCGCTGAGCACCGGCTCGCGGGGCACGCCGGCCAGGTCGGCCCGCTTGTCCTCGATCGGCCGGGCGTCGTCGCCGGGCTCCTGGATGAGCGTCGGCACCACGCTCGCCACCGGCGCCTGCGCGAGGGTCCACGCGCTGGCGAGCTGGAGGGTGCTCAGGCCGTGGCGCTCGGCGATGGGGCGCAGCAGGTCGAGCCGGTCGCGCCCGTGCTGGACCCACCCGGCGGGGCGGAAGCTGCGATGGTCGTGCGACGGCAGCTCGCCCTCGTCGGGCACGTCGCCGTGGAAGACCCCGCCGTGGTCGACGACGCGGGCGATCGCGCGGACGTTGTTGCGGGCGAGGGCCGGGAGCACCAGGCGGGCGGGCCACGGCTCGAACGGGCTGGCGATGATCATGGCCCAGTCGATCCGGTCGCCGAAGCGCTCAATGCAGCCGATCAGGTCGAGGGTGAACCCGTTCGCGGGTCCGGGCGCCACGCCGATCGCGCCGGCCAGGCCCTCCTCGCGGAGCCCCGCCATCGCGTTCCACACCACCTCCGACGAGTAGCCGGTGCGGTCGGGGTTGTGGAGCAGCAGCAGGTCGAAGCGGTCGACGCCGCAGCGGCCGAGGCTGGCCTCGGTGGCCCGCCGCAGGTAGTCCGCGTAGCCGTCGGGCCCGCGGAGCGCCGGGTCGGTGAAGCGCGGGAAGCCCTTGGCCCCCTGCCGCTCGCCGTCGTAGAAGTCGTGGCCGACGGCGCCGACCAGGTGGTACGTGTCACGGGGCAGCCCGGCCAGGGCGCGCCCCACCAGCTCGTCGGCGGCGCCCGCGCCGTACACGTCCGCGGTGATGACGGTGTCGACCGCCTCGTCCGGCCGGAGGAGGGCGACGAGGCGCTCCTCCTCGACCGGGAGGCCGAAGTGCATGTACCTGCCGCCGCTCCAGGCGCCGAGCGCGACGTGACCGAGGGAACTCACGCCCTCAAGCGTGTCATATCTCCGATGCCTGTTGCCGCGCCCAGAGCGGTGTCTGACCGAACTTGGCGGACAGCGCGATGCCCACCCCGTACAGGGCCACCTGGGGGATCATCAGCAGCCCCATCGAGATGGGATCCCCGCCCGGCAGCACCGCGGCGATGGCGGCGATCGCGACGATCGCGATCCGCCAGTGGGTGCGGTACATCCGGGCGCTCGTCACGCCCATCCGCGACAGCGCGGCCATCGCGACGGGCACCTCGAACAGGATCCCCGACGCGAGCAGCATCGTGGTCGCGAAGCCGAAGTACTCGCCGGCCCGCAGCTGCGTGTTGAAGGTGTCCCCGCCGAACCCCGTCAGGAAGTCCAGGGCGACGGGCAGGACGACGAAGTAGCCGAACGCGACGCCCCCGGCGAACAGCCCCGCGAGGCCCCCGGTGACGGCGAGCGCCACCCGGCGCGGCTGGTCGGCCACCGCCGGGATAACGAACGCGTACACCTGGTAGAGCCACACCGGGAGCGTGACCAGGATGGCCGCCCAGAAGACCACCTTCAGCGTGGTGAAGAACGGCTCGGTGGGCGACAGGGTGATGAGCTGCCCGACGTCGCCGGGCAGCGGCCGCGTCAGCACGTCGATGAGCTGGTCGTGCACCGCGTACATCCCGGCGAAGGCGATCACCAGCGCCAGGGCGCTGATGATCAGCCGGCGCCGCAGCTCGTCGAGGTGCTCCGTGATGTGGAGCCGCTCGTCGGGCCGCGCGCKGCGCGGCCCGACGTGAGCGATTCGAGGCATGGGTTCCTCAGGCAGCCGCGGTCAGCGGACGCCGGCGTGCGTGGTCTCGCGCGCCTCGTCCAGCTCCTCGCGGACGGCCTCCGGGGCGGATGACTCGTCGATCAGGTCCTGCGCCGTCGGCTCGAGCTCCGCGCCCTCGGCGGGGTGCGTGACGGTGGCGACCGGACGGTCGTCCTCGCCGGTGATGCCGGCCTTGAAGTCGCGGATGCCGCGGCCGAGGTCGCGGCCCATGCCGGGCAGCTTCTTCGGGCCGAAGATCAGCAGCGCGATCGCCAGCACGATGATGATCTGGATGGGTGAGATGTCGAACACGGGTCCTCCTCGCTAGGCCTTGATGAACCCGCCGGCGACGGCGAGGACCTGCTTCATGCTGCGGGCCGGGTCGAACGCGGCCGGGGCCGGGTTCTTGCCGAGGATGTTGCGGATCCAGGCGGCGTGACGCGCCTCGACCGAGTGGATCGAGAGGGCGGCCTGGATGACCGGGACCTGCTTGAGCCGCGGGCCCTGGCCGGCGTAGGCCGACACGCCCAGGTCCTCGACGGCCATGGCGGTCGTCTGGAACGCCCCCTGGCTGCCGGTCGTGGCGCCGAAGTCGAACGTGGGGCTGGCGACGGCCTTGGAGCCGAGCACCTTCTTGAGGGCGGCCACGTGGGCGGCCTCGTGGCCACCGGCGACCTTGGCGAACGTCGCGGTCTCGCCCTTCAGCCCGGCCTTGGCGCGGGCCTCCTTGTAGAACGCCGTCTCCAAGTACTCGAGCGTCAGTGCGTAGTTCAGGATCGCCACGTCCTGGGCCTTCGACGGGGCTCCCATGGCGAGCGCCGGCAGGCCGCCGAACACCACGCCGCCGGCCACCAGCGCGCCGCCGCTGATCGCGGCCTTCTTGAAGAAGTCGGCGCGCGTCGCCTCGCCGGCGGGATCGACGGCGTACGCCGCCTCCTGGATGGCACCGTCGGCGTCGAGCTGAGCCAGGGTGATGTGATCGGTCACGTTTCCTCCGAGATCGGTTGCAGACCTGGGGGGACTACGCGGCCCGGTGACGGCCGGATCACCCATCGGTCGCCGCGGGCCGCCCGCGTGTTCGGAAGCTCACCGGACGGCCGGGTCCGTGATCCGCGCCGCAGCGGCCCCCGTATCCCGCCCCGCCACAGCAACCCATCGGAGGTGTGCGGGGATGACGATGACGACCAGCCGCGGGGAGTTCCTCACGCGCGGCATGAAGGGCGGGCTCGCGCTCGTCGCCGGAGGCGCGGTGCTCGGCGTGGCGGCGGGCCCGGCGCTCGGCCAGGCGTCGGGCGACGTCGCCATCGCCAAGCTGGCGGCCACCGCCGAGCTCCTGGCGATCGACGTCTACTCGAAGGCGATCAAGACCGGCTTCTTCACCGGGGACGTGCTCGCCTACATGGAGGCGGCGCGCCAGAACGAGCGGGACCACTACGACGCGCTGGCAAAGGTGCTCGGCGCGCAGGCCCCGAAGGGCGTGAAGTTCATGTACCCGGCGGGGACGTTCAAGGACGCCGGCACCATCGCGAAGACCGGCGTGGCGCTGGAGACCGCGTTCGTCGGCGCCTACCTCGGCGCCGTCGAGGCGCTGAAGGACAACGACCTGAAGGGCGTCGCCGCCCTGGTCGGCGCCAACGAGGCGCAGCACCTCACCACCTTCAAGCGGCTGGCCGCGGGGAACACGCTGGTGCCGAACCCGTCGTTCCCGAAGAGCCTCACCGCCAAGCAGGCGACCGCCGCCGTGACCCCCTTCCTGGCATGAGCGGCGCCATCGACGACGACACCGTGGAGGAGATGACGGTGACCACCCCCACCAGCAGGGCAACGTTCCTCTCGCGCGGCGCCAAGGGCGGCCTGGTGCTGGCCGTGGGCGGCGGCGTGCTCGCCGCGGCGGCGTGCGGCGACGACGACGACTCGGGCGCGGCGGCCACCACCGCCGCGACGACGACGGCGAACCAGCCCGTGGACGACGTCGCCATCGCCAAGCTGGCGGCGACCGCCGAGCTCCTGGCGGTGGACTTCTACGGCATGGGCATCGCGAGCGGCCTCTTCAAGAAGGACGTGCTCGCCTACATGGCCGCCTCGAAGCAGAACGAGCAGGACCATTACGACGCGCTCGCCAAGGTGCTCGGCATGGAGGCCCCCAAGGACCTGACGTTCACGTACCCCGACGGCACGTTCTCCTCCGCGATGAGCATCGCCACGACCGGCGCGGCCCTGGAGGAGGCCTTCGTCGGCGCCTACATGGGCGCGGTCACGGCCCTGAAGGACAACGGCCTGAAGAAGGTCGCCGCCCAGATCGGCGCGAACGAGGCGCAGCATCTCACCACGCTGAAGTCGCTCGCCGCCGGCGGCACGCTCGTCCCCAACCCGTCGCTGCCGAAGGTCCTGACGGCGGCCGAGGCCACCGCGGCGGTCATGCCCTTCCTGGGCTGAACCGCCGGCCTGCGGGCTAGTCGATGCCGGCGCGCGTGCGCACCGGCACCCCGTGCATCCGGGCGAGCGCCTCGCCCGTGCCCGCCCGGGTCGCCTCGGCGACCCGGGCCGGGTCGATGCCGGCCTCGAGCATCCGCTGGCGCAGCTCGCCCTCCCGCGCCTGGCGGAAGAACAGGTAGGTGATCGCGCCGAACGCGAGCAGGCAGTGCAGCACCATCATCACGGTGCCCGCGTTCGCCTGGTCCTCCAGGGGCTCGACGCCCCAGGCGTGCGCCGCCTCCGCGTGCTGGCTGTAGAAGGCCGTCCCCGAGAACCAGTAGACGTTCGCGGTCGTGAGCCCCACGATCCACACGCCGAGCATGTAGACGCTCTTCACCCCGGTCCCGAACCAGCGCGGCGCGGGGAGCGACTCGACCACCGGGGCCCACAGCAGCAGGCCGAAGATCAGGAACGACGCCTGCTGGACGATCCAGAGGCCGCCGTTCTCGAGCACCGCGTGGTGGACGGGCGACAGCAGCCACACGATGGTCGTGAGCGTCCAGAGCGGGAAGGTGATGAGCGGGTGCTGGATCCGCTCCAGCCGGCGCTGGGCCCGCTCCGACAGCACCGCCGTCGCGAAGGGGCGGGGCATGCCGAGCAGCAGCAGCAGCGGCGCGACCGCCCCGATCAGCGTGTGCTGGAGCATGTGCGCGGTCATGAGGCCCTGCTGGGCCACCCCGCCGAGCGGCGAGCAGACCGCCGCGAGGATCACGGCGAGGCCGGCGTAGAAGCAGGCCTGGCGGCCGCGGGTCACGCCCCCGACGCGCCGCACGGCGAACGCGTAGAGCAGCCCCGCGATCAGGATCGCCGAGACCTCCACCGGCGGCACCGCCCACAGGTCGGCCAGGTTGGTCGACGCGTCGGCCGACGGCCCGGCGTGGCCGGTGTGGTACGCCCCGCTCCCGTCCCCGATGGCGGTGAGCGCGATGGCGAGCGCCAGGAAGCCCGCGGCGGCCATGAGCTTGAGCGGCCGGGTCACGCCCCGATCGTCGCACACCGCCACCGCCGGTTCGTGCGTTCCGGCCCTCCCAGGGCATGATGTCCGTCCATGCGCATCACCCCGACCCACGCGCTCGCCGCCCGCCGCCTCGCGATCGGCGCGGGTGCGCTCGGCGCGTCCGCGCTCGCGCACCGCTGCGCGGTGGGGGACATGGACGCCACCCGCGCCACCCCGGTGGTCTGGATCGGGCTGCTCGCGGTGCTGACGCTGCTGGGCGGGCGCGTCGCATGGCGCCCCCGCGGGTTCGCGGGGACCGCCGCGATCCTGGTCGTGGCGCAGGCCGCCGTCCACGCGGCGATGACCGTCGCGCCGTGGGCGTTCGGCCTCGCGCCGCACCACGAGCCGGCGCTGGCGGTGGGCCCCGCGGCCCTCGCGGCGCACGGGGCGGCCGCGCTGGTGCTCGCCCTGCTCGTCACCCGCCTCGAGCGGGTCCTCGGCCGCGCGCTCCGCGCCGTCCGCGCCGTCCGGCGCTGGCTGGCGCGCCGCCCGCGGCCGCTCCGGCCGGGCCGCCTCCCGGTGCCGGCCGCGCGCGCCCCCCGCGGGCGCGTCCGCGTCGTCCACGTCGCCAGGGGTCCGCCGGCCGTCGTCGTCCCCTGATCCGACGACAGCAGATGGAGGACGCATGTCCGTGAAACTCCGGGCGGCCGCGCTGGCGGCCGTCGCGCTCGCTGGCACCGCCGGCGTGGCCCTCGCGCACGACGAGATCGAGGGCACCACCCCCGCGCGGGGCGCGGTGCTGCAGAACCTGCCGCCGAAGGTGAGCATGACGTTCGGGGAGGCCGTGGGCCGCCTCGACAAGGTCACCATCAGCCGCAACGGCGCGGGCAACTTCGTGAAGAGCGCGCAGATCGACCCCCGCAACGCCTCGCGCGTGGTGGCGGTGCTCAAGCGGCCCGGCGGCAAGGCCCGCAAGGGCACGTGGAGGGTCACGTGGCGGATCACCTCCGCCGACGGCCACAAGCAGGTGCTGACCGCGGGCTTCCGCGTGCGGTGAGCCGGCCCCCGGACCGCCGGGCGGCGCTAGGCCGCCCGGCAGTCCGGGCAGCGCCCGCGCAGGACCACGTCGTGGCCCTCCACGGTGAAGTCCGACGCGCGTGCCGTGCCCTCGAGGGCCGCCTCCAGGCGGTCGTCCTCGAAGGGCCGCACCTCCCCGCAGTCGACGCACACCAGGTGGTGGTGGTGCTCGCCGCCCGGCAGCGCCGGCTCGTAGCGGGCCACGCCGCCGCCGAGGTCGAGGCGCTGGACCAGCCCCAGGCTCACCAGCAGGTCGAGCACCCGGTACACGCTGGCGATGCCCACGCGCCGCCCGTCCTGGCGGAGCTGGTCGAAGATCTCCTGGGCCGAGCGGCAGCACGACTGCTCGGCCAGTGACGTGATGACCGCGCTGCGCGCCCCGCCGGTGCGGTGGCCGGCGTCCGCGACCCGCTCGCGGGCGTGCGCGGCCCACGCCTCCGCGTCGCCGGGGCCGTGGTCGTGCGGGCGTATCATCGGCGCCGATGCACGGGTCGCGGACCGAGACGCTCTGGCGCCGGCTGGCGGCCGACGGCGTGCGGCGCACCCCCCAGCGGGAGGCGATCCTGGAGGCGCTGGACGGCGCCGACGGCGGGCTCGCGATGCCCACCCTCCTGGCCCGCGGGCGCCGGCGCGCCCCCGGCCTGGGCGAGCGCACCGCCGAGCGGACGGTGGCGCTGCTGGTCGACCGCGGTGCCGTGGACGTCATCGCGCGCCCGGACGGCGGCACGGTGTACCGGCTGTGCGGGCGCGGGCATCACCACCACCTCGTCTGCGGCGTGTGCGGGGCGGTGGCCGAGCTCGGGGACTGCGGCGTGGCCGACTGGGCGGTGGCCCAGGCGGAGCGGCGCGGGTTCGTGGTCGACGGGCACGAGCTCACGGTGCACGGCACGTGCGCGGCGTGCCGCGCCCTGACCCAGGCCCGAGCCCAGGCCTCCTAGTCGCGCTGCGCCGCGGCCGCCGTGGCGGCCAGGGCCGCGACGACCACGAGCGTGACCAGCGGCACCTTGAGCGCCCATGCGACCGTGCTCGTGCCGCCGAGCCGGCGCAGGCGACGCACCGCCGTGCGGCGCGCCATGCGGATGGCGAGCAACTTCAGCATCGGTCCAGTGTGACGGGGGCGTCGGACCCCACGTCCGCCGGCGGTCAGTGCGCATGCCCGTGCCCATCGTGCCGGTGCGTCGGGTCCATCGCCAGCTCCTGGCCGCCCGGCAGCTCCGCGACGACCAGGCCGAACGTCTCGAGCACCGCCTCGCGGGTGAGCACGTCGGCGGGCGGGCCGTTCGCCACGACCCGCTTCGAGAGCAGCAGCGCCCGGTCGGCCTCCAGCGCGTCGGAGATGTCGTGGGTGCACATCACCACCGCCACCCCGCGGGCCCGCTCCGCCGCGAGGGCGTGGGACAGGAGGTCCCGGCCGGCGACGTCGAGGCCCGCGGTGGGCTCGTCCAGCACGATCACGTCGGCCTGCCAGGCCAGGGCCTGGGCGATGTGCACGCGCTGGCGCTGGCCGCCGGACAGGTCCTCGAGCGGGGCGTTCGCCAGGTGGGCGACGCCCATCCGCCCGAGGCTCTCGGCCACGATCCGGCGGTCCTCGGCGCGCAGGCGGCCCAGCAGCCCGCGGTCGGCGAACCGCCCCATCGCCACCACGTCCGCGGCGCGCAGCGGCAGGACGAACCCCGAGGGGGCCACCTGGCCGAGGTACGCGACGCGGGCGGGCGCCGCCCCGGGCGCACCCCCCAGCACCGTGGCGGTCCCCGCCACGGGCGGGAGCAGGCCGACCAGGGTCTTCACGAGCGTCGACTTCCCGGAGCCGTTCGTGCCGAGCACGGCCAGGGTCTCGCCGGGCGCCAGGTCGAAGGCGATGCCGTCGACCACGGGGCGCCCGTCGTAGCCCACGGCCAGGCCCTCGGCGCGGAGGGCGGGGGCCGGGGTCACGTCGCCACCGCCGGCGCCGGGCGCAGCACGCCGCGTGCGGTGAGCGCCACGAAGAAGACGGCGACCTCCACCAGCACGATCGACGCACCCGCCGCCAGGTCGGCGTGGTACGAGAGCAGCAGGCCCGCGACCACGGACAGGACCCCGATCGCCGCGGCGATGCCCATCATCGGGGCGATGCGCCGGGCCATGAGGGCGGCGGTGGCGGGCGGGGCGATCAGCATCCCGAAGACCAGCAGTGTCCCGACGGTCTGGAACGAGACCACCACCGTCACGGCGACCAGCCCGAGCATCAGCCAGTCGTACAGCTCGGCCGAGAAGCCGGCGACGCGGGTCTGGTCGCGGTCGAACGACAGCATCAGGAACGGCCGGGCGCAGATCGCCGCGACGCCGGCGACCAGCACGGTGGCGATCGCCTGGATCCCGATGTCGCCCCACGAGATGCCGAGCACCTCGCCGAACAGGATGCGGGTGAGGTCGCCCGTGAACGAGTCCGAGCGCGACACGATCACCACGCCCAGCGCGAGCATGCCCACGAACAGCAGGCCGATGGCCGTATCCCCGGAGAGGCGCGACCGGCGCCGCACCAGGCTCACGCCGCCGATCATCGCCGCCGCGCCCGCGAACGCCCCGGCCAGGCCCGGCAGGCCCAGCAGCAGCGCGCACGCGATGCCCGGGAGCACCCCGTGCGCAAGCGCGTCGCCGATGAACGCCAGGCCGCGCAGCACCACGAACGTGCCGACCACGGCGCAGGCCAGGGCCACCAGGCAACCCGCGATGAGCGCGCGGAGCATGAAGTCGTTGTCGGCGAACGGGTCGATCAGCGGGCCGAGCCCCGCGCTCGCCTGCGCGTGGGGCGCCGGGCCGGCCAGGCCGCCGTCCACCGCCGCCGCGATGTCGCGCATCATCGTGAAGTAGGAGCCGTCCGGCGGGAGGGCGTGGGTGCCGATCTCCACCACGCGTGCGCCGGTCTCGTCGGCGATCGCGTCCGCGAGGCCCGCGGGCGTGCCGGTCTCGCTGAAGATCGCGGGCACCCCCGCCGCCTCCACCTGCTCCCGGAGGTCGGCCAGGTTGCGGGCCGACGGCTCGGCCTGGGAGCTGAGGGAGGGGATCAGGGCGCCCACCAGGCGGAAGTCGTAGCGCCCGGCGAAGTAGCCCATCGACTCGTGCCCGGTCACCAGGGTCCGGCGCGCCGGGGGGAGGTCGGCCAGCGTCGCGCGGATCTCCGCGTCGAGGCCGGTGAGCCGGTCCTCCACGGCGGCGGCGCGGGCAGTCGCGTCGATCCCGGCCTCCTCCCGCAGCACGGGCACCAGGCCGGCCACGAGCTGACGCATCGTGAGCGGGTCGGTCCAGATGTGCGGGTCCTCCGGGCCGTGCTCGGCGATCTCCTCGCGGGCGGAGGGGTCGAAGCGGCGGAGCCTGACCAGGTCGGTCGCGTCCACGACGGGGGTGCCGCCCTCTTTCGCCTGGCGCAGGGCGTCCTCGAGGCCCTCCTCCAGGCCCAGGCCGTTCGCCACCACCAGGTCCGCGCCGGAGAGCTCGGCCACGTCGCGGGCCGACGGCTGGAACTCGTGGGGGTCGGAGCCGTTCGGCATCACCACCGTCACGCGGGCGTCGTCGCCGACCATGTCGCGCACGATCGACCCCAGGATCGGCGTGGTGGCCACGATGTGCGGGGGCGCCGCCGGCTGGGCCCACGCCGGGACGGCGGTCGCCGCGAGGGCGCCGAGGCAGGCGAGGGCGATCAAGGCGCGCCGGAACACGATGGGAATGATTATCAGATTCAGGAAGCGTCCGCGCGGCGGGCCTCCAGCCACGCCATGACCGGCGGCGCCAGCGCGTCGATCCCCTTGTAGGCGCGCATCTCCGGTCCCATCGCGGCGAGGGCGGCGTGCAGGCGGCGCGCACGGACCGGGTCGGCGCACACCTCCGCGACCGTGCGCGACCGCGTGTGCACCGTGAACAGCACGGCGGCGTCCGCGGCGCGCGAGAGCGTCTGGCGCTCCACCCGCACCCAGACCGCGCCGGGGTCGCCGGGCGGCGACGGCAGCGCGGTCCCGGGCGGCAGGTCGAGCCGGTCGGTGGTCCGCAGCGTCCAATTCGCGCGCCAGACGGGCCGCTCGGGCCGCAGGCGCCGCATCAGGGCCAGAGTCGGCCCGCCGATCGTGGCGGCGAACCCGGGGACCGGCGCGTGGATCGCCGCGATCGAGCGGCCCAGCGCGGCGCGGATCTCCCACCCGTTCGGGAAGCACAGCGAGCCGGCCACCAGCGGCACCTGCGGATCGGCCGCGTCCAGCAGCAGCAGGTCCTCGGCCACGTGCCGTCCGGCCCAGTCGAGGGGGTCGGCCAGGCCGGCGGGCGGGTCGAAGGCCGCGCCCCGGCGGCGGACGTCCGCGGCCAGGAGGCGCACGACCGCCGCCTGGGCGTCGCGGGTGCCGGGGAGCGCGGCGAAGCGGGCGCCGCGGTCCTCGTCCAGCAGGCGCCGCCGCAGGGCGAGCTCGCCGGCCAGGCGGTCGGGGTCCCGGATCGTGAGGGGCGCGTCGCCGAGCGGCTGGACGCCCAGCGAGCGGGGCGCGTAACGGTCGCCCACCGGGAGGACCGGGAGCGTCACGAGCCGTCCACTACGATCCCGCGCGTGAACGGCGCCCACATCCTCGCGAGCATCCCGGCACCGGGGGTCCGCGAGATCTCCATCGGGCCGTTCGACATCCGCCTGTACGCGCTGTGCCTGCTCGCCGGCATCGCGGCCGCCGTGTGGATCTCCATGCGGCGTTGGTCGGCGGAGGGCGGCGACCCGGAGCTGGTCCTGGAGGTCGCGCTCTGGTCGGTGCTGGCGGGCCTCATCGGCGCCAGGCTCTACCACGACATCACCAGCTGGGACCAGCTCAGCGACGAGTGGTACGCGCCCTTCGCGATCTGGGAGGGCGGCCTGGGCGTGTGGGGCGGCGTCCTCGTGGGCGTGCTGGTGGGCGCGTGGGTCACGAAGCGCCGCGGCGAGAGCGTGCTGGCCATGATGGACGCCGCCGCCCCCGGGATCCTCGTCGCCCAGGGCATCGGGCGCCTGGGCAACTACTTCAACCAGGAGCTCTACGGCGGCCCCACCAACCTGCCCTGGGGGCTCGACGTCGACCCCTCGTACCGGCCCGACAACACGCCCGACGCCGGCGTGTACCACCCGACGTTCCTCTACGAGATGCTCTGGAACTTCGGCGGGGCGATCCTGATCGTCTGGCTCGGCAAGCGCTTCAAGCTGCGCCCGCCGGCGGTCTTCTGCCTCTACGTGATCGTCTACTGCGCGGGCCGCATCTGGTGGGAGCTGCTGCGGGTCGACCCGGCCCACCAGTTCCTGGGGCAGCGGCTCAACTTCTGGGTGGCGCTCGTCGTGCTGCTGCTCGCGATCGGCGCCCTGCTGTGGTCGCTGCGGCGGTGGCCCCCGGGCAGCGAGCCGTACCCGAAGCCGACCGGCCGTCCGCTCTCCGCGAAGCCGGCTCCCACGGGATCGGTGCCGCGCGCCGCGGGCGGGCGGGCCAAGGCCACGAAGCGGAGGTCCTGAGCTGCGCCGCGCGCTCCTGATCCTGGTGGCCGCCATCGCGGCCGTCACGCTCGCTGCGGGGTGCGGCGGCGGCGACGAGGCCGACGCCGACGGGACGATCCAGCAGCTCAAGATCACCTACACCAGCGGGTCGCGGACGTCGACGGCCGACACCTGGAGCCTGCAGGGCGGGTCCGACGCTGCGTCGCGGAGCCGGGTGTTCGAGGACGGGGAGGTCGCCTCGGACATCGCGCTGAGCGACGGGTTCCTCGCGGTCTGGACGCCCGAGGCCGGGCAGGTGGTCAGCACCCCGGCGCAGACGGCGGTGTCGCCCGACCCGTTCGCGGTCGCCGACGGCCTGGTGGCCGAGGGCACCCTGACCGAGGCGGGGACGGTGACCCGCGACGGGAAGGAGCTCCAGGTGTACACCGGGTCGCCGGAGTACTTCCTCCTGGCCGGCGCCGAGGGCACCTTCGCGCCGGCCGCCGCGGAGGTGCGCTATCTGCGCGACGAGGATGCGGACCGCCCGGTCGAGCTCCGGGTGCCCGCCGCGAGGGTGACGCCCAGCGACGGCGCGTCGTCACAGGTCCCCGTGCAGCGCTTCGTGGTGACGGGCTTCCGCGAGTACCCGGCGACGGAGGAGGCGATGGAGGTGTTCAACCTCTCCGCGATCTACGACGGCGCGGGCGCCGGCGCGACGACCGGCGGCGCCGCCGCCGCCCCCTAGTACCAGGGGGCGTTGCGCTCGCCGGCCTCGACTGCCACGTCCAGGCGGTTCTCCGGCGGCGACAGCGGACAGCTCCACTGCGGATCGTACGAGCACGACGGGTTGTACGCGTAGTTGAAGTCCAGGATCAGGCGCCCGTCGGCGTCGGTCCCGAGGTCCGCGCCCTTCACCGTGTCGAGCAGGTAGCGCCCCGCGCCGTAGGTGTCGGGCGACGCGTCGCGGAACGGCAGGAACAGGCCGCCGCCGTAGCCCTGCAGCCAGTACACGGCGAGGCGCGCCGCGGCGCCGCCCACCTCGACGGCGACGAAGCCGATCCGGGTGAAGCGCGGCGCGGTCCCGGCGCTCACCGGGAGGATCAGCGACGGGCCGTCGCGGTCGGGCTCCAGCTCGGCCGCCACGCGGAGCGCCGGATCGTGCGGGAAGTACGGCACCCCCGCGAACGACGCCCGGGCGTCGGGCGTGAGCGGCGACTCGGGGTGGCCGGCGAACAGCTCGTCGCGCGCCGCGCGCCACGCCGTGGACGCGGCGGGGTCGTCCCCCGCCGCGCGCGCGGCGTCCCACATGGCGGAGACCCGCCGCTTCCAGTCCATGAGCTGGAGGCGGGGGTGCTCCATCAGACCGGGCGGGTGACCGCGCCCTCCGACGCCGACGACACCAGCGAGGCGTACTTCGCGAGCACGCCCCTGGTGTAGCGCGGCGGCGGCGGGGACCAGTCGGCCAGGCGGGCGGCGATCTCGTCGTCGGAGAGCGCGACCCGCAGCTCGCGTGCCTCCACGTCCAGGGTGATCTCGTCGCCGTCGCGCAACGCGGCGATGGGGCCGCCGCGGTACGCCTCCGGGGCGACGTGGCCCACCATGAACCCGTGGGTGGCGCCGGAGAAGCGCCCGTCGGTGATCAGGGCGACCTCCTCGCCGAGCCCCTCGCCCACCAGGGCGGCGGTGACGTGGAGCATCTCCCGCATCCCGGGGCCCCCGGCGGGGCCCTCGTTGCGGATCACGACGACGTCGCCCGGCTCGATGCGCTGCGCCTTGACCGCCGCGAACGCGTCCTCCTCGCGGTCGAACACGCGCGCCGGGCCGGTGTGGAGGCGCCGCTCGTGGCCGGCGAGCTTCACCACCGACCCCTCCGGCGCGAGGTTGCCGCGCAGGATCGCGAGGCCGCCGGTGGGCGACAGGGGCCGCTCGATCGGGAGGATCACCTCCTGGCCGGGCGTCTCCTCGGCCGCGTCCGCGATCTCCGCGAGGGTGCGGCCGTCCACGTTGCGGGTGTCCGTGTTCACGAGGCCCGCCTTGGTGAGCTCGCGGGTCATCACGGCCACGCCGCCCGCGGCATACAGGTCGGTGGCCACGAACCGGCCGCCCGGGACCAGCGACGCGACGATCGGCGTGCGGGTCGCGATGGTGTCGAAGTCGTCGATCGACAGCGGGATCCCGAACTCCCAGGCGATCGCCAGCAGGTGCAGCACCCCGTTGGTGGAGCCGCCGCTCGCCGCCACGGCGGCGATGGCGTTGTCGAGCGACTCGCGGGTCACGATCTGCGAGGGGCGGACGTCGCGGCGGACGAGGTCCATCACGAGCCGGCCGGCCTCCTCGGCGGCGGACGCCTTGTCGGGGTGGGTTGCGGGGACGCCGTTCAGCCCGGCCGGGCTGAGCCCGAGGACGTCGAGCGCCATCGACATCGTGTTGGCGGTGAACTGGCCGCCGCACGCGCCGGCGCCGGGGCAGGCCACGCTCTCGAGTGCGTGGACCTCCTCCGCGGACGCCTTCCCCGCCGCGTGGGCGCCCACCACCTCGAAGACGTTCTGGATCGTCACGTCGCGGCCCTTGAACCGGCCGGGGGCGATCGAGCCGTTGTAGAGGACGAGCCCGGGGATGTCGAGGCGCGCGAGCGCCATCGCCGCGGCCGGGATCGTCTTGTCGCAGCCGACCAGGCAGACGATGCCGTCGAACAGGTGCCCGCGGCTCGCGAGCTCGATCGAGTCGGCGATCACCTCGCGCGACACCAGCGACGCGCGCATCCCCTCGGTCCCCATCGAGACGCCGTCGGACACGGAGATCGTGTTCAGCTCCATCGGCGTCCCGCCGGCGGCCCGTACGCCGCGCTTCACGTGCTGCGCCAGTTCCCGCTGGTTCAGGTTGCACGGCATCGTCTCGATCCACGTGGTCGCGACGCCGATCAGCGGCTTGGCGAGGTCCTCGTCGGTGAAGCCGGTCCCCTTGAGCATCGCCCGGGCGGGCGCGCGGTCGGGGCCGTCGGTGATGGCGGCGCTGTGGCGCTTCGCCGGGTCTGAGGGTCCGTATGGGTCTGTTGGCATCGCCGGATCGTATGCGAACGCGGGCTCAGGCGACCTGGCCCACCGCGTCGGCCAGCGCGACCGCCGCGGCCACCGTCAGGACGACGCCCGCCAGGGTCACGACGACCCGCGCGGCGGCGGCCGCGCGCGGGGACGCCGGCGGCAGCACGCGCGGCCCGCGGCGCCCGAGGCGCTCCACGATCAGCACGATCGTCAGCGTCGCCGCGGCGGGCAGCACGATGAAGGCACCCACGGTCAGCCATCGCGGGTCCAGGAGGCGCTGGTCGATGCCGTCGGGGCTCACGAACGCCGCGCCCCCCGCCGCCGCGCCGAACAGCGCCGCCAGCGGGGCGCGCAGGGACGGGACGACCGCGGCCCGCACCGCCACGTAGAGAACCCCCGCGATCGCGCCGCCGATCGTCGTGACCAGTGCCAGGTTCAGCGACCCCCCGAGCGTGACCTGGCCGATCTCGAAGCCGTCGTCGGTGTCCACCCCCCGCACGCGGTCGGACGACGTGAATCGCAGCGCCAGCATCACCAGCCGCCCGCCGACCGCGCCCCACACGAACCCGGCGAGGGCGCCCGCGAGGGCGCCGAGCCCCACCCACCAGCCGGCCGCGCGCAGGTCGACGCTTCGGGCCTCCACCGTCCTACCCCGTGTTCCGCAGGCCGGCGGCGATGCCCGAGATCGTGAGCATCAGGGGGTGGGCGATCGCATCGCGCCGGACCGGGTCGGTCTCGGCGCGGAACTGGCGCAGCAGGCGGATCTGGATGGCGTGCAGCGGGTCGACGTACGGGTTGCGCAGGCGGATGGACGTCTGGAGGAACGGCTTGTCGTCCAGGATCCGCTCCCGGTCCACCACCGCCAGCAGGGCGGCGCAGGTCCGGTCGAACTCGGACGTGACCTTCCCCAGCATGCGGTCGCGGAGGGCGGCGTCGTCGACCAGGCGGGAGTACAGCCCGGCCACCCGCATGTCGGCCTTGCCGACCGTCATGTGGCACGTGTCCACGACCGCACGCCACCAGGGCCAGCGCCCGTACATCTCCCGCAGCACGTCGCGGCCGCCGCGGTAGCGCTCCATGAACCCGCCGAGGGCGGTGCCGACGCCGTACCAGCTCGGCAGCAGGTGGCGGTTCTGCGTCCACGCGAACACCCACGGGATGGCGCGCAGGTCCTCCACCCGGATCCCCGCGGCGTCGTCCCCGCCGGGCCGCCGCGCCGGCCGCGAGCCGATCGTCAGCAGCCCGAGCTCGCGGATCGGGCTCGCCGCCACGAAGTAGGGCAGGAAGTCCGGGTCCTCGTAGACCAGCCCCCGGTAGGCCGCGAGCGACGCCTCGGCCACCTCCGACGCGGCCTCGTCCCAGACCGGCTTGCGCTCGCTGAAGCCGCCGCCCTCGTCCTCCTCCAGCGTCCGCTCCAGCACGGCCGCCAGCACCGAGTCGAGGTTGCGCTCGGCGATCGGGCTCAGGCCGTACTTGTTCGACAGCGCCTCGCCCTGCTCGGTGATCCGGATCCGGCCGTGCAGCGTCCCCGCCGGCCCGCCCATCACCGCCGCGTACGTCGACCCGCCGCCCCGGCTCGCCGTCCCGCCGCGCCCGTGGAACAGGGTCAGCTCGACCCCGTGCAGCCGGCAGGCGTCCGCGATGCGCTCCTGCGCGAGGAACAGCTCCCGGTTGGCCGCCAGGTAGCCGCCGTCCTTGTTGGAGTCGGAGTAGCCGACCATCACCACCTGCCGGTCCCCGCGGAGCTCCACGTTGCGCCGGTACTCCGGGTCGCCCAGCAGGGCCCGGAGCGTCGCCGGGGCGCCCCGGAGGTCCTCGATCGTCTCGAACAGGGGCACCAGGTCGATGTCGGAGCCGTCGTCGCGCACCAGCCCGGTCGCGCGGCCCAGCGCCAGCGGCGCCAGGAGGTCGGCGGGCTCGTGGGTGAAGCTCACGATCACCACCCCCGCGGCGCGCGGGCCGTGGCGGTCGATGGCGGCGCGCAGCTCGCGGAAGGTGTCGAGCACCTCCCGCTCCGGCGGGGCCATCGCCTCCTCGCCGCCGGGCAGTGCGTCCGCCGCCGCGCGCATCCGGGACGAGTGCTGTCGCACGTCGAGCCGCGCCATGTGGAAGCCGAACAGCTCCACCTGGCGCCGCAGCCGCGCCAGGCTCCGCCGGGCGATCCGCCCGCCGCGGTGCTCCTCCAGGGAGGCCTCCACGACCGCCAGGTCCGCGAGCATCGCCTCCGGGTCCGGGTAGGCGTGCGCCGCCCCGTGCTCCAGCCGCTGCCACACGTACGAGAGCTTGCGCCGGTACGGCTCGCCGGGGTTGCGCTCGGCGATGACGTCGGCCAATCCCGGCATGTCGGCCGCGTCCCGCTCGATGGACGCCAGCAGGGCGTCGCTCACGCCCACCATCCGCTCGGAGATCGCCAGCTCCGCGGCCAGCGCGCGCACGCGCTCGCGCAGGCGGCGCAACGCCGTCTCGCGGTGCCGGTCGAGGGCCTGGCCGATCAGCTCGGGCGTGCAGTTCGGGTTGCCGTCCTGGTCGCCGCCGGCCCACGAGCCGAATCCGAGCAGGGCCCGGGGCGGCGCGACCGTCGGGTACGTCTCGGCCAGCAGCCGCTCCAGCTCCTCGTGGACGGCGCCGACGGCGTCCTCCAGCACGTGCTCGAAGAAGAAGACGATGCGGCGGACCTCGTCGATCACCCGCGGCCGCTCCGCGCGCATCGCGTCGGTCTGCCACAGGATCGTGATCGCCTCGAGCAGCCGCTCCGTGGTGTCGCGCCGCTCCCGCGGCGACCGGTTCGACTCGTCCAGCTCCTGGAGGCACGCGTTCACCAGGATGTGCTTGTCGAGCACGTTCTGGCGGGTGATCTCCGTGGGGTGGGCGGTCGCCACCAGCTCCACCGCCATCCGGTCGAGCACCTCCTGCACCCGCTCGGCCGGCACGCCGCGCGCCGCCATCGCCGCGAGCGCGGCGGCCAGGCTCTCGGGCTGCGCCCGCCCCTCGGCCTCGCGCTCGACGTCGCGGGCCCGGCGGCGCCGCACCCGGTGGTGCTGCTCGGCGGCGTTGACGAGCTGGAAGTAGATCGAGAAGGCGCGGATCACGCCGGTCTCGAACGCGACGTCCAGGCCGTCGACGATCCGCTCGACCTCCGCCTCGCGCGCGTCCGCCTCCGGGCCCTCCGGATCGGCGCGCAGCGCGCGGTTCAGCAGCCGGAGGCGCTCCTCGACGTCCAGCAGTTCCTGCCCGCCCTGCTCCACCAGCACCCGCCCGAGGAGGTCGCCGAGCAGGCGGACGTCACGGCGGAGCGGCTCGTCGCGGTCGTGGTCGCGTGCGTTCGCGGCCACGAAGGGGTCTTAGTCCTCGTCCTCGCCGCGGACGCGTCCCCCGATCGCGCCGAGCGTGAACAGCGCGAAGATGATTCCCATCACGAAGGGCAGGTACCCGGCCTCACCCTTGTCGTGCCAGCCGATGACGAGCAGCAGCGCGGTCAGGATGGCCAGCAGGCCGATCATCCAGAAGGGCAGTCCGCGCATTCGGTCCTCTCTCGCCGTTTCGCCGGGGTGCGGACCGCAGCCTACCGGTATGACGCGCGCGCCGAGAGGGCCTGATCGTCCCTGGTAGTGTGCCCGCCCATGGCCGCCGAGCACGTCCAAGTGCGCGTGGAGGCGCGGGCGGAGGCGACCGTGGTGCGCGTCGTCGGCGTCCTCGACGCACTCGCCCTCCCGGATGTCTCCCGTGAGCTCACCGACGCCCAGCGCGGGCAGGTCCCCGTGGTCGTCGACCTCGAGGGCGTCACGTTCATGGACAGCCGCGGACTCGGCGCCCTGCTGGCCGCCAACGAGCGCAGCCGCGAGGGCGCCCCGCCCGTGAGCATCTACCGCCCGTCCGAGGCCGTGGTGCGGCTGCTGGACGTCTCCGGCGTCCGCGGCGTGCTGGCCGAGGTGGAGGAGCTCCCCGCCGCATAGGGCCCCGGCCCGGCTCCGCGCCGGTCCGGACGCGAAACCGCACTCGGTCGCTTGACATTCGCGCGCGGCTGCCTAAAGTGCGCGCTGCTGCTTATCGAGACGATAAACAGCGTTGATGGAAACGCCGCCGGCCAGCGGCGCGACAACCCGCCCGGTACGGGCGGCTCACCCGTTCCGCCCTGTCCGACGGAGGAGTGAGCGATGATCTCGCCACCCGCCCCCGCGCGGCCCCGCCGCGCGCACCGAGCCCTGCCCGCAGCCGTCCCCGCGCCCGATCCGGCGGGGACGCTGACGCCGATCGTGGGCGTGGGGGCGGGTGGCCACGCGAAGAGCGCGATCGACGCGATCGAGTCGGTCTTCCGGTTCCGCGTCGTCGCCCTCCTGGACGCCGACCCGGCGCTGGCGGGCACAACCGTCCTCGGCCACCCGGTGCTCGGCGGGGACGCGCTCGCCGCCCTCCGTGCCGGGGGCGTGGAGCACGCGTTCGTGGGCCTCGGCGGGGCGGGCGACACCTCCGCCCGCCGGGCCGGCGCGGCGCTGCTGCGCGAGGCCGGCTTCGTGCTCCCCGCCATCGTGCATCGCACGGCGACCGTCGCCCGCTCGGCGCGGCTCGCGGCGGGCGCCCAGGTGCTGGCCGGCGCGATCGTGGGCGCGGACGCACGGCTGGGACGCGACGCCCTGGTGAACGCCGGGGCGATCCTGGGCCACGACACGGACCTCGGCGAGGCCGCCCATGTGGCCTCCGGCGCCCGCCTCGGCGGCGGCGTGCAGGTGGGCGACGGCGCCCACGTCGGCACCGGCGCCGTGGTCCTCCAGGGCCGGACGATCGGCACCGGGGCCGTCGTCGCGGCCGGCGCCGTGGTGCTGGAGGACGTCCCGGACGGCGGCCGCGTGGCCGGCGTCCCCGCCCGCCCGATCCGGAGCGGGGGGCCGCGGTGAACGCCGCGGTGGACGTCCACCAGCACCTCTGGCCCGACCCGCTGCTGCGGGCGCTCCACCGCCGCGCGCGCACGCCGCTGATCCGCCGCTCCGGGCGGGAGTGGGTGCTGCGCATCGACGGCGAGCCGGAGTGGCCCATCGACCTGCGCGACCACGACCCCGTGCGTCGCGCCGCCCTCGTCGCGTACGACGGGCTCGACGAGGCCTGGGTGGCCCTGTCGAGCCCGCTCGGCGTGGAGGCGCTGCCGCCCGACGAGGCCGCCGAGCTGATCGCCGCCCAGCACGAGGGCACGCGCGGGCTCCCGGCCGGGCTGCGCGCGTGGGCGTCGGCGGGCGTCGCGGCGCCCGACCCCCGGGCCCTCGGCGCCGCCCTCGACGAGGGGTTCATCGGGCTGGTGCTGCCGGCCGCCGCCCTGTCGGGGCCCGGGGGCATCGAGCTGTGCGCCCCGCTCCTCGGCCTGCTCGAGGCGCGGTCCGCCCCGCTCCTCGTGCACCCCGGCCCGGCCCCGTGGGCTCCGCCCTCGCCCTCGGGGGCCGGGCTTCCCTCCTGGTGGCCGGCGATGACGTCGTACGTCGCCCAGATGCAGGCGGCGTGGCTCGCCGTCCGCACGTGGGCGCGGCCGGCGTTCCCCCGGCTGCGGGTCTGCTTCGCCATGCTCGCCGGCCTGGCCCCCCTCCAGGCCGAGCGGCTGGCGGCGCGGGGCGGCGACGCCGCCCTGCGCGACCCGCACACCTTCTACGACACGTCGTCCTACGGCCCGGCGGCGATCGCCGCGATGTCCGCCGCCGTGGGACCCGGCGCACTCGTCCACGGCTCCGACCGCCCGGTCGTCGACCCCCGCCCGGCGGCGGACGCCGGCACCCCGACCCGCGCCCGCAACGCGGCGCGGCTGCTCGCCCCCCAGGAGGCCCGCCCATGACCGACTTCCTCGACCCCGACGAGCTGCGCGAACTCGTGGACGGGCTGGCCGCCGAGCCGGCCGCCTGGGACGCCCTCGTCCGACACGACACCGGGAGCCGCCACTTCGCGCTGCTCCACCGGGACGAGCGGGTGGAGGTCTGGCTGATCTGCTGGGGCGGGGAGGACCACGACACCGGCTTCCACGACCACGACATCTCCAGCGGCGCGTTCGCCGTGGCCGAGGGGGAGCTGGTGGAGGAGCGGCTCGCGATCGGGCGGACCATCCGCCGCCGGGTGCGCCGCGGCCAGTCCCTCGGCTTCCCCCCGTCCCACGTGCACCGCGTCCACGGCGTCGGCGACACGCCCGCCGTGTCCGTCCACGCGTACTCGCCGCCGCTCGCGCGGCTCGGCGTCTACGCGGTCGGGGAGGACGGGACGCTGCAGCGCGAGCCCGTCGCGGCGACCCACGAGCTCACGGCGGCGCCCCCGGCCGCCTGAGGACCTGCACCGAGAACCCATCCCAGAGGAGAGGACCACCGCATGAGCGTCACCGACGAGCTGCTCGGCAACGCGAAGCAGTACGCCGACGGCTTCGACAAGGGCGACCTTCCGCTGCCCCCGGCCCGGAAGGTCGCGGTCGTGGCGTGCATGGACGCCCGCCTGGACCCGCAGAAGGTGCTCGGACTGGCGGAGGGTGACGCCCACGTCATCCGCAACGCCGGCGGCGTGGTCACGGACGACGCGATCCGCTCCCTCAGCATCTCCCAGCGGCTGCTGGGGACCGAGGAGATCATCCTGATCCACCACACGGACTGCGGGATGCTCACGTTCAGCGACGACGACTTCAAGCGGAGCATCCAGGACGACGTGGGCGTGAAGCCGGCGTGGTCGGCCGAGGCGTTCCCGTCGCTCGACGAGGACATCCGCCAGTCGATCGCCCGCATCCAGGCGAGCCCGTTCATCCCCCGCAAGGACCGGGTGCGGGGCTTCGTCTACCACGTGGAGAGCGGCGAGCTCTCCGAGGTGGGGGCGCCGGTCGCGGCCTGAGCGTTCCCCCGCCCGGGGTGGGTCGTGCGCGCACGGTGGTCGCGCGCGCCGACCGCCCCGGGCACCCGCCCTGCGCGGCGTGGCGCCGATCGAGGACGCACGGGTTCATTTGGACGAGCACCGTGCACTCGGCGCCCGGCGGGTCCGGCCCCGACCCTTGTTCAAACGAGAACCCGCGGGTTCATTTGAACGCGGAGCGGTCGCGGTCCCCAGTCCCCGTTCAATGAAGGGGTTCGGGGGTCGCGCACTGCCCTCGCCCCCGACGTTCATTTGGACGAGGCGCCGACGTTCAATTGAACGACGGGGGCGGAAGCGGGGGCGCCGGCCAACGCCCCCGGACTTCGGGAGCGCCCCGGCGTCGCCCGGCGCCCAGGCGCCCGGCGCCGGGTTAGATCCCGGCGCCGTCCTCGCTGAAGACCCGCTCGTTGGTCGGGCGGACGAAGATCCTCCGGCCCGTCTCCAGGCCCAAGCGGTCGGCCGTCTCGCGGGTGACCTGGGCGGAGAGGGCCTCGCCGTCCTCCTTCTCCAGCTCCACCCGGACCTCGAAGCCGAGGTGGACCATGCGCATGACGGTGGCCTCGGAGGTGATGCCGTTCGGCTCGGCGCGCAGCTCGATGTCGTGGGGGCGCACGAAGCGGTCGTTGCGGAGCCGGTTGACCGGCCCGACGAAGCTCATCACGAACTCGTTGACCGGGTGCTCGTACACCTCGCGGGGGCGGCCGACCTGCTGGATGCGGCCGTGGTCCATCACCGCGATGTTGTCGGCCACCTCCATCGCCTCCTCCTGGTCGTGCGTGACCAGGATGGTGGTCTGGTGGACCTCCTCGTGCAGTCGGCGCAGCCAGGAGCGCAGCTCCTTGCGGACGCGGGCGTCGAGGGCGCCGAACGGCTCGTCCAGCAGCAGCACCTTCGGCTCCACCGCGAGGGCGCGGGCGAGCGCCATGCGCTGGCGCTGGCCGCCCGAGAGCTGGCTCGGGTAGCGGTGCGCGAAGCCGTCGAGCTGGACGAGCTGCAGCAGCTCGTCCACGCGGTCCTTGACCTCGCCCTTGCCGCGGCGGCGGATGCGCAGGCCGAAGGCGACGTTGTCGCGCACCGTCATGTGCTTGAAGGCGGCGTAGTGCTGGAACACGAAGCCCACGCCGCGCTGGCGCACCGGCACCTTGGTGGCGTCCTCACCCGAGATCTCGACCTTGCCGGTGTCCGGGGTCTCCAGACCGGCGATGACGCGGAGCAGCGTGGACTTGCCGGAGCCCGACGGGCCGAGCAGTGCGGTGAGCGATCCGCTCTGGACGTCGAGGTTGACGTCCTCGAGCGCGACGAAGTCGCCGAAGCGCTTGTTGACGTCAGACACCGTGATAGCCACGGCCACCGCCCTTTCGGTTGAGGAGGTTCATCAGGACCACCACGATGATCGCGAGCAGGATCAGTACCACCGATGCGCCGTAGGCGCCCACGCGGGCGTCCGTGCCGAGCTGGTCGTACTGCTGCTTCACGAACAGGGTCATCGTCTCCGTCTGCCCCGAGATCTGCCCGGAGACCACCGCCACGGCGCCGTACTCGCCGATCGCGCGGGCGGTCGTGAGGATCACGCCGTAGATCACGCCCCACCGGATCGCGGGGAGCGTGATCCTCCAGAAGGTCTGCGCGCCGCTCGCGCCGAGGGTGGCCGCGGCCTCCTCCTGGTCGGTCCCGACCTCGCGGAGCACCGGGACGACCTCGCGGACGACGAACGGGATGCACACGAAGATCGTGGCCAGGACCATGCCGGGCACGGCGAACAGCACCTGCACCCCGGCGTCCTCGGCATACGAGCCGAACCAGCCGGTGTTCCCCCACACGTAGACGATGCAGAGGCCGACCACCACCGGGGACAGGGCCAGCGGGAGGTCGATCAGGGCGCTGATGAGGGGCTTCCCGGGGACCCGGCGCCGCACCAGGATCAGCGCGGCGGCCACCCCGAAGATCGCGTTGAGCGGCACCGTGATCGCGGTGATGAGGACGGTGAGCCACAGCGCGTGGAGCGCCTGCTCGCTGGTGACCGCCTCCCAGAACGTGTCGAAGCCGTGCTCGAACGTCCGGTAGAGGATGAACACGAGCGGCGCGAGCAGGACCACCGCGAGATAGGCGAGCGCGATCGTCCGCAGGCTCCAGCGGGCGACGCGGGAGTCGCCCACCGCGCCGACGTTGGTGTCCTTAGCGGGCATGGCGGGAGCTCCAGTGCTCCAGGGCCGACAGCAGGAGCAGCGACGCCAGGGAGATCACCAGCAGGCTCACCGAGACCGCGGCCGCGGACGACTGCCGGTCGGACTCGATCTGCCCGACGATGTAGAGCGACGACACCTGGGTGTCGAAGGGCACGTTCCCCGCGATCAGCACCAGGGAGCCGAACTCGCCGAGGGCGCGGGCGAACGCCAGGCCCGTCCCGCCCAGGATGGCGGGGATCAGGTTGGGGAAGATGATGCGGCGGAAGATCGTCCACCCGCCGGCGCCGAGCGACGCGGCGGCTTGCTCCATCTCCGTGTCCAGCTCCAGCAGCACCGGCTGCACGGAGCGCACCACGAAGGGCAGCGTCACGACCAGCAGCGCCAGGCAGATGCCGGCCTTGGTGAACGCCAGGTTCAGGCCGACGGGGCTGTTCGGGCCGTAGAGGGCGAGCAGCGTCACGCCGGCGACGATCGTCGGCAGCGCGAACGGCAGGTCGATGAACGAGTTCACGACGCTCTTGCCGGGGAAGTGGTCGCGCACGAGGACCCACGCGATGAGGGTCCCCATGACCACGTTGATCGCGACGACCACCAGCGAGACGCCGATGGTCAGCTTCAGGGCGGCCATCGCCTGCGGGTTGGTGATGGCCCTCCAGAAGCTGTCCCAGCCGTTGTCGAACGCGCCGTCGAGCAGCGCGGCGAACGGGATCAGGACGATCACGCTCATGTAGAGCACGGCGAGCCCGATCCCGAGCGGGGAGGCGAGCCTCCCCGCACCGGGAACGGTCACGCGCGGGATGCGCGTGGCAGCGCTGGTGCTACTCGGTGGCAATACCCTGGCCCTGGAAGATCTTCGTCACGGCGCCGTTGTCCGGGTCGAAGAACTTCGTCTTGACCTCGGGCCACCCGCCCAGGTCGTCGATCGTGAACAGCTGCTTCGGCGTCGGGTAGTCGAACTGCTTCGCCACGTCGGGGTCGGTCGGGCGGTAGCCGTTGTCGCCGAAGATCTTCTGGCCGTCGGGGCCCAGGGCGAACGTCTCGAACGCCTTGGCCGCCGCCAGGTTCTTGGAGGTGTTGACCACCGCGACCGGGTTCTGGATCAGGATCGTCTGGTCGGGGATGACGTAGTCGATGTCCTGCCCGGCGCGCTGGGCCGCGATCGCCTCGTTCTCGTAGGAGAGGAGGACGTCGCCCTTGCCCGCCTCGAACACCTCGAGGGCCTCGCGGCCGCTCGACGGCTGCACGGGGACGTTCTTGAACAGGGAGTCGAGGTACTCCAGGCCCTGCTGCTCCGTCTTGCCCTGCTCGATCTGGGCCCCGTAGCCGGCCATGATGTTCCACTGGGCGGCGCCGGAGGTGAACGGGTTCGGGGTGATGACCTCGACGCCGTCCTTGATCAGGTCGTCCCAGGTCTTGATCCCCTTGGGGTTGCCCTTGCGGGTGATGAAGACCACGACCGAGTCGCTGACGAAGCCCTTCTGCGGGCCGGAGTTCCAGTCGGCGTCGACCAGCCCGGCGTCCACGAGGCGCGTCATGTCGGGCTCGAGGGAGAAGGCCACGTAGTCGGCGTCGAGGCCGGCCGCGACGGCGCGGCTCTGCTCGCCGGAGGCGGCGTAGGACTCCTTGAAGTCCACGCCGGCGCCCTCGGGGGTCGCCTTGAAGGCCGGGATGACGTCGGCGTAGACCTCACGCGCGACGGAGTACCCGACGATCGTGAGCGTTCCACCGCCGCTCGAACCGGAGGTGTCGGACGACGCCGCGCTGTCGTCGTCGCCACCGCAGCCGGCGGCGACAGCGACCATCGCCGCGACGGCGATCGCGAGGAGGACGAGCCATCGAGATTTCTGTCGTACGATCACGCAACGCTCCTTGGTCGGACAGGGCCAAGCGGGTGAGTCGCCCTCCCCTCGTGGCCGCGAGGGGAGGGCGGTGCCAGTTCATAGGCAGCGCTTATCCGAGCGATAAGCGGCGGTAGCTTGGTAGGTGGCGGGGCCGATGTCAACCCGCGTCGGCGCTGTCGGTAACCTCCGTCGCGTGGCGAACGAGTATCTGGGGGCCGGTGGCCGCCTGACCGGCGGTCCCGCGCCCGAGCTGGTGGAATCCGGCTACGCGCACGAGGTCGCGCACGGCCCGCGGCTGGCGCGCGGCCTCTCCCGCGCGGACATGGCCCACGCCGTCGCGCTGGTGGAGGGCGGCGCCCTGGGCGGCGATGACGCCCGGGGCCTGCTGGCCGGGCTGCTGGAGCTCGACGCGATCGCGCCGGCGGAATTCCCCTGGAATCCCGCACTCGGCGACGCGTTCAACTCGCGCGAGGCGGAGCTGAAGGCCCGGGTGGGGGCGTCCGCCGCCGGGTGGCTCAGCGCGGGCCGGCCCCGGCGGGAGGCCTTCCGGGTGGCGCTCCGGCTCGTGGCCCGCGCCGGGGTGCTCGACCTGCACGACGCCCAGCTCGACCTGGCCGACGCCCTGGCCGCCCTGGCCGAGCGGCACGCGGACGACCTCGCCGCCGACTACACGTACCTGCAGCCCGCCCAGCCGACGACGATCGGCCACCTGATCCTGGGATATGCGTACCCCGCCCTGCGCGACGCGGGGCGGCTGCGCCGCAGTCACGCCTGGCTGGACCGGAGCGTGGCCGGCGTGGGCGGCAGCGCGGGGTCGCGGTGGCCCATCAGCCGCGAGCGCCTGGCGGAGCTGCTGGGCTGCGACGGCTTGATGGTCCACGCGAAGGACGCGATGTGGCAGTGGGACGGCTACGTCGAGCTCGCGTCGGCGGCGGCGACCGCCGCGACCCACGGCTCTCAGCTCGGGCAGGACCTCGAGATCCTGGCGAGCCAGGAGTTCGCGGCGGTCACGCTCGCCGACCGCCACAGCCGCGCCAGCGCCCTGATGCCGCAGAAGCGCAACCCCTACGCGCTCGCCGTGGTGCGCACCCAGGCGGGCATCGCCGCCGGGGAGCTGGCCGGGATGCTCGTGACGCTCCACACCGGGTCGGCGCGCACGGACCATTTCCACCTGCTCAACGGCAGCGTCCCGCGGCTGCTGGACGAGTGCGTCGCGGTGGCGCGCCTCCTGGCCGCGGTGGTGGCGGGGATGGAGATCGCGCCGGAGCGCTGGGCGCGGGCGGCCCGGGAGGGGTTCACCGCGGCGGCGGACGTGGCCGACGTGCTGGCCGTCGAGGCCGGCCTCGACTACCGCACCGCCCACCACGTGGTCGGGCGCGCCGTCCGCGACCTGATCGAGGCTGGCCTGGCGCCGGACGCGCTCACCCCGGAGCTCATCGCCGCCGCCGCGCAGGAGACGATCGGGCGGCCGGTGGCGATCGGCGCCGACGCGCTGGCCGCCGCCCTCGACCCGGCCGCGTGCGCGGCCGCGCGCCCGCAG
>BFBZ01000138.1_pt2 | contig 76722 bp, 67 predicted proteins | sample 1888401 | NCBI WGS metagenome assembly BFBZ01 (sample SAMD00112614, study PRJDB3348) | symbiont metagenome | host: Chara braunii
GCCAAGAAGGCCGCCGCCACGCCGGTGAAGAAGGCCGCTGCCAAGAAGGTCGCCGCGCCCAAGAAGGCTGCTGCTCCCAAGAAGGCCGCCGCTCCGAAGAAGGCGGCCGCCAAGCCTGCTGCCAAGCCCGCCGCGAAGCCTGCCGCAAAGAAGGCTGCTGCTCCGAAGAAGGCCGCCGCCAAGCCTGCCCCTGCGGCCAAGCCTGCCGCTGCTGCGCCCGCCCCCGCGGCCAAGACCGCGCTGAGCCCGCAAGCCGCCTGGCCCTTCCCCACCGGCAACAAGCCCTAAGCGTTTGTTCGAGCGGGCGGTTCGCCGCCCGCTTCACGCATCCGCGAAACCCGGCCCGCTTCGGCGGCGCCGGGTTTTTTCTTGGGCGAGCGCCTGACTGCGCTCGCTTCTAGGGGTAGAAGATGTTGACGCTGTAGCCGCTGACGCGCTGGCTGCCGGTGCTGAAGTTGAAGGACAGCGCCTGCTCGGACTCGGCGTTGACCTGCCTGAGCGCCGGGCTCAGCGCTTCCGGCCCGAGCACGCGGCGCGAGAGCGGGGTGCCGCCGGCGTCGGTCAAGCTGAGCTCTATCCACGGCGCCGCCACGTCCACGCCGGTCTTGTTGCGCAGCGACAGGTTGAGCCGGTAGCCGCTGCCGCCGATGGGGTTCAGCGACGTCGAATCGATGCTGAGGGCCTCGATGCGCCGCCACGGCTTCACGTCGCAGCCAAAGGCGGCGCACAGGCTCTGCAGCGGCCCGCGCATCGGCGGGTGCAGGGCCGCGATGGCGTCGCGGAAGTGCAGCGTGGCCTGCAGGGCCAACAGGGCCGCCAGCAGCAGCGATACCAGGGCAAGGGCGACGCGCATCCCCGGGCGATTCCAGCGCGCGCTGCTCTCGGCGCGGCGCATGAACTCGGGCATGGCGGTGCCGGGCGGCGCGGTCGCGGGCTCGGCGGCCATGGGCGCCGGCGCCTCGGCGGCGGGGGCCGGCGCCTGGCCGGCAGACGCTTCGACCCAGCGCGGCTCCTGTCGTGCCACTTCGGCGGGCCAGCCGGTGGGCAGCGCGTCGGTGCGCGGCTCGGGTTCGGGGGGCGGCATCCAGTCCGACTCGAACGCCGGTGCCGGTGGCGGGGGCGACGGCGGCTGAGTGGGAGGCGGTGGTGGTGGCGGTTCGACGGTCGCCGTCGGCGCGGCAAAGGCGGCGGGCCAGCCCGGCGGCGTGTCGCGCTCGATGTCGAACAGCAGTTCGCGGGCGTCGAAGATCTCGGCGCAGCGGCCGCAGCGCACCCAGCCGTCGGAGACGCGCAACTGGTCCTCGACGACCCTGAAGATCGTGCCGCAGGCGGTGCAACGCGTCGCGAGGCTCATGCGGCGCGTTGGGCGGTCATGAGGATCCAGCCGTCTTCTTCATCGCCGACGTCGAGCGCCAGCCAGGGCGCGTAGGCCGCCTTCAGTTCGGCGGCTTGGCGTTCCAGGATGCCGGCCAGGATCAGGCGGCCGCCCGGTGCGACGTGGGCGCTCAGCAGCGGCGCCAGCAGCTTCAGCGGCGTGGCCAGGATGTTGGCGATGACCAGCGGGTATTCGCCCCGGGCCAGTTCGGGCAGGCCGGGCTTGAGCGTGACGCCGTTGGCCGCCGCGTTGTCGCGCGACGAGGTCACGGCGGCCGGGTCGATGTCGACCGCGTCGATGTCCTGCGCCCCGTGCAGCGCCGCGCCGATGGCGAGGATGCCGGAGCCGCAGCCGTAGTCCAGCACGCGCGGCCATTCCTGCGCGTTCTTCGCGATCCAGCGCAGGCACATGCGCGTGGTCGGGTGGGTGCCGGTACCGAAGGCCAGGCCCGGGTCCAGGCGCATGACACGCCTGGCCTGCGGCGGCGCCTCGTGCCAGCTCGGCACGATCCAGAACTCGGGCGTGATCTCGACCGGCGCGAACTGGCTCTGCGTGAGCCTCACCCAGTCCTGCTCGGGCACGGCCTGGATGGCCTGCACATGCACGTCGGCGGCCCAGTCCTGGGCCAGGATCAGCGTGGCGGCCTCGGTGGCCTCGGGCTCGCCGGGGAAGAGGGCCTTGACGACCGAGCGCTCCCAGCCGGCCTTGGGGGCCGGCATGCCGGGCTCGCCGAAGAGGGCGTGCTCGGCCTCGGTGTCGGCGTCGGCGTCCTCGACGGAGACGGCGAGGGCGTCGATCTCCATCAGCGCGTCGCTGACGGTCTCGACGTCTGCCTCGCGGCAGACGAGGGCAAGTTCAAACAGATGACTCATGCCCCGTATTGTCCCGCGACGCGACAGGGGTCAGCGCTTGTGCGCCGCCATCCAGCCTTCGAGGTAGTGGATGGACGTGCCGCCCTCGATGAACTTGGCGTCCGCCATCAGCTCGCGGTGCAGCGGGATGTTGGTCTGGATGCCTTCGACGACCGTCTCGCTCAGCGCGATGCGCATGCGGGCCAGTGCCTGCTCGCGCGTGTCGCCGTGCACGATGATCTTACCGATCATGGAGTCGTAGTTGGGCGGCACGAAGTAGTTCGTGTAGGCATGCGAGTCCACGCGCACGCCGGGGCCGCCGGGCGCGTGCCACATCGTGATGCGGCCGGGCGAGGGCGTGAACTTGACCGGGTCTTCCGCATTGATGCGGCATTCGATGGCGTGGCCCTTGAGCTCGATCTGGCGCTGCGTGAACGGCAGCTTCTCGCCGGCGGCAATTTTGATCTGCTGCTGCACGATGTCGATGCCGGTGACCAGCTCGGTGACCGGATGCTCGACCTGCACGCGCGTGTTCATCTCGATGAAGTAGAACTCGCCGTTCTCGTACAGGAACTCGAAGGTGCCGGCGCCGCGGTAGCCCATCTTCTTGCAGGCGGCGGCGCAGCGCTCGCCGACCTTCTCGATCGTGCGGCGCGGGATGCCGGGGGCGGGCGCCTCCTCGATGATCTTCTGGTGGCGGCGCTGCATCGAGCAGTCGCGCTCGCCCAGCCAGACGGCGTTCTTGAAGGTGTCGGCCAGGATCTGGATCTCCACATGGCGCGGGTTCTCGAGGAACTTCTCCATGTAGACCTCGGGGTTGCCGAAGGCGGCACCCGCCTCGGCACGCGTGGTCTGCACCGCGTGCACCAGGGCCGCCTCGGTGTGCACGACGCGCATGCCGCGGCCGCCACCGCCGCCGGCCGCCTTGATGATGACCGGGTAGCCGACGGTGCGGGCGATGCGGATGATCTCCTTCGGGTCTTCGGGCAGTGCACCCTCGGAGCCCGGCACGCAGGGCACGCCGGCGCGGATCATGGCCTGCTTGGCCGAGACCTTGTCGCCCATCATGCGGATGGATTCGGGCGTCGGGCCGATGAAGGTGAAGCCGCTGCGCTCGACGCGCTCGGCGAAGTCGGCGTTCTCGCTGAGGAAGCCGTAGCCGGGGTGGATGGCCTCGGCGTCGGTCACCTCGGCCGTCGCGATGATGGCCGGCATGCTGAGATAGCTCTGGGCCGACGGCGCGGGGCCGATGCAGACGGCCTCGTCGGCCAGGCGCACGTACTTGGCGTCGCGATCGGCCTCGGAGTAGACGACGACGGACTTGATGCCGAGTTCACGGCACGCTCGCTGGATGCGCAGGGCGATTTCGCCTCGATTGGCGATCAGGACTTTCTTGAACATCGAGAGGCCTCGCTCACTCGATGACGAACAGCGGCTGACCGAATTCGACGGCCTGGCCGTTCTCGGCCAGGATCTTCGTGATCGTGCCGGACTTGTCGGCCTCGATCTCGTTCATGATCTTCATCGCCTCGATGATGCAGATGGCCTCGCCTTCCTTGACCTGCTGGCCGATGTCGGCGAACGGCTTGGCGTTCGGGCTGGAGGCGCGATAGAAGGTGCCGACCATGGGCGACTTGACGACATGGCCGGTCTCCACCGGCGCGGCGGGTGCAGCGGCGGCGGCCACCGGGGCGGCTGCGGCGGCGGTGACGACCGGCATCGCGGGCGCGGCGGCATAGACCGGCTGCACCGCGATGGCGGCGGCCGGGTCGGACTTGACGATGCGGACCTTGCCGTCGGCCTCGGTGATTTCCAGTTCGGAGATGTTCGATTCCGAGACCAGGTCGATCAGGGTTTTGAGCTTGCGCAGGTCCATGGACGCTCCAGGCTGTTGTTGTTTTGGGGAAAGGAAAAAAGGAAGGCCGGTACCGTTCAGGCGCCGGCCGCTCCCAACGATTCGAGGGCGTGGCGCAGCGCGAGGCGGTAGCCGTTCGCGCCGAGGCCGCAGATGACGCCGACCGCCAGCTCGCTCACATGGCTGTGATGGCGGAAGGCCTCGCGGCGGTGGATGTTCGACAGATGGACTTCGATGAAGGGCAGGGCCACGGCCGCCAGCGCGTCGCGGATGGCGACGCTGGTGTGGGTGTAGGCGGCCGGGTTGATGATGATGAACTGCGTGCCGTCGCTGCGCGCGGCCTGGATGCGGTCGACCAGGGCACCCTCGTGGTTGCTCTGGAAGCAGCTCAGCGTGGCGCCGGCATCGTGGGCGATCTTGCCGAGTTCGGCGTCGATTTGGGCGAGGGTCTGCGCGCCATAGACCCCAGGCTCGCGGCTGCCGAGCAGGTTGAGGTTGGGGCCGTGCAGGACGAGAACTTGCATCAAACAGGTGGCTGCGGGCCGGACGCGAGGGTCTAGAGAGCCGCCACTAAATTGAGGAAGGGCGAACTTTACGCGTTTTGGCGCCGATTTCCCGCCGGATAGGGAAATTCTCGGGGTCACGCTGCTTTGCAGCGCAGATGCCTAATTTTTGGCCAGCTGGCGCAGCTCTTCAAGCCGGCTGACGCCCAGTCGCCGCCAGCTGATCTCGCCAGTTTCGTCGAAGACGACGGAAAAGGGCAGTCCGCCGGCCGGGTTGCCGAGCTCGCGCACCAGGCCCAGGCCTTCCGGGCCGGCCAGCGCGATGAGGAAGTCCAGCGGGGTCTTCTTCAGGAAGGCGTTCACTGGCTCCGCCTGGTCAACGGCCAGGCCCAGCACCTGCCAGCCTTTGGACTTGGCCTCCAGATAGAACTGGTTGATCTCCGGCAGCTCCTTCACGCAGGGCGGGCACCAGGTCGCCCAGAAATTCACCAGCAGCGGCTGGCCGCGCAAGCGTGCGACGTCGAGTTGACCGCCGTTCGGGCCGGGGAAAAGTTGGCTCCAGAAAGCCTGGGCGGCAGGAGAGGGTGAGTTGTTCAGCTTGCGCCAAGCTAAAGAGGTACCCAGGGCCGCCGCGCCCATGCCGGCGCCGGCCAGGATCAGGCGACGGGTGATGGGGTTCATGGTTCGGGAGCGTCCAGCAGGGTTTGCAGCGCGGCCAGGTCGCCGCGCTCGGTCAGGCCGCGGGCGTCGGGCTTCAGCGCGCCGCGCAGGTCGTCGAAGTCCAGGATGGTCAGGCAGAGTGTGACGCGTTCGCCGAGGGCCGGGCAGGGCGCGTCCAGGATGAGCATGTCCACGGCCCGGCCTTTGCCGGCCGTCGTCTCGGCCACGTCGAAGTTCAGGCCGCGGTTGAGCAGCGCGATCTCTGCGGCCTTGCTGTCGTCGCAGTAGAGCTGCAGGTGGACGTTGGATAGGCGCGTGGCCGTGCCGCGCCAGACGGCGCCGGTCAGGTGGGGGCGGAACTCGGCGAGCCGCGCCATCCACTGCGCCGCCAGTTCGCGCAGCGCGCGTAGCTCGGCCGGCTGGGTGTCGGCGTGGAAGATGGCGATGTGCTCGCGCACGGCGTCCTCGACCGCGTCGTTGCCGGGCAGGGCGGCGCGCGGCAGGCCCAGGTCGCGCGCGGCGCGCTGCTTGGCGGGGCCCCAGTCCATGCCCTCGTCGACGATGAGGCGGGCGGCCATTGCTGCGATTTCAGCGGCGATTTCGTCGGGCGCACTCATGGCAGTTCCGCGCTGTTCATCCGCCCGGCGATGACGCCGGCGCGGCCCATCACATAGGCCGAGGCGGGTTGGCGCTCGAAGCGCTTGGGCGCCGGCAGCATGACGGCCAGCCGTGCGCCCTCGAAGGCGCCCAGCCTTGCCGCATCGGTGTGGAAGTAGTGCCGCGCGGCGGCCTGGGCGCCGAACAGACCCTCGCCCCACTCGACGCTGTTCAGGTAGATCTCGAGGATGCGGCGCTTGTCGAGCAGCCCCTCCAGCATCAGCGTGATGACGAGCTCCTGGCCCTTGCGCAGCAGCGTGCGCTCGCCGGACAGGAAGAGATTCTTGGCCAGCTGCTGCGTGATCGTCGAGCCGCCGACGACCTTGGCCACGCCCTTGCCCCGGGCCTCGACGCGAGCCTGCGCCTTCTCGTTTTTCTTCCAGGCGCCCTTGAGGGCGTCCCAGTCGACGCCGCCGTGCAGGGCGAAGCCGTCGTCCTCGCTGGCGATGACGGCCCGCTTGAGCGTTGCGGGCAGTTGGGCGTCGTCCACCCACTGCTGGCTCCAGGCGACCTGGTGCTTCTCGGCCAGCAGGCGCACGATCTCGCTGCGCTGGAAGCTGGTGGACTGCGGCGCGACGAAGCGCATCAACAGGATGCGGCCGGCGAACCAGAACTGCAGGCAGAGCAGGGCGAGCGCCAGCACGGCGAGCAGGCGGCCGAGGTGGCGGATCACAGCGAAGCCCTCAGCGCGGCCAGCACCGGCGCCGTGTCGGGCCGCACGCCGCGCCAGGAGAAGAAGGCCTCGGCCGCCTGCTCCACCAACATGCCCAGGCCGTCACGCGGCTCCGCGCCATGGGCCGCGGCCCAGTCGAGAAAGCCCTGAGCCTTGGGGCCGTACATCATGTCCAGAGCCAGGCTGCCGGGCTTGAGCACGCGGGAATCCACCGGCGAGGCTGCGCCGGCCAGGCTGGTGCTGGTCGCATTGATGACGACGTCTTGCTCAGCGGGAGCGTCGGCCAGGGCCGCCGCGCGCAGCGGCACGCCCAGGTGGGCGTGGCTCGCGGCCAGAGCCTCGGCCTTGTCGACGCTGCGGTTCACGATGGTGACGTTGGCCGGCTTCGCGGCGATCAGGCTGCCCAGCACGCCCGCGCCCGCGCCACCCGCGCCGATCAGTAGCACCCGCAGCCCGGCCAGCGGCCGGCCGGCATTGCGCTGGATGTCGTTGATGAGGCCGGCGCCGTCGGTGTTGTCGCCCGTCCAGCCCGCTGCGTCGAAGCGCATCGTGTTGACCGCACCGGCCAGCTGCGCGCGCTCGCTGTGCATGGCGGCGAGCCGGAAGGCCTCGAACTTGAAAGGCACGGTGATGTTGCAGCCGCTCGCACCCGCGGCGGCAAAGGCGCGCAGCGTGGCCTCGAAGCCGTCCAGCGGCGCCAGCAGGCGCTCGTAGCTCAGGTCCTGGTCGGTCTGCTCGGCAAACATCGCGTGGATGGCCGGCGAGCGGCTGTGTTCCACCGGGTTGCCGACGACCGCATATCTATCTGTCATTGCTCTCCCGTCAAGGTTGTTTCCAGCCCCTCGTCGCGCGTGAACTTGAAGCGCGACGTGATGACCAGCACCTCGGCGCCGCGCAGCATCTCCTGGCTGAAGTTGCCGAAGGGCGACGCGGCCTGCACGATGGCGATGGCGCGGCGGTCCAGCGTCGGGTTGCCGCTGGAGGCCACGATCTCGGTCTCGATGACGCGCCCCCTCTGGTCGATGTGGATGTTCATCGTCAGCTCGCCGTAGAGCTTCTTGCCGCGGTATTCGGGGAAGTCGCGCGTGCCGCGCTCCTCGATGCGGCGGCGCAGGCCGTCGTAGTACTGGGCGTAGACGACCTCGCGCGTGGCGGGGCTGATGTAGCGCTTGCGCGGCCGGGCGCTCTCGTCGTTGACGCGCTTCTCGATCTCGGCGAGCAGGTCGACGAGCTGGCGGCGCTTCTCGGCCTGGGCGCGCTCGTTCGCATCGGTTTTTTCGCGCCGCGGGTCGGGCGGCGGCAGCAGCGCCAGCTCGCGGCGCACCTGGGCGAGCAACTGCTGCTGCTGCTCCTGCAGCTGGGCGATCTGCGTGTGCTGTACCTCGGCCGCGTCGCCCAACTCGCTGCGGCGGGCCGGTGGCAGAGGCGACGTGGCCCGGCCTGTCTCCATATTGCCGCCGCCCGCGAGGTTGGCCTGCGCCAGCGCCGCGGCCTTGGCCGGCGCCTCGCTGGAGCGGGTGTTGACGAGCACCACCTCCAGCGGCGTGTCCTGGAACACGCGGTTGAAGGAGTCAGGCGAGCCGACGCGCCAGGCCAGCAGCACGCCGTGCACGCCGAGCGAGCACGCGAGAGCGATCTGCAGCGTGCTCGGCTTGCGCATCTCAGCCTTGTGAGGCCGCTTCTGCGGGATCTGCCTCGTTGACGTCGATGGCCAGTGCAATCGGTGCAGCGGCGCTCTCGAGTTCGTCGTCGTCGCCCTCGGGCTCCTCGGCGGCAGCGGCCTCGTCCAGGCGCTCGACCAGCGTCGCGTGCACGTCGAGCGTCATCTCGTCCAGGCCGGTGATGCGCACCTTCACATGGCTGCCGCGCGGCAGGTTTTCGCAGCCCAGGGCCTTGAAGACCAGCGGCAGCTCGTCGGCGCGCACTAGGCCTTCCTTCATGACGGCGGCGGTCAGCTCGGTCGTGCCGTTCTGAGCCAGGTGGCGCAGCGTCCAGAAGCGCTCGATGCCGTTCTGGAAACCGTTGTAGGCCGCGTAGGCGGACTCGAAGGCCGAGATGATGGAGAAGAGTTGGGCGTCCTTGGGCTTGAAAGGCGCGACCAGTGCCGCCGTCTTGCCGTGGCGGGCCGCCGCGATGATCTGCCACTGGTTGACCAGGTCGACATAGCGGCGCAGCGGCGAGCTGGCCCAGGTGTAGCTGGCCACGCCCATGCCGGCGTGCGGTAGCGCCTTGACGCCCATACGCACCTTGATGCCCGGCGCCAGGCTGGCCTGGCTGCGGTAGATGCCCGGCAGGCCCAGTTCGGCCAGCCAGCCGCCCCAGGCGGAATTGGCCAGGATCATGGCCTCGGCCACGATCAGGTCCAGCGAGCTGCCGCGGGCGCGCACGCTGATCTCGACGGTCTCGTCGCCGCTGGGCGGGGCCGTACGCTCTCCCAGCAGACGGAAGTTGTAGTCCGGCCGGTTGAAGTTCTCGGGCTTGCCGCGCACGACTTCGCGCTGGGCCTTCAAGTGCTTGGCCAGGCGCCATGTGAAGGCCAGCTCGGGCGCGAAGGCGTAGTCGGCCGGGGCTTCGCCGGACAGCGTGGCGTCGGTGACGATGCCGTCCAGCTTGTCGTGGCGCAGGTTGGCGGCGATGTGCACGCGCTCCAGCTTGGTTTCCTTGGCCTTGATCTCGAACGTCGTCTCGTCCAGCGTGAAGTAGATGGACACGGCGGGGCAGTCGCGGCCCTCGATCAGCGTGTAGGCCTGCACGACGTCGTCGGGCAGCATCGTGATCTTCCAGCCGGGCATATAGACGGTAGACAGGCGCTCGCGGGCGACCTTGTCGACGGCCGAGTCCGGCGCGATGGCCAGGCCGGGTGCCGCGATGTGCACGCCGAACGTGACGGTGCCCGTGCCCAGGCCCTGCACCGACAGCGCGTCGTCGATCTCCGTCGTCTGCGAGTCGTCGATGGAGAAGGCCTGGACCGGAGACAGCGCCAGCTCGTCCTTGATCTCCGGCGCGGTCAGCGCGGGGAAGCCCACGCCCTTGGCGAAGTTCTCGAACAGGAAGCGCTTCCAGTGGAACTGGTAGGGGCTGGTGATGGCGCCGGCCGCCTGCAGCAGGTCCAGCGGCGCCTTGTGCGAGCGCTTGCTGGCCTCGACGACGGCCTTGTACTCGGGGCCGTTCTTGTCCGGCTTGAACAGGATCTTGTAGATCTGGTCCTGGATGGGCTGGGGGCAGCGGCCCTGGGCCAGCTCCTCGGCCCAGGCTTCGATCTGCTGCTGCTGCTGGCGCTTGCGCTCGATGCCGAGCAGCGCGGCCTTGACCGTCTCCTCGGGCGCCTTCCTGAACTGGCCCTTGCCGGCGCGGCGGAAGTAGTGCGGCGCGTCGAACAGGCGCAAGAGGGCGGCGGCCTGCTGCACGACGCCGGCCCTGGCATCGAAATAGTCGCGGGCCAGGTCGGCGAAGCCGAACTCGCCCTCGGGTGCGAACTCCCAGGCCAGGTCGAGGTCGATGTCGTCGGCCAGCGCGCGCGCGTCGGCCAGCAGCACGGCGGGCGCCGGCTGCTCGAACTTCAGCAGCACATTGGCGGCCTTGACCTTGACCCGCTTGCCCGAGTCGAGCTCCACCTGCATCGAGGCGTCGGCCTCGCTCATCACACGGCCGGCGAGGAATTTCCCGGCGTCGTCAAACAGCGCAAACATAGGGGCGTGATTGTCCCTTACGCGAGCAGGTGCGCCGCGACGCCCGGCAGATGGTCCTCGAAGTCGGTCAGCCCGTGGTCGCTGCCCTCCAGCACCTTGCCGTCGCAGCCGCTGTAGCGGGCCAGCATCTCGCGCCAGTCCAGCAGCTCGTCGCCCTTGGCGATCAGCGCGTAGTAGCGCGGCGGCGTGCTCAGCCGGGCCGGCGGCGCCAGCGCGGCGAGTTCGGCCACATGCCGGGCCGTGAAGTCGAACTTCAGCGCCGGGTCGTGCCAGGCCGTCTGCACGCCGATGTGGCGGGACAGGTCGCGCGCCGGGTCCACGGCCGGGTTCAGCACGGCCACGCGCCAGCCGCGGTGGGCCGGCTGTTCGGCCAGCGCGGTGGCGTAGAAGCCGCCGAGCGAGCTGCCGACGACGGCCGACCCCGAGGCCGGCCAGTCGGCCACGAGGCGGGCCAACTGGGCCATGGCCTCCAGCGGCGAAGGTGGCAGCTGCGGGCAGCAGAAATGCAGGCCCGGCATGCCGCTCGACCAGGCCGCCATGCGGCGCGCCTTGGCCGATTGCGGCGAGGAGCGGAAGCCATGCAGATAGAGCAGATGCGTGAGGGCCATGACGGAAGTTTTCGCGGGATTCGTGCCTGGCGCCGACAGGGGCGGGCGCCGATTGACGCGAGTGTCGCCGCCCACCACAGTGGCCGCCTTTTCGTTTCCTTCGGTCAAACCATGATCCCGATGTCCCGCACCGCGCTGGCCGCGGCCGCGCTGATCGCGCTGGCCGGCCTCGCGCAGGCCCAGACCCCCGCCGCCCCTGCCGCCGCCGCCTCGGCCCCCGCCGCCCGCCCGCCCGTCGACCCGGCCGCACCCAAGCCCTTCGCCGATGTCATCAAGGGCGCCAAGGAGCAGCCCGGCCTGTTCCCGATCTGGCGCAAGGACGAGAAGGTCTGGATCGAGATCCCGAAGGACTACTTCAACAAGCCCTTCCTGTTCAGCGTCAACGTCGCCAACGGCGTCGGCGAGCGCGGCCTCTACGCCAGCCAGATGCTGGGCGACGAGCTGGCCGAGTGGCGCCGCGTCGGCAACCATGTGCAGCTGATCGCGCTGAACACCAAGTTCCGCGCCGACAACGCGGCCAGCAGGCTTGCCGTCGAACAGGCCTTCTCGCCCAGCCTGATCACGTCGGGCCCGGTGGCCAGCGCCGACCACCCGGACCGCAAGTCCGTGCTGGTGGATGCCAGCGGCCTGCTGCTGGGCGACATCCCCGGCTATTCGACGCGCCTGGAGCTGGCCTACCGCCTGCCCTATGCGCCCGACCGCGCCAACTCCTTCATCGAGGCCAGCCGCGCCGATGCGCAGGTCTCGACGCTGACCGCGCGCGTGCACTTCGCGACGGCCCGCATCCCGGCGCCGCCGCTGGTGCCCCCTCCCGTGCCGGTGCCCACGCCGCCGCAGGCCACGCCCGACCCGCGCTCGATGTTCTTCAGCTTCGTCTACAGCCTGCGCGCGCTGCCCGAGACGCCCGCCGCCATCCGCCACGCCGACCCGCGCCTGGGCCATTTCGCCGAGACCTACAGCAACCTCGGCGACGACCTCAAGGCCAACCCGCGCGTGCACATGATCGCCCGCTGGCGCCTCGAGAAGAAGGATCCGGCGGCCGAGCTGTCCGAGCCCGTGCAGCCCATCGTCTACTGGCTGGACAGGAACATCCCGGCCAAGTACCGCGAGGCCGTCAAGGCCGGCATCCTGGAGTGGAACAAGGCCTTCGAGAAGATCGGCTTCAAGGACGCCATCGTCGCCAGGCAGCAGCCTGACGACGCCGACTGGGACAATATGGACTCGACCCATGCGTCCGTGCGCTGGTTCACCGGCGCCGACGTCGGCTTCGCCATCGGCCCGAGCAACCGCGACCCACGCACCGGCGAGATCCTGGACGCCGACATCGGCATGAGCGACGTCTTCGGCCGCGGCACGCGCCGCTTCGCCGTGGACGACGTGCTGCCCGGCGGCCAGTCGCAGGCCCAGGCCTGGATGGGCGAGCGCAGCGGCCAGCTGCTGGCCGAGCAGCAGTGCAGCTATATGGCCGACCAGGCCAACGAGCTCGGCTTCGCGCTCGACCTGCTGGCGCTGCGGGGCGAGGCAGAGGGCATGGACATGAACGGCCCCGAGGCCGAGGCGCTGGCCCAGGCCGTCGTCAAGGACGTCGTCACGCACGAGGTCGGCCACACGCTGGGGCTCAAGCACAACTTCCGTTCGTCCACCACGGTGACCCAGGCCCAGCTCCGGGACAGGGCCTGGACCGAGGCCCACGGCATCTCCAACTCGGTGATGGACTACAACGCCTACAACCTGCCGCTCAAGGGTGAGCCCAAGGCCAGCCTGACGAACACGACGCTGGGCGCCTACGACTACTGGGCCATCGAGTACGCCTACAAGACCCTGCCGGCCGAGCAGGAAGCCGCCGAGCTGGCCAGGATCGCCGCGCGCTCCACCGAGCCGCAGCTGGCCTATGGCGACGATTTCGACCAGGGCGTCGGCGGCCCCTACGACGGCTTCGATCCGCGCATCAACCAGCGCGACCTCGGCGACGACCCGCTGGCCTATGCGAAGAAGCGCCTCAAGCTCAGCCAGGAGCTGTGGGAGCGCGTGCAGGCCCGCCCGGCCTCGGCCGGCGACGATCCGCTGCGCAACCGCCGCTCGGTGCTCGAGAGCTTCCGCCAGCTGGGCATGACGGCCAACAACGTCGGCAAATACGTCGGCGGCCTCCATGCCGAGCGCATCGTGCCGGGCGTGACGCCGGGGCCGGCCTTCAAGCCGGTGGACAACGCGCAGCAGCGCGAGGCGCTACGCTTCATCGCCACGGGCCTGCTGTCCAGCGATTCGTTCAGGTTCCGCCCCGAGTTCCTGACCAGCCAGACGCTGGACTACAACGAATGGGACCGCGGCCTGCCGCTGTCCATCCCGGACGCCGTCGCCGCGCTGCAGGGCCGCGTGCTGGACCGGCTGATGTCGCCCAACACCGCGCACCGCCTGATCGAGATGGGCAGCTACCTGCCCGAGGCCCAGCGCAAGGGCGCGGTGTCGCTCGGCGAGGTCTACGGCACGCTGCAGGCGGCCATCTTCAGCGAGGTCAAGACCGGCGGCGAGATCGACCGCATGCGCCGCAGCCTGCAGCGCGAATACCTGCGCCGCCTGCAGGCCCAACTGAACCGCTCGACGAACGGCGCGACCGTCTACGCCGACGCCTTCTCGATGGCCCGCTGGCACGCTACCCAGCTCGCCAGCGAGCTGCGCACGGCCGCGGCCAGGCCGGGGCTGTCGGTCGAGACCAGGGCCCATCTGGCGGAACTGCAGGACATGCTGAACAGCATGCTCAAGGCTTCGCTGGTGCGCAGCTGAGCGAGCCTCGCGGCGAGCGACAAGGCCGGCAGCGATGCCGGCCTTTTTGCTGTTCACTAGGATGCTCGTCGTTTCACGAGGAGATCCGCATGGCCGACGCCGCGCACTACAACCAATCCGGAGCCGGCAAGCTGCCGGGCCACCTCGGCATCGTCGTCACGCGCATCGGCGGCGGCGAGGTGCAGGCCGAGCTGGCCGTGCGGGCTGAGCTGATGGCGCCCAACGGCTTTCTGCATGCCGGCAGCGTCGTCACGCTGGCCGACACCTGCGCGGGCTACGGCTGCCTGGACAACCTGCCCGAAGGCGCGGTGGGCTTCACGACCATCGAGCTGAAGTCCAACTTCCTCGGCACGGCGCTCGAAGGCAGCATCGCCTGCACGGCGCGGGCCGTGCACCTGGGCCGCACGACGCAGGTCTGGGACGCGGTCGTCACGAACCAGTCCACGGGCAAGACGATGGCCTTGTTCCGCTGCACGCAGATGGTGCTTTACGGGAAGTGAGCGGCCGTGCTCAGCCGGCCCGGGCAGCCAGGCTTTGCAATAGCTTGTCGTGTATGCCGCCCTCGGGCCTCAGGCCCGGGCGGCCAAGCTTTGCAATAGCTTGTCGTGTATGCCGCCAAAGCCGCCGTTGCTCATGCACAGCAGGTGGTCGCCCGGTTTGGCGGCCTTGACGACGGCCGCCACCAGCGCGTCCACATCGGCGCCGACCACGGCCTGGGCGCCCATCGGCGCCAGCGCCTCCTTCGCATCCCAGCTCAAGCCCTGCTGGTTGCAGAAGGCCAGGTCGGCCTCCTCCAGCGCCCAGGGCAGCTGGGCCTTCATCGTGCCCAGCTTCATCGTGTTGGAGCGCGGCTCGAAGATGGCCAGGATGCGCTCGGAGGGCAGCACGCGGCGGCGCAGGCCGTTGATCGTCGTGCGGATGGCCGTGGGGTGGTGGGCGAAGTCGTCGTAGACCTTGATGACGCCACCTTCACGTTGCACCTCGCCGCGCAGCTCCATGCGGCGGCGCACGTTCTGGAACTCGGCCAGCGCCGCGGCCGACTGCTCGGGCGGCACGCCCACATGCTCCGCCGCCGCGATGGCGGCCAGCGCGTTGAGCTGGTTGTGCTCGCCGATCAGGCCCCACTCGACGCGCGCGACCTTGAGGCTGCCGCGCAGCACGTCGAAGGCCTGCGGCTCGCCGCGCGCGCGCAGCATGCCGGCCTCTTCCTTCTTGGCGCCGAAGCGCTGCAGCCCGCTCCAGCAGCCGCGCGCGATGACGCGCTGCAGCGCCTCCTCGCGGGCGTTGACGACGAGCAGGCCGCTGGCCGGCACGGTGCGCACGAGGTGGTGGAACTGGGTCTCGATGGCGGCCAGGTCCGGGAAGATGTCGGCGTGGTCGTGCTCGAGGTTGTTCAGGATGGCCGTGCGCGGCCTGTAGTGGACGAACTTGCTGCGCTTGTCGAAGAAGGCCGTGTCGTATTCGTCCGCCTCGATGACGAAGGCCTTGCCTTCGCCGAGCCGCGCCGACACGCCGAAGTTTTGCGGCACGCCGCCGACGAGGAAGCCGGGCTTGTGGCCCGCGTGTTCAAGAATCCAGGCCAGCATCGACGACGTCGTCGTCTTGCCGTGCGTGCCGGCCACGGCCAGCGTGTGCCGCCCCTGCAGCACGTTTTCGGCCAGCCACTGCGGGCCGGAGACATAGGGCAGGCCGGCGTCGAGGATGGCTTCCATCAGCGGGAAGCGCTCGCCGCGCGCGACGACGTTGCCGATGACGAAGACATCGGGCCTGAGTTCGAGCTGCTCGGCGCCGAAGCCCTCGATCAGCGCTATGCCGAGCGCTTCGAGCTGGGTGCTCATCGGCGGGTAGACGTTGGCGTCGCAGCCGGTCACGCGGTGGCCGGCCTCGCGCGCCAGCGCCGCCAGGCCGCCCATGAAGGTGCCGCAGATGCCGAGGATGTGGAGATGCATGGCAGTGGCGCCCGAGGGCGCTCCGGGATTCAGCGCAAGGCGGTGCGCGCGGCCGCGAGGGTGGCGTCGATGTCGGCCTGGCTGTGCGCCGCCGACACGAAGCCCGCCTCGTACAGGGCCGGGGCAAGATAGATGCCCGCGTCGAGCATCGCGTGGAAGAAGCGGTTGAAGCGCTCCTTGTCCGTCGTCATGACGGTCGCGTAGTTCTGCGGCAGCTCCGGCAGCAGGAAGAAGCCGAACATGCCGCCCTCGCAGTCGGCACTGAATGGCACGCCGTTGTCGGCCGCCACCGCCTTCAGGCCGTCGACGAGCCGGCGGGTGCGGGCCGACAGCGCATCGAAGAAGCCGGGCTTCTGGATCTCGCGCAGCGTCGCCAGGCCGCAGGCCGTGGCCACCGGGTTGCCGGACAGCGTGCCGGCCTGGTAGACGCCGCCCAGCGGCGCCAGGTGCTGCATGACCTCGCGCTTGGCGCCGAAGGCCGCCAGCGGCATGCCGCCGCCGATGACCTTGCCGAACACCGAGATGTCGGGCGCGAAGCCGGGGATGAGCCCGGCGTAGTGGCCCTGCGCCGACGCGAGGCCGACGCGGAAGCCCGTCATGACTTCGTCCAGCACCAGCAGCGCGCCGTGCTGGGTGCACAGGCGGCGCATGGCCGTCATGAACGGCACGGAGGCGCGCACGAAGTTCATATTGCCGGCAATCGGCTCGACGATGACGCAGGCGAGTTCCTTGCCGTGCTCGGCGAAGGCGGCTTCCAGCTGCTCGACGTTGTTGTATTCGAGGACGACGGTGTCCGCCGCCGCGCCGGGCGTCACGCCTGCGCTGGTCGGGTGGCCGAAGGTGGCCAGGCCCGAGCCGGCCTTCACGAGCAGCGCGTCGGTGTGGCCGTGGTAGCAGCCCTCGAACTTGATGAACTTGGGCCGGTCGGTGGCGCCGCGCGCGAGGCGGATGGCGCTCATCGTCGCCTCGGTGCCCGAGCTGACGAGGCGGACCTGGTCGATGCCGGGCACGAGCTTCAGGATCTCTTCGGCGAGCTCGATCTCGCGCTCGGTCGGCGCGCCGAAGGAGAAGCCTTCGGTGGCCGCCTTCTGCACGGCCTCCAGCACGGCCGGGTGGCCGTGGCCGAGGATCATCGGGCCCCAGGAGCCGATGTAGTCGACGTAGCGCCGGCCTTCGGCATCCCAGATGTAGGCGCCGTCGCCGCGGGCGATGAAGCGCGGCGTGCCGCCGACGGCACGGAAGGCGCGCACGGGGGAGTTGACGCCGCCGGGAATGACGCGCGCGGCGCGCTCGAACAACTGCGAATTGGTAACCATCGGAAACGAAGGAAAGGGTCAGTGCATGCGCCGCGGCGCCTTGGGCGGCTGCTCGGGCTCGGGCTCGTCGAAGGCGGTCTCGGCGCCTTCCTCGTCCGCCGCGGGCAGGGCCCAGAAGAAGCGGTCGGGGATGACGTTGCCCATGCCGGGGCGGAAGCCCGCGTCCAGCGACTGGTCGAGGAAGGACAGCGCCTCGCTGACGGCCGAGTGCAGCTCGGCGCCGACCGACAGCAGCGCCGCCAGCGCGGCCGACAGCGTGTCGCCGGCGCCGACGAAGGCGGTCTCGAAGCGCTCGAACTTCTCGCCGGCGATCGGGCCCTGCGGGCTGGCCAGCACGTTGTCGACGAACTGGTTGGGCAGCTGGATGCCGGTCACCAGCACATGCTGTGCGCCGGCCTGGGCGGCCGCCACGGCCAGCTCGCGCGCGGAGGGGCTGCGCTCGCTGTCCCAGTCGGGCAGCAGGAAGTCGGTCAGGGTCTTGTGGTTGCCCACCAGCACGGCCGTCTGCGGCAGCACCAGCTCGCGCAGCGCGTCCAGGTATTGCTGCTGCTCGTCCTCGTCGATCCAGGCGACCGAGGGCAGGTAGGTCACGAGGGGCACGTCGGGGTAGTCGCTCAGCACCTCGGCGACGGCGCTGACGCCTTCGGCATTGCCGAGGAAGCCGACCTTCCAGGCCGTGATGGGCACGTCCTCGAGGATGTGGCGGGCCTGCTCGGCCAGCACGTCGGCGTCGAGGCTGTGGTGCTCGAAGACCTCGGCCGTGTCGCGCAGCACGACGGCGGTCACCACCGGCAGGCAGTGCGCACCCATGGCCGCGACGGTGGCCACGTCGCCGGCCAGGCCGCCGGCGCCGGAGGCGTCGCTGGCGTTGAAGCACAGCACGCAGGCCGGCGGCGGGCTCTCCTGCTCGTCTTGGGCGGGGTCGACCTCGGGGTCGGCGGGATGGGATGTTGGGCTCATGGGGGTCGTGGCGGTCGCGGCCAAAGAGCTGCCGCAAAGCGTGGAGTCTGCCGCTAAAAGGGTGCTCCCGAGGCCCTGGGCACAGGCGTTTGCCCTCAGCATCGCGCTCTCGGGCCCTGGCTAGAATGATTCGATTGTAGTGAGCAAACTCTGAGCACCGTGAGCGAACCCAGTACCTGGATGTGCCTGATCTGTGGATGGATCTACGACGAAGCGACGGGGGATCCCGAGCACGGCATTGCCGCCGGCACGGCCTGGGCGGACGTCGACATGAACTGGGTCTGCCCCGACTGTGGCGCGCGCAAGGAAGATTTCGAGATGGTGCGCATCTGACTCGGCCTCGCCGGCCCGGCCCCGAGCTGAAGTACCGAGGAGACATGGTTTGAACGAGCAAGTTTCCGCAGCGGCGCCGACCCGCATCCTGGTCATCGACGACAGCAACACCATCCGCCGCAGCGCCGAGATCTTCCTGAAGCAGGGCGGCCACGAGGTGGCCCTGGCCGAGGACGGCTTCGACGCGCTGGCCAAGCTGGGCGATTTCCATCCCGACCTCGTGTTCTGCGACATCCTGATGCCGCGCCTGGACGGCTACCAGACCTGCGCCATCATCAAGCGCAACCCGCAGTTCTCGGCCGTGCCGGTGATCATGCTGTCGTCCAAGGACGGCCTGTTCGACAAGGCCCGCGGGCGCATGGTGGGCTCGCAGGACTACCTGACCAAGCCCTTCACCAAGGACCAGCTGCTCCAGGCGGTGCTGCAGCACCGGCCCTGAGACCCAGCCTATGAAAGAGAACTGCCATGAGCATCCACAACATCCTGCTGGTTGACGACTCCAAGACCGAGCTGCACGCGCTGTCGGAGATGCTGGTCAAGCGCGGCTACAACGTGCGCACGGCCGAGAACGGCGAGGAGGCCATGAAGCGCCTGGCCGAGGCCAAGCCCGACCTGATCCTGATGGACGTCGTCATGCCCGGCCAGAACGGCTTCCAGCTGACCCGCGCGATCACGCGCGACGAGCGCTATGTCGGCGTGCCGGTCATCATGTGCACCAGCAAGGGCCAGGAGACCGACAAGGTCTGGGGCATGCGCCAGGGGGCCAGCGACTACGTCGTCAAGCCCGTCAAGGCCGAGGAACTGATCGCCAAGATCAAGGCCCTGGGCTGATATGACGATGCCCCCACGCTCACTCCGTTCACTGCCCCCCGGGGGGGCGCTTCAACGCCTTCGGGCGGCCGGGCGGCGCTGACATGGCGAACCGGACGGCACTCCGTGAACTCCAGCAGCGCCTGGCCGAGCGCATGCAGGCCGCGCGCGAGCAGACGCTGATCGCGAACTGGCTGGCCGTCGAATGCGCCGGCGTCGGGCTGCTGTTCCCGCTCAAGCAGGCCAGCGAGATCTTCGCGCCGGTGCCGATCAAGCCCGTGCCCTATGCCAAGCCCTGGCTGGCCGGCGTGGCCAATCTGCGCGGCGGCCTGTTCACCGTCGTCGACCTGGCCGTCTACCTCGGCCTGCGCGAGCCGGTGCATGGCCGCGCCTTCGCGCCGCAGAGCCGCCTCGTGTCACTGGGCGCCGACCTGAACCTGAACTGCGCGCTGCTCGTGGACCGGCTGGCCGGCCTGCGCAGCGACGAGCAACTGCCCCTCGCGGCCCAGCAACCCGCAGGGCCGCTGCCGCGCTTTGCCGGCGCGCTGCGGCGCGACGAGGCCGGGCGCAGCTGGCAAGAGATCAACCTCGAGGCGCTGTCGCGACAGGAGAATTTCCTGCACATCGTCGCCTGAGGCGAACCGTTTCCTAGGCCCACAGCCCGCCGCCGAGCGCGGACATCACGAACATTGAAGGACGAGGGTGAGATGAACCTGCTGGACAAGATCAGGGGAAAGTCCGAAACCGAAGAGCTGTTGACGATGCCGCCCGAGTCGATGGACACCACCATCGACACGCGCGGGCCGAGCTTCGATGCGACGCGCGCCGCCGAGTCGACGCTGGCCGGCGTCGAGAGCCTGGTCCCCGCCGACGCACCGACATCCATCATCTCGCAGGCCGTTCCGACCGAACCGGGCCCGGTCAGCGAGTTCGCGCCCAGCACGATGAGCTTCGCGCCGACCACGCAGGCCGCCGACCCGACCACGGTGCTGCCCGCGCGGCCCGCCGGCGGCGCCGCGAAGCTGGGCGAGCTGCTCGGCCGCCACCGCCAGCGCGTGCTGACCGGCCTCGTCGTGCTCGGCCTCGTCGGCACGGCCGTGTCGGTCAGCCTGGTGCTCGTGAGCTCCAACCGCAGCGCCGCCCAGGTGCGCGCGGCCGGCCAGGCGCTGATGCATTCGCAGCGCATGGCCAAGTCGGTGTCCGCCGCGCTGGTGGGCAATCCGGCGGCCTTCGGCGAGCTGAGGGAGTCGGTGGGCACGCTCGGCGGCGTCGTCACCAATCTGCGCACCGGCGAGGGCCCGCTGGCCGTCGCGCCGGCCGCCGTGCAGCCGACCCTCGAATCCCTCAAGCCCCTGGTCGAGCGCGCCGAGAAGAACGGCAAGGTCGTGCAGGCCCAGGAAAAGATCCTGACCCAGGTCGGCCAGGCGCTGCGCGCCATCAACCGCCAGTCCAGCGACCTGCTGGAGTCCGCCGAGGCCGTGTCGTCCCAGGCGCTGCAGATCGGCTCGTCGGCGGGCGAGGTCTCCGCGGTCGGCCAGCTCGTCATGCTGACCCAGCGCATCGGCAAGAGCGCCAACGAATTCCTGACGCAGGAAGGCGTCAGCCCCGAGGCCGTGTTCCTGCTCGGCAAGGATCTGAACTCCTTCAAGCTCATCACCGAGGCCCTGATCAGCGGCAGCCCCGAACTGCGCCTGAACGCCGCGAAAGACCCGCAGCTGAAGGAGCGCCTGCAGACCCTGCTGAAGCAGTACGAGCAGACCCGCACCCAGGCCTCCGCGATCCTGGGCAATCTGCAGGGCCTGGTGTCCGCGCGTGAAGCCCAGACGGCCATCCTGAACGACTCCGAGCCGCTGCGCAAAGGCCTGGAGCAGGCCGCGGCCGACCTCGAAAAGACCGGCGGCGCCGGCTGGGGCCTGGCCCTGTTCATGATCCTGTCGCTGATCGCGCTGCTGGTGGGTGCCGTCGGTTTCCTGCGCCTGTTCGTGGCCGACCAGTCCGAGCGCGCCGCCCTCGCCGAGGCCCAGAAGCGCGAGGCCGAGGCCCAGGAGCAGGAGGCCAAGCGCGTCAACGACGCCAACCAGGCGGCCATTCTGCGGCTGATGAACGAGCTGTCCACGGTCGCCGAAGGCGACCTGACGCAGCAGGCGACGGTGACGGAAGACATCACCGGCGCGATCGCCGACTCGGTGAACTACACGGTGGAAGAGCTGCGCACCCTCGTCGGCCAGGTGCAGACGACGGCGGCCCGCGTGACGGACACCACCGGCGCGGTGGATCAGACCTCCACCGACCTGCTGGCCGCGTCCAAGGAGCAGCTGCACGAGATCCGCGCGACCGGCGAGGCCGTGCTGGGCATGGCGGGCCGAATCACCGACGTGTCCGCGCAGGCGCAGACGACTGCCGAGGTGGCGCGCCAGAGCCGCCAGGCCGCCGAGCAGGGCCTGGCCGCGATGCAGAACAACATCGCCGGCATGAACACCATCCGCGACTCCATCCAGGAGACGTCCAAGCGCATCAAGCGCCTGGGCGAGTCGTCGCAGGAGATCGGCGAGATCACGGAGCTGATCTCGGACATTACGGAACAGACCAACGTGCTGGCGCTGAACGCGGCCATCCAGGCCGCGTCCGCCGGCGAAGCGGGCCGCGGCTTCTCCGTCGTGGCGGAAGAAGTGCAGCGCCTGGCCGAGCGATCCGGCGACGCGACGCGCCGGATCGCGGCCCTGGTCAAGACCATTCAGACCGACACCCACGACGCCGTGGCCGCCATGGAGCGCTCGACGCGCGGGGTGGTCGAAGGCACGCAGCTGTCCGACGCGGCCGGCAAGGCGCTGGAAGACATCGACAGGGTGTCGCGCCAGCTGGACCAACTGATCGTGCGCATCTCCGCGCAGGCCAAGCAGGAGGCCGAGCACGCCAACGAGGTCGCGTCCAACATCCAGCACATCTTCGCGGTGACCGAGCAGACCTCCGAGGGCACGCGCTCCACGGCCCAGATGGTGCATGAGCTGTCCCGTTCCGCCGAGGCGCTGCGCGCATCCGTGGCCCGATTCAAGGTCGCCTGAAGGCGACCCGCACCGAGCGAGAAAGCCCAGGCATGGAAAGCTCCCTGCGAGACGCCGAACTCCCGGCCGACCTCAGCCCCCTGGCCTGGGTGCAGGAGGAATTGCGCCGGTCACTGGAGGCTGTGCACAAGACGCTGCGCCGCCTCGTGCGCGATGGCGCCGACAACCGCCTCTCGGCCTTTGGCGCCGACGCCCAGCCCAGCCTGCCGCTGCAGCAGGCCGCGGCCCAGCTGCACCAGGTCAGCGGCGTGCTGTCCCTCGTCGGCCTGCCGGCGGGCGCCAGCGTGCTGCGCGCCGCCGAGCAGGCGGTCGAGCGCCTGGCCCAGCACCCGCTGGAGGTCGAGCCCAGCACGGTCGACACCATCGAGCGCGCCGACTTCGCGCTGCTGGCCTATGTCGCCCGGCTGCTGGCCGGCAGCAAGACCTCGACGCTGGCCCTCTACCCGAGCTACCGCGACCTGCAGCAGCTCAACGGCGTCGAGCGCATCCACCCGGCCGACCTCTGGCAGTACGACTGGGCCTGGCGCAGCCTGCCGCTGGAGGCCGGCGCCGCGCCGCGTTCGCCCGATGCCGTGCGCGCGCCCTTCGAGGCCGCGCTGCTGCGCCAGATGCGCGAGCCCAACCCGGCCCACGCTGCCAGCCTGTCCGGCCTGTGTGCCGGCCTGGCGGCCGGGCTGCCGGCCGGCAACGGCCGCACGCTGTGGCAGCTGGCCGCGGCCGTCTTCGAAGGCCAGGCGCTGAAGCTGCTGGGCAGCGACGCCTACACCAAGCGCCTGGGCTCCAAGCTGCTGCACGAGCTGCGCCTGGTGGGCCAGGACGGGCAGGACGATCCGCAGCGCGACCGCCTTGCGCAGGATCTGCTGTTCTTCTGCGCCCAGTGCCGCCCCACGCCGGGCGTCGGCCCGCGCCTGCAGGCCGTGCACGAGGCCTACCGGCTGGGCGACGAGCAGGCCGGCAACTACGAGGATGCCAGCCTCGGCCGCATCGACCCCGCCTGGGTCGCGCAGGCCAAGCGGCGCGTGCTGGCCGCCAAGGAGAGCTGGTCCAGCGCTGCCGAGGGCGACCAGCACCGCCTGACCGGCCTGGACGAGCAGTTCGCCGCGCTGGCCGAGTCCCTCACCCGCCTCTTCCCCAGCGGCGAGGTGCTGGCCCAGACGCTGCAGCGCGCCGTCGTCGCGACGCTGCGCTCGCGCAGCACGCCGCCGCCGGCCCTGGCCATGGAGGTCGCCACCAGCCTGCTCTATGTCGAGGCCGCGCTGGAAGACGCCGCCTTCGACCAGCCCGAGCAGGCCGACCGCGTGCGCCGCCTGGCGCGCCGCGTCGAGGCCGTGGCCCACGGCCAGCCGGCCGAGCCGCTGGAAGACTGGATGGAGGATCTGTACCGCCGGGTCTCCGACCGCCAGACCCTGGGCAGCGTCGTGCACGAGCTGCGCGCCAGCCTGTCCGAGGTCGAGAGGCTGTGCGACGAATACTTCCGCAGCCCGACCCAGCGCGAGCTGCTGATCCCCGTGCCCGGCCAGCTGCAGGCCATGCGCGGCGTGCTCAGCGTGCTGGGCCTGGACCAGGCCGCGCTGGCCACGGTGCGCATGCGCGACGAGGTCGACGGCCTCGCCAACACCGAGATCGACTTCGAGCGCGCCGGCGCCAAGGGCGTCTTCGAGCGCCTCGCCACCAACCTCGGCGCGCTGGGCTTCCTGATCGACATGCTCAGCGTGCAGCCGGCCCTGGCCAAGCGCATGTTCCAGTTCGACGAGGCCAGCGGCCGCCTGGACGCCGTCATGGGCCGCCGTGAAGGCGCCGTCGATCTGCCGGACTTCGAGGCCAGCGGCTTCCATGTCGAGCCGGAACCCGCGGCCGTGCCCGACTTCGCGCACGAGGCGACCCAGCCCCTGCACGTCGAGCTGGGCACGCTGGAACTGCCCGACCTCAGCCTGCCCGACGTCGACCTGTCGCAGCCCGCACCGGCGCCCGCGCCCCTGCCCGCCGCACCGGCGCCCGCGCCCGCCGCGGCCGAGCCGAGCGTGGCCGACGACCCGGAGATGCGCGAGATCTTCCTGGAGGAGGCCGACGAGGTCATCGCCAATGCCCGTGCCGCGCTCGAAGCGCTGCACACGGAACCGGCCGACCACGCCCAGCTCACCGTCGTGCGCCGCGCCTTCCACACGCTCAAGGGCAGCGCGCGCATGGTCGGCCTGAACGACTTCGGCGAGGGCGCCTGGGCCTGCGAGCAGCTCTACAACGCCAGCCTCGCCGAGGCGCATCCGCAGGCCGATGCGGCGCTGATGGGCTTCACGGCTGAGGCGCTGGACTACTTCGCGCGCTGGCGCGAGCAGATCGCCGGCAGCGCGCCTGGCCACAGCCTGCCCGACCCGCTGCGCCGCAGCGCCGATTCGCTGCGCCTGCAGGGCCAGCCGCTGCCGCTGGACTGGCCCGCCGAGGCGCCGGCCGCCGCCCCGCAGCCGGCGCCTGCGGAGCCCCCGCGCGCCGCCGCGACGCCGGCCGAGGTTCTGCCCGTGGCCGAGAACATCGAGGCCGCAGCACTGGACCTCGACTTTGCCGACACGCTGCCGCCGGAGATCGAAGAGGCCGAGCCGCTGCTGCCCGACTTCGTCCTCGAACCCTCGGAGCCGCAGGCCGCGGCGACCCCGGCCGGCCCGGCCCGGCCCGAGCCCGCGCTGTCGCTGGACTTCGGCGGCACCGAGCTGCTGCCCGACGTCCACGCGTCGGCCGAGCCCCTGCCGGTCGCCGCCGTCGACATGGAGCCGCTGCTGCCCAGCCTCGGCGTCGAGCTCGACCTGGACGGGGCGGCCGAAGCGGTCGAGGCCGCACCCCTGCCCGACGATGAGCCCACACTGGCGCTGTCCGTGCCGCCGGCCCACGAGGCGGCGCATGCCGCGGCGGCCGAGGCCGCGCCGCTGCTCGCGCTGGTCGAGCCGGTGGTGCCGCCCGAGCCCGAGCTCGCGCCGGTCGATCCCGACGAGGGCTTCAAGCTCATCGGCCCGCTGCGCATCAGCATCGCGCTGTTCAACATCTTCCTGAACGAGGCCGACGAGCTGTCGCGCCGCCTCTCCATCGAGCTGGCCGAATGGGCGTCCGAGCTCAGCCACCCCGTGCCCGCCAGCTGCGAGGCGCATGCCCACAAGCTGGCCGGCAATGCGGCCACCGTGGGCTACGACGATCTGTCGTCGCTGGCCCGCGAGCTGGAGCACACGCTGGGCCGCGCCCAGCGCGCCGTGCGCTACGAAGAGGCCGACGCCGAGCTCTTCGTGCGCGCCGCCGACGACATCCGCCGCCTGCTGCACCAGTTCGCCGCCGGCTTCCTGAAGCCGCACGACCCCGAGGTCATCGAGCAACTGCATGCCTACGAGCCGCAGGAGGAGCCGATGACGGCCGCGGCCCCGCTGGACGCGCTCGTGGCGGCGGCCGGCCCTGACACCATCGCCGGTGAGCTGGAGCTGCCCGCTTCCGTCGCGCAGCCGCAGCCCGAGCTCGCGTCCGAGCCGGCCGGCCAAGCCGTCGTCGAGCCGGCCCCTGCGCCGGAGCCGCCGCCCGAGCCCGAGGCCGGCCTGCCCGACCACATCGAGCCCGACCTCTACCCGATCTTCGAGGAAGAGGGCCGCGACCTGCTGCAGCAGCTGCACGGCGCGCTGCGCGAATGGCTGGCCGAGCCCGGCGACCTGGGCCGCTCCGACGCCTGCATGCGGGCCCTGCACACCTTCAAGGGCGGTGCCCGCCTCGCCGGCGCGATGCGCCTGGGCGAGCAGGCCCACCATCTGGAGTCGGCCATCGAGGCGCTGCTGCGCGCCGGCAGCGCCGACTTCGGCCAGGTCCAGGCCCTGCAGCACGAGGGCGATGCGCTGGAGCACGCCTTCGAGCAGCTCGGCCGCAGCCTGATGGCGCCGGCCGCCGCGGCCCCCGTGGCGGCACCGCTCCCCGCGGCCGTCGCACCCGCCGAACCCCGGCCCGAGCCGCTGGCCCGCTTGGCCATGCCGGCCCCGGTGGCCGACGAGGCGGCCCCGTCGGCGCCGGCCCGCGAGATCGACTGGAGCCGCTTCACCGACACCGCCGAGATCGAGCCCGGCAGCGACAGCCTGGCCATCGGCCAGGCTCAGGTCCGCGTGCGTGGCAGCCTGCTGGAGCGCATGGCCACGCAGGCCGGCGAGGTCAGCATCCGCCGCGCCCGCATGGAGTCCGAGCTGGCCCAGATGAAGGGTGCGCTGCTCGACCTGGACGACAACCTGGAGCGCCTGCGCGCCCAGCTGCGCGAGCTGGACCTGCAGGCCGAGGCCCAGATGCATGCCCAGCAGGAGCTGGCGCAGCAGGGCGGCCGCGAGTTCGACCCGCTGGAGTTCGACCGCTACACCCGCTTCCAGGAACTGACCCGCATGCTGACCGAGTCGGTCGGCGACGTGGCCACGCTGCAGCGCACGCTGGGCCGCAGCGTGCAGTCCGGCGAAGACGAGCTGGCCGCGCAGTCGCGGCTGACGCGCGAACTGCAGGACGACCTGCTGCGCACCCGCCTGGTCGAGTTCGACTCCGTCGGCGAGCGCATGCACCGCGTCGTGCGCCAGGCCGCGCGCGACACCGGCAAGCAGGTCAGGCTGGAGATCAGCGGCGGCCAGACCGAGCTGGACCGCTCCGTGCTGGAGCGCATGTCGGGCGCCTTCGAGCACCTGCTGCGCAACAGCGTCAGCCACGGCATCGAGGCGCCGGACGCGCGCGCCGCGGCGGGCAAGGACGCCACCGGCACGCTGCGCATCGGGGTGCGCCAGCACGGCAACGAGGTGCTGCTGAACTTCGCCGACGACGGCGCCGGCCTCAACCTCGCGCGCATCCGCGAGCGCGGCCTGCAGCTGGGCCTGATCGCGCCCGATGCCGAGCCCGACGAGGCCCAGCTCAAGCGCCTGATCTTCGCGCCCGGCTTCTCCACGGCCAGCCAGATCACCGAGCTCAGCGGGCGCGGCATCGGCATGGACGTGGTCCGCGCCGAGGTCGGCACGCTGGGCGGCAGCATCGAGACGGCCTCGCAGGCCGGCGCGGGCACCAACTTCCTGCTGCGCCTGCCGCTGACCACGGCGCTGACGCAGATCGTGCTGCTCAGGAGCGGTGACCAGGTCGTCGCCGTGCCGGCGGCGCTGATGGAGTCCGTGCAGCGCGTGCCGGTCGACGCCGTCGAGGCGGCCTATGCCGGCGGCAAGCTCAGGCATGGCGGCGCTGAGCTGCCGTTCTACTGGCTGGGCGGCCTGCTCGGCCATCACGGCCGCGGCCACACGCATGGCCGCCATGCGCCCATCGTGCTGGTGCGCAGCGCGCAGGCCGCGCTGGCCCTGCACGTCGACGAGGTCATCGGCAACCAGGAAGTCGTCGTCAAGAACCTGGGCGCCCAGCTCAACCGCGTGCCGGGCCTGGCGGGCATCAGCCTGCTGGCCTCGGGCGATGTCGCGCTGATCTACAACGTCGTCGCGCTGGCCGACTGGTACGGCGTCGATGCCCAGGCCCGCCTCGTGGCGGCCCATGCGCAGTCGCAGTCGGCCCAGCCGGTCGCGCCGGTGGCCGAGGAGGTCGTGCAGGCGCCGCTGGTCATGGTGGTCGACGATTCGCTGACCGTGCGCCGCGTGACCCAGCGCCTGCTGGAGCGCGTCGGCCTGCGCGTGCTGCTGGCCAAGGACGGCCTCGATGCGATGGAGAAGCTGGCCGGCGACGAACTGCCGGCCGTCGTGCTGTCGGACATCGAGATGCCGCGCATGGACGGCTTCGACCTGGTGCGCAATATGCGCGCCGACTCGCGGCTGGCCGGCCTGCCGGTCATCATGATCACGTCGCGCATCGCGCAGAAGCACCGAGACTACGCGGCCCAGCTCGGTGTCGAGCACTACCTCGGCAAGCCGTATGACGAGGAACAGCTGCTGGGCCTGATCCAGCAGTTCACCCGTCACGCCGCCGCGGCCTAGGCGACCCATGTCACAGGTTGTCGACCACCTCGCCGAGCTGACGGGCTTCCGTGACCGTGACGTCATGGACGTCACCCTCGTCATGGCGCTGCGCGACCTGCTGGAGCCGGAGTCGGTGGCCATCTACCGCAGCGTCGGCGAGCCGGGGCAGGAGCGCTGGCTCACGCGCGCGCATCTGCGCGCCGGCGACGCGGTGGCCTCGGCCGACCCGCTGTGGGCCAAGCCCGAGGCGCTGCCGCTGGTGACCGAGCATCCGCTGCGCCTGGAGGCCATGCGCAGCCGCAGCGTGACCCAGGTCGCCCAGGGCGGCCAGTGGTTCTACCTGTTCCCGATCGCGACCGACCGCGACGTCGTCGGCGTCATCGAGATCCTCTCCACGCGCCGCCTGGGTGCCAGTTCGCAGCGCATGGTCAGCAGCGTGCTGCGCATCTATCACAACTTCCAGGGCCTGCTCGACTACTCCGAGCGCGACACGCTGACCGGCCTGCTCAACCGCAAGACCTTCGACGAGAGCTTCCTGAAGGTGCTGACCGAGATCCCGGCCAAGCAGCCGCTGCCCGAGCACGGCGCCGAGGACCGCCGCCACGAAGCCGCCGTGCCCCACTATGTGCTGGGCGTCATCGACATCGACCACTTCAAGTCCGTCAACGACCGTTTCGGCCATCTGATCGGCGACGAGGTGCTGCTGCTGCTGTCGCGGCTGATGCGTGGATCCTTCCGCTTCCACGACCTGCTCTACCGCTTCGGCGGCGAGGAGTTCGTCGTGCTGATGCGCTGCGACGAGGATGTCCACGCCGGCGAGGCCTTCGAGCGCCTGCGCCTGAACACCGAGCGCTACGTCTTCCCGCAGGTCGGCCGCATCACGGTCAGCATCGGCTTCACCGAGGTGCGGGCCGGCGATGCGCCGGCCGCGGCCTTCGAGCGTGCCGACAAGGCCGTCTACCACGCCAAGGCGCATGGCCGGAACCAGGTGCACAACTACGCGGCCCTGGTGGCCAGCGGCGTGATCCAGGAAACCGCCCCGCTGTCCGACGTGGAGCTGTTCTGACGCGGCTGCCTCAGGTCGGCTCGCGCGCCGGCAGCGCACGCGTCTTCACGACCGCATAGCGTTCCAGCGTGCGCGCGCGCGCCAGCGCGTGGTCCACGACCGGGCGCGGGTAGTCCACGCCCTGCATCTGCAGCGGCGCGCGCTCCCAGGGCGCGTGGACGGCCTTGGCCGGCAGGCCGGCCAGTTCGGGGCAGTAGCGGCGGATGAAGCGGCCCTCGGCATCGAACTTCTCGCTCTGCGTGGTCGGGTTGAAGATGCGGAACCAGGGCTGGGCGTCGCAGCCGCTGCTGCTGGCCCATTGCCAGCCGCCGTTGTTGGCCGCGAGGTCGAAGTCCAGCAGCTGCGCGGCGAACCAGGCCTCGCCGCGGCGCCAGTCCAGCCCCAGGTCCTTGCACAGGAAGCTGGCCGCGACCATGCGCAGCCGGTTGTGCATATAGCCGGTCTGGCGCAGCTGGCGCATCGCCGCGTCCACCAGCGGGAAGCCGGTGCGGCCCTCGCACCAGGCGGCGAACAGCGCGTCGGCCTGCGGGCCCGTCTCCCAGCGAACAGCGTCGTACTCGGGCCGGAAGGCGGCCGTCATCGCCTGCGGATGGTGGTGCATGAGCTGGTGGTAGAAGTCGCGCCAGATCAGCTCCGACAGCCAGACCTCGGCGCCATGCTCGCCGCCCAGCATGCGCTGGTGGGCGAGCCGCGCCAGGCGGCGGATGGACACGGTGCCGAAGCGCAGGTGCACGCTCAGATAGCTCGGCCCCTTGACGGCGGGGAAGTCGCGCGTGCGGCCGTACTGGTCGATGCGGTCGAGGAAGTCGTCCAGCAGGGCCTCGGCGCCGCGGCTGCCCTGGCCGACATGGGGGCTCAGGCCCGCAGGCTTGAAGCCGATGTTAGCCAGCGTGGGCACGCCGCGCGCCAGCCCGCTCGGCGCCAGCGCCGCAGCATGGCGCTCGACCGGGTAGCTGCCCAGGTAGAAGGCGTCCAGCTTGCGCAGCCAGGCGTTCTTGTAGGGCGTGAACACGCCGTAGGGGCCGCCGGCGGCCGTCATGAGTTCGCGGCGCTCGAAGACGACGTGGTCCTTGAAGGTGCGCAGCTCGGCGTCGAGGGCCTCCAGCCGCCCGGCCACGAGCGCGTCGCGCGCCAGCGCCTGCGGCTCGTCGTCGTGGTTGCAGAACACCGCCTGCACGCCCAGTTCGGCCGCCAGGCGCGGGATCTCGTCCGCCGCGCGGCCGTGGCGCACGATCAGCGCGCCGCCGTGTCGGCGCAGGGCCTCGTCCAGCACCTGCAGCGCGCCGAGGATGAACTCGACGCGCCGGTCCGCGCGGGGCAAGGCGTCGAGGATGTCGCGGTCCAGCACGAAGGCGCAGAAGACCTGCCTGGCGCCGGTCAGCGCGCGGTACAGCGCGGCCTGGTCGTCCACGCGCAGGTCGCGGCGGAACCAGACCAGGGCGCGATCAATTCGGGTGGTCATACCCGGCAGAATAAAATGCCGCCATGCCCGCCGACCGGATCGTCCTGACCAACCAGTTCCTCATCGCCATGCCGGGCATGGCCGACGAGGCTTTCGCAGGCACGGTGGTCTACCTCTGCGAGCACAACGACAACGGCGCCCTCGGCCTCGTCATCAACAAGCCCATCTCGCTGACGCTGGGCCATCTGTTCGAGAAGGTCGAGCTGAGCCCGCCGGCCGACCCGCTGGCCGAGACGCCGGTCTTCTACGGCGGCCCGGTGCAGACCGACCGCGGCTTCGTGCTGCACGAGCCGCTGGACGAGGAGGGCGGCCACTACAACGCGACGCTGGCCGTGCCCGGCGGCCTGGAGATGACCACCAGCCGCGACGTGCTGGAGGCGCTGTCCAACGGCGCCGGCCCCAAGAAGCTGCTCGTCACGCTGGGCTACAGCGGCTGGGCCGCCGGCCAGCTGGAGGAAGAGATCGGCCGCAACGGCTGGCTGACCGTCGACGCGGCGCCGGAGATCATCTTCGACACGCCGGTCGAGCAGCGCTACGAGAAGGCCCTGGGCCTGCTGGGCATCGACCCGCGGATGCTCAGCTCCGATGCGGGGCATGCGTGAGCGCCGAGCGCTGGGCCGCTCCCGAGCCGGCGTGCGTCCCCTTGGGGGACCGTCCGACGCTGGCGTCGGACGAGGGGCATGCGTGATGGCCGTCGTGGCTGACGCGTCCCGCCTTCAATCCTTTCTTGCTTTTGATTTCGGCCTGCGCCGCATCGGCGTGGCCAGCGGCACGCGCCTGCTCGGCGCGGCCGAGCCGCGCGGCACGCTCAAGGGCGGCGACTTCGACGCCATCGCGGCCCTCATCCAGACCTGGCAGCCCGACGCCCTCGTCATCGGCGTGCCGCGCCACCCAGACGGCGCGCCGCACGAGATGACGGCCAAGGCGCAGAACTTCGGCCGCCGCCTGGCCGGGCGCTACCACCTGCCGGTCTTCGAGGTGGACGAGCGCTACACCAGCGTGGAGGCCGAAGGCCAAGGTGCGCACGACGTGGATGCCGCCGCCGCCGCGCTGATCCTTGAACAGTTTTTCCGAGAACACCCATGACTGAATTGCTGCTCGATGCCGAGGCCCTGTACCTCGAACTCAAGAAAGGGGTGCAGCGCCTGCTGACGCCCGACACCGCCCTGGTGGGCATCTGGAGCGGCGGCGCCTGGCTGGCCGAGCGCCTGGCGGCCGACCTGGGGCTGGCCTCCGGCACCATCTCCAGCGCGCTGCACCGCGACGACTTCGGCTCGCGCGGCCTGGTGTCCGGAAAAGGAGGTGCCGACCACACGACGCTGCCCTTCGAGGTCAACGGCCGTGACATCCTGCTCATCGACGACGTGCTCTACACCGGCCGAACGACGCGGGCGGTGCTCAACGAGCTGTTCGACTTCGGCCGCCCGGCGCGCGTGCAGCTCGCCGTGCTGGTGGACCGCGGCGGGCGCCAGCTGCCCATCGAGCCGGCCTTCTCGGCTGCGCGCGTGACGCTGTCGTCCGAACAAAGCCTGCGTCTCGCCCGCAACGAGAGCGGCACCTTCAGCTTCGAGGTGAAGTGATGCTCAGCAAACGCAACCCCCAGCTCAACAAGCACGGGGAGCTGATCCATCTGCTGTCCGTCGAAGGCCTGCCGCGCGCGGTCATCGAGCAGATCCTGGACACGGCCGGCAGCTTCCTGTCGGTCAACGACCGCGAGGTCAAGAAGGTGCCGCTGCTGCGCGGCAAGTCGGTGTTCAACCTGTTCTTCGAGAACAGCACGCGCACCCGCACGACCTTCGAGATCGCCGCCAAGCGCCTGTCCGCCGACGTCATCAACCTCGACATCGCGCGCAGCTCCACGGCCAAGGGCGAGACCCTGCTCGACACGGTCGCCAACCTCAGCGCGATGCACGCCGACATGTTCGTCGTGCGCCACAGCGAGAGCGGCGCGCCCCACCTGATCGCCCAGCACTGCGCGCCGCATGTGCACGTCGTCAACGCCGGCGACGGCCGCCATGCCCACCCGACGCAGGGCCTGCTGGACATGTACACGATCCGGCACTTCAAGAAGGACTTCCGGAACCTGACGGTGGCCATCGTCGGCGACATCGTGCACTCGCGCGTCGCGCGCAGCGACATCCACGCGCTCAACATCCTCGGCGTGCCCGAGATCCGCGCGGTCGGCCCCAAGACCCTGGTGCCCGGTGACCTGCGCGACATGGGCGTGCGCGTCTGCCACGACATGGCCGAGGGCGTGAAGGACGCCGACGTCGTCATCATGCTGCGCCTGCAGAACGAGCGCATGAACGGCGCGATGCTGCCCAGCAGCGGCGAGTTCTTCAAGCACTTCGGCCTCACGCCTGACAAGCTCGCGCTGGCCAAGCCCGACGCCATCGTCATGCACCCGGGGCCGATCAACCGTGGCGTCGAGATCGCGTCCGAAGTGGCGGACGGCAAGAGCAGCGTCATCCTGCCGCAGGTCACCTTCGGCATCGCCGTGCGCATGGCCGTGATGGCCATCCTTGCTGGAAACGAAGCATGAAGATACTCATCAAAGGCGGCCGGCTGATCGACCCGGCATCCAACCTCGACCGCGTCGGCGACCTCGCCGTCGCCAACGGCCGCATCGTCAAGCTCGGCGATGTCGGCGAGTTCGCCGCGGAGCGCACCATCGATGCGGCCGGCCTCGTCGTCGCGCCCGGCCTGGTCGATCTGTGCGCGCGGCTGCGCGAGCCCGGCCACGAGCACGAGGGCCTGCTGGAAAGCGAGCTCGCCGCCGCCGCCGCCGGCGGCGTGACCAGCCTGGTCTGCCCGCCCGACACCGACCCGGTGCTGGACGAGCCCGGCCTCGTCGAGATGCTGAAGTTCCGCGCCCGCAAGCTCAGCCGCTGCCGCCTCTTCCCGCTGGGCGCGCTGACGCGCCAGCTCGAAGGTGCCGCGCTGACCGAGATGGCCGAGCTGACCGAGGCCGGCTGCATCGGCTTCTCGCAGGCCGAGGCGCCCATCCGCGACACCATGGTGCTGAGCCGCGCGCTGCAGTACGCGGCCACCTATGGCTACACCGTCTGGCTGCGCCCGCAGGATGCGTACCTGAGCGGCGGCGTGGCCGCCAGCGGCTCGGTCGCCACGCGGCTGGGCCTGTCCGGCGTGCCCGTCGCGGCCGAGACGATTGCGCTGCACACCCTCTTCGAGCTGGTCCGCACGACCGGCGCCCGCGTGCACATCTGCCGCCTCAGCAGCGCCGCCGGCGTGGAGCTGGTGCGCGCGGCCAAGCGCGAGGGCCTGCCCGTCACGGCCGACGTGTCCATCAACTCCCTGCACCTGAGCGACGTGGACATCGGCTACTTCGACTCGGCCATGCGGCTGACGCCGCCGCTGCGCCAGGGCCGCGACCGCGACGCGCTGCGGGCCGGCCTGGCCGACGGCAGCATCGACGCGCTGGTGTCCGACCACATGCCCGTCACCGTCGACGAGAAGGCCGTGCCCTTCGCCGAGGCCACGCCGGGCGCGACGGGCCTGGAGCTGCTGCTGAGCCTGGCCATGCGCTGGGCGCGCGACGCCGGCCTGCCGCTGCCGCGCGCGCTGGCCGTTGTCACGGCCGAGCCGGTGCGCGTGCTGGGCAGTGCGCTGGGTTCGCTGGCCGCCAGCGCGGGCCGCCTCGTCGAGGGCGGCGTGGCCGATGTCTGCGTCTTCGATGCCGGCGCGAGCTGGGCCGTCGCGCCCGAGCGGCTGGCCAGCCAGGGCAAGCACACGCCTTTCGAGTTCTCGCGCAGCGGCTTCGAGCTGCCGGCGCGCGTGCGCTGCACGCTGGTTGCCGGCCACCTCGCCTACGAGGCTGAATGAGGGCCCCCACGCCCGCTTCGCGTGCTGCCCCCCGAGGGGGCGTGACCTCCCTTGGGGCGGCCCGGCGGGAGGTCGAATGAGGGCGCTTGCCGCCAGCTGGCGCCTCGCGCGCCTCGTGCCCCATGTGCTGCACGGGCTGTGGATCGTCAGGCGGCGCTTCGAGCTGCTGGGCGCGGCCGAGCGGCATCAGCTGATTCAGTGGTGGTCGCTCAAGACGCTGCGCATCCTCGGCATCGCGCTGAAGGCCGAGGGCGCGGCCCTGCCGGACGGCCATCTGCTGGTGGCCAACCATGTGTCCTGGCTCGACATCGCCGCCGTGCACGCGGTGCTGCCGCAGGCGCGCTTCGTGTCGAAGGCCGACGTGAGGCACTGGCCGCTGGTCGGCGCGCTGGTGGAGGGCGTCGGCACGCTGTTCATCGAGCGCAGCAGCAAGCGCGACGCGCTGCGCGTCGTGCACCAGACGGCCGCGGCCCTGCAGGCGGGCGACTGTGTGGCCGTCTTCCCCGAGGGCACGACCGGCGCCGGCCCGGCGCTGCTGCCCTTCCACGCCAACCTGCTGCAGGCGGCCGTGTCGGTCGACGCGCCGCTGTTGCCCGTCGTGCTGCGCTGGCACGAGCCCGGCGAACGCTTCAGCAGTTCGGCGCAGTTCATCGGCGACACGACGCTGGTGCAGAGCCTGTGGCGCATCGCGTCGGCGCGCGGCCTGGGCATCGACGTGCAGCTGCTGCCGACCGTGATGGTCGAGGGCCGTGACCGGCGCGCGCTCGGCGAGGCGCTGCGCGGCGCGGTCAGCCTGAAGCTGGGCTGAGCCAGGCCAGTCCGGCCGAGGTGTCGCCGCGCGGGCGGTACTCCAGGCCGACGCTGCCGGGCCAGGCGCGCTCGGCCAGCAGCGCCAGCTCGGCGGCGTATTCGTCGGCCAGCGGCTCGTGGCGGCCGTCCACGCCGGCGAGCTGCACATGGCCGAGCAGGCCCAGGTCCAGCGCGCGGCGCAGATGGCCCAGCGATTCGCCGCCTTCGGACACGCGGCAGTGGTAGAGGTCGAGCTGCAGCTTCACGCGCGGCGAGCCCAGCGTGGCGAGCAGCTCCAGCGCCTGCGCCTGGCGGTGCAGGAAATAGCCGGGCATGTCGCGCCGGTTGATGGGCTCGACGGTCAGCGTGAGGCCCGCGGGCGCCTGCTCGGCGGCCCAGCGCAGATTGGCCAGCCAGGTGGCGCGCGTTTCGGGCCCGTCCTCGGCGATGCCGGACATCAGGTGCATGACCGGTGCGCCCAGGCGAACGGCCAGCGCGAGGCCGCACCGCGTGAGTTCGCGGAACTCGTCCTCGCGGCCGGGCAGGGCCATCAGGCCGCGCTCGCCGGCCGCCCAGTCGCCGGCCGGGGCGTTGATGAGGGCGACGCGCAGGCCCGCGAGCCGCGCGGCGAGTTCCGCCTCGTGCTGCAGATGCGGCTGCAGCATCTCGACGGCCGCAAAGCCGTCGGCCCGCGCGGCGGCGATGCGGTCGACGTAGGCGCGCTCCGGATAGAGCCAGTCGAGGTTGGCGGCGAAGCGGCCGGGGATCATGGCGATTCGGCCGCCGGTGCCGGATTCAGGCCCTCAGGCCTTGCCCTGGTTCGCCACGGCGGCCGCGGCCTTGGCGGCGGCCTCGGCGTCGCCCAGGTAATAGCTCTTGATGGGCTTGAGGTCGGCGTCCAGCTCGTAGACCAGCGGGATGCCGTTGGGGATGTTGACGCCGACGATGGCGTCGTCCGCGATGTTGTCGAGGTATTTGACCAGCGCGCGGATGCTGTTGCCGTGGGCCGCGATCAGCACGCGCTCGCCGCCCCTGATGGCCGGCGCGATGCTGTCGTTCCAGAACGGCAGCACGCGGGCCACCGTGTCCTTCAGGCATTCGGTCAGCGGCACCTCGCCTTCGGCCAGGCCGGCGTAGCGGCGGTCGCCGCGCTCGCTGCGCGGGTCGGTCGCTGCCAGCGCCGGCGGCGGCGTGTCGTAGCTGCGGCGCCAGATCAGCACCTGCTCGTCGCCGTACTGCTTGGCCATGTCGGCCTTGTTCAGGCCCTGCAGCGCGCCGTAGTGGCGCTCGTTCAGGCGCCAGGCGTGGCGCACCGGCAGCCAGGTGCGGTCCATCTGGTCCAGGCAGTGCCACAGCGTCCAGACGGCGCGCTTGAGCACCGAGGTGTAGGCGATGTCGAAGTCGTAGCCGGCTTCCTTCAGCAGCCGGCCGGCGGTCTTGGCCTGCTCGACGCCGGTGGGCGTCAGGTCCACATCGGTCCAGCCGGTGAAGCGGTTTTCCAGGTTCCAGGTCGATTCGCCGTGGCGGATGAGGACGAGCTTGTACATGGGGCAGTCGTGAGACAAATGGACGCGGGATTATCCGGTGGCGCGGCACGGTCCGGCTGCCCGGCGATAATCGCTGGCTTCGTTGAACTGCACGGGATGCTTGCTTGAACTTCCTGCTTGAACCTCAGAATCTGGTGTTGATCCTCGCCGCCTTGGCCTCCGGCGGCATGCTGCTCTGGCCCCTGCTGGTGTCGGGCTCGCAGGGCGCGGCCGTCAGCACGGCCGCGGCGGTGCAGCTCATCAACCGCGAGAAGGGCGTGCTGATCGACGTCAGCGAGCCCGAGGAGTTCGCCAAGGCCCACGCCGCCGGTGCGCGCAACATCCCCTTCGGCCAGATCGAGGGCCACAAGGCGCTGCCGTCCAACAAGGCCCTGCCGCTGGTGCTGGTGTGCCCGACGGGCGCGCGTGCCGGCCGCGCCGCGGGCATGCTGCGCAAGCTGGGCTACGAGAAGGCCCAGGTGCTGGCCGGCGGCCTGAAGGCCTGGCGCGAAGCCAACCTGCCGGTCGAAAGGGCTGCATGAGCAGCCCTTCGCCAAACTGGCTCGATTCATTGTTTTTTTGGCAGAAAGCGGCCTGAGGGAATCGCGATGGCAACCGTCAAGATGTACACGACCCTGGTCTGCCCCTACTGCGTGCGGGCCAAGACGCTGCTGAAGCAGCGCGGCGTCGAGCAGATCGACGAGATCCGCGTCGACCTGGACCCGGCCGAGCGCGAGGCGATGATGAGCCGGACCGGCCGCCGCACCGTGCCGCAGATCTTCATCGGCGACACCCATGTCGGCGGCTGCGACGATCTCGTCGCGCTGGACCAGCAGGGCGGCCTGCTGCCGCTGCTGCAGGCCGCGGTCTGAGCCGGTTTCGGGCGGCAGGCCCGATTTCAAGGCCGGGCAAGCCCCCACGGGGCTGTCACGGTCGAGCGCTGATAATGCCCCGCCGCCCGCAGCACGCCGCTAGCGGGCTTCCTGTTTGAAAGAACTGCCCCATGGCCGACGAGCTCCAAAACGCCCAAACCGCCGACAGCGGCGCGCCCGTGTTCCAGATCCAGCGCATGTACCTGAAGGATCTGTCGCTGGAGCAGCCCAATGCGCCCCAGATCCTGCTGGAGCAGCAGCAGCCCCAGGTCGACATCAACCTGACGCTGTCGGCCGAGAACGTCACCGACGGCATCTACGAGGTCTGCGTGACCGCCACGGTCAACACCAAGGTCGGCGACAAGACGCTGTTCCTGGTCGAGGCCAAGCAGGCCGGCATCTTCGAGATCCGCAACGTGCCGCAGGAACAGGTCGAGGGCATCCTCGGCATCGTCTGCCCGCAGATGGTCTACCCCTATCTGCGCGCCATCGTGTCGGACGTCTGCACCCGCGCCGGCTTCCCGCCCGTGCTGCTGACCGAAGTGAACTTCCAGGCCATGTTCGAGGCCCAGCAGGCCCAGCGCGCGGCCCAGGGCGGCCAGGCCGTCAACTGATAGCGAGCTTCGCCCGGTGACGACGCCCCGCCCCGAGCGGGGCGTTTTACTTGGTGGACACTTCCGCGCATGACGACGATGAAGATCAGCGTGCTCGGCGCCGGGGCCTGGGGCACGGCGCTGGCCATCCAGGCCGCCAACGCGGGCCATGAGGTCAGCCTGTGGGGGCGCGACGCGGCGGCCATCGACGCGATGCGCGTCAGCCGCCGCAACGCCGCCTACCTGCCCGACAGCGAACTGCCCTCAGCCCTGGCGCTGACGGCCGACCGCGGCGCGGCCATCGCCCACGCGGCCCGGGGCCTGACCATCGTCGCGACGCCGATGTCCGGCCTGCGCGAGACGCTGGCGGCCCTGCCTTCGACGCAGCGCGTGCTGTGGCTGTGCAAGGGCTTCGAGGCCGGCACGGGCCGGCTCGGCCACGAGATCGCGCGCGAGCTGTGGCCGGCCATGCCAAAACTGTCGGTTGGCGTGCTGTCCGGCCCGAGCTTCGCGCAGGAGGTGGCGGCCGGCCGGCCGACGGCCCTGGTCGCGGCCAGCGAGGACGCCGGCCTGGCGCGCGCGGCCGTCGAGGCCTTCCACGGTGAACGGCTGCGCGTCTACACGTCGAGCGACCCGGTGGGCGTCGAAGTCGGCGGCGCGGTGAAGAACGTGATGGCGATCGCCGTCGGCGTCTGCGACGGCCTGAGCGCATCGGCGCCGGATGCGCCCGGCCTTAACGCGCGCGCCGCGCTGATCACGCGCGGCCTGGCCGAGATGCTGCGCCTGGGCCTGGCCCTGGGCGCCAGGGCCGAGACCTTCATGGGCCTGTCGGGCCTCGGCGACCTGGTGCTGACGGCCACCGGCGACCTGTCGCGCAACCGTCGCGTCGGCCTGATGCTGGCCCAGGGCCTGGGCCTGCCGCAGATCCTGGCCCGGCTCGGCCATGTGGCCGAGGGCGTCTACAGCGCGCCGACCGTGCTGGCGCGGGCCCGCGCCGCCGGTGTCGAGATGCCGATCACCGAGGCCATGGTGGCGCTGCTGGACGGCCGGCTGCGCGCCGGTGAGGCGGTCGAGCGATTGATGGGGCGCGAGGCCCGCGCGGAATAGCTCAGCTTCCGCCGCCGTAGCCGTTCTGCCGCCAGGCCTCGAACACCGCGACCGCGACGCTGTTGCTGAGGTTCAGGCTGCGCTGGCCCTCGCGCATCGGCAGTCGCACGCGCTGCGCGGTCGGGAAGCCGTCGCGCAGCGCGGGCGGCAGGCCGGCCGTCTCGCTGCCGAACACCAGCCAGTCGGCCGGCTGCCAGGCCATTTCGCCGAAAGGCCGGCTGCCGCGTGTCGTGAAGGCGAACATGCGTGCCGGGTCGGGCGCCTCGGCGGCGAGGAAGGCGGCCCAGTCCGCATGGCGCTGCACGCGGGCGTACTCGTGATAGTCCAGCCCGGCGCGCTGCAGCAGCCGGTCCTCCATCGAGAAGCCCAGCGGCTCGATCAGGTGCAGCGTGCAGCCGGTGTTGGCCGCGAGGCGGATGACATTGCCGGTGTTGGGCGGGATCTCGGGGTGGACGAGGACGATCTGGAACATGGGCGGAAGTATCTCGCCGGTGCACGGAGTGCATTCGGGCCGAGCGCCGGGCCGCCCCAAGCCGGCCCGTCTGGCGATGTGCGAGCGGCTCGATGCTGCGAGCATCGCCGTCCCCTTGGGGGACCGACCAGACGCGCTCGCGTTCAGCGCGGCGAGACCGGGCAAGGGGCTTCACTCCGTGCCGGGTTCCGGCGTGCGCGCGACGACCCAGGCCTGCACGCTCATCGCGCCGGCCTGCAGCAGCACGCCGGCCAGCTCGAACAGCGTGGCGCCGCTGGTCATCACGTCGTCCAGCAGCGCGACGCTGCTGCCGCGCAGCCGGGGCGCCGCCAGCGGCTCGATGGCGAAGACGCCGCGCACATTGGCCGCGCGGGCTTCGAGCTTGAGGTCGGCCTGGGCGCCGTTGTGGCGCAGGCGCAGCAGCATGCCGGGCTCGCAGCGCAGGCCGCGCCGCCTGGCCAGCGCCTTGGCCAGTTCGTGCGACTGGTTGTAGCCGCGCTCGCGCAGGCGCTCGCTCGACAGCGGCACCGGCAGCAGCCAGTCGGGCGCGGCCACGTCGGCGGCGCTCAGCGCCGAATTGAGGCGCTCCAGCAGGCTTTCGCGCAGCTCCAGGGCCTGGTGGTATTTGAAGTGCTGCAGCAGGCCGTCCCAGGGGAAGCGGTAGTCCAGCGCGGCCACCGTGCGGTCCAGCGGCGGCGCCACCTGCAGGCAGCGCCCGCACTGCGGCCGGGGGCGGCCGATCAGTTCCAGCGGCAGCCTGGCCGCACAGGTCCAGCAGCGCGGCTGCGGCCGGGCGTAGAGGGCCAGGCAGGACGCGCAGACGGTCTGCCGGCTCCAGGCGCGGCAGACCGCGCATTGGCCGGCGCAGCGCATCAGCACCTTCTCGACCAGTGCGGGCTTGGCGGCCATCAGGGAGCGTTCGGGCATCGGCTCAATATACTGACCGGCCCATGAGCGAGCCGGCATCGACCCCTAATTCAAACAAGGGGCCGCGGCCCCAGGACCTCGACCCCGCCGCGCTGCGCCACCAGGCACGGCGCCTGGCCGCCGCGGCCCAGCCGCCCTGGCTGCATGCCGAGGTCGCGCGCCGCATGGCCGAGCGCCTGCCCTTCATCAAGCTGCAGCCGGGCCGCGTGCTCGACGCAGCGCCGGCCCTGGGTGCGAGCGCGGAGCTGCTGCGTCTGGCCTATCCCGACGCCGAGATGCGGTGGCACGAGGCCGAGCCCGCGCTGGCCGCGCGTGCCGCCCAGGCCCGGCCCCAGGGCTGGTGGCAGAAGCTGCGCGGCGCGTCGTCGGGCCGCGTCGACGCGCTGCCGGCGCGGCCGGAGGTCGAGCTGCTGTGGTCCAACATGGCCCTGCATGCCGTCGCCGACCTGCCGGCCCTGCTGGCCGGCTGGCAGGCCAGCCTGGCGGTGGGCGGCTTCGTGATGTTCTCCTGCCTGGGGCCGGACAGCTTCGTCGAGCTGCGCCCGCTCTATGCGCGCCGCGGCTGGGGCCGGCCCGCGCCGGACTGGTGGGACATGCACGACATCGGTGACCTGGTGCTGAAGGCCGGCTTGGCCGACCCGGTCATGGACCAGCAGCGGCTGACGCTGACCTGGGCCAGCCCCGAGAGCCTGCTGGCCGACCTGCGCGCACTGGGCGGCAATGCCGCGCCGGACCGCTTCGCCGGCCTGCGCGGCCGAGCCTGGCGTGCCGCGCTGCTGGCCGAGCTGGACGGGCTGCGCGACCGCGAGGGCCGGCTCGCGCTGACGCTGGAGCTGGTCTTCGGCCACGCCTTCAAGGCCGCGCCGAGGCTGGCGGTGGCGGCCGAAACCCATGTGCCGGTCGACGCGATGAGGAAGGCTTTGCGCGCCGGGCGCACGGGGGGCTGAGGCCGCGCCGAGGACAGCGCCTGCGCGCTGTCCGACGGCTGCCGAAGGCCTTGCAGCATGCAGGCGACAAGGCATGAACGCCGGTTTTCCCTAGGTCCGGCAGCCCGGATCGCCACGATCACGGGGGCTAAAATCGCGCGCCGCAAAGAGGGGCAGGGGCGGATCCCCGGCTCAGTTCGAGCGGCTTGTGGCGTCAATTGCAGCCTCGGCGGTGCGGTTGACCGACGGCAGAGTCCCGCTCATCCAGGAACCAAGTGACAACCATGACGATGATGAACGCACGAGTGCATAGCGCCTCAAGCGGCTGGGCCCGGCGGGCCGCCGTGGCGGCGATGGCGGCCCTGGCAGCGGGCTCGGCCCTCGCGGTGAACGACCTCAAGGGCGGCCCGGGCGTCAATCAGCTCAATCTGCACGAGCCGGCCACGCGCATCGCGGCCGACCAGATGTGGCTGCACAACTTCATGCTGATCATCTGCCTGGCGATCTTCATCGCCGTGTTCGGCGTGATGTTCTATTCCCTCTTCAAGCACCGCAAGTCCAAGGGCGCGGTGTCGGCCAACTTCCACGAGAGCGTGGCCGTCGAGATCGCCTGGACCGTCGTGCCCTTCCTGATCGTCATCGGCATGGCCCTGCCGGCGACCAAGGTCGTCGTCGCGATGAAGGACACGACCAATGCCGACCTGACCATCAAGACCACCGGCTACCAGTGGAAGTGGGGCTATGACTACGTGAAGGGCGAGGGCGAGGGCATCGGCTTCCTGTCGACGCTGGACCTGGCCCAGCGCGAGTCCTCCAACTCCGGCCATCCCGAGCCGGTCGACAACTACCTGCTGAAGGTCGACAACCCGCTGGTGGTGCCCGTGGACAAGAAGGTCCGCATCATCACGACGGCCAACGACGTCATCCACTCATGGGGCGTGCCGGCCTTCGGCATCAAGCAGGACGCCATCCCCGGCTTCGTGCGCGACACCTGGTTCAAGGCCGACAAGGTCGGCGACTACTACGGCCAGTGCGTCGAGCTCTGCGGCAAGGAGCATGCCTATATGCCCATCCACGTGAAGGTGCTGTCCGCCGCGGACTACACCGCCTGGGTGGATGGCAAGAAGAAGGAAATGGCCGCCAAGGCCGACGACCCGAGCAAGGTCTGGGAGCAGGCGGCCCTGATCGCCCGCGGCGAGAAGGTCTATGCGAACAACTGCGCGGTCTGCCACAAGCCCGACGGCAAGGGCGCCGGCCAGTTCCCGGCCCTCGATGGCTCGCCCGTCGTGAACAGCGACGACAAGCTCAAGCAGATCACCGTCGTGCTGAACGGCCGCAACAACAACCAGATGCCTGCCTGGAAGGGCAAGCTCTCGGACACGGAGATCGCGGCGGCGATCACGTACACGAAGAACAGCTGGTCCAACAAGACCGGCCAGACCGTGCAGCCGTCCGAAGTGCTGGCCGCCAGCAAGTAATCGCCCGAACGCCGAATCCAGAGGAAATCACATGAGTGCAGTGCTCCCCCCCCACGGCGCGGTTGGTGGTCATGGCGGCCATGCCGGCGACCACGCCCACGACGACCATCACGACCATCACGCACCCACCGGCTGGCGCCGCTGGGTGTTCGCGACCAACCACAAGGACATCGGCACGCTCTACCTGCTGTTCTCCTTCGCGATGCTGATGGTGGGCGGCGTCCTGGCGCTGTGCATCCGCGCCGAGCTGTTCCAGCCCGGCCTGCAGTTCTTCAACCCCGAGCTCTTCAACCAGTTCACGACCATGCACGGTCTGATCATGGTGTTCGGTGCGATCATGCCGGCCTTCGTCGGCTTCGCGAACTGGATGATCCCGCTGCAGATCGGCGCCAGCGACATGGCCTTCGCGCGGATGAACAACTTCAGCTTCTGGCTGCTGATCCCGGCGGCCATCATGCTGGTGGCGAGCTTCTTCATGCCCGGCGGCGCGCCCGCCGCGGGCTGGACGCTCTACGCGCCGCTGACGCTGCAGATGGGCCCGTCCATGGACGCCGGCATCTTCGCGATGCACATCATGGGCGCGTCCTCGATTATGGGCTCGATCAACATCATCGTGACCATCCTCAACATGCGCGCCCCCGGCATGACGCTGATGAAGATGCCGATGTTCGCGTGGACCTGGCTGATCACGGCCTATCTGCTGATCGCCGTCATGCCCGTGCTCGCCGGCGCGATCACGATGACGCTGACCGACCGCCACTTCGGCACTGCCTTCTTCAACCCGGCGGGCGGCGGCGACCCGGTCATGTACCAGCACATCTTCTGGTTCTTCGGCCACCCCGAGGTCTACATCATGATCCTGCCGGCCTTCGGCATCGTCAGCCAGATCGTGCCGGCCTTCGCGCGCAAGAAGCTGTTCGGCTACGCGTCGATGGTCTACGCGACCGCGTCCATCGCGATCCTGTCCTTCATCGTGTGGGCCCACCACATGTTCGCCACCGGCATGCCGGTGACGGGCCAGCTGTTCTTCATGTACGCGACCATGCTGATCGCGGTGCCGACCGGCGTGAAGATCTTCAACTGGCTGGCGACGATGTGGCGCGGCTCGATGACCTTCGAGACGCCGATGCTGTTCGCCGTCGGCTTCATCTTCGTGTTCACGATGGGCGGCTTCACCGGCCTCATCCTCGCGATGGCGCCGATCGACATCCAGCTGCAGGACACCTACTACGTCGTCGCCCACTTCCACTACGTGCTGGTGGCCGGCTCGCTGTACGCGCTGTTCGCCGGCGTCTACTACTGGGGTCCGAAGTGGACCGGCGTGATGTATTCGGAGACGCGCGGCAAGATCCACTTCTGGGGCTCGCTGATCTTCTTCAACGTGACCTTCTTCCCGATGCACTTCCTCGGCCTGGCCGGCATGCCGCGCCGCTATGCCGACTACCCGATGCAGTTCGCGGACTTCAACGCGATCGCGTCCATCGGTGCCTTCGGCTTCGGGCTGATGCAGGTCTACTTCTTCCTCTTCGTCGTCGTGCCGATGATGCGCGGCAAGGGCGAGAAGGCGGCGCAGAAGCCCTGGGAAGCCGCCGAAGGCCTGGAGTGGGAAGTGCCGTCGCCGGCGCCCTTCCACACCTTCGAGGAGCCGCCCAAGCTGAACGCCGCGGCCACCAAGATCGTCGCTTGAGGACTGAGCGATGACGCCCGAGCAGCGCAAGGCCAATCGCCGTCTGGCATTGATCCTGTTCACCGTGGCCCTGGCCTTCGGCGTCGGCTTCATGGTGAAGATGACGCTGTTCGCCCACCACTGACATGCCGCTCCGCACGCTCGCCGCGGCCCTGCATCGCGACAACCGCCACCTGCTTGCGAAGCTGGCGGTGGTGGTGGCGCTGATGTTCGGCTTCGGCTATGCGATGGTCCCGCTCTACAAGGCCATCTGCAACGCGCTCGGCATCAACGTGCTGTCACTGTCCGAGAAGCAGACTTTGCTGGCCGAGAAGGGCGAGGCCAACGGCAACGGCCAGATCGACTACAGCCGCAGCATCGAGGTCGAGTTCGACACCAATGCGCGCGGCCCCTGGGACTTCAAGCCCGCCGTGCGCCATCTGAGCGTGCATCCGGGCGAGCTGACCCAGGTCATCTACGAGTTCAGGAACGTGCAGGACCGCACGATGGCCGCGCAGGCCATCCCGAGCTATGCACCCATGCAGGCGGCGGCCCATTTCAACAAGCTCGAGTGCTTCTGCTTCAACGAATACACGCTGAAGCCGGGCGAGGGCAGGCAGTGGCCGGTCGTCTTCGTCATCGACCCCAAGCTGCCCAAGGACGTGAAGACCATCACCTTGTCCTACACCTTCTTCGAGGTGGCGGGCAAGGGCGCGGTCAAGCTCGGCCAGGCGCCCCAGGCCAGGGGAGCCGCGCTGTGAGCGAGCCGGGCCAGGATCTGAAGGACGCCGTGAACCGCAAGGCTTCGCTGGGCCAGACGATCTCGGCCGTGGCCTGGAGTTTTTTCGGCGTGCGCCGGGGCCGGGACCACGAGAAAGACATGGCCAGGCTCAACCCGGTGCATGTGGTGATTGCGGGCGTGCTCGGCGCGGCCCTGTTTGTGTTGATGCTGGTGCTGCTGGTCCGCTGGGTCATCAGCAGTGGCGTGGCCGGGGCCTGAGGCTCGGCGCGAGAAGTTCAGAACGAGTGCAGAACTAGGAGAACGACATGTCGGCAGCGACTACCCCGGGCAAGGCCCCGTACTACTTCGTCCCGGCGCCCTCGCGGCACCCGGTGATGGCCGCGACCGGCCTGTTCTTCGTCATCCTCGGCGCGGGCCAGTGGGTCAACGACCATCACTGGGGCATGTACTCGCTGTTCGGCGGCCTCGCGCTGTGGGCCTTCGTGCTGCAGCAGTGGTTCCGCCAGGCCATCGGCGAGAGCGAGGGCGGCCTCTACGGCGACCGCATCGACCTCTCCTTCCGCTGGAGCATGGGCTGGTTCATCTTCTCGGAGGTGATGTTCTTCGCGGCCTTCTTCGGCGCGCTGTACTGGGCGCGCGTGTTCTCGGTGCCGTCGCTGGGCAGTCTCGAGAACGCGCTGCTGTGGCCCGACTTCAAGGCCATCTGGCCCAGCGCCGCGCCCGGCTTCACCGCCGCGCCGGCCGGCACGGTCGAGGCCTTCAGCACGATGGGCCCCTGGCCCATCCCGACGCTGAACACCGCGCTGCTGCTGACATCGGGCGTCACGCTGACCATCGCCCACCACGCGCTGATCGCCGGCAACCGCGCCCGCACCATCGCCTTCATGTGGCTCACCGTGCTGCTGGGCGCCACCTTCCTCGGCTTCCAGGCCTTCGAGTACCACCACGCCTACACCGAGCTCAACCTCAAGCTCAGCTCCGGCGTCTACGGTTCGACCTTCTTCATGCTGACCGGCTTCCACGGCTTCCACGTCTGCGTGGGCGCGCTGATGCTGCTGTTCATCACCATCCGCCTGATGAAGGGCCACTTCACGCCCGAGCGCCACTTCGGCTTCGAGGGCGCGGCCTGGTACTGGCACTTCGTCGACGTGGTCTGGCTCGGCCTCTACGTCATCGTCTACTGGTTGTGAGCGGGCGACCGCCAGCATCGCAAAGCGCCGCAGCCGCGGCGCTTTTTTCTTGAAGCCTGTTCAGGATTTCAGCGGCAGCCCGGTCGGGTGGATCCAGCCCAGCTTCCAGCACAGCAGGATGATCAGGAACAGCGCCACCGACACGCCGACCCGCACCGCCAGCGCGCGCGCCATATTGGGGCCGCGCCCGTCGCGGCTGCCGTTGCGCAGCATGAAGAAGCCCGCCGCCGCCAGCGCGCCGAGAATGCCGATGAAGGCGATCAGGATCACGAATTTCATGGTCGCAAATTATCCGCCCGAGGTCGTTGCATGACGCGTCGCGGCTGGCTGTTGCCGGCGGCGGCGTTGCTGGGCGCTGCGCTGACCGCGCGCCTGGGGTTCTGGCAGCTGGACCGGGCCGCGCAGAAGACCGCGCTGCAGGCCGCCATCGAGGCCGAGGCCGGGCGCCCGGCGCTTGCCAATGCCGAGCTGGGCGGCGAGCAGCAGCTGCATCGCCGCGTCGTGCTGCGCGGCCGCTGGGTCGCCGAGCGCAGCATCTGGCTCGACAACCGCGCGATGGACGGCCGCGCCGGCTTCTTCGTCGTGACGCCGCTGCGCCTGGCCGGCCGCGGCGAGGCCATCCTCGTGCAGCGCGGCTGGGCGCCGCGCGACCCGCTCGACCGCCAGCGGCTGCCCGCCGTGGCCACGCCAGCCGGCGAGGTCGAGGTGCAGGGCCGGCTGGCCGCCTCGCCGTCGCGGCTTTTGGAGCTGGGCGAAGGCAGGCCCGGAGCGATCCGGCAAAATCTCGATGCTGCGGCCTTCGCCGTCGAATCCGGCCTTGCGCTGCTGCCCCTCACCGTCGTGCAGGCCGGGCCTGCCGGTGCCGACGACGGCCTGCTGCGCCACTGGCCGGCGCCGGATCTCGGCCTGCAGAAGCACTATGGCTACGCCTTTCAATGGTTCGCGCTCTGCGCGCTGATCGTCGGTCTCTATGTCTGGTTCCAACTCCTCCGCCCCCGGCTCCGCAAGCCCTGAACCGCTGAGCTTCGCGGTGCACAGCCTGCCCGACCCGCGCGTCGCCACCCGGCAGCGCGCCGGCCGCTGGAAGATGCTGCTCGTGCTGGCGCTGTGCGCGGCGCCCGTGGTCGCGTCCTACTTCACCTTCTACGTCATCAAGCCGCACGGTTCGGCCTATGGCGAGCTGATCACGCCGGCGGTCGAGATGCCGGCCGACCTGCCGCTGAGCGACCTGCAGGGCCAGGCGGTCACGGCGGCTTCGCTGCATGGCCAGTGGCTGCTGGCCGTCGTGCAGCCTGCAGCCTGCGGCGCGGCCTGCGAACGCCAGCTCTATGTGCAGCGCCAACTGCGCGAGATGCTGGGCAAGGAGCGCGACCGCGTCGACAAGCTCTGGCTCATTCCCGACGACGCGCGGCCGCGCGCCGAGCTGCTCGCCGCGCTGGTGCAGAAGGGCGCCGAGGTCACCGTGCTGCGCCTGCCGCGCGAGCGCCTGGAGGGCTGGCTGAAGCCCGCCGCGGGCAAGACGCTGGCCGATCATTTCTACGTCGTCGACCCCATGGGCCGCTGGATGCTGCGCGCGCCGGGCGAGCCCGAGCCCAGGAAGTTCAAGGCCGACCTCGACAAGCTGCTGCGCGCCAGCGCCGGCTGGGACGCTGCAGGCCGATGAACGAGCTGCTGCTCCCGCTCGGCCAGGTCGCCGCCATCGGCGGCGCGGTCGCCCTCGGCCCGCTGATCTGGTGGCGCCAGCGCTCGCACGCGGCCACGCCCACCGGCCGGCTGCGCGCGCTGACGCTGCTGGCCCTGTTCCTGACCTTCGACCTCATCGTCTTCGGCGCCTTCACGCGCCTGACCGATTCCGGCCTGGGCTGCCCCGACTGGCCCGGCTGCTACGCCGCCGCCAGCCCGGTCGGCGCGCATGCCCATATCGAGGCCGCGCAGGCGGCCATGCCCACCGGCCCGGTGACGCACGGCAAGGCCTGGATCGAGATGCTGCACCGCTACCTCGCCAGCGCCGTGGGCCTGCTCATCGTCGTGATGACCGCGCTGAGCTGGCGGCTCAGGCGCCAGGCCGGCGAAGCGGCGCCGTCGCCGTGGTGGCCGACGCTGACGCTGGCCTGGGTCTGCGTGCAGGGGGCCTTCGGCGCGCTGACCGTCACGATGAAGCTCTTCCCCGCCATCGTCACGCTGCACCTGCTGTTCGGCCTGGGCCTGATGATGCTGCTGGCCTGGCAGCGCGAGGCCTACGAGCCGCGGCCGCTGGCGCTGCCCGCCGCGCTGCGCCTGGCCGTGGCGGCCTTCCTCGTGCTGGCGCTGCTGCAGGTGGCGCTGGGCGGCTGGGTCAGCACCAACTACGCGGTGCTGGCCTGCGACGAATTCCCCAGCTGCCACGGCGGCCAGTGGTGGCCCCATCTGGACTTCGGCCAGGGCTTCCAGCTCTGGCGCGGGCTCGGCCAGCGTGCCGACGGCGGCTGGCTCGGCTTCGAGGCGCTGGCGGCCATCCACATGGCCCACCGCCTCGGCGCCGCGGCCGTCTTCGCGGCCCTGCTCGCGCTGGCCTGGTCGCTGCGCGCACATGCGCCAGGCTGGTCCAGGGCCTTGCTCGCGGCGGGCGGCTGGCAGCTCGCCTCGGGCTTGTCCAACGTCGTGCTCGACTGGCCCATCGTCGCCGCCCTGGCCCACACCGCAGGCGCCGCCGTGCTGCTGGCCTTGCTCACCACCTTGTTCGCACGGGCCTGCCGCGCCCCCTCATGACCATGGCTTCCACGTCCACCGCCGGTGCCCTCGTGCACAGCCCGCGCTGGCAGCAGTTCTACCAGCTGACCAAGCCGCGCGTCGTCCAGCTCATCGTCTTCTGCGCGGCCATCGGCATGGCCCTGGCCGTGCCCGGCCTGCCGTCGCTGCAGCAGGCGCTGACCATGCTCGCGGCCATCGCCGGCATCTGGCTCGTCGCCGGCGCCGCCGCGGCCTTCAACTGCCTCATCGAGGACGGCATCGACGCGCGCATGAAGCGCACCGCCTGGCGCGCCACCGCCAAGGGCGAGCTCAGCCGCCCGCAGACCCTGGCCTTCTCGGCGCTGCTGTGCGGCATCGGCATGGCCATCCTGGGCGTCTGCGTGAACCTGCTGACGATGTGGCTGACCTTCGCCACCTTCGTCGGCTATGCCGTCATCTACACCGTCATCCTGAAGCCGATGACGCCGCAGAACATCGTCATCGGCGGCGCATCGGGCGCGATGCCGCCGGTGTTGGGCTGGGCCGCGATGCGCGGCGACCTCGGGCCCGAGGCCTGGCTGCTCTGCCTCATCATCTTCCTGTGGACGCCGCCGCACTTCTGGGCGCTGGCGCTCTACCGCGCCGAGGACTACGCCCGCGCCGGCCTGCCCATGCTGCCCGTCACCCACGGCAACGACTACACGCGGCTGCAGATCCTGCTCTACACCTGGGTGCTGTTCGCGGCCACGCTGCTGCCCTTCCTGACCGGCATGAGCGGCTGGTTCTACCTGGTCAGCGCCGTCGCGCTGGGCCTGGGCTTCTGCGGCTATGCCTTCCGGCTCTGGCGTGCCTACTCGGAGATGCTCGCGCGGCGGACCTTCTGGTTCTCCATCTGGCATCTGTCGCTGCTGTTCGCGGCCCTGTTGATCGACCATTACCTCCCATGAACACCCGCCGCCTCGCCCTTGCCGCGCTGACCGCGCTCGCCCTCGCCGGCTGCCAGAAGGCCGGCCCCGACAAGCCGGCCTTCAAGGGCATCGACCTGACCGGCGCCGAGTACGCCCGCACGCTGAACCTGACCGACCAGGACGGCCGCGCCCGCTCGCTGGCCGATTTCAAGGGCAAGGTGCTGGTGGTCTTCTTCGGCTACACGCAATGCCCCGACGTCTGCCCGACGACGATGGCCGAGGTGGCCGAGGTCAAGCGCAGCCTGGGCGCCGATGGCGACAAGGTGCAGGGCGTCTTCGTCACCATCGACCCCGAGCGCGACACGGCCGCGCTGCTGAAGGCCTATCTCGCCAGCTTCGACCCCGGCTTCGTCGGCCTGCGCGGCAGCGGGGAGCAGACCCAGGCCGCGGCCAAGGAGTTCAAGGTCTTCTATGCCAAGGTGCCGGGCAAGACGCCCGAGACCTACACGATGGACCACACGGCCGCGAGCTACATCTTCGACACCGAGGGCCGCGTGCGCGTCTATGCGCGCTACGGTGCCGGCGCCCAGCCGCTGGCCGACGACATCAAGCTGCTCTTGGCGGAGACCAAAAAATGACAAAGGCCCCGTGAAGGGGCCTTTGTCTTCATCGCGCGACTGCCGCGGAACCGGCTTTGCCGGGCCGCTGGCAGTGCCCCTTGAGGGGGCCGGCGTCAGCCGGTAGGGGGTGGGCTACGCAGTCAGCGCCTTTTTCATCTTCTTCATCGCGGCCACCTCGATCTGGCGGATGCGCTCGGCCGACACGCCGTACTCGGCCGCCAGCTCGTGCAGCGTCATGCCGCCCGAGGCGTCGTCGTTCACCTTCAGCCAGCGCTCTTCGACGATGCGGCGGCTGCGCGGGTCCAGCACCTCCAGCGCGCGCTGGATGCCGTCGCCGGCCAGCGTGTCGCGTGAGCGGGCCTCGATGACGCGGGTCGGCTCGTGGCTTTCGTCGGCCAGGTAGGCGATGGGGGCGAAGCTCTCGCCGTCGTCGTCGGTCTGCGGCTCCAGGGCCACGTCGCCGCCCGACATGCGGGTCTCCATCTCCAGCACTTCCTCGCGCTTCACGTTCAGCGTGCTGGCGACGTGGGCGACCTCGGCCTCGGTCAGCGTGTTGCGGTGCGTCGCCGCGTCGTCCTGGCCGGCCTTGAGCTGGTGCTTCATCGAGCGCAGGTTGAAGAACAGCTTGCGCTGGGCCTTGGTCGTCGCGACCTTGACCATGCGCCAGTTCTTCAGGATGTACTCGTGGATCTCGGCCTTGATCCAGTGCATCGCGTAGCTGACCAGGCGCACGCCCTGGTCCGGGTCGAAGCGCTTGACGGCCTTCATCAGGCCGACATTGCCTTCCTGGATCAGGTCGCCCTGGGGCAGGCCATAGCCGACATACTGGCGCGAGATGGACACGACCAGGCGCAGATGCGACAGCACCATGCGGCCGGCGGCTTCCAGGTCGCCGTGCTCGCGCAGGCGGCGCGCGGCCGAGCTTTCCTCCTCCGCGGTCAGCAGCGGCAGGCGGTTGACGGCGGAGATGTAGGCGTCCAGATTGCCCAGCGAGGGCACGAGGGCCCAGGGGTCGCGGATGGCAATGGCGGAAGAGGCAGACATCGTGTCGAATCCTTCGAAACCGCCGCGTGGATTGCAGCGGTGACGAGATATTAGCACTCTGCTTTATAGAGTGCTAAACCTCTTCGACCCAGGGCAGGAATACAGTGTTTCAGCGGATGCAATAGTTGGCGACTGCTAACTTCAGGCCGCCGCGTCGGCGGATTCGTCAGTCGACGAGGCCGAAATCCGGGCTTTTGATCATGGCCTCGATGTCGAGCAGGATCAGCATGCGGTCGCCGATCTTGCCCAGGCCGGTGATGAAGCGGGCGTCCAAGGCCGCCGGCACCTCGGGGCGGGGCTTGATCTCCTCGGCGCTCAGTTCCAGCACGTCGGACACCGAGTCCACGACGATACCCACCACGCGGCCGGCCACGTTCAGCACGACGACAACGGTGAAGGCGTTGTACTCGCCGGCCTGGCCGAGGCGCAGGCGCAGGTCCAGGATGGGCACGATGACGCCGCGCAGATTGACGACGCCCTTGACGAAGGCCGGCGCGTTGGCGACGCGGGTGGGCGCCTCATAGGAGCGGATTTCCTGCACGCGCAGGATGTCCAGGCCGTATTCCTCCTCGCCGATGCGGAAGGTCAGGAACTGGCGGGCATCGGTGCGGGCCAGGGCCTGCACGGCCTGGGCGCCGGGGCTGGGAACGAGGTCGGTGGAGCTCATCGGGCGCTGCGCGTGGGGAAGGGAGCGCTCATTCTGCCCGCTCCGCAGGGGCGGACAGCGCCAACAATTCGTCGACCAGGGCCAGCAGTTCGTGCACGTCCAGCGGCTTGGTCAGGTAGTGCCGGGCGCCCGCCGTGCGGGCCAGCGCGATCTGTTCCGGCTGGGCATTGGCCGAGACGACGATGACGGGCGGCGGCGTGCGGCCCAGCTCGCGCAGCCGGCCGAGCACGGTCAGGCCGTCGCCGTCGGGCAGCTGCCAGTCGAGCAGCAGCAGCGCCGGCGGCCGCTGCCGCAGCGCGCGCAGGCCGGCCTCGGCCGTCGTCGCGACCTCCAGCTCCAGCCCCGGGCGCTGATCGAGGATGCCGCGCATGACCTCGGCGTTCAGCGGGTTGTCCTCGATGTAGAGCAGGCGCCGGTGCGGGCCGCTGCGGGGCGCGGCGGGTTCGTCCGGCTGGCCCTGGCCGGCGGCCGGCATGGCGCTGCCCGCGGCCGGCAGCCTCAGCACGAAGCAGGCACCCTGGGCCTGGCCCGCCGCCGGCGGGTCGGCGCGCAGGCTGCCGCCCATCATCTCGGCCAGGCGCAGGCTGATGACCAGGCCGATGCCGGTGCCCGGCAGGCCGCTGCGCTCGCGGCCCAGGCGGTTGAAGGGCTGGAAGAGGGCGGCGCGCTGCACCTCGCTGAGGCCCAGGCCGGTGTCGCGCACGGCGATCTCGACCCAGCCGGGCTCGGGCGCGCCGGCCTCGATGCCGATGCTGCCGCCGGGGCGGTTGTACTTGACGGCGTTGCTGAGCAGATTGGTCAGGATCTGCGTGACCCGCGTGGCGTCGCCCAGCAGGCGCACGGCGCCCGGGTCGATGCGCTGGCTGATGGCCAGGCCGCGCTCGGTCGCGCTGTGCTGCACCAGGGCCAGCGCGCGGGCAAGCAGCGGCGGCAGCTCCAGCACGGCCGGCTCCAGGCGCAGCGAGCCGGCCTCGATGCGCGACAGGTCCAGCGTGTCGTTGATCATCTCCAGCAGATGCCAGCCGGCCTGCGCGATCTGCTGGGCCCGGCCGCGCTGGGCCGGCGCGAGCGGCTCGGCCGCGTCCATCTGCATCAGCTGCGTGAAGCCGAGGATGGCGTTCATCGGCGTGCGCAGCTCATGGCTCATGCGCGACAGGAACTCGTTCTTGGCCTGGTTGGCGGCCTCGGCGGCCTCGCGGGCGCGGTCCAGCTCCTCGATGCGCAGCTGGTCGGTGATGTCCTCGACGACGCCGACCAGCCGGTGCGGCCGGCCGTCGGCGCCGCGCAGCAGGCTGACGAGCACGCGGGCGTGGGTGATGCCGCCGTCGAGCCGGACGTAGCGCTTGTTGCGGCGGTAGAAGGGGATCTCGCCACGCAGCATCCGGCTGGCCAGGCGGATGTCCTCGCGGCGGTCGTCGGCATGCGTTACGTCGATAGAGCGCTTGCCCAGCAGGGCCGCGGCCGTGTAGCCGACGAGATTGCAGAAGTGCGCATTGACCTCCTGGAAGCCGCCGTTAAGGTCGGTGAAGGCGATGCCGATGGGCGCCGTCTCGAAGATGCTGGATGGGCGCCGTCTCGAAGATGCTGCGAAAGCGCTGCTCGCTCTGGCGCAGCGCCTGCTCGCCCAGCGTGCGGTTGCCGATCTCGCGTTCCAGCGCCGCGGTGCGCTCGCGGACCAGGGCTTCGACATGCTGGGTGCGCCCCGACATCAGCAGCAGCAGCGCGCCGACCATGGCCGTGGCCATCAGGCCCACCAGCGCGAAGGCCCAGCTGCGGCCGGGCGCCTGCACGAAGCCCGGCAGGTCGTAGATGCGCACCTCCCAGTGCCGGCCGCCGAACTCCAGCGGCAATCTGACGAGGGGCAGGACGGCGTCCTCGCTGCGCTGCACGGCCTCGCAACCCGGCGGCCCGCCCAGGCGCCGGTAGGCGGCGCCGGGTTCCAGGTCGATCAGGCAGGCGCCCAGGTGCTCGGGCCAGCTCACGGCCAGGCGCGACAGCAGCAGGTCGGGTCGCAGCGTCGCGAAGACGACGCCGCTCAGTGCCTGCTCGCCCGGCACGGCATTGCCCCGGTAGAGCGGCTGGTAGAGGACGACGCCGACCGCGCCCTCCTTGTCCTGCGACAGCTGGAAGCCCGCCGACGCGGCCGGCCGGCCCCGGGCCGCAGCCTGCGCGATGGCCGCGCGCGCGCCGGGGATGGTGCGCACGTTCACGCCCAGCGCGCCGAGGTTGCGCGACAGCGGCTCGACGAGGCGGATGGCCATCATGTCCTCGTCGGGCGGGACGCTCAGGTCACCGGCGCGGCCGCGGTCGCGCGCCTGGAAGCCGCCGGGGAAGCCGTCGGCGGCGGCCGCGGCGTTGAAGCGCTCGACGTCGGCGCGCGCGACGCGCAGCGTCAGCCCCAGCGCCAGCAGCGGGCTGTCCTCGGTCAGGAAGCCGCGCGTCGCGCGGGCGAACTCCTCGCGCGTGGGCAGGGCTTTTAGCTTGACGAGGCCGTGCACGGCCTCCAGCGTCAGCAGCGGCTCGCGCAGCCGGTCGGCCAGGTCCTGGGCCGCGCTGCCCGCATCGCGCGTGAAGTCGGCGCGGTTGCGCTGGCGGTCCCATTCCATCGTCACGGCCACGCCCAGGGCGACGAGCAGCGTCGTCAGCAGCATCGGCAGGCCGACGCTGAAGCGGCGCGGGCTCCAGGCCGAGCGCGGCCGGCCGATCAGCGCCAGCGTGATCGGCGTCGCGATCAGCACGCCCATCAGGTCGCCGGTCCACCACACCGTCCAGACCAGGCCCATCTGCGCCTTCGCGACGACGTCCGTGGCCATCAGCGCCAGCGTCGCGCAGCTCGGGCTGACGAGGCCGGCCAGGGCTGCGGCGCCCAGGTAGCTGCCGACCTCGCGCGCCGTGCCCAGCAGCAGGGGCCGGCCGCACCAGCGCCGCATCAGCAGCGTGCCGGCCGCCGCCTGGGCCGCCGCCCCGCAGCCGATGCTCAGGGCCAGCGGCAGCACGGCTGGGCCCAGGTCGGCCATCGTCGTCGCCTGCACGATGAAGGAACCCAGGGCCACGGCCGGCAGATGGCGCAGGCCCAGCACCAGCAGCACGGCCAGGCCCCAGCCCGCGGCCGGGTAGATGGGCGCCACCTGGTAGGGCGGCAGCACCATCAGCAGGCCCAGCCGGCCCAGCAGGTAGTAGACGACGGTGATGCCGGCCGACAGCGCCAGGTAGCGACCGACGTCGCGGGCCGACACCGCGGCTGCCGTCTTCATTCCGCCTGGGCCTCCCGCAGCGTCTGCACGACGGGGCGCCGCAGCACGCCGCGCAGGCTCCACCAGCCGGCGCTCCAGGCCAGCAGTGCACCGCAGGCCGCGCCGGCGAAGGGCACCCAGGGCTTGAGCTGCCAGTCGAACTCGAACACGAAGCGTGCGAGCAGCGCGGCCAGCAGCAGCGCGACGGCGCCGGCCAGGAAGCCGGCCAGCGCGCCCACGCCCAGCAACTCGGCGCGCTGTACCCGCGCCAGCAGCGCGGCCGGTGCGCCCAGAGCCCGCATCAGCGCGAACTCGCGCGTGCGCGCCTCGCGCGTGCTGCCCACGGCCGCCAGCAGCACGACGAGGCCGGTCGCCAGCGTGAAGCCGAACAGGAACTGCACGGCCTGGATGACCTGGTCCAGCACGCCCTGCACCTGGTTGAGCTGGGCCGAGACGTCGATGACGGTCAGATTGGGGAAGCGCCGCGCCAGGTCGCGGTCCAGCCTGGCGCCCGCCGGCAGCCGAAAGGCGGCGATCTGCGTGGACGGCAGATCGGGCAGCGCGGCGGTCTCGAACAGCACGAAGAAGTTGACCCGCATCGACGACCAGTCGACCTTGCGCAGGCTGGTGATGCGGCCCTGCACGGGCTGGCCGGCGATGTCGAAGGCCAGCGTATCGCCCAGCCTCAGGCCCAGCGTCGTGGCCAGGCCGGCCTCCACGCTCAAGCCCAGCTCGCCCGCCGCGGCGCTGCCCCAGCGCCCGGCCACGATGTCGTTGTGGGCCGGCACCTCGGCCGCGTGGCTGAGGTTGAACTCGCGCTCAGCCAGGCGCTGCGCGCGCTCGTCGGCGAAGCGCCCGGCCTGCACGGCCGCGCCGTCGATGGCCGTCAGCCGGCCGCGGATCATCGGGTACCAGTCGAACCTGGCGACGCCCGCGTCGGCCAGCGCCTTGCGGAAGGCCTCGCCCTGGTCGGGCTGGATGTTGATGACGAAGCGGTCCGGCGCTGCGGCCGGCGTGGCGCGGCGCCAGCTGGCTATGAGGTCGGTGCGCAGCAGCACCAGCAGGGCCAGCGCCAGCAGGCCCACGGCCAGCGAGGCCACCTGCATGACGGCGAAGCCCGGCCGCGCGGCGACCTGGCGCGTGGCCAGCAGCAGCCAGCGCGGCAGGCCCGTGCCGCTGACGTTGACCGGCACCAGCCGGCGCAGCAGCCAGACCGCCGCCCAGGCCAGCGCCGCGAACAGCAGCACCGCGCCCGCGAAGCCGGCCGCGGCGATGGCGCCCAGCTTCATGTCGCCGGCCAGCACGACGAGGATGGCGCCCAGGCCCGCGACGCCCGCGCCCAGCACCAGCAGCGAGCCGGCCTTGGGCGCGCCCAGGTCGCGGCGGATCACGCGCAGCGGCGGCACGGCGGCCAGCTGCAGCACCGGCGGCAGGCCGAAGCCCAGCAGCAGCGACAGGCCCAGGCCCAGGCCCAGCAGGGCCGGCCAGGCGCTGGGCGGCGGCAGGCTCGCGTCGATGAGGCCGACCAGCAGCGACACGAAGACCTGGTGCAGGCCCAGCCCGCCCAGCACGCCGGCCGCGCTGGCGGCCAGGCCGGCGAGCAGGAACTCCAGCGCATAGGCCCAGGCGATGCGGCGCTGCGGCTGGCCCAGCACGCGCAGCATCGCGCAGGCATCCAGGTGGCGGGCCGCGAAATCACGCGCGGCCAGGCCCACGGCCACGGCCGCGAGCAGGGCCGACAGCATCGCCACCAGGCGCAGGAAGCGCGCGGCGCGGTCCAGCGTCTGGCGCATCTCGGGGCGGCCGGATTCCAGCGACTCCAGCCGCACGCCGCGCAGGCCGCCCTTCTCGACCTGCTGCCCGGCCGCGTCGACGAAGCGCCGCACCGCATCGGGCGCCGCGCCGGCCCCGGGCACCAGGGCCAGGCGGTAGGTGATGCGGCTGGCCGGCTGCACGAGGTGGGTGGCCGCCAGGTCGGCCTCGGCCAGCATCACGCGCGGCGCGAAGTTCATGAAGCCGGCGCCGCGGTCGGGCTCGGTCTCGATGAGGGCGGCCAGCGTGAAGCGGGCGTCGCCGAGCAGCAGCGCATCGCCGAGCTTCAGGCCCAGGCCGTCGGCCACGGCCGGGTCGGCCCAGACCTCACCGCGCGCCGGCGCGCCGCCGCGGCCGGGCAGGGCCTGGTGCAGCGTGATCTGGCCGCGCAAGGGGTAGCCGCTGCCGACCGCCTTGACCGCGACGAGCCGGCTCTCGCCGCCCTGGGCGTCGTCGGCGCGCGCCATGCTCGCGAAGCTGGCGCTGCGCGCGCCGGTCAGCTTCAGCTCGGCGGCCAGGCCGACGAGGGTCGGCGGCGTGGGCTGGTCGCTGGCGACGACGGCATCGCCGCCGAGCAGTTGGGCCGCGTCGCGCCGCAGGCCCTGGTCGAGCCGGTCGGACAGGAAGGCCACCGCGCACAGCGCCGCGACGGCCAGCGCCACGGCCAGCATCAGCAGGCGCAGCTCGCCGGCCCGCCAGTCCCGCAACAGCTGGCGCCACGCAATCGACAGCGTGGCGGGTGGACGCGAAACGGCTGCGGACTCCATGCGCGCGACTGTAGCCGCGGCCGTCAGGCGCTAAGGAGCGTTTGTCGCCGCAAGTGTGGCGCCTGCCGCATCGCGCCAGGCCGGCTCGGCCGTTTCGGCGCGCCGCACGGCGCGCTCGGCCGCCGCGCGGGCGCCGGCGCGATCGCCCGCGTCCAGGCGCAGCCGGGCGAGATTGATCCAGGCCACCGCGCTGTCGTGGCGCCCGGCCACGGCCTCGAAGGCCGCGCGCGCGCCGGCCGCATCGCCGGCGGCGTTCAGCGTGTTGCCCAGGCCGATGCCGGCCAGCAGATTGCCCGGCCAGCGCGCCAGCAGCGTGCGGTAGGCCAGGGCCGCGCGGGCCGGCGGCGCGGCGCGCTCGAAGCCGACGGCGGCTTCCTGGGCATCGTCCTCGGTCGCCGTGGCCGGCAGGCGCTCCGGCGGCAGCACCGTGATGGCCCAGCGGCCGCCGCGCGCCCAGGTGTATTCGAAGGTGCGCAGCGGCAGCGTCTCGCGCGCGGTCGTGCCGCTGCGCAGGATCAGCTCGCGCGCGGCCAGGTCGTAGCCGACGACGACGGCGTAATGCCAGCGCGGCAGCCAGTCCAGGCCGAGGTTCTGCAGCACGACGACGGCGTGGCCCGCCGCGACCTCGCGCAGCAGGGCCTCCAGCTCGCGCGGCAGCCGCGTCGCGACGGCGCCCTGGCGGCGCGCGCCGCCCAGCATCTCCAGTTGCAGGCTGCCGGCCCGCGACGGCAGGAAGACGGCGTCGGCCAGTCGGTCGGGGTCGGCCGGCAGCTGCACGTCGGCCAGCGCGGTGGCGAGCGCGGCCGGGCCGCAGTGGTCGCGCGTCTGCGCGAAGAAGGGCACGTCCGCCCGCTCGGCCCGCGGCGGCAAGCCAGACGGCGGCGCGGCCAGCAGCGCCGCCGTCTGCGGCGGCGTGGCGAGCGTCGCGCAACCGCCCAGCAGCAGCGCCGCGCAGGCGATGAGCAGGCGGGCGGTGGTCAACGCATCGAGCGCGTGAACGGGAAGACCTTGGTCAGGCCCAGGATGTCGGTCACCAGCAGGATGATGAAGATGGTGAACAGCACGCCGACGACATCGCCGCCGGCCGGTGCCGCGTCGATCTGCTGCAGCATCTGCTGGGCTTCGGCGTCGGTCAGCGCATCGACGCGGGCGCGCATCTCGTCGGTCGACACGCCTCGCGACTGCAGCATGGCGGCCAGGTCGGCGCGGTCCAGCGCGGCCTGCAGCCGCGCATGGGCGGCGCTGCGCGCGGCAGGCTGCAGCGCGGCGGCGGCCTGCTCGGTGCTGATCAGCGCCGTCGGCGCGGCCTGGGCCATGCCGCTGAAGACGAGGGATGCGGTGACGAGGGAAATGAGGGTGCGCCGGACTTGGGTCATGTCGGTCTCCTGCTGGGGGCGGTTGCGATGGCCGGCATGCTAGGGCGGGCCGGCGCTGCGAGCCCGCCGTTGCCGCGATGTCGCGGCCTTGTCCTACAGCTTCTGTGGCGCCGGCGAGCCGGGTCATAATCCGCCTCCAGCGCGGGCGTCGTTCAATGGTAGGACCTGAGCTTCCCAAGCTCATGACGTGGGTTCGATTCCCATCGCCCGCTCCAGACTTCAAACGGCCCCTGACCTCGTCTCGGGCCGTTTCCTTTTTCAGCCCTCCACCCAGCTCACCCGCCCGCGGCCCGCCGCCTTGGCGAGGTAGAGCGCCTTGTCCGCCGCCTCCACCAGGCCCTGGCCCTGCGCGGCGGCCGACACGCCCAGGCTGACGGTGACGATGCCGGCTATGCCCGGGTGGGGCAGGGCCAGGGCGCGCAGGCCGTCCTCCATCTGCTGGGCCACGCCGATGGCGCCGGCCAGGTCGGTGTCGGGCAGCAGGCAGATGAATTCCTCGCCGCCGTAGCGCGCCAGCAGGTCGGTGGGGCGGCGCAGGCAGGCGCGCAGCGCGGCGGCCACGCGGCGCAGGCAGTCGTCGCCGGCGAGGTGGCCGAGGGCGTCGTTGTAGCGCTTGAAGTGGTCGACGTCGGCGAGCACGACGGCCAGCGGCGAGCGCGTGCGCTGGGCGCGCCGCGTCTCGGACAGGAAGCGCTCGTCGAAGTGGCGGCGGTTGTGCACGCCGGTCAGGCCGTCGACGAAGGCCAGCTCGCGCAGCAGGTCGGACTGGTGCTTGAGCGTCAGCTGCGTGCGCACGCGGGCGCGCACGACGGCGGGGTTGAAGGGCTTGGTGATGAAGTCGGCGGCGCCGGCGTCCAGGCCGCGGGTCTCGTCGTCGGGGTGGTGCTGCGCGGTGACGAAGATGACGGCGATGCCGCGCAGCAGCGGGTCGGCCTTGAGCTCGGCACAGAGTTCGTGGCCGTCCATGCCGGGCATCTGTACGTCCAGCAGCACGAGGTCGGGCTGGCGCTCGCGGCAGAGCTGCAGCGCTCGCGCGCCGTCGGTGGCCATCAGCACCTGGCAGTCGCCCGCGAAGACGCGGTGCAGGGCCTGGATGTTGGCGGGCTGGTCGTCAACCAGCAGCAGGCGCGGCCGGCGGCCCGGCGGGGCCTGGCGGCTCAGGGGCATGGAAATCATGGCAGGGGCTCCAGCAGGGCGCGCAGTTCGCGGCACAGCGCCAGCGCGGCGCCGAAGTCGAGCGCGGCCATCGCGGTATCGAGGGCGGTGGCCCGGGGTTGGGGCAGTTGGTCGCGCAGCGCGGCGTGACGGTCCAGGGCTTCGAGGTCGGCGCCGTCCAGCAGCTCGATGAGCTGGTCCAGCCTTGCCGCGAGGCTGCCCGCGGGCGCCTCGGGCGGCGGGGCTGCGGGCAGGCTCTCGTGGGCGGCGAGGTCGGCGGCCAGGCGGTCGAGCGCGGCCAGGTCGGCGCGGCGGCGCTCCAGGAAGCGGTGCCGCCAGTCGTCGTCGGGCTGGCCGGCGTGCTCGCCCTCGGCGGCCAGTGCGGCGCTGCCGCCGGCGCCGAGCATCGCGGCGAGGCCGCGGAAGCCGTGCAGGCCCTGCGCCGCGGCGCTGCCGCCTTCGACGAGGACGGTGCCGAGCCTGCGGTCCTGCTCGTGCAGCGCGGCCAGCGTGCGTTCGAACAGCTCGACGCGGCCCGACATGCGCGCCAGCGCCTCGGCCAGCGCGATGCCGGCGCGGCCGGCGTCGGCCAGCAGGGCCGGCGGCAGCGCGGGCCGGGCCGGCGCTGCGGCCAGGCCCTGGGGTTCGCCGCAGCGGCGCCTGAGCACGGCGACCAGGCCGTCGGGGTCGAAGGGCTTGCCGAGGTGCTCGTCCATGCCGGCGTCCAGGCAGGCCTGGCGCTCGGTCGACAGCGTGCCGGCGGTCATCGCGACGATGGGCAGCGCCAGGCCGAGCTGGCGGCGGATCAGCCGCGTCGCGGTCATGCCGTCCATCACCGGCATCTGCACGTCCATCAGCACGGCGTCGAAGCCGCGCCGGCCGCGGGTCTGGGCCAGCAGGGTCAGGGCCTGCTGGCCGTCGCCGGCCAGCGTGACGGCGGCGCCTTCGAGTTCGAGCAGCTCACGCGTGACCTGCTGGTTGCCGGGGTTGTCCTCGACGAGCAGCAGTTGCAGGCCCGCGAGGCGCTGCGGCGCGGGTTCGGGGGCGTCGTCGCCGCGGCCGCGCGCCTGGGCGGCGGCGGCCACGGCCTGGGCCAGCATCGTCGCGGTGACGGGCTTGACGAGGAAGCCATCCAGCAGGGCCTGCTCGCTGGCGCTGCGCCGGGCCAGCTGCTCGCGGTCGTGGCCGGTGACCATCAGCAGCAGCGGCCCGGCGCCGAGGCGCTGGCGCAGCCGCACGGCGGTCTGCCAGCCGTCCATGCCGGGCATGACCCAGTCGAGCAGCACGACCTCGGGCGGCTGGCCTTCGGCGAGTTCCAGCGCCTGCGCGCCGCCGGCGGCGAGGCTGACCTGCCAACCCAGCGACCCGGCCAGGGCGCCGATGACGCGGCGGGCCTCGGCGTGGTCGTCGATGACGAGGGCGCGCAGGGCCTGGCGCGGCACCGGCTCGGCCTGGACCTCGGGCAGCGCGAAGCTCAGCGTGAAGCCGAAGCGGCTGCCGCGGCCGGGCGCGCTGTCGACATGGATGTCGCCGCCCATCAGCCGCACCAGGCGGCGACTGATGGCCAGGCCCAGGCCGGTACCGCCGAAGCGCCGCGCGGTCGAGGCCTCGGCCTGGGCGAAGCCGGAGAAGATGCGCTGCTGCTGCTCGGGCGCGATGCCGATGCCGGTGTCGCGCACCGAGAAGTCCAGCGTCACGCTGGAGGCGCTCTGCGCGGCGCGCCGGATGCCGAGCACGACTTCGCCGGCCTCGGTGAACTTGATCGCGTTGCCGGCGAGGTTGACGAGCACCTGCTGCAGGCGCAGCGCGTCGGCGATGACGACGGGCGGCAGCTGCGGGTCGAGGTCGAAGAGCAGTTCGAGCTCGCGCTTGTCGAGGTTGGCGGCGAGGATGACGGAGAGGTCGCGCAGCAGTTCGTCCAGCCGCGTCGGGTGGGGGTCCAGGCCGAGGCGGCCGGCCTCGATCTTGGAGAAGTCGAGGATGTCGTTGAGCAGGCCGAGGAGGCCACGGGCGGCGCCTTCGCTCTTGACCGCGTAGTCGCGCTGGCGGGCGTCCAGCGGCGTCTTCTGCAGCAGGCGCAGCATGCCGAGCACGGCGTTCATCGGCGTGCGGATCTCGTGGCTCATATGGGCCAGGAAGTGCGTCTTGGCCTGCGAAGCGCGCTCGGCGGCCAGCCGGGCCTGGGCCTGGGGCGCGAGGTCCAGGCAGGTCAGCACCAGGCCGCCCGGCACCGATGCCGATGCCGGCAACGGTGCGGTGCGGATCTCGATGGGGAGCTCGCCGACGCGGCAGGTTTCCAGGCGCTCGGCGCGCGGGTCGCGGCCCAGGGCCAGCACGGCCTCGGCGGCGCTGCGGCCGGCGTCGCCCGGGCCGAAGTCGCCGCGCATGGCCAGGAAGCCGACGAGGTCGTCGAAGCGCAGCGGCGGCTCTTCGAACAGCGAGGCCGGCAGCTTGAGCAGCCGCTCGAACTCGGCGTTGTGGACGACGAGGCGGCGCTCGGCATCGAAGACGGCCAGCCCGCAGGGCAGGTGGGCCATGACCTCGCGCATCAGCGGGCTGGCCGAGATGCTCGTGCCGGACGGCCCGGGTGGGTGCCCGGCATCCGCGCTGCCTTGCATGTCCCAAGCCGCCATCGCTCCCCCGACCCGCTGGCGCCCGGCCTGCGGTACCGGGCGGCTTCGAGTCTAGGGCGGCCCCATCGGGCGGCTGCGGCCGGGTCGCTGCAAGCAGTTACAGGTTTGCCCTAGTCACGGCGGGTCACGCACGATGCGGCCGGGCGCGGCCTGCTGCGGCGCATCGGGGTTGGCGCTCAACAGGTCGACGAGGGCGTCGATGTCCGTGCCCAGCAGGGCGCGGTCTCGGCCGTGCTTGAAGCCGGCCTGGGCGTCGCCGCCCTCGGCCAGGAAGTTGTTGACGACGACGCGGTAGTCGCGCGTGCGGTTCAGCGGCTGGCCGTCGACCAGGATCTCGCCGAGTTCGGCATGGCCGTCGGCGCCGATGCGCCAGTGGTAGCGCAGCGTCGACGAGGCCTGCAGCAGGCGCGGCTCGGCACCGCCCTGGGGCAGCTGGCGCTGCAGGATGTCCCAGAGCTGCTGGCCGGTCAGCGTCAGCGCGACGATGTCGTTGCCAAAGGGCTGGATGGCGATCAGGTCGCTCATCGTCGTCGGCTTGCCGGCCTCCACCGTCAGGTCGGCGCGGATGCCGCCCGGGTTCATGAAGGCGATGTCGGCCGGGCCCTGCTTGCGCGCGAACGCGAGCTGGCTGTCGGCGATCAGGTTGCCCAGCGATGAGTCGCCATGGGGCGGCTTGGCATGGCGCGTGGCGCCGCGCTGCAGCGTGGCGACGGGCTTGTTGCGTTGCGCGGCGGTCAGTGCGGCGGCCTGGGCCACCAGGGCCGCCAGCGCCGGGTTGGGCGCGTAGACCGACTGCAGCACCGGATGGTTGACGGCCTGGGCGTCCAGCACCCGGCCAGCGGCGTCGAGCCTGAGGCGGCTCTCGGTGATCCAGCCGCCGTAGCTGCCGGCCTGCACGACCAGGCGGCCGGCGATCTTGCAGGTGTAGGCCTGGTGGGTGTGGCCGCCGATGATGATGGCGTAGGCCGGGTCCAGGCGGCGGGCGATGTCCAGCACGCGGCCGCCCAGCGTCGGGCAGGCATGGCTCGGGTCGTTGGCCGCGCCGCCGGGGCCCTGCACGCCGCCTTCGTGCATGACCGTGACGAGCACCTGGGCGCCCTCGGCCTTGAGCCGGGGCACCAGCGCGTTCAGCGTGTCGGCCTCGTCCGCGAAGCGGATGCCCTGGATGGCCTTCGCGACGATGACCTGCGGCGTGTCCCGCGTGGCCACGCCGGCGATGGCGACCTTGAAGCCGGCGGCCTGCTTGATGACGTGGGTGGGCAGCAGGGGCTGGCCGGTGGCGGCGTCCAGCACATTGGCGCCGAGATAGGGGAAGCCGGGGCCCTTGAAGCCGGGCCACAGGCACTCGGTCGGGCCGCATTCGCCGCGCGCCTTGCGCAGCAGCTCCGGCAGGCCGGCGTCGAGCTCGTGGTTGCCCAGGGCGCTGGCGCTGATGTCGAGCCGCGACAGGGCCGCCAGCGTCGGCTCGTCGCGCAGCAGGCCGGAGATCAGCGGCGACGCGCCGATCAGGTCGCCGCCGGCGACGACCAGGGAGTCGGGATGCCTGGCGCGCAGCTCGGCCAGCGCGGAGGCCAGATAGGCGATGCCGCCCGCCGGCTGGGCCTTGACCTCGCCCGTGGCCGGATCGGCGACGCGCGGCATGGCCGGCGTCGGCTGGGCGGGCTGGATGTTGCCGTGGAAGTCGTTGATGGAGAACAGCGTCAGCTCGGCCGTGGCGGCGGGCGGCGGCGTCGCGCAGCTGGCGAGCAGGGCGGCGAAGGCGATGCCGGCGCCGAAACGGAAGGGGGACGGAAAGGCCATGGCGGAGTGGACTCGGGCGGGGCGCCGATCTTAGAAGTGGCGATATTGCGCGAGTTTGTCGTGAATCCGCGACAGCCACGAAGCGGCATCGCATGGTCCGCAGCGATGGCGCAGCCCGCACGCATTTGGCGCGCCCGGAGCCGCTTTACGAGGAGATGACAAGGCGATCCAGGGCCGAAAACCGGGGCTGTCGGCGGGTACGCGACGCACCATCGGGGTGCCTCTTCCCGTTGGTCAAGGGCAAAAAATCTGCTTCTGACTTACCCGTAAAGTTTTGTCACGGAAAGTCATGACAATTCCGTCACGGTTGCGGCCGTTTATTTTTTGGACGCCGAGCAGTACGACAGCCAACACGTCACGTGACGTTTTTTGACGATTTCGACATCAGCCGCGCGGCAGCGCGCGAACAACAGGAGTGATTGGGATGACTGAACAGCAATTGGCCCGCTTTGCCCGCACGGCGCTGAGTGTCGCCGTGGCAGCCCTGGCCGCGCCGGCCGTGCATGCGCAGACCGCGCCGGCCGCCGACACCGACAAGGATCAGGCTGCGCCGCGCGCCCAGGACGACAAGGTGCGTCTGGGCACGATCACCGTCGTCGGCTCCGGCGGCAAGCTGGGTTCGGGCCTGATGATCAATGACGATTCGGTCAAGGGCCGCAGCACGGTCACCAAGGCTTCCATCGAGAAGGACCGTGCCACCGGCAACTCCTACCAGGCCATCGCGTTGCTGCCGGGCGTCAATACCTACAGCTATGACGGTACCGGCCTGTTCGGCGGCGGCCTGTCCGTGCGCGGCTTCAACTCGGACCAGCTTGGCTTCACCGTGAACGGCGTTCCGGTCAACGACTCGGGCAACTTCGCGGTCTATCCGCAGGAATTCATCGACACGGAAAACGTCTGCACGACCTCCGTGGCCCAGGGGTCTACCGAACTCGAAACCCCCAGCGGTGGCGCCTCCGGTGGCAGCATCAGCATCATCACCTGTGATCCCAATGACACGCGCCGCCTGCGCGTCTCGCAGACCCTGGGCGGCCTGAACATGACGCGCACCTATCTGCGCGCGGATTCGGGCCGTTTCGCCAACAACATGGCCAAGGTGTTCCTGAGCTATTCGCACACCACAGCCGACAAATGGAAGGGCGAGGGCAAGGCGAAGAAGGACCACATCGACTTCGGCTTCGCGCTGGACCTGTCCGAAGAGAACCGTCTGCTGGGCTCGGTGCTCTACAACCGTGCCATCAACAACAACATCTATTCGCTGACCCTGCCGCAGCTGAACGCGAACGGCTATGGCTCCGATTTCGCAACCACCTTCAAGCCGCGTCTGGCGCCGGTCAACGGCACCGCGCAGACGGAAACGGCGATGAGCCCGATCTTCTACAAAACCTCGCTGAACCCGTTCGAGAACGTGATCGCATCGGTTTCGGGCTCCTTCAAAGTCGCCCAGGACACTTATCTGAAGGTGCAGCCCTACTTCTGGTACGGTTTCGGCAACGGCGGCTGGTCGGAGGCCCTGCTGGACGAGACGGGCACCAAGCCCATCAGCGGCGGGACTGCGGGCAACAGCCTGGTGGGTGGTGCAGTCGACATCAACGGCGACGGCGACAAGTTGGACACGGTGCGGGTGGCGCGCGCCAGCGTGACCAGGACCCAGCGTCCTGGCGTGACGGCCGAGTTGAGCACGACGCTGGGCAGCCACTACCTGAAGTTCGGCATCTGGTACGAGCGTGCCCAGCACCGCCAGACCCAGCCGGCCGTGCAGCTGAATGACGACGGCACGCCGGCAGACATGTGGCTGCAGTCGGGCTGCGTCAAGCGCGCCAACGGCAGCTGCTACGAAGGCCGTGACTGGAAGACCGTCAGCACGTCGTATCAGGCCTACTTCAACGACCAGATCGGCTTTGCCGATGATCGCGGCTTGCTGTCCCTGGGCGTGCGCGCACCGCACGTCAGCCGCGATGTGACCAACTACGCCAGCGAAGGCCTCACGCGGTCCTACACGTCGCCCACCGCGACGACCTACACCAGCGTCAGCCAGGACTACCAGATCAAGCGCTCGTTCAGTGAACTGCTGCCGCAGGTCGGCGTGCGCTTCAACCTGGACCGGCGCCAACAGGTCTTCACGAACGTGGCGAAGAACTTCCGCGCGCCGCCGAACTTCGCGTTCACGGGCAGCAACCTGCGCTTCGTCAACGGCGTCATCACGCCCTGGACGGAAATCAAGGCCGAGACCGCGGTCATGACCGACCTGGGCTATCGCTTCCAGTCGCCGGCCGTGTCGTTCAGCGTCACTGCGTTCAACTCGGACTTCAAGGATCGCCAGGCCAATGCCTTCGATCCCAACACTCTGGTCAACGTCTACATGAACGCCGGCAAGGTGAACGTGCGTGGCCTGGAGTTCGAAGCTGCCAGCGGCGTGTTCGGTGGCTTCTCGGCCTACGGTTCGCTGACGTTGCAGAAGAGCAAGGTCAAGGACGACCTGCAGGTCACCTCGACGGTCACGTTGCCGACGTCCGGCAAGCAGTTCACCCTCACGCCGCGCTACCTGGCTGGCCTGGCATTGCAGTACGAACAAGGCCCGTTCTACGTCCGTGTCAAGGGCAAGTATTCGGGCTCCCAGTACGCCACGCTGATGAACGACGAGGCCGCGCCGGCCTACACGACGGCCGACGTGGACGCGGGTTACAGGGTGGGCAACCTGGGTCTGTTGAAGAATGCGTTGCTGCGCTTCAACGTCAGCAACCTCGGCAACACCAAGTACCGCAACCCGTCGTCGGGCACGGTGCTGGCCGCAACCCCCTACACCAATGCCGCGGGTGTGACCTATTCGCCGGGCACGTCCATCCCCTCCTACTACCTCGGTGCCCCGCGCCTGAGCACGCTGACCTTCAGCGCAGATTTCGAGTAAGCCATCGGGGGCATGACCCTCGGGCCTGCACAAAGGCCCGAGGGGCGGTGTCGCAACCGCGAGCGCAGCCAGAAGCTGCCTCGCGGTTTTTTCGTTTCCGCGGCCTGCTACCGGTGGATGTCACCCAGGCAGAGGTATTTGACCTCGACATAGTCCTCGATGCCCTGGCGCCCGCCCTCGCGGCCCAGGCCGGATTGCTTGACGCCGCCGAAGGGCACCTCGGCCGTCGAGATCAGGCCGGTGTTGATGCCGACCATGCCGTATTCCAGCGCCTCGCCGACGCGGAAGATGCGGCCGATGTCGCGGCTGTAGAAATAGCTGGCCAGGCCGAACTCGGTCGCGTTGGCGAGGCGGATGGCGTCCTCTTCCGTCTGGAACCTGAACACCGGCGCCACCGGGCCGAAGGTCTCCTCGCGCGAGCACAGCATCTGCGGCGTCGCGTCGGCCAGCAGCGTGGGCTCGAAGAAGTGGCCGCCGCCGCCCTCGATGCGCTTGCCGCCGGTCAGCAGCTTGGCGCCCAGCGCGATCGCGTCGGCCACATGGGTCTCGACCTTCTGCAGGGCCTGGTCGTCGATCAGCGGGCCGACGTTGATGCCGGCCTCGAAGCCGTTGCCCGTCTTCAGCGTCTTGACCCTGGCCGCGAACTTCTCCAGGAAGGCGTCGTAGACGCCCGCCTGCACATAGATGCGGTTGGCGCAGACGCAGGTCTGGCCGGCGTTGCGGTATTTGCTGGCGACCGCGCCGTCCACGGCGGAGTCCAGGTCGGCATCGTCGAAGACGATGAAGGGCGCATTGCCGCCCAGCTCCAGGCTGAGCTTCTTGACCGTCGGCGCGCACTGGCGCATCAGGATGCGGCCGACCTCGGTGGAGCCGGTGAAGGACAGGTGCCTGACGACGTCGCTGTCGCACAGCAACTGGCCGATCTCGATGGACTGCTGTGCGTCCGCCGTCAGCACGTTCAGCACGCCGGACGGCATGCCGGCGCGCTGCGCCAGCTCGGCCGCGGCCAGCGCGGTCAGCGGCGTGGCCTCGGCCGGCTTGATGATGACGGTGCAGCCCGCGGCCAGCGCCGGCGCGACCTTGCGCGTGATCATGGCCAGCGGGAAGTTCCACGGCGTGATGGCCGCGCAGACGCCCATGGCCTGCTTGACGACGAGGTAGCGCTTGGTCGGGTCGGTCGTCGGGATGGTCTCGCCATAGACCCGCTTGCCCTCCTCGGCGAACCAGTCGAGGAAGCTCGCGCCGTAGATCACCTCGCCGCGCGCCTCGGCCAGCGGCTTGCCCTGCTCGGCCGTCATCAGACGGGCCAGGTCGTCGGCATGCTTGACGAGCAGCTGCTGCCAGCGCAGCAGCACGGCGGCGCGCTCCTTGGCGGGCTTGGAACGCCAGGCGTTCAGCGCGTTGGCGGCGGCGGCGATGGCCGCCTCGGTCTCGGCGCGGCCGAGGTTGGGCACCTGGGCCAGTTCGCGGCCGGTGGCGGGGTCGGTCACGGCGAAGCTGCCGGGGCCGGCGACCCACTCGCCGTTGATCAGGGCCTGGGTGCGCAGCAGGCCGGCGTCGTCCAGCGCCGCCAGGGGGGAATTCGCGTCCATTCGGGGATCTCCAGAAGGTATGGCCGGCACTCTACCCCCCGGCGGGCAAGGCCCGCTCTCTACAATCGCGCCTCTTTGTCACTGACCATTTCGTCAATTTCTCAGGAAGCCCCCGGAATGAAAGCCGCCGAGATCCGCCAGACCTTTCTGAAGTTCTTCGAGTCGAAAGGGCACCAGATCGTCGCCTCCAGCCCCGTSGTGCCGGGCGACGACCCGACGCTGCTGTTCACCAACGCGGGCATGAACCAGTTCAAGGACGTGTTCCTGGGCTTCGACAAGCGCCCCTACACGCGTGCGACGACCAGCCAGAAGTGCATCCGCGCCGGCGGCAAGCACAACGACCTGGACAACGTCGGCTATACGGCGCGCCACCACACCTTCTTCGAGATGCTGGGCAACTTCAGCTTCGGCGACTATTTCAAGAAGGACGCCATCAGCTATGCCTGGGAGCTGCTGACGGTCAACTTCGGCCTGCCCAAGGAAAAGCTCTGGGTCACCGTCTACCAGGAAGACGACGAGGCCTACGAGATCTGGAACAAGGTGGTGGGCGTGCCCGCCGAGCGCATCGTGCGCATCGACGACAACAAGGGTGCGCGCTACATGTCCGACAACTTCTGGATGATGGGCGACACCGGCCCCTGCGGCCCCTGCACCGAGATCTTCTACGACCACGGCCCCGACGTGGCCGGCGGCCCCCCGGGCTCGGCCGAGCAGGACGGCGACCGCTACATCGAGATCTGGAACAACGTCTTCATGCAGTTCAACCGCACCGAAGACGGCGTCATGCACAAGCTGCCCAAGCCCAGCGTGGACACCGGCATGGGCCTGGAACGCCTGGCCGCGGTGCTGCAGCATGTGCACTCCAACTACGAGATCGACACCTTCGTGAACCTGCTCGCCGCGGCCAAGAAGGCCGTGGACGAGGCGGCCGGCGGCGGTGACTGCGACAAGGACAGCCCGAGCCTGAAGGTCATCGCCGACCACATCCGCGCCTGCTCCTTCACGGTGGTGGACGGCGTCATCCCCGGCAATGCCGGCCGCGGCTATGTGCTGCGCCGCATCGCCCGCCGCGCCATCCGCCATGGCTACAAGCTGGGCGCCCGCACCCCCTTCTTCCACAAGCTGGTGGCGGCCCTGTCCGCCGAGATGGGCGACGCCTACCCCGAGCTGCGCCAGTCCGAGAAGCGCGTGACCGATGTACTGAAGCAGGAGGAAGAGCGCTTCTTCCAGACCATCGCCACGGGCATGGAAATCCTCGAAGCCGCGCTGGCTAATGTTGGAAAGGATGGCGGCAACGTCGACGGCGACACCGCCTTCAAGCTGCACGACACCTACGGCTTCCCGGTCGACCTGACCGCCGACGTCTGCCGCGAGCGCGGCGTGACGGTGGACGAGGCCCGCTTCAACGAGCTGCTGGAAGAGCAGAAGGCCCGCGCCCGCGCCGCCGGCAAGTTCAAGATGGCCCAGGGCCTGGCCTACAGCGGCGCGCCGACGGCCTTCCACGGCTACGAGCACCTCGTCTGCGAAACCAGCAAGGTCACCGCGATCTATGTCGACGGCGCCCAGGTCGACGCGGCCCAGGCCGGCGACGACGCCGTCATCGTGCTCGACCACACCCCCTTCTATGCCGAGAGCGGCGGCCAGGTCGGCGATGCCGGTGAGCTGCGCAACGGCACGACGCGCGTCGTCGTCGCGGACACGCTGAAGATCCAGGCCGACGTGTTCGGCCACCACGGCCAGGTCGTCGAAGGCCGGGTCTTGGTCGGCGATGTCTTCGTCGCCCGTGTCGATGCCGAGCGCCGCGCCAGGACCGTGCGCAACCACAGCGCCACCCACCTGATGCACAAGGCCCTGCGCGAGGTGCTGGGCGCCCATGTGCAGCAGAAGGGCTCGCTGGTTACGCCTGAGCGCACCCGCTTCGACTTCGCGCACAACGCGCCGATGACGGCCGAGGAAATCCGCGAAGTCGAGAGCCTCGTCAACGCCGAGATCCTGGCCAATGCCGGCGCCTCGGCCCAGGTCATGGCGCTGGACGATGCGCAGAAGTCGGGCGCGATGATGCTGTTCGGCGAGAAGTACGGCGAGACCGTGCGCGTGCTGAGCATCGGCTCGTCCAAGGAACTCTGCGGCGGCACGCATGTGAAGGCGACCGGCGACATCGGCCTGTTCAAGATCGTCGCCGAGAGTGGTGTCGCGGCCGGCATCCGCCGCGTCGAGGCCGTCACGGGCGACAACGCGCTGGCCTATCTGCAGTCGCTGGAGACGGCGATGCAGGGCGCCGCGATGACGCTGAAGACCTCGCCGCACGAGCTGGGCGCGCGCCTGCACGCGGTGCTCGACCAGGTCCGCCAGCTGGAGAAGGAACTGGCCGCCGCCAAGAGCAAGCTGGCCTCGGCCCAGGGCGACGAGCTGCTGGCCCAGGCCGTGGACGTGAAGGGCATCAAGGTGCTGGCCGCCAGGCTCGAAGGCGCCGACGCCAAGACGCTGCGCGAGACCATGGACAAGCTCAAGGACAAGCTGAAGACGGCGGCCATCGTGCTGGCGGCCGTGGACGGCGACAAGGTGCAGCTCGCCGCCGGCGTGACGGCCGACAGCGTGGGCCGGGTCAAGGCCGGCGAGCTGGTCAACTTCGTCGCCACGCAGGTCGGCGGCAAGGGCGGCGGCAAGCCCGACATGGCCATGGCGGGCGGCACGCAGCCGGCCGGCGTCGCCGCGGCGCTGAACAGCGTCGTGGGCTGGGTGGCCGAGCGCGTCTGACCGCTGGGTTAGGAAGAAGAAGCGGGCGGCCCATGGGCCGCCCGTTTTGCTTTCCGGGCCTCGTGAAGGCCGCTCAGAAGGTTTCCCAGTCGCCGTCGTCGGCGGGCGCGGGTGCCGGCGGCGCAGGGCGGGGCGCGGCCGGGGCGCTGGCGCGCGGTGCCGGCGCGGCGACCGCGGGCGGCTTGGTCTTCGCCTTGACTGGCGCTGCTGCGGGCTTGCGGCCAGCGGTCGGAGTTGCGGGCCTGGCCGCGGCGGCAACGGCAGGCTTGGGCGGCGCGGCCTTGGCGACGACCGGCGCCGGCGCGGCGGGCCGCGGTGCCGCCACGCGGTGAGGCTCGCTGCCCGCGACACGGAACACGGCCACCGCCTCGACCAAGCGCTGCGCCTGCTCCTTGAGGCTTTCGGCGGCGGCGGCGGACTGCTCGACGAGGGCCGCGTTCTGCTGCGTCATCTGGTCCAGCTGCACGACCGAGGTGTTGACCGACGCGATGCCCTCGCTCTGCTCGGTGGCGGCCGAGCTGATCTCGCCGATGATGTCCTGCACGCGCTGCACGCTGGAGACGATCTCGCCCATGGTCGTGCCGGCCGTCTGCACGAGGCGGGCGCCGTTCTCGACGCGCTCCACGCTGTTGCCGATCAGGGCCTTGATCTCCTTGGCCGCCTCGGCGCTGCGGCCCGCGAGGGAGCGCACCTCGCCGGCCACGACCGCGAAGCCGCGGCCCTGCTCGCCGGCGCGTGCCGCCTCCACCGCCGCATTCAGCGCGAGGATGTTGGTCTGGAAGGCGATGCCGTCGATGGTGCCGATGATGTCGGCGATCTTCTTGCTGGCCGCGTTGATCTCGTCCATCGTCGTGACGACCTGACCGACGACCTCGCCGCCCCGCGTGGCCGCCGACACGGCGGACTGCACGAGCTGGTTGGCCGTGCGGGCCGAGTCGGCCGTCTGGCGCACGGTGCCGGTCAGCTCGCTCATCGACGAGGCCGCGTTCTGCAGATTGCTGGCGGTCTGCTCGGTGCGCTGGCTCAGGTCGAGATTGCCGGTGGCGATCTCGGTGCTGGCGGTGCCGATGCTGTCGACGGAATTGCGCACCGTGCCGATGGTGGCGGCCAGGCGCTGGCGCATGCTCTCGGTGTCCTGGATCAGCGAGCCGATCTCGTCGTTGCGGCTGCTGCCGACCGACTGGCTGAGGTCGCCGTCGGCGATGGCGCCCACGGCCTTTTGCAGCGAGGCCAGTGGCCGGGCGACCCAGCGCCGCATCATCCACATCAGGCCGAAGCCCAGGCCCACGGCCGTCAACGCCAGGGCGCCCCAGAAGAACCACAGCGTCGTGCGGCCGGCGGCCTGAGCTTCGCCGCGCGAGACCTGGGCGACGACCCAGTAGCCGGTCTTCTCGCTCTTGCGGGCGACGGCGAAGTTGTCGCTCCTGCCGTTGCCGAGCACGTCGGGCACGTCGTCCAGCACGGCCTCGCTGCCGGCCTGCCCGGCCAGCACCTTCTCGAAGCCGGGCGCGACGTTGGCGAGCAGCTTGCCCTTGGCCGTCGGGTGAGCCGCGAGCAGGGCCTTGGACGCGTCCTTGGACATCGCGACGATGTAGGTGCCGCCATGCTCGAAGAACTTGGCGCTGCCGGCCATGCGGTCCATGGCCTGCTCGAAGGCATCGAGGTCGAAGCCGACGAAGAGGATGCCGACGACCTTGCCGGCGTCGCTCTTGATCGGCTCGTAGTGCGTCATGTAGGCGCGGCCGAACAGCAGCGCGCGGCCCGTGTAGGGCTTGCCGGCCACGGCCGCGACATAGGCCGGGTGGGCCTTGCCCAGCATCGTGCCCATCACCCGCTCGCCCTTCTCGTTCTTCAGCGACGTGGTGATGCATTCGAAGTCGTCGCCCTTGGCGACGAAGACGGTGGCCACCCCGCCGTTGACGGCCGCGAACTTGTCGACCTGGGTGAAATTGCCGTTGAGCTTGGGGCCCCAGTCGCGCAGGTCGCCGGTGGCCTCGTCGAGCGTGAAGCTCGGGCCGAAGTCCTGCCGGAAGGAGCCGAAGCTGCGCTCGATCTGCTTGGCGGCGACCTCGTCCATGGCCTGCATCGCATCGACCAGGGAGGAGGCCTTGTCGCCCACCCAGGTCTGCACCTGTTCGTTGGCTGAGCGTTTGAGCAGCGTGCCGACGATGAGGCTGACCCCCAGCAGCACGGCCGCGACCGCGATGGCGCCGGTCATCGAGACCTGGCGGGCGATGGAGTGGACGGGTTGACTCATGCAGTTCTCCAGAAGCCTAGTCGGGCAGGGCTCCGCATGCCTCGCTGCGTGGCGAGGGTGCGTCAGGGGTTCAGGGCCACGCGCTCAGGCGGCGATGGCCGCATCCATCAGGCCCATCTCGGCGCTGCTCATCAGCCCCTCGATGTCCATCAGGATCAGCATGCGCTCGCCGACCGAGCCGATGCCGGTGATGAAGCTCGTGTCTACGGAGGCCGCGCTCAGTTCGGGCGCGGGCTTGATCGCGTCACGGTTCAGTTCCAGCACGTCGGACACCGAATCGACCACCGCGCCGACGACGCGGTTCTTCACGTTCAGCACGATGACGACCGTGAAGCCGTTGTACTCGGCGCTCGGGCAGCCCAGTTTCAGCCGCAGGTCGACGATGGGGACGATGACGCCGCGCAGGTTGACGACGCCCTTGATGAAGTCCGGCGCGTTGGCGATGCGCGTGGGCGCCTCGTAGGAGCGAATCTCCTGCACCTTCAGGATGTCGATGCCGTACTCCTCGGAACCGAGGCGAAAGGTCAGGTACTCGCCGCTCTTGGGGCCGTGGGCCTTGGTGGTGGCGACGGCGCCTTGCTGGCGCAGGGCGGGGACGTTGCTGGCTTCCATGCAGACCTCTCCTTGCTGTGTGATGGGTTAGTGGCGGGAGCGGCGCACGAGGCTGCCGACGTCCAGGATCAGGGCCACGCGGCCGTCGCCCATGATGGTGGCGCCGGACACGTCGTTGACCTTGCGGTAGTTGGCCTCGAGGTTCTTCACGACGACCTGCTGCTGGCCGAGCAGCTCGTCGACGAGCAGCGCGACGCGGCCGCCCTCGGCCTCGACGACGACCATGATGGAGGACACATGCTCGAAGTCGAAGCGCGGCACGTCGAAGACCTTCTCGAGCTCGATGACGGGCATGTACTCGTCGCGCACCTCGACGACGCGGCCGGAGCCGGCGACGGTCTTGATGGTGTTGGACTGCACCTGGAAGGACTCGACGACCGAGGACAGCGGCAGGATGTAGCACTCGTCGCCAACGCCCACGCTCATGCCGTCCATGATGGCCAGCGTCAGCGGCAGGCGCACGGACACCTTCATGCCATAGCCCTCGGCGGAATCGATCTCGACCGTGCCGCCGAGCGAGGTGATGTTCTTCTTGACCACGTCCATGCCGACGCCGCGGCCGGACACGTCGGTGACCTGCTCGGCGGTGGAGAAGCCGGGCGCGAAGATCAGGTTCCAGCATTCGGCGTCGGTCATGCTGTCCGGCGCGTCGATGCCCTTCTCGCGGGCCTTCCTGATGAGCTTGTCGCGGTTCAGGCCGCGGCCGTCGTCGCGCACCTCGATGACGATGCTGCCGCCCTGGTGGGAGGCGATCAGCGTGATGGTGCCCTGCTCGGACTTGCCGCGGGCGACGCGGTCCTCGGGCATCTCGATGCCGTGGTCGCAGCTGTTGCGCACCAGGTGGGTCAGCGGGTCGGTGATCTTCTCGACCAGGCTCTTGTCCAGCTCGGTGGCCTCGCCCTGCGTGACCAGCTCGACCTTCTTGCCGAGCTTGGCGGCCAGGTCGCGCAGCATGCGCGGGAAGCGGTTGAACACGGTCGACATCGGAATCATCCGGATCGACATGACGGACTCTTGCAGGTCGCGCGTGTTGCGTTCCAGGTCGGCCAGGCCGCTGGTGAGCTGCTGGTAGAGCGCCGGGTCCAGCTCGCGGCTGTTCTGGGCCAGCATGGCCTGCGTGATGACGAGCTCGCCGACGAGGTTGATGAGCTGGTCGACCTTCTCGATGGACACGCGCAGCGTGGTCTGGTCCATGCCG